>JAABVA010002088.1_pt1 | contig 20351 bp, 15 predicted proteins | sample 5560331 | NCBI WGS metagenome assembly JAABVA01 (sample SAMN12812661, study PRJNA571458) | rock metagenome | isolation source: Antarctica rocks | place: Antarctica: Victoria Land, Mt New Zealand sud | collected 2016-01-07 | reverse complement strand
GGGTATATTCGGTCACCAGCGCGCGATCATCCGCCACGTGCTCCAGCACGTCCATCATCAGCACCAACGTCGCGTTGCTGCGGTCCACCCGGCGGCGAAACCGCATCGGACGGCCATCGACCTGTTCCTCGTGATCGTCAGAGTAGCCGGAATCGACGCAGGTCGCCTCGGTTGCCTTGCCGCATTCAAGAAGCTTGCGGGCGAAGAAGCCTGAGCCGGAACCGACGTCCAGGATGGGTCCGGGCGGCAGCTTGGCGATGGCCGATCGAAGCGCGGCAAGCTTGGCCTGGTAGTACCAATGCGCCGATGCATCGCCGACTAAACGTTGCTCCTTCAAATCCATATGCGCCACCTACCATGGCGGTGCGGCATTGCAAGACTTTACCGCCTCGTCGTTCAATGCAACGTTCCCGACGCAATGATTGAGCGCTGCAATTGAACTTTTCGGAATAAGACACGTTCGCACCTCCATCGAACTTGAAAGGCTTTCGACATGAAGATGATACTTGTGGCGGCGACCCTGGCGGTTGCATTCGGTTTGGCGCCGGCGGCCCAGGCAGCGGGCTGCATCAAAGGCGCTCTGCTGGGCGGAGTCGCCGGGCACTATGCCGGGCATGGCATCCTGGGCGCCGGCGCCGGATGCATCGCGGGGCGGCATATCGCCAACTCACGTGCCCGCAACCAGGCGGCGCAGCAGCAGCAAATTCAGCAGCAGCAACAGTATCAGCCGACGAACCAGCAGGGCGCGCCGTACTCGCAGCAGCCATATCAGTCGCAGTATCAGGGTGGCTCGCCCGTTTCGCAGTAGTCGCCAGCGGTCGTGCGTCCGTTATGGACGCACGACCGCCAGCACGATTTCGACTACGATCAACAAGATAATCGAGAGCTCCATCACCGCCGACCGGCTGCTTTGTGCTTCGTCATACAAAGCTGTGTAAGTATCCCGGATGATCGACAGCTTGCGGTCCACCGCGGCGGCTACCACGCGGACGCGGAACAACTCCAACGCAGCGGCGTAGATGCGGGCGAGATAGACGTCCCCGGTCACCTGGAGGGCGTTGTCGACTTTTTCGGTTAATTCAGTGACTTCGGCCACCAAAGTGTAGAGACCCCGCGCCAGCTTGGCGTAGCGGCGCGATTGCATGAAGTTTGCGGTCCGCCGCGTGGTTTCCACCAAGTCGTACATGCGCGGCAATTCATCGTCGAGCAACTCGTCATAGTAGCGCATTTCCAGCAACTGTGCGTTCGCGACTTCGATCACGTCGGCCACGTCGGAATCGCCGCGGGGCTCGTAGATGAAGGCACGATCCCATGTCAGCACCGCCAAGTCGTCGGCATAATATGAAAAGCGGCTGCGAAGCAGGTCGGCGCGTGCGGTGTCCGACAATGCCCGTTGCTCCCCCGACAGCAGCGGCACGAGGTCCAGGCGATCGGTCAAGGCTGCCGCAGTCAGGTCTTCGTTGAACGCATGCACGGTGCCGATCAGGTAATCCTCCTCGATCGCTACTCGGCGCGGCCTCTCCAACGCCTCGCCGAGCGCATCCCGCACCTGGGCGAGCAACCCGTCCCATGGTGTCACGGCATCGGACCCGACGCTGTGGGCTGCCGCGTTCATCAGGGCGGTGAACCCGTCCCAGGGCAGGTCGACGATCGCCAAGCGCAGCGCGATCACCACGACGCCGAAATCGTAAACCCGCGCCGTGACCGCGGCCGTCTCGCCCAACGGAAGAAACACCGGGTCCAGCCGGAGCGACACCGGGGGGACGCCGAAGCTCATCGCCTTAGGCGGCGTGGCCGACAGCTTGCTGCGGGTGCTGGTGCCGGCACGGCGCGCCCACAACCCTTCCGCCTTGGACAAGTCGATCGCGTAGGCGATGTCGAACAGCCGCAGCGCGGTTATATGGCCAGTCCGGACCTGCATCAGGCCCGTCGGCGCGCCTTGAGCAGGGTGGGCAGAAGCGGCGCCAGGAACCGTCCGGTGTAGCTTTCGGGGTTGGCCGCCACCTGCTCCGGGGTGCCTTCCGCGACGATCCGGCCGCCGCCGTCGCCGCCCTCCGGCCCCAAATCCAGCACCCAGTCGGCAGTTTTGATAACCTCGAGGTTGTGCTCGATCACCACCACCGAGTTGCCCTGGTCGACCAGCGCGTGCAGCACTTCCAGCAGCTTGCGGACGTCCTCGAAGTGCAGCCCGGTGGTCGGCTCGTCCAGGATGTACAGCGTCCGCCCAGTCGCCCGGCGCGCCAGCTCCTTCGACAGCTTGATCCGCTGCGCCTCGCCGCCCGACAGCGTGGTGGATTGTTGGCCGAGCGCCACGTAGCCCAAGCCAACGCGCTGCAAGATGCTCAGCCGGTCGTGGATGCGGGTGGCGGCGCTGAAATACGGCACCGCCTCGTCCACCGTCATCGCGAGCACCTCGGCGATCGATTTGCCCCGGAACTTGATTTCCAGCGTCTCGCGGTTGTAGCGGGCGCCCTTGCAGGTGTCGCATTTGACGAAAACGTCGGGCAGGAAGTGCATCTCGATCTTGAGCACCCCATCGCCCTGGCACGCCTCGCAGCGGCCGCCCTTCACGTTGAAGCTGAACCGGCCGGATTTGTAGCCGCGCGCCCGGCTTTCGGGCAGCTCGGCGAACCAGTCGCGGATCGGGGCGAACAGGTCGGTGTAGGTCGCCGGGTTGGAACGAGGGGTGCGGCCGATCGGCGACTGGTCGATGTCGATGATCTTGTCCAGCTCGCCCAGGCCGTCGATGCGGTCGTGCGGCGCCGGCACCTGGCCGCTACCCATCAGCCGGCGCGACGCCGCCTTGTACAGCGTGTCGATCACCAGGGTCGATTTGCCGCCGCCCGAGACGCCCGTGACGGCGGTGAAGGTGCCGAGCGGGAAGGCGGCGGTGACGTCTTTCAGGTTGTTGCCGCGCGCGCCGATTACTCGGATCACCCGGTCCTTTGAGATCGCCCGGCGGCGCGGGATTTCGATCCGGCGGCGGCCCGACAGGTAGTCGCCGGTCAGCGACGCCGGGTTGGCGGCGACCTCGTCCGGCGTGCCGTGGGCGATGACGTGGCCACCGTTGATGCCGGCCGCCGGCCCCATGTCGATCAGGTAGTCGGCGGCGCGGATCGCGTCCTCGTCGTGCTCCACCACCAGCACGGTGTTGCCCAGCGCCTTCAGCCGCCGCAAGGTGCCCAGCAGCCGCTCGTTGTCGCGCTGGTGCAGGCCGATGGAGGGCTCATCCAGCACGTACAGTACGCCGGTGAGCCCGCTGCCGATCTGGCTGGCGAGCCGGATGCGCTGGCTTTCCCCGCCGGACAGCGTGGTCGAGCCGCGGGCCAAGGTCAGGTAATCGAGCCCGACATCGACCAGGAACTGCAGCCGCTCCACGATCTCGCGCAGGATGCGGTGGGCGATCTCGGCCCGCTGCGGCGTCAGCGTGGCCTCCACCGTGTGGAACCATTCGAGCGCGTGGCGGATCGACAGTTCGGACGCGGCGGCGATGTGCTTGTCCGCGACCCGCACCGCCAGCGACTCGGACTTGAGCCGGGCGCCGAGGCAGACCGCGCACGGCTTCTCGGCCTGGTAGCGCGACATTTCCTCGCGCACCCAGGCGCTGTCGGTTTCTTGCCAGCGGCGCTGCAGGTTGCGCAGCACGCCCTCGAATGGCTTGGTGACGCTGTAGGCGCGCACGCCGTCCTTGTAGGTGAATTCTACCGGGTCCTTGGTGCCGAGCAGAATGGCGTCGCGCACGGGCTCCGGCAGCTCGTCCCAGGGCTTGCGGGTGGTGACCTTGAAGTGGCGCGCGAGGCTTTGGAGGGTCTGGTCGTAGTACTCGCTGCGGGCGCCGGACCAGGGGGCGACAGCGCCCTCCGCGATGCTGGCGCGCTCGTCGGGGACGACCAGCGCCGGGTCGAAGAAGCTCTCGACGCCGAGGCCGTCGCAGGCCGGGCAGGCGCCGTGCGGGCTGTTGAAGCTGAACAGCCGCGGCTCGATCTCCTCGATGGTGAAGCCGCTGACCGGGCAGGCGAAGCGGGACGAGAACACGGTGCGCGAGGCGTCGTCGGCGTTCTCGGCGTACACCACGCCGTCGGCCATCCCGAGCGCGGTCTCGAAGCTGTCGGCGAGGCGGGACTGCATGCCCTCGCGGACCACGACGCGGTCGACCACGGCCTCGATCTCGTGCTTGGTCTTGCGGTTGAGCGCGGGCACGTCGGCGATCTCGTACAGCGTGCCGTCGACCTTGACGCGGGTGAAGCCGCGGCGCTGCAGCTCGGCCAGTTCCTTGCGGTACTCGCCCTTGCGGTCGCGCACGACGGGAGCGAGCAGCAGCAGCCGCGTGCCCTCCGGCATGGCCACCACGCGGTCGACCATCTGGCTGACGGTCTGCGCCTCGATCGGCAGGCCGGTCGCGGGCGAGTAGGGCACGCCGGCCCGCGCCCATAGCAGGCGCATGTAGTCGTGGATTTCCGTGACGGTGCCGACGGTGCTGCGCGGGTTGCGGCTGGTGGTCTTCTGCTCGATCGAGATGGCGGGCGAGAGGCCCTCGATGCTGTCCACGTCGGGCTTGCCCATCAGTTCGAGGAACTGCCGGGCGTAGGCGGACAGGCTCTCGACGTAGCGGCGCTGGCCCTCGGCGTAGATCGTGTCGAACGCCAGCGAGGACTTGCCGGACCCGGACAGCCCGGTGATCACCGTCAGCTGGTCCCGCGGGATGGAGACGTCGATGTTCTTGAGGTTATGCTCGCGCGCGCCGCGCACGGTGATCGATCCGGCCATGCAGCGGTGGTCCTTACATCGGATTGTGTTCTGGTCTTGTTCAACCCATATGGCAACCAGGCGCAACGAAGGGAAGGGCCCCGCTGGCTGTAGGCGGGCCAGTCCGCTATGCTGTGTTGAGTGTTGAGGGGTGAAGTGCGATGGCCGGCAGTGTGAACAAGGTTATCCTGGTCGGCAATCTCGGCCGCGACCCGGAGTCGCGGGCGATGCAGAACGGCGGCAAGGTGGTCAGCTTCTCGATCGCCACCAGCGAGAGCTGGAACGACAAGGCGTCGGGCGAGCGCAAGGAGAAGACCCAGTGGCACCGGATCGCCATCTTCAACGAGAAATTGGGCGAAATCGCCGAGAAATACTGCCGCAAGGGCAGCAAGGTTTACATCGAGGGCGCGCTGGAAAGCCGCAAGTTCACCGACCAGTCCGGCGCGGAGCGGGAGACGACCGAGGTGGTTCTCGCGCGTTTTCGTGGTGAGCTGACGCTGCTGGATGGGCGGAATTCGGGCGCCGGCGGTGAGGCGAGCGACTCCGGCGGCTACCAGGCGCGCCAGCCGGCCCGGGCCACGGCGCCAGCAGCCCGCTCCGGCGGCGCGCCGTCGTGGGAGCCGGGCCACGGCGGCGGCGACCTCGACGACGATATCCCCTTTTAGTTAAGGCTTTCCTTTGAGCGATATCACGATGCCGCCCGACGAGCCCGCCGTCTTGCATCCGGTGATGCTCGAGGAGGAGATGCGGCGCTCCTACCTCGACTATGCCATGTCGGTCATCGTCAGCCGCGCGCTGCCGGACGCCCGCGACGGGCTGAAGCCGGTGCACCGCCGTATCCTGTATGCGATGCAGGAAGGTGGCTACACCAACGACAAGGCGTATCGGAAATCCGCGCGCATCGTCGGCGAGGTGATGGGCAAGTACCATCCCCATGGCGATGCCTCAATCTATGACGCGATGGTCCGCATGGCGCAGGCGTTCAGCGTCCGCGTGCTGCTAATCGACGGGCAGGGCAATTTCGGCTCCATCGACGGCGACCCCCCGGCGGCGATGCGCTACACCGAGTCGCGCATGTCCCGCGCGGCGTCGTTCCTGCTGGCTGACATCGACCGCGACACCGTGGATTTCGGCCCGAACTACGACGAGAGCGAGAGCGAGCCGCGGGTCCTGCCGGCGAGCTTTCCCAACATGCTGGTCAATGGCGGCAACGGCATCGCCGTCGGCATGGCGACCAACATCCCGACCCACAACGCGGGCGAGGTCATCGACGCCACCCTGCGGCTGATCGAGGACCCCGACACGTCGTTGGACGAGCTGATGAAGATCGTCCCCGGCCCGGACTTCCCGACCGGCGGCATCATCCTGGGCCGGGCCGGCATCCGCAGCGCGTACGAGACGGGCCGCGGCTCGATCCCGCTGCGGGCGAAGGCGTCGATCGAGGAGGTCCGCAAGGACCGCTCCGCCATCATCGTCACCGAAATTCCTTACCAGGTGAACAAGACCACCCTGCTGGAACGCATCGCCGAACTGGTGCGCGGCAAGATGGTCGAGGGTATCAGCGACCTCCGCGACGAAAGCGACCGCGAGGGCATGCGGATCGTCATCGAGCTGAAGCGTGACGCGACGCCCGAGGTGGTGCTGAACCACCTGTTCCGGTTCACCCAGCTGCAAACCAGCTTCAGCGCCAACATGCTGGCGCTCGACAGCGGCCGGCCTCGGCTGATGGGGCTGAAGGACGCCCTGCAGGTGTTCATCGCCTTCCGCGAGGAGGTCATCCTTCGCCGCAGCCGCTTCGACCTGATGAAGGCGCGCGAGAGGGCTCACGAGTTGGTCGGCCTCGGCATCGCCGTCGCCAACATCGACGAGGTCATCCGCGTCATCCGCGCCAGCCCGAACGCGGCGGCGGCGCGGACCGAGCTGATGGCGCGCGACTGGCCGGCCGGCGACGTGCGTCCGCTGCTGGCGCTGATCGACGACCACCGCAACGCCATCATGACCTCGCCGGACGGCCACGACACCGTGCGCCTGACAGAAGCGCAGGCCCGCGCCATCCTGGACCTTCGCTTGGCGCGGTTGACCGGGTTGGAGCGCGACAAAATCCAGGCCGAACTGGCTGAGGTCGGCGAGAAGATGGCCTACCTGCTGGGCATCATCGCCAGCCGCATCCGCCGCTTCGAGGTGATGCGCGACGAACTGATCGCGGTGCGTGCCGAGATTGCCACCCCGCGCATGACCTCCATCGTCGACGCCGTGGCCGACCAGGACGACGAGAGCCTGATTGAGCCCGGGCAGATGGTCGTCACCATCACCCGCGACGGCTTCATCAAGCGCACCTCGCTGGACATCTTCCGCGCCCAGAACCGCGGCGGCCGCGGCCGGACCGGAGCGGGCACGCGCGGCGACGACATCGTCACCCGCAGCTTCATCGCCCATACCCACCAGTGGGTGCTGTTTTTCTCCAGCGGCGGCAAAGCATTCCGGGAGAAGGTGTGGCGCCTGCCTGAAGCCAGCCCGACGGCGAAGGGGCGCGCGCTGGTGAACATGCTGCCGGAACTCGGGTCGGACAACGTCACGACCGTGCTGCCGCTGCCGCAGGACGAAACATTGTGGGAAAACCTGCATTTGATGTTCGGCACCGCCAGCGGCACCGTGCGGCGCAACAAGCTGTCCGATTTTGGCCGCATCCGCTCCTCGGGGCTGATTGCGATGAAGCTGGACGAGGGCGACCACCTGATCGGCGTCGCCACCTGCCATGACGGCGACGACGTGCTGCTCGCGACCCGGCGTGGCCGCTGCCTGCGTTTCCAGGTCGGCGACGCGACCGTACGCGTGTTCAGCGGCCGCGACAGCTCCGGCGTGCGCGGCATCCGCCTCGGCGCTGGTGACGAGGTGATAAGCCTGTCCGTTTTGCGCCATGTCGAAGCCACCGTTGAGGAGCGCGCCGCTTATTTGCGTGGCGCCGCGGCCCGGCGCCGCACTGCCGAGGACGATGCCGAAGTGCTGCTCGAGGTTTCGACGGAGATTGAGGAAGTCGTGGCCGATATCGCGATTTCGGCCGAGCGGGTTGGCGAGTTGGAGGCTGCCGAGGAGTTCATCTTGACGGTGACCGATGGCGGCTTTGGCAAGCGATCGTCGGCCTATGAATACCGGGTTAGCGGTCGGAGCGGGCAGGGTATCGCCAACATCAGCCTCAGCCCGCGCAACGGCACGGCGGTTGCCGCCAGCTTTCCAATCCGGCCCGGCGACGACGTAATGCTCGTCACCGACGCCGGCCGCCTGATCCGCGTGCCGGGCGATCAGGTGCGCCTGACCGGCCGGCAAGCGATGGGCGTGCGCCTGTTCCGCCTCGGCGACACCGAGCGTGTGACTAGCGTGTTCCCGGTGGTCGAGGCCGTGACCGACAGCGAGGATATCGTCGACGAGGCCGTGCTGGACCACGGTGGCCCGCTGGATGCGCCCGATGCCTGATCCTCGGCACACCGGCATCTACCCCGGCACGTTCGACCCGGTGACCAACGGCCACATGGACATCATCGCCCGCGCTGCCCGCATCCTGGACCGGCTGGTGGTCGGGGTCGCCGCCAACGCGGGCAAGGGGCCGATCTTCCCGATCGAGGAGCGGATCGAATTGGTGCGCGCCGAGATCGCGCCCATCGCCGAGCGCACCGGAACCATCATCGAGGTGACCAGCTTCGCTAGCCTGCTGATCGACTTTGCCCACTCGGTTGGCGCAAGCGTGATCGTCCGGGGCCTGCGCGCCGTGTCGGATTTCGATTATGAATTCCAAATGGCGGGCATGAACTACCGGTTGGACCAAACGGTCGAGACGGTGTTCCTGATGGCGAGCGAGACACACCAGTTCATCTCCTCCCGCTTCGTCAAGGAGATTGCCCGGCTCGGCGGCGACATCTCGTCGTTCGTCCCCGCCCTGACTCTCGAGCGCACGCTCGCCCGGGTCCGCTGACGCCCAAAACTGGAGATCGATCATGGATCGTCGCGCTTTTCTGTCAACGATTGCGATTGGAGCACTGATGTCTAACGCCGCCACCGCCCAGCAGCCGGCACTCGACCCGGAGAACACCTTGTACATGGACTTGAAGGACGGACGGGTGGTCATCAAGCTGCGACCCGACCTAGCGCCCAAGCACGTGGCGCAGGTCAAGAAGCTGACGCGCGAGGGGTTCTACAACGGCCTGGTGTTCCACCGCGTGATCGACGGCTTCATGGCGCAGGGTGGCGACCCGACCGGCACCGGCGGCGGCGGCAGCAAGGAGCCTAACCTGCCGGCCGAGTTCACCAACAACGTCAAGTTCCTGCGCGGCACCGTGGGCGCCGCCCGCACGCAGGATCCGAACAGCGCCAACAGCCAGTTCTTCATCATGTTCGGCCCGACCCCGTCGCTGGACGGGCAGTACACCATTTGGGGCCAGGTGGTGTCCGGAATGGAGTTTGTGGACCACATCAAGAAGGGCAGCGGCGGCAGCGGGAGCGTCAGCGCCCCGGACAAGATCATCCGTATGCAAATCGCGGCCGACGCGAAGTAGCTGTCGTAATTGTCTCCGTGGCGCTGCCGGGGTATAGGGCGCCGCCGCGTGTGGGCCTGTAGCTCAGTTGGTAGAGCACGAGACTTTTAATCTTGGTGTCCAGGGTTCGATTCCCTGCGGGCCCACCATTTCCCTAACAAATACGAAGATTTAGCGGCGAGCAGCGTTGCCGTGCCGATCGGCTTGGTCAGGATCACAGCGCATCGCCGGGTTGCAGGCGGCTCTTGCGCAGAATGGCGTCGTGCCGGACCAGCCGATTCACCGTGAAGCCGAGCGCCAACTCCGCCGCTTCGATCCGCCTCATGCCATCCACCGTCACGCCGCCCCCCCTGCACGTGCGTGACTCGCACGCCCGTGCGCACGGCGATGTTGCGGTCGTGCAGAACCGTGCGGAAACGCGAGCGGAAGGCGCCTGGGAAGCTCGGCAGGATATCCCCCAAGGCGGTGGACAAAACAGGGTGACGTTCACGTGCCCGGCGCCGACCCGCACGAGGTCTTTCACAACGGGCCGGCCATCATTCGCATTTAGGCTTAGCTCCTCGGAAAAGACGACCGCCGGCTTCTAGCGCAAGCTGCGCGCAACCCATATCATCGGTGTCCACCACGGAGGCGATTGGGGTCTGGTGGTCCCCCTGGTCTTCAAAACCAGTGGCCCGCCCAAAGCGGGCGGTGGGTTCGATTCCCATCCGCCTCCGCCAAGCCGCTATCGCCAGGGGTTCGACCACCCTTGGCATATTTCACGGCCCTCGTGCACGCGCCGGGTCAAGCCGACCCGGTCGAAGAATTCGAGCACCGGCATGGCTGCGTGACGGCTGATGCCGGTCGCCTCGCGGAAGTGCCCGACGGTCAGGAGTTCTGCCGCGCCATCCGCTGCGACGCGTTGCGCCTCGGCCGCGAGGCGGGCCGCTGTTTCCGGCAGTAGGTAGTACGCGCGCGAGGCCCGGCACAGCCAATCGATGCGGCTGAGTTTGTCAAGCAGCGGCCGGATCGTCGCATCCTCCAAACCCAGACGTTCCGCCAGGAACGAAACGCGCAAAGGATTCAGGCCGGCCTCGTCCAGCACGGCGCGCACCTCGTCCCATAGCGCCGCATCGGCGGCCGTCAACCGGATTTCACGGCCTGGGAGATGCAGCAGTTGACCCGTGCGCTGCAGCGCCTTCGACCCGACCAGCGCCTTGATTGCGGCCGGCGCCACAGGTCCGAGGGCTGCGGGAAAGACAGTCGCGACCTCCTCCACGGTGGCACCCCAAGTGTCCGGATGTCGCTCATGGTAACTCCCGACCGCATCGAGCAACCGATCGTTGATCTCCTTCCAACGTTCCGCCGAGAACGCCAGCCGCCGCCGTGATCCTGCGGTTTCGACGACGACGCACGATCCTGACAGCGCCTCCGCTTCAGCGTCGCCCAGATTGCGCGCGAGGTGGAACCAGTCGAGATCGACACCGGCCGGCATGACTTGCAAAAGGCTGCGCAGCCCGTCCGCGTGATCGTCGTGGTTGAGCGCGGACAACGCGGCGCACCGCCCCGGCGCCCGGCTGCGGCGTTGCGGCGGGAATGGATCGAGCACCCGGCCGCCGCCGATGGTGCGCTGAGCGGACGCGTCGCGCAGGGCAAACCGGTCGCCCCAGAGCGCGCCGATGGGCATGTCGAGAACGATTTGCGCGAAGGCTTCGTCGCCGGGGTGTAGTGCGCCGCCCTCAAGCAGTGCTACCCGCCCGGTGACTCCGGCAGCGGCCAGATGCACGTGGACGGTCGTCCAATGCCGCAGGGCGCCGGCTTCGGACCGCAACAGCCGCAGCCGCACGTCGAGGCGGTCCGTCGGTTGGTGCAACTCCGGGGCGACCATCCAGTCGCCGCGCTTGACCGCATCCTTATCCAGGCGGTTGCCGGTGATGTTGAGCGCAACACGTTGCCCAGCGTCCCCCTGTGTGGCGGCATTGTTCTGCGCGTGGAGGCCGCGCACGCGTGCCTCGATGCCAGCGGGCGACAGCACAAGCCTGTCTCCGACGCTCACGCGGCCCGCGTGGACCGTGCCTGTCACGATCAGGCCGACGCCGGGCAAGGTAAAGCTGCGGTCCACGGCGAGGCGGAACCGCCCGGCGCCGCTTCTCTCGCTCGTGGCGAGCGCAGCGTCACGCAGGCGTCGGGCGACTTCCGGGACGCCTTCGCCCGTGACGCTGGAGCAGGGCACCACTGGCGCCGTTTCCAGCGCTGTGCCGGCAAGGGCGTTGCGGATTTCGGCTGCGGCCTCCGCAAGCGGTGCGGCCTCCACCCGGTCGCTTTTGGTGAGCGCCACGATGCCCCGGCGCACGCCCAGCAGGTCGAGCACGGCGAGGTGCTCCAGCGTCTGCGGCATCACGCCGTCGGCGGCGACGACCACGAGGGCGACGTCGACGCCGCTCGCCCCCGCCATCATCGTGTGGACGAGGCGTTCGTGGCCTGGGACATCCACGAACCCGACGGTTTCCCCGCCGGGCAGGCGAAGATAGGCAAAGCCGAGATCGATCGTGATGCCGCGGCTTTTTTCCTCGGGCAGCCGGTCGGTGTCGACGCCGGTCAGCGCCTTCACCAGCGCAGTCTTGCCGTGGTCGATATGGCCGGCGGTCGCTACGATCATGCAAGGTGCATGGAATGGCTGGACACGGGCGGCGCCGAAGGCGAACCCCGGCGCCGCCCGCACCGTCAGGCCGGTTTCGACCGGATCGTGGTCTCGGCCAGTTCCGACATGCAGGTGTCGTACGCCACGAAGTTCACGCGGTCGCTCACCGCGAACAGCGTATGCGGCGAGAACAGGAACAGCGCCTTGGCGTGGTCGAACACGTAACGCTCGACCTCGCGGACGATCCCTTCCTGCTCCGGCTGCTGCGGCGTCTTGAGCAGCTTGGCGTACAGCGCGTCGAACCCGGCATCCTCGGGCGCGGCACGGAATGCGCCGTCCTTGCCGAAGAACTCCCGGTGCACGACTCCGACGGGGTATTGCGGCGACCAATCGAAGTGCCAGACGAGCTTGATGTCCCAGCCTTCCGGTTCGGTCTTGCCGTACTCCGCCCGCAGCTTGAGGCCGACCCGCGCCAGGCAATCCCCGATCGCTTCGACGACGCCCTGCCACTCCGGCGCGGCGAAGATAAGCAGCTCCTTGCCAGGGATATTGGCCGACTCGATCGCGCCGAGAGCCTTCTGCACGTCGAGACCATACGGCTGCATGGCCGAATCGGCGCCGTAGCGGCCGGGTTGGATCAGCGCCGGCATGGAAGTGCCCCAGCCATTGCCCCCCTTCTCCAGGATCATCTTGCGATCGAGCGCAAGGTTCATCGCCCGGCGCAGTTCGGGGTCGCTCCACGGCGAACCGGGCTTGTTCTCGTTGAACACGCCGACCAGCACGGTTTTCGCCGCCTTGGCCTGGATTTTACCATGCCCCTCTCCCGCGAAGGCGCGAGCCTCCTCGATGGTCAGGTCCATCACGACGTCGACTCGGCCATTCCCGCTCGCCACCGCATGGATGGCGTCCTGCTTGGAAATGGCGTTGTCGTAGATGATCCGCACCGCGGGTGTGCGGTTCGGGTCCCAGTAGGTCTCGTTCGGCTCCAGGATGACCTGGGGCGAGCGGGTCGTCAGCGTCGAAATGCCGTCAGCGAGCAAGAATGGGCCAGTCCCCCACGGACCGGGCGCATCGATGACTCACCAGTGGCCTTCGGCGCTGTTCGTCTCGGGGTCGATGAAACCCCATTCGTTCCAAAACCGGGTCGACGGGATGTGCATCCCGCGCAGCTTCATCACCGCGGCCGAGTCGCCGCCGGGGAACCGCAACCGAACCGTATTGTCGTCCACCACCTGCAGCTCGGTATCGCGCGCGAAGTTCAGGAAGGCGCCCGGCGGATGCGGATTGGTCCATTCCTGCACCTTGTCGAACGCGAGCTTGAACAGCTTGGCGTCGTAGACCTCACCGTCCTGGAACACCGCGCCGCGGCGGAGCGGCAGTTCCAGGGTCTTCTGGTCGATCCATTTCCAGCCCGCGGCGAGGCTGGGCTGGCCAATGCCCTCGTGGTCCACCCGGTTGGCCTCTTCCATGGTGTTCCAGGTGATCGACAGCCAATTCACCGGGGAGGGGTCGACCACTGTCACGGTGTTATGCAGGCCCCAGCGCTGGCCGCCTGAATTTTCGGTTGCTGGCGAACTCATCGCAGTCGTTCTCCTCGGTTGCCTTGGTCCGTGATGCACGAACCTCAAAACGCTAATGCGTGACCTCGCCAGGATCAACTGCTTGGAACAATCGCTGGCGGTGCCACAACCGATTGACGGATTGGCGCGTTCCCTCGCCAATACTCTGGCCAGAGTTCCTCACCGGTGCGCTCCCATGTCCTTGACCACCCTGCTGCTCGGCCGCCGGCTCGCCAACCGCGAGGCCGAGGACCGCAAGATTGGCGCCCTGGAAGGCGTGCCCGCGATGGGCCTCGACGGGCTCGGCTCGGCGTCCTACGGCCCGGAAGCGATGCTGACGGTGCTGGCGGTCGTGGGTGCGGCGGGTCTCGGCGCGGTGCAGCCGATCACCTGGGCGATCGTGGCGCTGCTCGCCATCCTGTTCTTCTCGTACTGGCAGACCATCGCCGCCTATCCCAGCAACGGCGGCTCCTACACGGTTGCGCGCGAGAACCTGGGCCACAATTCCGGCCTGCTGGCCGCGGCGGCGCTGATGGTGGACTACATGCTGAATGTCGCCGTCGGCGTGTCGGCCGGCGTCGGCGCGCTCACCTCCGCGGTGCCTGGGCTGCACTCCTTCACCTTGCCGCTCTGCCTCGGCATCCTCGTCGCCATCACCCTGGTCAACCTGCGCGGCACCAAGGAGTCTGGCCTGGCCCTGGCCGTGCCGACCTACCTGTTCATCGTGACCCTGTTCTTCATCCTGGCCGCGGGCGCCTGGGCAACGTGGACCGGGGGCGGCCATCCCCAGCCCGTGACCCCCCTCCCTGGCAAGCCCGAGGCGGCGGGAGCGGTGACGGTATGGCTCCTGCTCCGCGCATTCGCCGCAGGCTGCACGGCGATGACGGGGGTGGAAGCGGTCAGCAACGGCGTCGGCGCATTTAAGGAGCCAACCGTCAAATACGCCCACCGCACGCTCGCCGCCATCTGCCTCGTGCTCGGGCTGCTGTTGCTCGGCATCGCCTACCTTGCCCGCAGCTACGGCGTGACGGCGATGGACCAGACGGCGGACGACTACCAGAGCGTGCTGTCGCAACTCGTCGGCGCGGTATGGGGGCGGACTTGGGTGTACTACGTCACGATCGCCAGCGTGCTAGCCGTGCTGTGCCTGTCGGCCAACACCAGCTTCGTCGGCTTTCCTCGCCTGTGCCGGCAGGTGGCAGGTGGCAGCTATTTGCCCAAAGCCTTCGCCGTGCCAGGCCGGCGCTTGGTGTACACCGCTGGAGTGATATTCCTGGCTATGGGAGCCGGAGGGTTGCTCATAGCGTTCGGCGGCATCACGGACCGACTAATCCCGCTGTTCGCAGTCGGCGCTTTCCTGTCGTTCACGCTTAGCCAAGCCGGCATGGCGGTGCATTGGCTGCGGAAAGGGCGTGGGCACGCCGATCGGGTGCGCTTGTGGATCAATGGGCTGGGTGCGGCCGCGACCGCGACAGCGTTGGCGATCATCCTGATTGCCAAGTTCACCGAGGGCGCGTGGCTGACCCTGCTCGTCATCCCGCTCACCCTGCTGCTGCTTCGCTTGACCCGGCGCTACTACCGCGACCTAGAACGCCAAGTGCTGGAAGGAAGCCGCCGAGGCATGAACCTGCAGGACCATGCGCCCCCGGTCGTCCTGATCCCGCTGGAGCGCTGGGACCGCATGGCCCAACGCGCCGTGCACGTCGCGGCCCGCTTGTCGCCGGACATCGTGGCGCTGCACCTGACCGATCTGGAGGGACCGGACGCAGAGGAGCACGAAACCAAGCTGCGTGACGAATGGGCGCGCTTCGTCGGGCGGCCCGCAGCAGGTGCCGGGCTGGCGTCGCCACGGTTGCTGATCGAGGCCTCGCCCTATCGCAGCCTGCTCGCGCCCTTGCTCCGCGAGGCCGGTGAGTTGCGGCGCTGCTGCCCGGGCCGGCCGGTGATCGTGGTGCTGAGCGAATTGGCCGGTGGGCGCTGGTGGGAAGCCATCCTGCATACGCGCCGCACGCAGCATCTGCGAACCCAACTGCTGCGGAATGGCGGACCCGATCTGTCCGTGCTGGTCGTGCCGTGGCAGTTGGAAGCGCCGGAAACCGCGCGGGTTCTCGCCGAGGAGGAGCCTCAAGCCGCTTAGGTCGCGCGGAGCCTTGCCGACCCACCCCCGGATCGTGATATGTAGCGGTGGGAGGCCGGCGATGGACGGGCGCCTCGCCGACCCGGTCAGGTCCGGAAGGAAGCAGCCGCAACGAGTTTCCGCTCGGGTCGTCGTTCCGGTCTCCCACCTCTCCCCGTAGGGTCTTTCACTTCCGGAGGAATGACGCCGGGCATGTCTGGCCTGTTCGAGGATGATGCATTGCCGGCGCCGCCGCTGGACGGCCCCGGGCTGTTTGGTGAGCCTGCCGCTGCTGCGCCGGTCGTGGAGAAGGCGGCGGCCTACCGCGTCCTGGCCCGAAAATACCGCCCAGTCGGCTTCCCTGACCTGATCGGGCAGGAGGTGATGGTGCGTATCCTGCGCAACGCCTTCGCAATGGGCCGCATCGCGCATGCCTTCATGCTCACCGGCGTGCGCGGCGTCGGCAAGACGACCACCGCGCGCATCATCGCGCGCGCGCTGAACTGCATCGGCCCCGATGGCGCCGGCGGCCCGACCCCCGACCCGTGCGGCGTATGCGCCAATTGCATTGCGATCCTGGCCGACCGCCACCCCGACGTCATGGAGATGGACGCCGCGTCCAACACCGGCGTGGACGACGTGCGAGAGATCATCGACGCGGCGCGCTTCAAGCCGATGCAGGCGCGCACCAAGGTGTTCATCGTGGACGAGGTCCACATGCTGTCGCGCAACGCCTTCAACGCCCTGCTCAAGACGCTGGAGGAGCCGCCGCCGCACATCAAGTTCATCTTCGCCACCACCGAAATCCGCAAGGTGCCGATCACGGTGCTGTCCCGCTGCCAGCGGTTCGACCTGCGCCGGATCACCGTGGCGGAACTGACCGCGCTGTTCACCCGGATCGCTGCCGCCGAGCAGGTCGCCGTCGTCCCGGGCGCCTTGGACCTGATTGCCCGCGCGGCCGATGGCTCGGCCCGCGATGGGTTGAGCTTGCTGGACCAGGCTATCGCGCGGGTGGACGGGACGGAGATCACCGTCGCCGAGATCACCGACATGCTGGGCCTATCCGGGCGGGCGCTGGTGTTCGACCTGATGGATGCGTTGATGGCCGGCGACCCGGCTGCGGCGCTTGCCATCACCGACCGAGCCCACGCCCACGGCGCCGACCTTGGCCTGATGCTGAACGACTTGCTGGAGCTGGTCCACACCCTGACGCGCCTGAAATCCGTTCCTGGCTTGCGAGAGGGCCAGACCCTGCCGGAGGCGGAGCGGACCCGGGGCGCGGCCTTGGCCGACAAGCTGTCCATCCCGATGCTCGCCCGAACCTGGCAAATGCTGCTCAAGGGCACGCAGGAGGTCGAACAGGCGCCCGACCGGCGCGCCGCGGCGGAGATGGTGCTGATCCGGCTTTGTCACGTTGCCGAACTGCCGCCACCGGGCGATCTGGTTCGAAAGCTGACGACATCGAACGCCGATGCTCGGCCAGTCACCACGCCGCCGATTGCAGCAACCGTCCCAACTGGCGGCGTCCGCGCCGTCGCGAATGGCGCATCGGTCCCACACGCGGAGCCGAGCGCGGCTACCGTGCCACGGCTGTCGAGCTTCCGCGACGTCGCCGCCCTGGCGGCGGAACGGCGGGAGCCGATGCTGCACAGCTACTTGCTGCACGCGGTCCATCTCGTGCGGTTCGCACCCGGCGTGATCGAACTAAGCCCCGAACCCGACGCGCCTCGCGACCTCGCGCCCCGCCTGGCCGCGCTGCTGCTGGACGCGACGGGGGTGCGCTGGACCATTGCGCTGTCGACGGCGAAGGGCGAGCCGACGCTTGCCGCCCAGGGCATGGCTGCCGACGCGGCCCGCCGGCAGACCGCCGCGGAGCATCCGCTGGTGCTCGCCATCCTGGAGGCGTTTCCCGGCGCGCGCATTCAGGCGGTGCGCGACAGCACCGCCGACGCTTATGGATTGCCGATGGAAATCCCGCTCGGGGAACCCGAGGATTTCGACTTCCCACCGCCGGACGCCGAGCCGGCCCATTCGATGGAGGACGACCAATGAAAAATCTCGCCGGGCTGATGAAGCAGGCCAGCCAGATGCAGGCGAAGATGGCCGAGATGCAGGCGAAGATGGAGGCGATCGAGATCGAGGGCAGCGCCGGCGCCGGCATGGTTCACGTCGTGCTGTCGGGGAAAGGCGAGCTGAAAAGGCTGCAGCTCGACCCCAAGCTCATCGATCCGGCGGAGGTGGAGTTGATGCAGGACCTGATCGTCGCCGCCCACGCCGACGCCAAGCGCAAGCTGGAAGCCCAGACGGCCGAGGAGATGAGCCGCGTCACCGGCGGCATGGACCTCCCCGGCGGACTAAAACTCCCATTTTGACCTCAAATCATGGGGCCTGGGGCCTCTGGCCCCAGTGGGTCAAGGGCAACGCCCTTGCCTAACCCGATGGGCGGCCCCGAAGTAGAGCGCCTCATTACCCTCATCTCCAAACTCCCCGGCCTAGGCCCCCGCAGCGCCCGGCGTGCTGCGCTTCGACTGCTCCAGGCTCCCGAAGCCCGCATGCTCCCGCTCGCCGCCGCCTTGGCCGACGCCGCCCGCGCGGTGCGGTCGTGCAGCCTGTGCGGCAACCTGGACAGCCAGGATCCCTGCACGATCTGCACGGACCCGCACCGCGATCGGACCGTGATCTGCGTGGTGGAGGGTGTCGGCGATCTTTGGGCGCTCGAACGTGCCCACGTCCATCGCGGGCTGTATCACGTGCTGGGCGGCACGTTGTCCGCGCTGGGCGGCGTCGGTCCAGACGACCTGCGGGTGACGCCGTTGTTAGCGCGGGTGTCGGACGGTGAAGTTACAGAGGTGATCTTAGCCTTAGGCGCCACCGTCGATGGCGCGAGCACGGCGCACTGGTTGCTGGACCGGCTTCGTCCAACGGGCGTGACCGTCAGCCGGGTTGCCCACGGCATGCCGATCGGTGGTGCGCTGGATGTGCTGGACGATGGAACGTTGGGCGCAGCCCTCCGCGCGCGACGACCTGCTTGAGGAGAAAATTGCACACATCAAGATATCCTTATATACGGCTCCAAATTCCATAGGAGCCGCCGATGCCCGACATTGCCATGTCGCATGACTACAAGGTGAAGGACCTCACCCTCGCGGAATGGGGCCGCAAGGAAATCTCGATGGCCGAGGACGAGATGCCGGGCCTGATGGCGTTGCGGGCGGAGTTCGGCGCATCCAAGCCGCTGGCCGGCGCGCGGATTGCCGGCTGCCTGCACATGACCATCCAGACCGCCGTGCTGATCGAAACCCTGACGGCATTGGGCGCCACCGTTCGCTGGTCGTCGTGCAACATCTTCTCGACCCAGGACCATGCGGCGGCCGCCGTCGCGGCGGCGGGAACGCCGGTGTTCGCCTGGAAGGGCCTGAACGAGGAGGAGTTCTGGTGGTGCATCGAGCAGACGGTGCGCGGCCCGGATGGCTGGACGCCGAACATGATCCTCGATGACGGCGGCGACCTGACGGTGCTGATGCACCAGAGATACCCGCAGATGCTGGCCGACGTGCGCGGCATCTCGGAGGAGACGACCACGGGCGTGCATCGGCTGTGGGAGATGGCCAAGGCTGGGACGCTGCTCGTGCCCGCCATCAACGTGAACGACAGCGTCACGAAGTCGAAGTTCGACAATCTGTATGGCTGCCGCGAGAGCCTGGTGGACGCCATTCGCCGCGGCACGGACGTGATGATGGCCGGCAAGGTTGCCGTGGTCGCCGGGTTCGGCGACGTGGGCAAGGGGTCGGCAGCGTCGCTGCGCAACGGAGGCTGCCGGGTGATGGTGACGGAGGCCGACCCGATCTGCGCGCTGCAGGCGGCCATGGAGGGCTATGAGGTCGTGACCATGGAGGACGCGGCGCCGCGTGGTGACATCTTCGTCACCGCTACCGGCAACGTCGACGTGATTACCATCGAGCACATGCGCGCCATGAAGCACCGTGCGATCGTGTGCAACATCGGCCACTTCGATAGCGAAATCCAGATTGACGCGCTTCGGAACTACACCTGGGACAACGTCAAGCCGCAGGTGGACGAGGTGGTATTCCCCGACGGCAAACGCCTGATCGTGTTGAGCGAGGGCCGTTTGGTAAACCTGGGCAACGCGACGGGGCATCCGAGCTTCGTGATGAGCGCTTCGTTCACTAACCAGGTGCTGGCGCAGCTTGAGCTTTGGACGGCGCCAGAGGGCAAGTACGAGCGCCGGGTTTATACGTTGCCGAAACAGTTGGACGAGAAAGTGGCCGCGCTGCATCTGTCCAAGGTCGGTGCCGCTCTAACCAAATTGTCGCCGAAACAGGCAGAGTACATCGGCACGACCGTGGCTGGGCCGTTCAAGCACGACCTGTATCGCTATTAAGCGTCGACTCCGGCTGCGGGACACGCGTCCGCAGCCGGCTTTCCTGGGTTCGTAAGTCTCATCGCAATGCCATCGTAGAAATCGGCTTGCCTCGTTAATTTGCCGGCAGTCGCAATAACCGGAAACCAGCTCATGTCCGATTCACCTCGCCCTTGCTGCGCCCGCATATGGATGTCAAAACGCATACAGGACACGGTAAACGAGCCGAGGCGGATATTGACGCCGTAATCGCAGTGGAACGGCGGGCTGGATCGCAGCGCCATCGCCGACTTTGGCCAACCTGACATTACCCACATCGAGGTCAGAAGACCCTGATGGATCCGGACGTCGAACGCGCCCGCGCCTGCCCGGAGGCGGTGAGCCTGGGAGCCACTATCTAAGC
>JAABVA010002087.1_pt1 | contig 20355 bp, 21 predicted proteins | sample 5560331 | NCBI WGS metagenome assembly JAABVA01 (sample SAMN12812661, study PRJNA571458) | rock metagenome | isolation source: Antarctica rocks | place: Antarctica: Victoria Land, Mt New Zealand sud | collected 2016-01-07 | reverse complement strand
TGGGCTGGTCGGCGACGGCAGCCCTGCCGGCACGCTTCGAGGTTCTTTGGGTGCGGACCGTCGAGCCTGACCCCGCGAGCAACGACCCTGGCGCAGTCCATCTTTGGCTTGAGGCGCTCGACGAGGCCAACAGGGCGAATGGCGAGCCGCGGGCCTACCGGCTGCCTTATACGAGACGGCTCGCCCAGAAGGTCGAGGCCGCCCGTACCGAGATCCAGGCCGGCCACCCGCAGGGCGGTCGCGCCGTCGATCTCGGAACTGCCGGCGATCAGGGAACGCCACCAGACGGGCCTGCAGCAGCCCCGGGCGCAGGTGCGGAGGCGGGCGGCGATCCTGCAATTGGCGGCAGCCTTGATCCGGCGTTCCTGGGCGGCGATGCCAGATCAGTCGAGTTTGCGCCGCTGCCAAGGCCGACGCTGCCGCCTAAAGATACGCCTTGATGAGCCTTTTTTCTTGGGAAGAAGTCCGGCTGTCGTGATGGCCTCTTCAGTTTCTTCCGGATGACCGCGTCCGTTCACGCCGGGGTTTGGGACCTGACACCAAACGACCGCCTGTTAGTCGAAGCCAAACGCTGGGACAACCGGCTGCGCTTTGCCGTCATGCATTTGTTCTTCCGCGGCCACTTTCCCCGCACCATGGCCGAGGTGGACGAGGATACAGTGGCAGGGCTGTCAAGCACGCTGGGCGTGCCGGCATCCGACAACGGACGCCTCATTTTCGCGATCTTCGCCGGCCTGGCCGAATTCGAGCGCGAGCTGATCGTCGAACGCACCAAGGCCGGCTTGGCATCAGCGCGCGCGGGGTCGCCATGGTAGCCGGCCGTTCAAGATGACGATGGCCAAGCTCCGGCTCGCCCGCGCGGTGATGGGGCAGCCTGAGACCAAAGTAGGTGATCTCTGCGCCGAGCTCGGCGTCGCCCGGCAGACGCTCTATCGGTTTGTCAGCCCCAAGGGCGAGCTCAGGGGCGACGGCAAGAGGCTGCTTGGGCGGCGTGCAGTGGCGCGAGCCCAGTGAAGTGCGCAGGCTTTACCATCGGGTTTTCAGGGGTCTTTCTCGCTTTGCTGGCAGAGATAATCCTCGTCGCAGGGCGTGATACGCCTTTCGCTCAGGTTCTTGCCGCAATCTCAATCATGGTCGTCATCGCCCATACCATGCTTGCCTTTGGCCGGGTCGAGGCGGCCGCGTTTGTCGTCATTTGTCTGGTAGTAACCTTCTCCGTGGAAAGTATCGGCACCTCCACGGGAATCCCGTTTGGACACTATGCCTTCTTGGTCGGCCCAAATTTCCCGCATGTAGGCCTGATCCCGCTCATCGTCGGCCCGCTCTATGTCGGAATGGGCTACCCATCCTGGGTCATCGCCAATCTGATCCTCAACGGCATGGTTCATCGGCCAGCTAGCAGGCTTGAACTCGTTGCCCTGCCGGTGATCGCCGCCTTCGTCATGGTCCAGTGGGATGTTGTCATGGACCCCGGTGGATCAACGCTCGCGCGGGCTTGGGTCTGGTACGACGGTGGCGGCTTCTTCGGCGTCCCGCTTTCGAACTTCCTCGGGTGGTTCGTCGTCACCTACATCTATTTTCAGGCCTTTTCCCTGTTTGCCTTCTTGCGGCGATCGCGGCCAGATCATCCCAACCGCTCTTTCTGGTTCTGGGCCGTCCCTGTGCTGCTCTATTTGGCCGCTGGATTGTGTCACATCCCGCCACTCTTCGACGCCGATGCGCAACTGGTCGACGGCGCTCATCGGGTGTGGTCCGCGGCCGCCTTACGCGAAACCGCGGCCATCGTCATGCTCTTCACGATGCTGCCGAGCGCTCTGCTGGCGCTTCTGCGCCTCGGCCGCGCGAGGGCAGATAATTTCCGCGCGGATTAAGGCGGCGCTGGCCGTCGCACGATCGACGGCATGGCGTGCCTAAGCATGAGCCCTCGCGCCATCGCCCACAAGATGGACTAGCGTGGCGTGGCGTGGCGACAGCGAGGTGGGGTATGCAGGCGGTGCAGAAGCGCGCCGAAATCTAGAAATTGTCGACCGCTTTCGACTCGGGACTGTCCAGAGATTGGGGGGGTTACGCCGCCCTCGCCCATGACGTGTGCGTCTGGGAGGGAGCTGGCTCGAAGGGGTGGCCGAAGCCGGAACCGAGCGCACCGTTGTGGACGGCGCAGCGGACCTGGAGCAGCAGGTCGGCTCCACGTCGGGACCAGCGCCTCTGCTGCGACTTGGCCATGCGCCGGTTGACCAGGAAGTTGGCCGTGCCCTCGGTGAGCGACGTCCCGACCCGCAGGCCGGCCCGGTGTCGTTCGGCGTAGTCGATCAGATGGGCGCTCTGGCTTCGCAGGCAGCGGTCGACCGCGCGCAACGCCCGCCTCAGCTTGCGTGCGGGCTCGCCACACCGGCGTCGGCCAGGATGGCGCGCAGGCCGGGGCAGCCGTCGGTGAACGCGGTCAACGCGGTGTCGCCGGTCCGGCCCATGGCCCCAAGCGCGCGCCGGATCAGCGCCGTGATGGCGGTGCCGGCCTTCGCGACAGCGCCGAACACCTGCCGTCCGCCCTCGGGCGTCTCGGCGTTGCCTCCCCGCACTTCGAGGGGCCGCTCGCCCTCGGGGCAGCTGCGGATGAACGTGGAGGCCAAGCTGAGGGTGATCGCCGACGCGGGCGGCGTGACCGCGTCAGCACCGCGCAGTCGCTCGCCGACCTTGAGCGTGTGGCCGCGCAGGGTCTCGTGGCTCGTCCCGGCCGCGACCGGCCGAAGGTAGGCCAGCACGCCGGCGGCGCGGCGGTAGGTCATGAGCGCGGACAGGTGCGCTTGCAGCCGATCCAACTCCGGCGTCGAGCGGCAGTGCGCCGGCCAGCTGATCCCAGCTTCGCCGCGGCCGCAGCCCGGGCAGTGGAACCGGGGCCGCCGCACCGCGACCTTGCCGAACAGCGTCGCGACCTGACGCGATCGCCAATCCTTGACCTGGCATCGCCCGCCGCAGCTCGCGCAATCCGGCCGCAGCGCCGCATGGTCGCGGGCCTGCACAGCCACTACCGCCCGCTGGACACGCGCCAACCGTTGCTTCGCCTTTGCTAATGTCAGCCCCAGGTTCGCGATGTCGCGAAGGTTACCAGGTCGGCTGAACTCCCGCACGTCGACGCTGCGCGTTCCGCTGCCCGGGCGCGTTTCGACCAGCCGCAATACCAACCCCATCCATGATCTCCCGGCCAGCAGCGGCCCGGCCAGTCAGATCGCTCCCGTCTCCGTCCCCCCAATCTCTGAACACTCCCTTTCGACTTCGTGCAGCCGGGCGACACGCTGGTTGTCACGCGCATCGACCGGCTTGCCCGGTCGATGAGGGACCTGCAGGACATCGTGCACGAGCTGAAAGGGAAAAGCACGTCGCCCTGCGAGCGACCAAGCAGCCCGTGGACATGGGCACGGCTGCCGGCAAGGCGTTCCTAGACATGCTGGGCGTGTTCGCTGAGTTCGAGACCAACTCGCGCCGCGAGCGGCGGCTCGAAGGCATCAAAGCAGCAAAAGTGCGCGGCATCTACTAAGGACCGCAAGCCGAATTTCGACGTTGCCGAGGTCAGGCGGTTGCGGGACCAAGAGAAGCTTGGTCCAACGGCTATCGTGCGCCGGCTCGAAATTGGTCGGGCAAGCGTTCATCGGGTGCGCGGAGTCCGGCAACCAACGAAACTGGCGTAGCGGTCTGCCTCACATGAGCCGCCTAGACATTACTTTGCGGCGGGTAGCATCAATGTTGGGTTACGCCCATCAACGTCGACGGATTGTAGCCCGGTGCTATCATAAGGCTACCCGGCCACCTCCATCCACCGACGCCCCTGATTGGATCACCTCGGTGCTTGACGGCCCGCTCACGTCAAGCAGAATCTCGCACGGCTGCCGCGGCAGGATCAGCACATCGGTCATGTTTAGCACGGCTCATCTGAAAACGGATTCGTATTGCGCGAGCGCATTGCGCTGAGCCGGCGCTTCATGCTGGCGATCCGCTTCTGGTGATTGCCATCACGCCGCATGGCAACACCGACCGCCAGGATGTCCACAAGCACCAGCGCGGCCAAGCGCGAGGTCGTGGGCGTATAAATGTCGGTGTTCTCCAGGGTCTCTATCAGCAGCAGCAGGTTACACAACCGGCTCATCGGGCCGGTACGACCGGAGATGCCGATCACGGTGGCACCCATCTCGCGTGCGACACGGATCACCTCCAGCAGGGCGGAGGTCTGGCCGGCGTTGGAGATCGCCACAGCGACGTCGCCGGCCTGCATCATCGAAGCGGCGATGAACTGCTGGTGCGAGTCTGTGTGCACCAGGCACGGTACCCCGAACAGCGGGAACTTCTGCTGGGCGTCCGCGGCGACGATCCACGACGCGCCGAAGCCGAAGAACTCGATCCGCTTCGCCGCTGCCAGCAGATCGATCGCTTTCGCCACTGCTTCATGGTCGAGTCTCGAGCGGGCCCAATCCAGGCTGGTCATGGTGTAGTCGAATACTTTGTCGGTCAGCGTCTGCGGCGTGTCGGTCACGCCTAGCACTGACTGGGTCGCCGGCATGCCGAGCGCGAGACTGTGCGCGAGCTTCAGCTTGAAGTCCTGGAAGCCCTCGAAGCCCAGGGCCGCGCAGAAGCGCATCACTGTCGGCTCGCTCACATGGGCTTGCCGCGCGGTTTCCGCCACGGTGGCGCCCAGAGCCGCCTGTGGGTTGGACAGGATGTGCTCAGCGACCCTCCGGTCCGACTTCCTGAGATCGGGCAGACGCACCAGGATCAGCTCCAGCACGTTCCGTCCCGGCTGCATCCCGCGTTCTGTACGTCCGTTATCCGTTGTGTCCCGTATCGTCATAGCTTCCTGCTGCGCTGGTCCAGCCGCATCCGAGCTGCTGGGTTCGCGTCCGCTCCGCACTAGGCCCGCTGGCCAAGCTAGAAGGCGTGTCGCGTGTCGGGCTTCAAGAGTCTAGGGTGCACGGTGCGCACCGCCGCCGCGTCGATCTTAGCCGACCCGTCCCGATCCCAGCAGCGCGTCGAGCGCCCGGCGAAGGTTCTCCACCGCCGCGACGCTGGCCCGGCGCACGCTCTCGGTAGTCAGCCCGCCGATATGCGGCGTGACGATCACCCGGGGATGCGCAAGCAGCGGCGACGGCTCTGGCGGCTCCGCCGCAAACACGTCGGTCGCATAGGTACGCACCTGGTCGCGTTCGAGCGCTGCCAGCATTGCCGCCTCGTCGACCAGCGCGGCCCGCGCCGTATTCACCACATGGCAGCCAACGCGCAGCCGGCCGATCGTTGCCGCGTCAAGCACCAGGCGGCCGTCCGGCGGCATCGGGCAATGCAACGAAAGCATCTCCGCATCCGCCAGGACCTGCTCGAACGCCATCCAGGCGAAGTCGCCGGCTGGCGCGAAGCTAGCGTCCGGATAGGGATCGAACACGCGCACGCGGGCGTCGAGCGCCAGCGCGAACCGTGCCACGAGCCGGCCCACCGCGCCGCAGCCGATCAGCCCGAGTGTCCGGTTCTCGATCTCGATGCCAAGCCGCCGCTGCCATAAGCCTGCCTTGAGGGCTGCGCTCTGCTCCGGAATATGGCGCAGCGACGCCAGCAACAGCCCGATCGCCAGTTCCGCAACACCACGCGCGTTGGCGCCACCGGCCCGCAGCACCTGGATGCCGAGGCGCTCGGCCGTCTCGAGCGGCAGGTTGTCCGAGCCTGTGCCGTTGCGGCTGATGGCTCGAAGCCCAGGGGCTGCTTCAAGCACCCGTGGGCTGACCGGCTCCACCCCTGCGATCCAGCCAACGCAGCCGGGCAGCAGCTCCAGCAGCGCCGCTTCGTCGGGCGTCTCGCCGGGACGGCTGAACACCAGCTCGTAGCCGTCATCGACCAATGCTTGCAGCGCCGGGTCAGGGTCGCGCGTCAGGGAGCGCGGCGTGATCAGAATGCGACTCATGCGGCGGCGCTCCTCCCCACGCGCGGAGCACCGCCGGCAAGCGATGACAGCTTCTCGAACACCGGCCCGGATGGGGGTATTTCGATCGCGAACACCTCGGAGATCACCTGCGTCCAGCCGTGCAGGAAGTAATTCCACCCGTCGAAGGCGGCCAGGCCAGCCATTGGCGCTTGGGCCTCGGCCCGGTCGAGGAACAGCAGGTCACCGCGGTAATTGAGGTCCCATACGATGCTGCCTTGCGGAAAGCGGGCCTCGGCACCAACCGGCGAGCCGGGCCGGTCCTTGCCAAGCCCGGTCGCGTTCACGATCAGCGATCCGTTCGGTAGCGTGTGCAGAACGTCGTCGTTCTGTCCCGCGGAGGAGCAAAGCACATACTCGATCGCGATCTCGCTGCCGAGGTTGGCATGGAAGCGCCTCAGGCCTTCCAGGCGCCCGGCATCGACATCCGACACCATAATCCGCCTTGGCCGGTCGTCGCCGTGCCACGGTTGCATCAGGTTCCAGGTGATGGCGGTGGTCGCCCCGCCAGCACCGATCAAGAACGCTTCGCTGCCGCCGCCAGCGGCTGCGGATCGCCGCCAATGGCCTTCCGGCACAATGGCCTGAAGCGCCAGCCGTGCCGAGATCGGATCTTTCGCATGTCCGATCAGCCTGCCGTCGCGCTTGGACAGGCAGCTCACCTCATGCAGCGACTCCGCATGGGCATCGAGCCCGTCGAACAGGTCTGCACTCGCATGCAGCAGGTCAATTTTATGGGTCGTCACCAGCGCGCCCATCGAGTGGGGATCGTCGCGGATGAAGGACACCACCTCACGATAGGCCTGCTGCGGGGCGTGCAGCGGCAGGTCGATCCCGTTGATCGCGCAGGCGCCCAGGCCCAAAGCATCCGCCCAATCAGGAAAGACGGTCATGATCGACGACTGCCCGGTGGACACGCCAATGAAGTGCAGGGTCGGCAGCGTGGTAGCCTTGAGGTCGCCCATCAGGCCATTTCCCGCGCTGTGCGGGCGATGCGCACGGCCTCCTCCGCGTTGCGGCGGATGCCCGTCCAGTCACCGTCGCGGATCATGCTGCGGCTGGCGATCCAGGTGCCGCCCACAGCAGCCACCGCCGGCTCGCGCAGCCAGTCCAAGAGGCTGGCCGACGTGACGCCGCCGGTCGGGATGAAGCGTAGGCCTTGCAGTCCAAAGGGCGCCGTGATGGAGCGAAGGAACGGGATGCCACCGGTCGGCACCGCCGGGAAGACCTTGAAGGTCCGGATGCCATGCTCGATCCCGGCCTGCAGGTCGGACGGCGTCATGGCGCCGGGCACATAGGGGAGGCCGATCTCCGCGGCCTGCTCCAGCATGTGCGTGCTCAGCCCGGGGGCAAGTGCGAAACGGGCGCCGGCCTCCGTGGCGCGGCGCAGATCCAGCGCACCGATCACGGTGCCGGCGCCGATCATCATGTCGGGGTAGCGTTGCGCGATCCGTGCGATCACCTCGGCGGCGGCATGGGTCCGGAACGTCACTTCGACGACGCCAAGCCCGGCCTCCAGCAGCGACTCTGCCAGCGCGTCGGCATTCGCTACCACATCCACCTCGACAACCGGGATCACCCCGAACGCGGTTGCCTTGCGCAGGGTCGCCTCGGTCTTGCCTCCGATGTCCATCATATCATGCTGCTCCCACCAGAAGGCGCGGGCGGTAGCGGGGGTTCGGCACCTGCTTCCAGCCATCGGCCTCGTCCTCGACGATCAGGTCGCGCATGCCGCAAGCCCGGCCGATGATATCGTAGTCCTGGCCGGCATCGGCCGGGTAGCAGAACAGGGTGACCAGCGGATTGGAGCCGACATTGACACTGCGGTGGATCCAGTGCGGCGCGACATATACCACGCTGTTCGGCGTCATCTCCTCGGCGCGCGTGGTGCCGTCGGCCAACTCCATCAGCATCACACCATGGCCGGATTGACAGAAATAGATCTCTGGCCGGTCGATGATCGTATGGATGTGCCCCCGAGTGAAGCTGTACTCCAGCCCCACCTTCCCCGGATACAGGGTGCTGGTTCCGAAGATGATGTCGCCGGCCCGGTTCGACGGGCGGAACTCGTCGACCTGGTAGGCGACCTCGGACCCGCGCGCGCGGACGACCTCGGCGAAGGCGGCCTCGTCGGCGAACAATCCGGCAAGTTCGTCGAAGCGCTTCTGATAGCGCCGCGTGCGCCCTGTCATCTCGCCGGTGTTGGGATCGACGAGGACGGAGGCCGGCAGCGAGAATGACATTGGTAGGATTCTCCAGCACGTCTGAGGTGCTACGTTATCGCGTAGTGTTATTACCTGATGCTAGGCCAAGACAATGGTTAATTTACTTTTGCACTGCAACATTTCGGAAAACGCTTGCAGTATGCGATGTGAGATGTTGTATTGCTACCGCATAACGAGGCGCGGCTACGGAGTTGGTCCGACGACGCCCGGGGGAGAGCAAAGTCCTATGAAGAAAATTCTCGCGGCAGCGACGCTGTTTGCCAGCGTGGCGCTGGCGTCACCCGCCGACGCCAAAACCATCAAGATCGGCATCTCGATGCTGACGCAGAATGCGCCATACTATGCGGCCCTGCAGTCGGCGATCGAAAAGGAGGCCAAGACCCTCGGTGCGACCACGGTCGCTGCCGACGCCAAGAACGACCTTCTCAAGCAGATATCCGACGTCGAGGACATGCTGTCGCAGAACATCGACATCCTCATCATGGACCCGAAGGACGCGAAGGGCTTGGTCGGCGTCACCAAGGAAGCGGCGGCCGCGCATATCCCGGTCATCATCGTCGACAGCTCGATCGACGACAGCGCCCCGGTGCTGACCACCATCCAGTCCAACAACGCCGAGAACGGGCGGCTGGTCGGCGACTGGCTGGTCAGCCAGGTGAAGGGCAAGGACTTGCACATCGCCCTGCTCAGCGGCGCCCAGGGCAACGTCGTCGGCGAGGCGCGCCGGAACGGGGTGATGGGCGGCATCCTCGATGCGCAGCTGCGCCAGCTCGGCCATGCCGGCCTTACCGTGGTCGGCCAGGGTTGGGGCGGCTGGACCCAGGAGGGCGGCGTCAAGGCGATGGAGGACCTGCTGACCGCGCATCCCGACATCAACGCGGTGCTGGCCGAAAATGACAGCATGGCGCTCGGCGCCCTGCGCGCGATGCAGGATGCCGGCAAGGCCGACAAGGACATCCTCGTCTTTGCCGCCGCAGACGGCCAAAAAGAGGCGATCAAGCTGATCCAAGAGGGCAAGTACGGCGCCACCGGCCTGAACGACCCCGAGGTCATCGGCAAGATGGCCGCTGATCTCGCGGTGAAGGTGGTCAACAAGCAGGCCCCGGCCGACATCGCCAAAATCACATACACCCCACCCGTCGCGATCACCAAGTCGAACGCCGCGCAATACTACAAGCCCGGCGCGCTGTTCTAGGCGATACGCTGATGACGCCGACCGAACAGAAGAGTGCCAGCGTCGAGATGGTCGGCATCTCGAAGGTCTTCGGCGGCATCCGGGCCGTCGACGACGTGACGTTCTCCGTGCGAGCGGGCGAGGTGCACGCACTGCTCGGCGAGAACGGCGCCGGGAAGTCGACGCTGATGAAGATCCTGGCCGGCGCACACCAAGCGACCACCGGCGAGATCCGCATCGGCGGCGAGCGTGTGACGATCGGGTCGCCGCACGACTCCCGTGCGCTCGGCATCGGCATCATCTACCAGGAACTGGCCCTGGCTCCCGAGCTGACGGTCGCCGAGAACATCTTCCTGGGCGAACTGCCGGTCTTGGTGAATGCGAGGCAATTGCGCGCGCGGGCGCGGGTGCTGCTCGAGGAGCTTGGTTTCGCGATCGACCCCGGCGCTCTGGTCGGCGCCCTGCCGCTCGCCTTCCAGCAGGCGGTCGAGATCGCCAAGGCGATGTCGCGCCGCGTCCGCATTCTGATCCTGGACGAGCCGACGGCGGTGCTGGCGCCGCCCGAGGTCGAACGGCTGCTCGACGTGGTGAAGGGGCTGTCGCAGCGCGGCGTCAGCGTCATCTACATCTCGCACCGGCTCGACGAGATCTTCCGCATCGCCGACCAGATCACCGTGCTGAAGGACGGCCGCACCGTCGGCACATATCCGGCCGTCGAGATGGATGAGCACCGCCTGATCGCCCTCATGGTCGGCCGCGAAGCCGCGCAGTTGTTCCCAAAGGTCGCGCGCACGGTCGGCGAAGAGCTGCTGAGGGTCGAGAACGTCTGCGCCGCTGGCCTGGTCAAGGACGTCTCGTTTTCCCTGCGCGCCGGAGAGGTGCTCGGCATCGCCGGCCTGATCGGCAGCGGCCGCACCGAACTCGCGCGCGCGATCTTCGGCGCCGACCGGATGCAGTCAGGCACCGTGAGCGTGGCGGGCCGCCAGGTGAATATCCGCACACCCCGCCAGGGCGTCGCCGCCGGCATCGGGCTGGTGCCGGAGGACCGCAAGAGCCAGGGCCTGGTCCTGGCCCTGCCGATCCAGCAAAACGTCACCTTCACCTGCCTGTCCCGCTTCACCAACAGGCTGGGTATGCTCCGCCGTGCCGCCGAGCGCATGGCGGTCGACAGTGTGGCGGCGCGCACCACGATCCGCGCGCACAACCTCGATTTGCCGGTCAGCAGCCTGTCCGGCGGCAACCAGCAGAAGGTCGTGCTGGCGAAATGGCTCGACGCCGGCTGCAAGGTGATCATCCTCGACGAGCCGACGCGCGGCGTCGACGTGGGCGCACGATCCGAAATCTATGGCCTGATCGAGGCGCTCGCCGCCGGCGGGCTTGGCGTCATCATCATCTCGTCCGACCTGATCGAGGTGATCGGCGCCTCCGACCGCATCCTCGTGATGAGCGGCGGCCGCATCAGCGGCAGCCTGGCGCGCCACGAGTTCTCCGAGGCGCGCATCATGCAGTTGGCCCTGCGCAACACCGCGCATGTCGGGGCGCCCCAAATGCCTCAAACCGGCGCAGAGCCCGCAAGCACCCAATTGACGGAGGCCTGAAGTGGCCACAGTACAGACTGCCGAGATATCCCGCAGCGCCCGCCCGGCACGGCGCTTCGATGCGAGGGCCTTCGCTGCCAGCTACAGCACGATCGCCATCTTCGGGGCGTTGATGCTGGTCGCAAGCTTCATCTCGACTAGCTTCTTCGGCAGCCGAAACATCGAAAATGTGCTGCGGCAGGTCGCGAGCACCGGCGTGATATCCATGGGCATGCTGCTGGTGATCCTGACGGGCGGGATCGACCTGTCCGTCGGTTCGGTAGCGGCGCTCGGCAGCATCGTCTGCGCCTCGCTGCTGACCTCGATGTCGTTGTGGACAGCGATCCCGCTCAGCCTTGCTGCCGGCGCGGCGCTCGGCTCGATCGCTGGATATTTCGTCGCGGTCCGCAGGATGCCCTCCTTCGTCGTGACGCTCGCCGGAATGACCATCGCCCGCGGCGCCGCGCTGATCGTGTCCGAGGGACGGCCGATCTTCCTGAGCGACAACGGCGCCTGGCTCGGAGACGGCTTCAACCGGGGCTACTTGCTCGGCATCCCGTTTCCCGTGCTGCTGATGTTGCTGGTGTTCGCTGCAACCGCCTTCGTGCTGCGCCTGACCGCCTACGGGCGGCTGATCGTGGCGATCGGTTCCAACAGCGAGGCGGTGCGGCTGTCCGGCGTCAGGGTGACCCCGCGTGTGTTCTCGGTCTACGTCGTGTCGGGCATGCTGGCGGCATTGGGAGGGATCATCATCACCGCGCGCTCAGGCGTCGGCTCGCCCGTGGTGGGCATCGGCATGGAGCTCGATGTGATCGCCGCGGTGGTGATCGGCGGTGCCAGCCTGATGGGCGGGCGCGGCACCGCGCTCAACACGCTGATCGGCGTGCTGACGCTCGGCGTGATCGGCAACATCATGAACCTGCTGAACGTGCCCGGCTACCACCAGGAGGTGGTCAAGGGCGTCATCATCCTGGTTGCCGTGCTGCTGCAGTCCTCGTTTTGGCCGCGCCGAGCGTAGTCTTCTTCATGGCTCGCGACCTGCTTTTGGCAATCGACGTCGGCACCGGCAGCGTGCGCGCTGCCCTGCTGACAGCGGCCGGCACGACCTTGGCCTTCGCCGCCCAGGAGCACGAGCAGATCGTGCCGCGCTATGGCTGGTCCGAACAGCGCCCGGCGGGCTGGTGGGCCGGCGCCGTCGCGGTGATCCGGCAGGTGCTCGACGCGTTGCCGGACGCCGCCGCGCGCATCGCGGCGATCGGCGCCTGCGGGCAGATGCACGCGACGGTGCTGGTGGACACCGATGGCCGCTCCGCGCTCGATGCGGTGCCGCTCTGGAACGACAAGCGCAATCGCGACACGCTCGACCGCTTCACCCGCGAGCAACCATGGCAAACGCTGTTGCCGGTCGCCGGCAACCCGCCCTCGGTCGCCTGGTGGGGATTCAAGCTGCAATGGCTGAAGACGCACCGCCCGGCGGAATACGCACGCACCGCGGTCGTCTTGGCAGCAAAGGACTGGATCAATTTCAAGCTGACCGGCGCCGTCGCCATCGACACGCCGGAAGCGTCCTGCACCTATTTGTATGACGTGTCGGCCGGTTGCTGGAGCAGCGAGCTGACCAACCGGCTGGGCATCGATCCGGCCCTGCTGCCGCCGATCCGCGAGCCGCACGAGTTGCTGGCCGGGGTCTCGCGGCAGGCGGCTATGGAAACCGGGCTGCCCGAGGGCATCCCCGTCGCCGTCGGCATCAGCGACTACCCTGGGGCCCTGCTCGGCTCGGGCGTGATCGCGCCCGGGCTCGCCTCCGACGTCACCGGCACTTCGACCCTGCTGACCCTGTGCACGGCAGCCCCGGTGCTCGACCCAGTTATCAGCAACGTGCGCGGCGCGCTGCCGAACTGGTCGGCGTTCACCATCCTGGATGCCGGCGGCGACGCGATGCGTTGGGCCAGGCGTGCCTTCCACGAGAAGAGCTACGACTACGACCGCATCGTGTCCCTGGCTGCCAGCGCCCCGGCCGGCGCCGGCATGCTGCTGTTCCTGCCCTATTTGAATGGCGAACGCCTCGGGTCCCACACCAACGCGCGCGCCCAGTTCATCGGCCTCACGAGCGGCCACGGCGCCGGGCACCTGCATCGTGCCGTCATGGAAGGGGTGGCGTTCGCTGCTGCGCGCAATTTGCGGATCATGGAAGCCGCCGGCAACCGGCTGGACCGCATGATCGCCGCTGGTGGCGGGGCTAAGACGCGGCTCTGGCTTGAGATCAAGGCCAGCCTTTATGGCTGCCCGGTGCTGACCACGGCGGTAGAGGAGTGCGGCCTGCTCGGCTGCGCGATGCTGGCCGGCACCGCGGTCGGCATGTATCCAGACCTGCGCGGCGCCGCAGCCAGGCTGGTCCGCTTCACCGGCGAGGTCCTGCCGAACCCGCGCTGGGCGGACGTCTATGCCCATCTGACGCCGGTGTTCGATCATGCCTACGAGAACAGCCAGGTTTACTGGACCATGCTTGAGGCGGCAGAAGCTGCAACCGGCCTGGCGTCGCAACAGCCAGACTGAAATCGGAGGACGCAGCCTCGTGTTGACACGCTATTTAGCGAAATACGACCTCGCCGGCCGCGTCGCAGTAATCACCGGCGGTGGGCGCGGTATAGGTTATGCCTGCGCCGAGGCGCTGGCCGAGGCCGGCGCACGCATCGTGCTGGTCGAGCGCGACGAGGCCGCTGCGCGTAGTGGCGCCACTGCCCTGGAGGCGGCTGGTGCCGAAGTGTCGTGGCGCCTGGTGGATGTGACGGACCCCGCAGCACTCGAGACGGCGGCAGCGGCGATCGAGCGCGAGGTCGGCGCCGTCGACATCCTGGTATGCTGCGCCGGCATCGCCATCAGTGGCGTTGCCGCAGAGGCGGCTACGACCGAGCAGTGGCGCCAGGTGATCGACATCAACCTGAACGGCGTGTTCTGGTCATGCCAGGCCTTCGGCCGAGCCATGCTGGAGCGTCGCCGCGGCGTCATCGTCAACATGGGTTCTATGTCGGGGCTGGTGGTAAACCGGCCGCAGGAACAGGCCTCCTACAACGCCTCCAAGGCGGCGGTGCATCAATTGACCAAGTCTTTGGCCGCCGAGTGGGCCTCGCGCGGCATTCGCGTCAACGCGGTCGCCCCGACATACATTGACACGCCGATGACCCGCTACGGCCTGCAGGACGAAACGCTGAAGCAGGCCTGGCTCGATGCAACGCCGATGGGCCGTATCGGGCGCACCGACGAGATCGCCTCGGTGGTGCTGTTCCTGGCGTCCGAGGCTGCGAGCCTGCTGACTGGCAGCATCGTTGTCGCCGACGCCGGCTATACCTGCTGGTGAGGCTTCGCTTTCAGGCACAGCACTCTCCGTGACGGTGTTGCATGGACCAGGAGAGTGGGCGTGGTAGTCCCAGCCCCGTCCCGGTTCAGGCGGTTCGGAGGGAGATCAAGTGTCCAAAGTCCAACATACGGTTCAGGACATGGACGGCAACGTCCACCTCAGTTGCCCGACGTTGGTCCGTGTGTGAGCGTAGCCCGTCGCCGATCACCTGCTTGAACATTCCGATGGTTGCCTTAACACGAGCCCGGGAGGTGTATCCGGACGCTTTCTGCCAAGCGGCTCGGCCGTGATCGGCGATGACCTGCAGATGGCGGTCCCGCTACATGGGCGCGGTCTCGGCCCCTCTGCGCCAATGATGATGAGACACTGGCGAGTTTAGACTTAGGCGCGGCGTTGTTGCAAGGATCGGTTCGGTGGCGCCTGTGCCCTGGCCGGGGTAGCAGGTTCGTTCCTGTCTGACCTTGGATGCCATCTTGCGGCGTTGTTGCACCGATCGGTAAGGCGGCGGCGTTGACCCCACCCCATGTCTGTGTTCAGGCGATGCGGACGGAGTTCGGGCATCCCAAGCTCCAGCATGCGGTTGAGGACATGAACAGCGATGCCCACCTCGGTCGCCTGCCGTTCGTCGGCGTGTGAGTGCAGACCGCCTCCGATCACCTGTTTGAAGCGCGACATGCTGGTCTCGGCTTTGGCGCGCTTGGTATAGCCGGACGCTTTCTGCCAGGCTACGCGGCCGTGCTCGGCGATATGATGGAGGTGCCCGTCGCGCTGCGTCGGTGCGGTCGCGGCCGTGTTGCTCGGCACGGCGTTCGCGCGCGGCGGCACGATGATGGCCGCTTCTGGATGGCGCTCAGCCACACTGGCATAAACGCCTTCCTGATCGTAGGCGCCATCGCCCGTGAACGAGGCAACGGGATCCCCGACCAAGTCGAGCAATGGGCTGACCTGCGAGCCGTCGTCCACGTCCTTGGTGGTCAGCACGGAGGCGACGATCTGCCCGCTGCTGGCATCCAGGCCGAGGTGCAGCTTTCGCCACGACCGGCGCATCGTGGTGCCGTGTTTCTCGTGCAGCCACTCGCCCGCGCCGCACAGCTTGAGGCCTGTGCTGTCCACCAGCAGGTGCAAAGGTTCGGCACCGGCCCTGGCTCCTGGCCGCGGCACCTTCAGCGTCTCGGCCCTGCGGCTCAAGGTCGAGTGGTCGGGCACGGCGAGATCGAGCCCGAGCAGGCCTATGACGGAGCCGATCAGGCCTTCCGTTTGGCGCAGAGCAAGCCGGAACACCGCACGCAGGGTCAGGGCCGTCAGGATCGCCAGGGCCGAGTAGGTCCGCTGGCCGCCTCGGGTCGTGCGTGGCTCGGCCGTCCACGCCGCGATCGCCTCGTCCGTCAACCAAACCGTCAAGCTCCCGCGCTGGCACAGGCTGGCGTCATACGCCGCCCAGTTCGTGACCTTGAACTTCTGCTTGGGGATGTGGTGGCGGCGATCAGCGTTCAGCTTGAAGGGCAAGATGGCATCCAGGGTCAGACAGGAACGAACCTGCTACCCCGGCCAGGGCACAGACGCCACCGAACCGATCCTTGCAACAACGCCGCGATTCCACCTTTGGTGGAACCGCTCTAACCGTGAATCAACTCGGCTCCGCGCCGACTACTTTTGGGGGTCATTCGACAACACGCGCATACCAAAGAACCTGGACAGCGGCGCAGGGTCGTTCGACAGCAGCTTCCAGCCGAGGCGCGCTGACAACGGCGCAGGATTGTCCGACAGCAGCCGCAGACCGAAACGAGCCGGCGGCAGCTTCTGTTCCTTCGAGAGGATCGGCCAGCGGACGCGCGCGGAGAGCGGGGCCGGATTGTCCAACAGCACCCGCCAGCCGACGCGCGACGAAAGGATCGTCGACCGATTTGTCAGGACAGGCGTGTGGATCGTTTTGGAGAATGGCGCCGGATTGTCAACGAGTTCCGAGTCGGGCTTTCGCGGCGACCGGCGTGCCGACAGCACCGACCACCCCAGGGACGAGGAAAGCGGCGCCGGATTGTCGATGAGCACCGGCCAACCGCACGCCGACGACAACGGCGCCGCAGGATCCGGCGGCACCTTCTCGGAGCCCTGCTCGTCAAGGCCCGTGTCGGTCGGGCTGTGTTTCTGCAGAATCGCGGTGGCCAGGGCCGCGCACCCGAACTGCGCCTGGATGCTGACGAGCGTTTCACCGCGCTTGATGCCTTCCGCGAAGACTTCCGCGTGCGTGGCCATGACCCCGCTTCGCCGGATCCGCGCGAGGATCTGCTCGTCCGGCGCCTCCGCCGGTGCGAGCACGTCGATCGCGTCGTCGGGGAACCCGGCCTTCTTCAATTCCGCCGCCGCCGCGTCGGCGTTCTCGCGGACCTGGTAAATCCGGCTGATCGTTTGGGTCATGGTCTCTCCGTTTCGCCCAGCGAGGCGGTGCGGTGCGCGTCGAAGGAGTGGCGCATCGATTCAGTTAAGACTCTCGTCCGAGGGCGGATGAGCGGAAGCATCGTCACGAGCGTCGCCAACAGCAGCAGGATCTCAATACAATAGACCGAATCATACGCCACCGCCGCCCCTATCTCATCAGGTGCGGTAAACCCGGCGACCAAGTCGCGGGTGATGCCGCCGAGCGCAATCGCCAAACCCGCCGCCGAAGCCTGCGCCGCCCCCCAGGCGCCGAGCGCAAGCCCCGTCTGGCTGCGGGGCGCCAGGTTCATCGTCGCCGTCAGTGTTCCGTGACCGAACAGCCCGGCGCCGAACCCGATGAGCAACGTGCCGGCCGCGAACAGCCAAGCCGCCGACAGCGGCCCAGCGAAAATCACCGAAGCAAAGGCTGGCAGCCCGATCAGCGCGCCATACGCTGCCATCCGGAACGGGTCCGCGCCGCGGCTCAGCACCCGCGACGCCCAACCAAAGCCCAGCAACCCACCGATCGCCAGCGCCGCCGTCAACTTGGTCGTGTCACCCACACTCAAATGCAGGATCTGGCCGCCATATGGCTCGAGCAACACGTCTTCCATACTGAACGCCATCGTCCCGAGCCCCACGGCCAGCAGACGGCGCACCACCTGCCCGCCCTGCGTGAAGCTGTCCCACGATTGCCGGAAGCTCGTCACGCGCTGTTGCGCCTGCAGCATCGCCGCCTTTGCGTTGCGGGCTTCCTGCTTCCACAACGCGATGCCGTTGAGCACAATCGTCGCGAGGGCCGCGGACTGGATTACCTGGATCAGCCGTCCCGGGCTGAACGGCGCCAGCAGCGCGCCGAACGCCAGCGCGCTCGCAACCATCCCGAACAGCAGCATGACATACATCAGGCCGACGACCTTCGGCTGCGACTCGGCGGGCGCCAGGTCGGTCGCCAAGGCCAGGCCAACGGTCTGCGTCGTATGCAACCCGGCGCCGACCAGCAGAAAAGCCGCCGCCGCACCGAGCAGCCCGATCCACATCGGCGCCTCTGCCGCATTGCCGGAGCCGGAGAGTACCAATAGCGCGAACGGCATGATCGCCAACCCGCTGAACTGGACCATGGCGCCGCGATACATGAACGGCGCCCGCTTCCAACCGAGCTCGGAGCGGTGCGTGTCGGAACGGAATCCAATAAGCGCCCGGAACGGCGCGAAGATCAGCGGCAGCGAGATCATCGTCCCGACCAACGACGCGGGAACATTCAGCTCCACGATCATCACCCGATTAAGTGTGCCGATCAGCAACACCAGCGCCATGCCGACCGAAACCTGGAACAGCGAGAGCCGCAAGAGCCGCGACAGCGGCAGATCCGGTGTTGCGGCGTCGGCGAAAGGCAAGAAGCGTGAGCCCATACCGGCCCAGGCGCGCATCACACGTCGGCTGACACGGTTCATGACTCAATAAGCTCCAACAGACCCGGTACAGTGTGTCGAGCAACGGCGTCGGATTGTCGTGCGGTCGTGTTAGCGGCCCAACATCTCCGGCCGTTGGGCGTATCGACCGGGATTGATGGATCCCGGCCTTGACGCCAGCAGCGAAAAACGTGTGCTGCTACTCCGGCAGTGGCGACGCCGAGGCAAGCGGGCCGGATGGCCCCGATGCCGGGGCGTCGGCCGCCGCCTCGATGGGTTTCGCGCCCGGATTGGCCGTCACCGAGACTACGAACGACGTCTCGCTCTTGCCGGGCACGCCGGGAACCGGCGTCACGGTGAGCGAGAAAGCGGGCGCGCCACGTGCGGTCGTATCGGCGACTGTCGCCGCCGCGCCATCGTTCGCCGCCGTCCTGTTTCGCCACGAGCCGGACCAGTAGGACGACATCCACGTGGTATGGGTCATGACAGAAGCATGAACGATCAGGGACGTGACAGCGACGCTGCCTAATAGAAGCGGCAAACCCACGCTTGGATTGACCACACACCAAACTCTACCTTGGTTCATCTCGGTTCTCCCTCAGTGCAGCCAAGGCGAGAAGATGTACGCCAGTAAGTGAGCGAACAGCGAGATCACGAAGAACACTCTCGCGCCGTCGATCACATGCTTATGGAGTTCTTCAGACTCCCGGATGGTCAGGCCAGTTGGCCAAACTCTGTCAAAGTCCTCCTCACGACCGGCGACATCCCCTGTAGTAGCGCTCATGCTCACCCTCCCTTTTTCAAAAGCCCCATTCTCGATCCATCAGCGACGTAAGTTCGAATACAGCGCTGCGACCTTGGCTGGCCAACGCGGCCGTTTCAGCAAGTGTCACGCTAATGATACAACGAAAACTGTCAAGATGTTCTGACAGAATTCTGTAATCGAGGCAAAACCCCTGGAGGAGCGCTGATTTAGGGCTTGCGCCGACGCGGTCGTGTACGATCCGCTCGTTGCATGTCACCGCCCGCCCGTTTGTCCGATCTGCCACGTGCCGAGCTGGTCTTGTCGTAACCTCCATACCAAAAGTGCTGACCTGAAAAACTTGGGGCTTCAATGCCTTACACTTTGCGTGGTGGGACTGCCGCAAGATTGGGGGTGCAACGGCCGGTGGGGTATGTTCGCGTTCGTTCTCTGACCAAGGGTGGGTGCGTGGCCTGGATGTTGAGGTTGGTGAAAATTGGGGATGAGGGCGAGGGGCCGTGCACGGACTTCATAGAGATCAGTCGGCCCTATGACCTCCGCGACATCGCTGATCTGCGTCTGACCCTGGCCGAAGCGAAGCGGTTGCTGGCGCGTATTCAACAGGAGATCGTCGCCGCGCAGGTCAGGGACCACGCCGTTCAGCGGCCGGAATGCCCGCACTGTGACCGCGCTTGCCGTGTAAAGGACTACCGGGACCATGCGGTCGCGACGCTCTTCGGCGAGGTTAGGGTGCGGCTTCCCCGCTTTTGCTGTGCCGCGTGTGGCGGGATCGAGGCTGGCATCAACTGGCCACAGCGCTGCCGATCGACACCGGAGCTGGACCGGCTTCGGGCGCATCTTTGCGCCCTGATGACCTACAGGACGGCCGCTGACGTGTTGGAGCAGATGTTCCCCGTCGGCGCCGGAAAGCATTTCGAGACCTTGCGTCGCCATACCCTGAAGGTCGGCGAGATGCTTCGGAATTGCTCCGTGACTCAACCGAAAACGGCGACGCCGACGATCGTGGTGACCCTGAATTCGACCTTCATCCGCAGCTGTGAGAACGGCGAGCGGCATTTGGAGGTGCGGGTCGGCAATGTCGAAACGGCGTCCGGGGGCCGCCAGGTGTTCGGCGCCGTCGCCAAATCCAGCACTCCCATCGCCGAGCTGATCCGCCGCAATCTCGACGCTGTCGGACGAACCGGAGATACGGCGCTGACCGCCTTCACCGACGGCTGTCCCGGGCTCCGGCGTATTCTGGCCGACGCCGGCGTCACCACGCTGCCGATGCTCGACTGGTTCCACGTCGCCAGGAGGCTGCAACACTTGAAGCAGATCGCCGACGGCCTGTCGGCGGATGATCCGGCGCGGGTGGCGGCGAAGGCGGTGATCGTCGAGGAGGTCGAGCGCCTGCACTGGCGCATCTGGAACGGCAAGGCCAAGGAGGCCCACATCAGCATCGATCGCATCCGCGCGGTCATGCACCATTTCCAGGGCGA
>JAABVA010002086.1_pt1 | contig 20356 bp, 16 predicted proteins | sample 5560331 | NCBI WGS metagenome assembly JAABVA01 (sample SAMN12812661, study PRJNA571458) | rock metagenome | isolation source: Antarctica rocks | place: Antarctica: Victoria Land, Mt New Zealand sud | collected 2016-01-07 | reverse complement strand
CTGGAGCGAGAAACGACTCTGGCGCGAATATCGGATGACACGCATCTCTGGTAGCTACGCATGTGCATCGCTCCTTGTCCGCGCGGCGGTGAAGGTGGCGAGGGCAATCGATGAAAGTGAAGGAAGTGTCCAATGACTGAGACCATTCAACACGACGGACGTCCCCTGCCCGATGTCATGTTCCAGCTCATCACCGGCTATTGGGCCAGCCAAGCCGTCGGCGTCGCCGCGCGCCTCGGCGTCGCCGACCACCTTGCCGATGGGCCCCGCCGCAGCGACGACCTCGCCCGGGCGGTCGGCGCGGACCCGCAGGCCCTCTATCGCGTGCTGCGGATGCTGGCGAGTATCGGCCTCTTCACGGAGACCGTCCCCGACGCCTTCGCCTTGACACCGCTCGGCGAGACGCTGTGCACCGACGCGCCCGGCTCGCTGCGCTTCTTCGCGATCGCCGAGACGGCGTTCGGGCACTGGGCGCCGTGGGGGCGGCTGCTCGACAGCGTCAAGTCCGGGCGGCCGATGGCGCGCGAGGCGCTCGGCGAGGAGCTCTGGCAGTGGTACGGGGAGAACCCCGAGGAGGCGGGCTTCTTCAGCGCGGCGATGGGCAACCTCTCCGCGCTGGCCGCGGGCGAACTGGTACGGGTCTACGACTGTTCGACGGTCGGGACGGTCGCCGACGTCGGCGGCGCGCACGGCGTCCTACTGGCGGCGATCCTGGATGCCAACCCGGCGGCGCGCGGCATCCTCTTCGACCTGCCCCACGTCATCGCGACGGCGGGGGAGGCGATCGAAGCGCGGGGGCTCGCGGACCGCTGCGAGTTGGCGAGCGGCGACTTCTTCCATGCGGTGACGGGAGGGGCGGACCTGCACATCCTCAAGCAGATCGTCCACGACTGGGACGACGAGCACGCGGCGCGCCTGCTGGCCAACTGCCATCGCGCCCTCACCCCGGCGGGGAAGTTGCTGCTGATCGAGATGGTGGTGCCGCCGGATAACCGGCCCAGCCCGGCCCAGCCGATGGATCTCAACATGCTGGTCCTGCTCGGCGGGCGGGAACGCACGGCGGAGGAATACGGGAGCCTGCTCGGGGGCGCGGGATTCCGGATGGAGCGGATTATCCCGACGCATTCGCCGTTCAGCATCGTCGAGGCGACGCGGATCTGACGTCGCCGCAGCTGGATCGCCTCGCCGTCGCCGTCGCCTTCGGGTGGCGGCGTTCCCCGTTTGTCGGACGCACCACACACCGGCACAGCAGTGCATGCGTTCCAAAAAGGAGGGTTTGTGGTACTGCCGGTGGGAGACGCGATCTCCCGCCGGTTTTGCCTTGTATTCGTGTCATGCAAGCCGTTCTACTATCAACGTCCCGCCTCTTGCGTTCGTCGCTGATTTTTGAAACGATCAAGACATGATCACTATTATTGGCTATGCCCGGGTCTCTACCTTCGAGCAGATCCTCGACTTGCGGCAGGATGCCCTCACTGCGGCCGGGTGCAATCGCATCTTCACCGACACCGCCAGCGGCGGGCGCAACGACCGACCCGGCTTGGTACAAGCGCTCGACTACGTGCGCGAAGGCGATGTTCTCGTCGTCTGGAGGCTCGATCGTTTGGGGCGTTCACTGAAATACCTGATCGAGATCATCACCACGCTCAACGAGCGGGGAATCGGCTTCAAAAGTCTCACGGAACAGATCGACACGACGACCAGCGGCGGCAAGCTGGTCTTCCACGTCTTCGGGGCGTTGGCCGAGTTCGAGCGGGATGTGATCCGCGATCGGACGCAGGCGGGACTCATTGCGGCGCGGGCGTGTGGCAGGATGGGCGGCAGGCCGAAGAAGCTCGCCACTGGCGGCAAGGTGGCGATGGCGCAGGCATTGTACGACGACAAGACGCACTCGGTCGCCGACATTTGCAGAACGCTCGGCATCTCCCGCACCACCCTCTACCGGTATATCCAGATCAAACGGCCAGCGGAGCCGACAACATAGGAGGAGGCACCGATGCTTGGACCGCCGAAGGCGCGGGACCTTGACCGCCTCGTGCTGATGTCCGTGGAATCGTCCGTGCCGCAGGGCCATTTCTATCGGCATCTTCACCGCACGCTCGATCTCTCGTTCGTGCGCGATCTTGTCGCGGATCGCTACGCGGTTGCTGGGCGTCCCTCCATTGATCCCGAGGTCTTCTTCAGGTTGCAACTGATCATGTTCTTCGCGGGGATCCGCTCGGAGCGCCAACTGCTGGAACAGGCGACCTACAACCTCGCGATGCGCTGGTATGCAGGCTACAACTTGGACGAGCCGCTGCCCGATCACTCCTCGTTGAGTAAGATTCGTGCGCGCCTCGGTCTTCCGGTGTTCCGCCGCTTCTTCGAGGTCATTACCGAGCAGTGCATCCGCGCGGGGTTGGTGTGGGGTGACGAACTGATCTTTGACGCGACGAAAGTACGCGCCAACGCCTCGATGGATTCGCTCGTTCCCCGCTTGCACCTGCTCACCGAGGAGCATCTCGCAAGCCTTGAGCAGCAGGAGCCGCCGACCACACTGGCCGCCCTCAACGATGCGCGCTGGGATGTGCTCGACGAATGCCGCCTCGATCCCGAGCGGCCATCCTCCGGTGGGTACGAACGCAAGAGCGACCGGCTGGTAAGCAGAACCGATCCCGACGCCATGGCGATGCGGACGAACGGACAGAAGGCGACGCTCGGGTATCACGATCGCTACACGATCGATGGTGGCAGGGCACGGATCATCCTGCACGCCATGGTGACGCCGGCGGACGTCATGGAGAATCAACCGATGCTCGCGATGCTGCGGCGCGTCATGTTCCGCTGGCGCGTGAAACCGAAGCGGGTGATCGCCGACACTACGTACGGCACGGCGGAGAACGTTCGCGAAATCGAGGAGAGCGGCATCTTTGCCTACACGCCCTTGGCAGATTGGGATCGGCGTGCCGATTACTATGGCCCCTCACAGTTCGCCTATGATGCCGAACACGACACCTACACCTGTCCGCAAGGGATGACGCTACCCCGGGAAACGGCCAAGTACACCGAGCGGGTGGTGGTCTATCGCGCCGCGCCGACGATCTTGTAATGCCTGTCCAGTCAAAGCCGCCTGCACCGCGAGCGACTACGGGAGAATCGTCCACCGCTCATTCGATGCGGAATATCTGGAGCGCGTGGCAGGCTACCACGAGACTGAGGACTATCAGAAAGCGATGTGCAAACGGAAGGTCTGGATCGAGCCGCTCTTCGGCGAGGCGAAGCAGTGGCACGGGATGCGGCAGTTCCGGTTACGGGATTTGCAGAAGGTGAATATGGAGGGACTGTTCATTGCTGCGGGACAAAACCTGAAGCGATTGTTGAGCGCGAAGGGCTGGGGACGGCGCCCCTGGCCGGACGGAGCGGCCGGTTTCGCCGCTCTGAGACCGCAGATCTGCTTCAGACCGACCTGACGCACGATTCCCCGATGGTTTTACGAACAATAATCGGGAATCCCGTCCACGAGCCCCGCAGGCCGATGCATCGGCTACCGACTTTTTCACCAGGCTGGTCGGTTAGCGGAATACGGCTATCGTTCAGTCCTCAGTCCTCAGTCCTTCGTCGCTGCCCCCCGACGACGACGAGATCCCCGTCTCGCCAGACGCATTCGGCGTCCGTGAAACCCGCCTCATCAAGCAGGATGATGTGTTCGCGCACGCCGAGACCGTGGCTGAGGAAGTCGCCGTAGATCAGGCAGCCGCCGTCTTCCAGCGACGTATAAACCATATGCAGGAGATTGCTCAAGCGCGTGCGGAAGACGGCATCCGTGCTCTCCTCACCGACGATACCGCCAAAGGTCGTTGAGGAGACGGCGAGCGCATACGGTGTGCCGGGGAGTGGCTGTGCGGGGGCATCCGGGTCAATACGATAGCAGAGGGGGACAGCAGCCGTGCCACCCTTACCCATCTTCTTCTGGGCCGTCTCGATATTCTCGTTGTCCGTATCGAGCAGCGTCAGGCGCGACTCCGGGTAGGCGGCATGGAAGCGTGAGGCGAGCGTACCAACGCCGCAGCCAATATCCACGACCGAGGCATCCGTCAGCAGCGGTGGCACGGCCCAAACAATCGCGGCGACCATCGCGGCGAAGTGCGGTTCGAGATAGTTAATGTGGATGTCATACCAGCGGGCATGCTCCCAGAAGGAGGGATCCGGCGTCCGCGCGAGGCCGCGTCGCCACGAAATCGGTGCATCCATCACCCGTACACTCCTTCATCGTACCAGGCACGTCACTGCGGGCAGCGTAGCAAGAACACCCCCGCGCGGCAAGGGCGAGAGGGGATTTGAACCACGAAGACACGAAGAGCACGAAGAAGAGAAAAGAGGAACAAGAAATTTCTTCTCTTTCTCTTCGTCTCCCTCTTCGTGCTCTTCGTGTCTTCGTGGTTCAATCGTTCTCCATGAGTGGTTCGAGGAGGGCGATGGGGAAGTGAGCACAGAGGGCGGCGAGCGGGAGGCCGGGAGCGCCGTCGTGATTGGTAGCGGACAGTTCTTCACCGGTGAAGACGTTGCGGAAGCGACGGTCAGCGTGCTCCTGCGGCAGGGTGAGCCATGTATCGCCCCAGATGTCCGCACCGAGGGGTGGCTCTGCCTCGCCACCGGTCAGGCCGACGACGAGGCGGGGCGCGACGATGATTGCCGCGTCATCGCCGGTTCTGCGGGCAAAAGCGCAGACGTGCTCCGCTTTCATGCCCTGTGCGTCGAGCGGCACGTACTCGCCATTGGTAAAGAGGGCGTCGTGCGCGCGGCGGAAGTCGAGGGTGCGCAAGACGACGAAGAGTTTGATCCGACTATCGTCACGGGTATCCATCAGGTCATGCGCGAGCGCGACGCCGCCGCAGTCCGGGCAATCCGCGCGCTCGCGCAGATCGGCGAGCATGGCGCGGCGCCGGTCGTAGTCCACGGCGCGGCGGTTGTCCGGGTCCACGAGGCTGAAGTCCCAGAGTTCGGTACCCTGATAGATGTCCGGCACGCCGGGCGCGGTCAGTTTGAGGAATTCCTGCGCCAGGGCATTCCACTGGCCGAAGAAGGCGACCCGACGTTGGAGGGGGGCAAAATCAGCGAGGAAGGCGTTTCGGTCGCCCTCCGCCAGCACGGCCTGAACGAACTCCTGCAAGGCACGGTCGTACGCCTCGTTCGGGTTGATCCAACTCGTATGAGTCTTCGCCTCTTTCTCGGCTTTGAGCATATACGCTGCGATCCGCTCGCGGAATTCCCCGAACGACGCGGGCGTCGGGAAATCCAGCGGCCACGCGCCGAGCAGCGTTTGATAGAGGAGGTATTCGGCGTTGCGGTCGGGGTACCGTTCGCCCGCGATCTCCGTCTTCGCACGCGCGTTGATCCGTCCCCAGCGGTTGAGGGCGCCGCGCCACTCCTCCGGCATCTCGGAGAGCGCGTCAATCCGCGCCCGCACATCCTCACTCCGCTTTGTGTCATGCGTTGAACTGGCGAGCATCGTGTGCGGCCAGCGGTGGGCGCGTGCGCCATTCCGCTGATGGAACTCCGCCACCGAGACGCCGAACCGCACCGGGTGACCGCCCACTTCATTGAGCGAGACGAGGCGATTGTAGACATAGAACGCGGTGTCCTCGATGCCCTTCGCCATGACGGGGCCGGTGATTTGCTGAAACTTCATCACGAACGCGATCAGGCCGGGGCGATCCTCCGGGCGGAAACTCTCGATGTTCCGCAGCAGCAGCGTGTCGCGCAGGAAATCGAACAACTGGCTTGCCGTGCGCGGGTTACGCCGCTTCGCCTCCGCCACCGCTGCCTCGACATAGCGCGCGTCATGCTGAGTCACAGTCGCGGTCGCGTCCGTCGTATAGGTGCGGTAAACCGGCAGGCAGGCAATCACCTCGCGGATGGCGAAGGTAAGGCTGTTCAGCGTGAAATCGCGGTACGCGCGGTTCCGCTCGGAGATGCGTTCCAACTGATAGGCGAGCGCATTAATCTCGCTGGCGAGAGAGATGAGCATAATCATTTTCTTGGTCGCGTTGGTGAGGTTGGTGAATGCCGTCTGGTTTCCCGTGAAACGTGCGTAGATTTCGTCAATCGCCTTGCGGTTGCGTGCGTCCACGAATAGACCGTTCACATCGTTGAGAAAGTCGTATCCCGTCGTCCCGGCGACCAACCAGTTCTCCGGCAGCGTCTCACCCTCGGTGAGGATCTTCTCCGCGACAACATAGAGCGGCAATGGTGGCGCATCGTCGTTCGCGACATATGCGTCGAACCAGGCCCGCACCGCCTCTGCAAGTTCGCCCGCCTCGTCCGTGTCATGTTCCGGCATGCGGGCGCGGACGCAGGCGAGGATGTACTGCTCCTGCAACTGGCGGAAGTAGTGCGGCGGGTCCCAGAGGCCGTCCGGGTGGTCAATGCGCAGGCTGGTCGCCTTCCCCTCCGCAAGGAGCCGGAAAACGAGGTCGTGGGTCGCCGTAAAGACTTCCGGTAGTTCGACACGGATCGCCGCCAGTTGGTTTACGTCAAAGAAGCGGCGGTAGTTGATCTCCTCCGCCGCGACGCGCCAGAAGGCGGGTCGGTAGGGTTGAAGTTCCAGCAGATCATCGAGCATCGCGATCCCCGCTTCGTCCGCCGTGTTGAAGCCGTCGAGCGCGGCGATGATGTTCTCGCGGATTTCCGGACTGGCGTCGGAGAGCGCGGTGATACGCCGTTTGATCACCTCTTTTTCGCGATGTCGCTCCGCCATCTTCTCGGCATCGGTCTCGTCCGTCGCGGGGAGATAGCCGAGCGCGGTGAGGATGCTTTCCAGTTCGAGCAGATGTTCATCGTCCGCGCCCAACTGCACGATCAGCGCGTCGAGCCGGTAGCCGAGGATACGGTCGTAGGTGTGCGGCGCGATAGGTAGCACGGTATCCCAGTAGTGGAGAAAGAACGCGCCATTCTCGTACGAGAGGCGTAGTTGGCCGCTTTCGAGAACGCCGCCGTACTGATCGCCGAGGATTGGCAGCAGTACCTTGTTCGCCAATTCGCGCTTGATCGGGTGCCAGTTAATGTCGAAAGTCGTCGCGTAGAGCGAGCTGGGGCCGTTCTCCAGCACGTCCATCCACCAGCCGTTGCTGGGATCGGCAATACCCATGTGATTCGGTACCATATCGAAGACGAGGCCGATGCCCCGCTCGCGCAGCGCGTCGGTGAGCACGTCGAACTCTTCTGGTGTGCCGATCTCCGGGTTCAGCTGGCTGTGGTCGCAGATGTCGTAGCCGTGGTCGCTGCCCGCGCACGCTTTGAGGAGCGGCGAGGCATAGACATCGCTGATGCCGAGGTCGGCGAGGTACGCGACGAGCGGTTGCGCGGCCGCGAAGGTGAAATTGCGGTTGAACTGGAGGCGGTACGTCGCGCGCGGGATGCGCGCCCCTTCAAGCGCATCCCGCGCGACCGTGGCGACGGACGGCAGAGCGCGGATCTCTTCCAGCGTCGTCTCTCCTACTTCCATACCCAGCCCCTCTCCAAGTGCGATGAAATGCGTCACCCATGCCTGCGCATGCTCATCGCCGCGCCGCGCCTGCCGATGGAACTCGCGGTAGCGGGTTTGCAAGAGATCGTAATAAACGTTCTGCGCGTGCCAGAAGACGATCCCAAACGGCAACAGATGCGCGATCGCGACGACTTCCCGGAGCGCGATGAGCGACGTGAGTTCCCCCAAGTCCGCCTGGAGTTCCACGGAGAGCCGTTCCGCCCGCCGCCGCAGCATGTACGAGAGCCCGGCGGTATCGAGGTTGACGTGCCACGTCTCCACATCCGCGAGGAGCGCCTGAACGCGGTCGCGGTCCAGCGTCTCGGCGGCGAGCCCACGCCGGAGGTCCATATTGAGGATGAATGCCGCCGCCGTCTGGAAAGCTTGCGGAAGCGGCACATGCAGATCGCGCACGAAACGCATCAGCGGCGCCTCACGGTCGTAGATCTGGCGATAACTTGCCTCATCCTCCGCGAGCGTCGCATCGAGCACCGTGTCGAGGATTTTGCGCTGCTCATCGCGGAACAAGGTTTTGAGGGAGTAGATGGACGCGCCGAAGGAGCGATCAAGCGCGCGAATCGCCTCGGGAAAGTCCACACGCGCGAAGGCTTCCGTACTGTGCGCGGCAAAAGTGCGGTATGCCTCCACGTCCATCGCCGCGCCGACGCCGCTGCTGATCGTGTGGTCGCCGAGCGAGAGTGCGCCGAACGTCTCAACGGCGGATTCCCCGGTGATGCGTGAGGTGAAGCGCGCCCGCCCGACGACGAGCGCCGCCCGGCCCGCGTCGAGCCGCTGGTACTCCTCGCGATCGGCGGTGTAGCAGTAGACCGCCGCATGATCGGGGTACTCATCGAACAGGGAACTGATCGCGTAGTGCGCGGCGAGTTTTTCCGTGTCCACAATGACGGGCGTGACGAACTTCTCGTAAATCAGCCGCCCGTCGCGGTGCTCGCGGATATTGCTCTTCGCCTTTTCGAGGAGATCGAGGAAGTGCGGCTCGAACGGTTCACCGGCAATCGTCTCCGCGAGTTGAATTACGCGGCCCGCATACTGGATCACCTGTACCGTCTCGATGCCGGAGAGTTCGTCGAAGAACCAGCCACAACTCGTGTACATCAACATCGCATGCCGCTGCATCTCCAGCAGTTCCCAGAGCCGCACACGCTCGGCATCGTTTAGTTCATGCACCGCCTGTTCCGCCAGGAAGCGCGCGACGTTCTCATCCGTCCGGTCGAGGATGACCGAAATATAGGCATCCCGCGCCGCCCACGGGTCATGGACGAGGTCGCGCATCCCGGTCTCGTAGACGGGCATGACGGCATCCCGCAGCCAGTCGAGCGCTGCACGGAGCGACCCGCGCCATTCCTGGTTCCAGTCCGGGCGACCACCGGTGTTGCAGCCGCAGTTGCTCCGCCACCGCTCAACCCCGTGATCGCAACTCCACGCGGTGTTTTCGATGATCTGCACATCGTGGGTTGGTGGGAACATCTCCAGGTACTCGCCGTAGATGGTCAGGTGGGCGAGATCGTGCGACTCGATGTGATGGAGGGCGTAAGCAAGCGCCATGTCGCCGTGCGCGTGGTGGTGGCCGTAGGTCTCGCCATCCGTCGCAATATGCACGAGTTGCGGCCATGTCCGTTCATCGGAGAACGCGCCAAGCAGACGGTTTGCCAGATTCTCGCCCCGGTCCAGCAATCCCTCGAAGGCGACGCCGCGCGAGATTGGGCCATCGTAGAAGAAAAGGGCGATGCTCCGACCGGAGGGCAACTGCTGTATATAAGCGCGCGTCGGATCAATCCGCGCCCCGGAAACGTCGTCCCACTCGTCCGTGCCACTCTCGCGAACCAACCCGGCCTGCGACGGCGCGAGGACGGTAAAGGTGATACCCTGCTCCGCCATGATGTCGAGCATTTCGAGGTCCACGGCGGTCTCGGCGAGCCACATCCCTTCCGGGAAACGGCCGAAGCGGTGCGTGAAATCCTCGATCCCCCAGCGGATTTGTGTCCATCTATCCCGCCGGTTGGCGAGCGGCAAAATCATGTGGTTGTATGCCTGCGCCATCGCCGCGCCGTGGCCGGAGAAGCGCGTCTGGCTATCGTGGTCGGCGTCGAGTATTGCCGCGTAGATGTCGGGCGCTTTCGCCTCCAGCCATGCGAGCAAGGTCGGGCCGAAGTTGAAGCTGATGCGCGCGTAGTTCTGGACGATCTGCGCGATCCGCCCATCGCCATCGAGGATACGAGAGGCGGCGTTGGGTGCGTAGCACTCCGCCGTGATCCGCTCGTTCCAGTCGTGGTATGGGTAGGCAGAATCCTGTAACTTGATCGCTTCGAGCCACGGGTTCTCGCGCGGCGGCTGGTAAAAGTGTCCATGAATGCAGACGTATCTATCGGTCATTGGTTCCCTTATATCCTTACCCCCGGCCCCTCTCGTACGGAGCCATCGCTCCCAGATCAGGGAACAGATACGTCCGTCCAGCGATGGAGAGGGGAGAGGCAAATTTTATGTTGACGCTTCCGTTCCAAATAGAGCGAAACTCCATGATGGCAGCGTGATAGTCGCGCCGCCCGATGGCAGTATACCGGGTATGGCGCTGCCCGGCCCGCGCCAGCGTTCGTCGGCGGAATCGAGGAGGAGAATCCACCCCCTAACCTCCTCCCGGCGTGGGAGGGGGAAACCCTTCCCGGCCTGCTCCCCTCCCGCACCGGGAGGGGTTGGGGGTGGGCCAACCGTCATGGGTTGCTCTCCATCGCTGAAGTTGAAGAGCGCCAGCGTCTGATCGTCCCCAGCCCAGCGGCGGACGGCGAGCGTCTTCGCCGCTTCATCGCCGGCGACATCGAGCGGTTCCAGATCAAGGGTGGCGAGCGCGGGGTGGGTACGGCGGAGGCGCAGCAACTCCTGATAAAACAGCCAGAGGCTGCCGTGCGGGCCGTCTTCGCGCTCGCGGTGCGTCAGTTTGGAGCGCTGGAAGGTTGTGACATCGTCCGGGTCGGGCACATCGCCCTGCCAGCGGAAGGAGGCGAACTCTGCCTGCCGCCCCTTCCGCACCGCCGCGATGAGCGCTTCATCGCTGTGGTTCGTGAAGTACTGGAAAGGCTGTGGCTCGCCATACTCCTCGCCCATAAAGAGAAGCGGCACGAAGGGCGAGAGGAGCACTGCGGCGGCTGCCAGTTTCGCTGCCTCATACGGGATGATATGACTGAGGCGGTCGCCCGTCGCGCGGTTGCCGACCTGATCGTGATTCTGGGAGCAGACGACGAAGCGCCATCCCTCCGCCGGGAGCGCATGATTGCCGTGCCGCCGCTGCCGGTGCGTCGAATACTTCCCGGCGTAGACGAAGGACTCGCGGAAAGCCTGGGCGAGGTCGTCAACCGTCGTGAAGTCCGTGTAGTAACCGTACCGCTCGCCAGTGAGGAGGACATGCAGCGCGTGATGGAAGTCGTCGCTCCACTGTGCGTCCATACCGTAGCCGCACTCAGTCGGCGGTCGAATCACCTTCGCGTCGTTCAAATCACTTTCCGCGATCAGCGCAAACGGGCGGCCGATCTCCTTCGCGCGGGCGTGGGTAACATCGGCAAGTTCGCGTAGGAAGGGGTAGGCGGAACCATCCTTGATCGCGTCAATCGCATCGAGTCGCAAGCCATCAAAATGGAAGTCGTCGAGCCATTGCAGCGCGTTGCCGATGAAGAAGCGGCGCACCTCGTCGCTCCACGGGCCGTCGAAGTTCACCGCTGCACCCCATGGCGTCGTGTACCGCTGGGTGAAGTAGGGCGCGTAATCCCAGAGATAGTTCCCTTCAGGCCCGAAATGGTTGTAGACGACATCGAGAATCGCCGCCAGGCCGCGCGCGTGGCAGGCGTCCACGAACCGCATCAGCCCCTCCGGCCCGCCGTAGGAGTTCTGCACGGCGTAAAGTTGCACGCCATCGTATCCCCAGCCACGGTCGCCGGGATACTGCGCAACGGGCATGATCTCGATCGCGGTGATGCCGAGGTCCTTCAGTGTATCAAGGTGCGGGATGGCGGCATCAAATGTCCCCTCCGGCGTGAACGTGCCGATATGCAGTTCGTAGATGACGAACTGCTCCATCGGCAGGCCAGTCCACGTCGCGTCGCTCCAACGGAACGCACCGGGATCGGTGACGGCGGACGGCCCATGCACGCCTTCGGGTTGGAACCGGGAGACAGGATCGGGTCGCTCTTTCTCACCATCGAGCCGGTACCGATAGCGCGTGCCGGGCGTGACGCCGTCCACCGTGGCGCGGTGATACCCCCGGTCTCGATTGTCCCGCTCCATCGGCGCGCTGCGTTCCTCCAGAACAAGCTCGACGTGCTGGGCGAGTGGCGCCCAGACACAAAAATGGTACCGACCGTCACCGAGATTGGTCGCGCCCAATCGCTCATCCGTCTGCATAGCCGCTCTTTCGCTCGTTCGTCCCCATACCCCTGCGGCGCAGAATATTCCTGCCGCATTGGCTTCTGCATTGCAGGATTACGGCCACTGCGCGCTGTCCGCAGTGGCCGTGGTAGGGCGATATTCGTGGGTACACGCCGTTCTTCGCGTGTGGTAGATTTTCCACATGGTCAGCCGGATTCATGGAAGGGAAAGCACGATGCGATTCTTCACGGCCTGTTTGCTTATCGTCACACTCTGCTGTGCCGCTCCAGTGGCGGCCACCGGGAAGACGCCGCAAGAGTACCACATCCTTACCTCAACGACCGGCGACTTCCCGGCAATCAGCCAGGGCAATCGCATCTCAATTTCGGGCGATTGTCACCGATGTTTCTCAGGAATATGACCTGCTCCACCGTCATTTCGCGGTCGACTTTGCTTCGGCTCGCTCCCCGGAGTGGCAACTTCGTAGGCGCGGGGCGATAGGGTGGGCGTGGATGATGCGATTCGTCGGTCGGATACGTCGCCAACTGACGAATCTACGGAGAGACGGACTGAGATGCGATTGCCCTGGGCAATCAGCTGGCTGGATTACTGGAACGCCGGGTTCGTCGGCTTCGGGGCTGACTATCAGGACGCCTTTGCGATGGCGCGCGATGCCGCCGCGCGCGGTGGCTGGGAGACGGCGACAATCACGCCGGAATCGCCCACCCCGGCCTCGAGCGGTGCCGTCTGGGTCGTCCTCATGATCCATACCGCCCCGCCCGGTGGCGACAAGCCGCCGATCATTGGTTCCCTGGACGACTAACGCAACACTACACCGTGCGATCTTCGCGCGGCGGCGGGGGCGGCGGGTTGATCAGTTTGCGCTCGCTGAGCCAATCGGGGACGATGACTCGCACCATTTCCGAGCGAGAGACATGCGCAGATTCCGCCTGCGCGTCAAGTGCGTTAATCCACTCGCGTGGCATCTGGCACATGACATTGAGTAGGGGCACCCCATACCGGGACCGGCGACCAGGACCCCGCCCTACCTCATCTTCCATTGCAACCCCCATTCATTCGGCTTGTTCTCATCTATCTATTCAACGGATAGATTCAACGATGGTTGCGTTTCGTAAGGGAGATTGTTCGCAAAAGTTGAGTGATACCCGACGCCATTGCTGATGTGGAGCCAGCGTACGGCCCGATGGTCGCCAACACTGCGAATGTGAAAGCCGTATCCGGAATCGCGCCCTGCTGCATCGTCGGCTTCTGACGCGTCTTGCCGAAGCGGACAACACGACGTACGCTCTTGCATGGGTGGTCAATGCAACAGAGGAGCAAGCGATGACAGGAGAGAAACCGCACTACGACGCGCTTCCTATGCATTTCGGCATGAACCTCGCCAGCGCGATTGGCGGCGAGGAATTCATGGGCATCACGCTCACTGCTGTCGTCATTGACGGCGACCATGCCTTCTTCGACGCGGGCGCGCTCCATGGGCGGTCGCAGGCGCAGCAGGGTATCCAGTTCTCCCGCGACAAGGCGGACGTGCCTCAGGGCAAACGCGTCGCGATGGTCTTTCTCGGCGTGCGCGATACGGAGCCGGAGACAGCCCACTACGAGGGGATGATTGCCTGCGCGCTCCTGATTGATCGCGCGGCGGGTACGGGCTGGCGCGACCTGACGCAGGAGGCGATGGCGATGCGTCGCGTCCTCGACGGCACGGTAAATCTCAGCGGTCTGCTGGCGAGCGAGCAGATCGCTCTTCAGCGCGCGCTCGAAGAACCACTCGGCGGTGCGCTCTGGCGGAATACCGATGACACACGAAAAGCAGCCGTCCATGGCACAACGCAGGAGGCATCCGCATGAGCGCCGCGCCACAATCGCCTCTCGACCCCGCCCGGTTCTGCGCGATGATGACGCAGTCCTACGAGAACCGCATCCCGGCGGATGTCCACGCGATCATCGCGGCGGAAGCAATCACGCCGCTCGGCCCGCAGCCGCATATTGTGGACCTCGGCTGCGGGCCAGGCCTCTGGCTGCGCGATGTCGCCGCGCTCCGGCTGGATGCCACGCTCGCAGGGTACGACCGCGACGCGAAAATGCTGGAAGCGGCGCGCGGCCTCGGACTGAAGAAGACAAAATGGCACAGTGCGGATATCGGCGCGGCGGATTTCGCACTGAAACCGGACTCGTGCGATGTGATCGCGGCACACTTCTTCTTCCACTTCTTTGCCGATCCGCGCCACCTGCTCGCGACGATGCACGACGCCCTGCGGCCCGGCGGTTCGTTCGTGATGACCGGCTGGGTGCGCTCCTCGATGGCGGACTTCGCGGACTTCTGGGTGACGGCACGCATCGCAATTGAGAGCAGTTCAGCGCAAGCGGCGCCTGCGGACGATCCCGAAGCCTTCTGCTACCAGCGCTTTGCGGAGTTCAACCGGTACACGCTCGACGACATCCGCTGGCTGCTTGGTCGCCACGGCTTTACCGTCCGCCGCGATGCGATGTATACGAAGAACTTTGCCTATCTGATCGCAGGGATTGCGTAGGGAGCAGGCATTTCATCTGCCCGGTGCATTGGGGGGCTTGACATGGCGGTATATACGGTGGTATTCTCTTATCACCGTACATACGGTGGTACATGACCGCCGTTGTCACAATACCCGAAGGAGCGATGCCCGATGCCATCCAGTACCGACCGTAAGCGGCTCGAAGTGCCAACCTATCTCCACGACCACCTCGTCGAGATCGCGATTGATGAGGATCGCACGGTGGCGAGCGTCGCGCAGGAGGTGATCGCGGCAGGATTGCAGCAGTACGCGCCAGCCATCAATCCGAACCGGGATCTCATGCGAATGACGAAGCGCGTCCGGACCGCTTTAGACTTTGCCCGTGAGGAAACCATTCTATTCAATCACAACTACATCGGCACCGAACATCTCTTGCTTGGTTTATTGCGCGAAGGAGAGGGCATCGCAGCGCGCGTGCTCATTACACTCGATGTAGACCTGGAGAAGTGCCGCGAATTCATTCGCTACCATATTGGGCGCGGTAGCGGCGCGGTTCTCCCGCCCGAAGAACGGTCCTATGCACCGCGTGCACGCAAGGTGCTGCATTTCGCCACGGCGGAAGCGGATTCCTACAATCACCAGTTTATCGGCACGGAACACATCCTGCTCGCCCTCGTGCGCGTGAATGATGGCATGGCGGCGCGCATGCTCGCGACGTTCGGCATCCTGAGCGCCGTGCAGACCGAGACACTACGCATCATGGTGGGATACGAGCCAGAGCAACGGGCAGTTTCAGCGTAGCGTTCGACGTGAAACATAAACCAGGGATACATCCGATCACAATTGCGTGTTAGCATCCGGTGATGGGAAGTTCGGAGTATCCGGTCTCTGAACATAAAACTCCGAACTCCAAACTTCCCCGTCAGACTTGACGATTGTGTGTAGAGTGTTATAACGATGCAGAGGAACGCTCGTCTATCTGAAGGAATTAGCAGTGGCCACTGAGCAAGCCAGTGTACCGACGTCCCGCGCGCGTTCTCGAAGCACGCTGCGTATACGTACCCTGCAAGCAACGATCGTGTCGCTTCTTTACTTGCTGCCGTCGTTGATTGCCTTCACGATTTTCGTCTTCTATCCCGTCATCAAATCAGTCTGGATCAGTCTCCACGCGGACAATCCGTTTGGCGGTACCTCTGATATCTTCGTCGGGCTGGATCAATACAAGAGCGCGCTCTCGTCCGATGGTTACCGGAATTCGCTCAAGGTCACATTCCTCTACGCGCTCTACACGGTACCGCTCGGACTGCTCGTCGCGCTCCTTCTCGCGGTGATGGCGAACCTGCGGCTGCGCGTCATCTCGGTCTTTCGCGTCGCCTTTGCGATCACGATTGGTGTCTCGGTCGGGGCGGGCGCGGTGATCTTCGCCCTCTTGTATAACCCGAGCACGGGCGCGCTCAATTACTTCCTTACCCGGCTCGGCCTGCCACCTATCCAGTGGTTAACGCACACCAACTCCGCCCTCTGGGCAATCGCCATCGGCACGATCTGGCTCGGCCTCGGCTTCAACTTCACGATTCTCCTGAGCGGCTTGCAGGGCATCCCGGAGGAACTCTACGAGAGCGCGAAGATTGACGGCGCAAGCCCGGCCCGAATGTTCTTCAATGTTACGCTGCCGCTCCTCTCGCCGACGCTCTTTTTCGTCAGCGTCATCTCGGTGATCGCCGCCTTCCAGAGTTTCGCGCAGATTGACATCCTGACCAAAGGCGGCCCCGCGAGTTCGTCGAATGTGGTGGTCTACTCGATCTACCGTGATGCCTTCTTCAACTTCCACTCCGCGTATGCATCAGCACAGGCGGTCATCCTCTTCGTCATTCTCGTCGCGCTGACGGGCATCCAATTCAAGTCGCTGGAAGGCAGGGTGTTCTACCAATGAGCGGTTCGCCGAATATTCGCCTGGTGCGGAAGGCGTTTCTTTATCTGCTGCTCACCGCCGTGGCGCTGGTCATCCTCTTTCCGCTCCTCTACGCGCTCGCCGTCAGTTTCATGACACCGGACGAAGCCGCGCAGTATCCGCCGCGCTTCATCCCCAGCGCCCTGCGCCTCGATAACTATCGCGCCGTGCTGGAACGGTTGCCAATCCCCCGGTACATCCTCAACAGTTTCATCGTCGCTGCGTCAGTGATGATCGCGCAGTTAGTGACAGCAAGTCTCTCGGCCTATGCTTTCGCCGTCCGCGAGTTCCGGGGGCGCACCGCGCTCTTCATGCTCTTCCTCGCCACATTGATGATCCCATTCGAGGTGACACTCATCCCGAACTACCAGACAATTTCGCAGTGGGGCTTGAAGGACAGTTATCTCGGCCTGATCGCTCCTTTCGTCGCGACGGGCTTCGGCACATTCCTGCTCAGGCAATTCTTTCTCTCCATCCCGTCCGAATTGCACGACGCCGCGACGCTCGATGGCTGCGGTAGCCTGCGTTATCTGCTGACGATCGTTATCCCGCTCTCGCGACCGGCACTCGGCACGCTAGCGGTCTACAGTTTTCTCGGGACGTGGAATCAGTACCTCTGGCCGCTGCTCGTCACGGACAGCAGGAACATGCGGACGACGCAGATTGGGCTGAACTTCCTGCGCAACGAGGAGTCACTCTCCTACAATCTCATCATGGCCGGGGTCGTGCTCGTGCTCATCCCGACGATCGCGCTGCTCATCGTCGGGCAGCGCCAACTGATTCGGGGGCTCACCGCTGGTTCCGTTAAGGGATAGCGGCGGTCGCATCATAGCGTGTTCATTGCAAGTAAAGAAGGAGACAGATGTGGAAGGGATCGAAGGGAACAGACGGCTCACACGCCGGAACGTGCTCCGGTTGGGAGTCGGCACAGCGGCGACGGGCGCGCTCGCGGCGATTCTGAGCGCCTGCGGCGGCGGGAGCGCGACGACCGCCCCGGCAACAACAGCCGCGACGACTGGCACGAAAGCGGTCGGCGGGGCAACAACTGCGGCGACGACTGCTTCCGGCGGCGCGACCGCTGCGGCGACAGCCGCCTCGGGCGGGGCCACCGTCGCTGCGCCTTCCGCCGCCAGTGGCGCAACGCCCGCCGCAGCGGTCGCGACCGGCGTGCCGCCCGCCGCGACCCTGCCTGCTGCAACGCCAAAGGTTGCCAAGAACGCAAATGCGACGAAACTGACCTTCTGGCACGCGCTCGGTGGCACGAACGGCGAGGTCGTGAGCAACCTCACCAACCAGTTCAACGACAGCCAGTCCGACATCTTCGTGCAGGACATTTATCAGGGCACCTACGACGACCTGGTAAACAAATTCCGCGCCGGGTTGCAGTCCAAGAGCGGGCCGCACCTCCTGCAGGTGTATGACATCGGTCAGCGCTTCATGATTGACAGTAAGGCGATCGAGCCGATGCAGACCTTCATTGACGCGGACAAGTTCGACCTGTCGCAGTTCGAGCAGCCGATCCTCAACTATTACACAGTGGACAAAAAGTTGAACGCGATGCCGTTCAATACCTCTAATCCGATCTTGTATTACAACAAGGACGCCTTCAAGGCCGCCGGCCTTGACCCAGCCAAGGCCCCCCGGACGTGGGATGATGTGGCGGCGGCGGCGGAGAAACTGACGAAGAAGGATGCGAGCGGCAAACCGCAGCCTGGCGTCGCGTTCGCGATCTACGGCTGGTTCTTCGAGCAGTGGCTCGCCACGCAGAACGCTGTCTACGCCGATCCGGATAATGGCCGGGGCGCGCAGCGGGCGACGAAGGTCGTCTACAACGCCGATCCCGGCGTCAAAATCCTTGACTGGTGGAAGGGGATGGTGGACAAGGGTGCCGCCGCGAACCTTGGCCGGAGCACGGGCGACGTACAGAATGCCTTCGCCGCCGGGCAGGTGGCGATGATCACCGAATCAACCGCCACGCTCCGCCCGCTCATTATCAAGGCGGGCGGCAAGTTCGAGATCGGCACCGGCTACATGCCGCGCCCGACGACTGGCGGCGAGCAAGGCGGAATCATCATGGGCGGTGCGTCGGTCTATATCGCCAAGGACAAGGCGGACAAGGAGAAGCAAGCCGCCTGGAAATTCGTTCAGTTCATCACCCAGCCGAAGCAGCAAGCCTTCTTCCACATCAATACTGGCTACTTCCCGATCCGCAAGGATGCCTATGATCTGCCGGAAGTCAAGGAGAACACCGCGAAGTACCCACAGTTCCAGACGGCGATAGACCAGTTACACGCCAACCCATCCAATCCCGCAACAAGCGGCGCGGTGCTCGGCGTCTTCACGCAGTCGCGCACCACGGATGTCGAGGGTGCGATCGAGGAAACCTTGCTCGGCAAGTCCACCGCGAAAGCCGCACTCGACAAGGCCGCCGCCGCGTCTAACAAGGCGCTGGATCAGTACAACGCGTCGGTGAAATAAGAGGAAAGAGAAACCTCATCCCCAGCCCCCTCTCCATTGCTTGGCAGCAATGGAGAGGGGGCATCTCATGCATACGGGTAAGTAATCGCGTGCGCCTGGTGTCCTCCTGCATCGCGTGAGAATCGCGCCACGGCGAGAGGGCGCATGCTCTGCACCCCGACAAGATCGCCATTACATCGGCAACGTCTCGATTTCAACATGGTTCTTCGTACGTTCTTCGGATGCTTCGGCGATGATCCACAAGAGACCACCGACCAATCCGAGATTCTTGAGGAACTGGACGCGGTGCATGCTCTGCGCCTGCGGCTGCTCTTCTTTCCAGAAAGCGTGGCCAACAAGCGTCGTTGGAATCATCGTGCCGATCAATGTGCCTGCGGCAGCTTTCGGGACAATGCCGAGCGCGAGCAGTATCCCGGCAATGACCATCGTCGCGCCATTCACCTTCACTGCTATCTCCGGCTGCGGGATGCCTGCCCCTTCAACTTTATCCTTGCGCGGGCCGGGCGTGTTGAAGGCTTCCGCCCCCCCCATGATAAAGATACCGGAGAGACAAATCCGTCCAAGTGATTTCAGCATCCCTTCCACTCCTTCTCGTACGACTACCTTTGCGGCGATGCCGCATGACGTGTGCCATGATCAGATCATGGTAGCGTAGGCTTCAGCCTGCGAAACCCTCCGGGCAAGATGCAGTATGGGGAAGGGACACAGGCTGAAGCCTACGCTACCAAAATTCTCAACCCGGAACACCGTACGCTCTACCGCTTTTTAGCTGACGCAATGAGAACGCATGGTGTGAGAGTATGAGACACTCGCTCTCCTTCTCTTTCCACATGGAGTGATGTGCAGGTATGCTACCGGGCATGAGCGTCGTAGATCAGGGCATCAAAGCGGACAAAGAGGTCTCGCGGGCGGCGATGATTATGCCTGTCTATGTCCCGTCTTTCCTGCTCTCGTTCGGGCAGGGCGTCCTCGTTCCCACGCTGCCGGTGTTTGCGAAAGGATTTGGCGTTTCCTTTAGCCTCGTGAGCCTGGTCATCGCGGCGGCGGGCGTTGGGACACTCGCGGCGGATCTCCCAGCCGGCCTGGCGCTCGGCCGGTTCGGACGACAACGGGCGATGCTCGTTGGTATTACCCTCGTCGCCTCCACCACACTCGTCATCGCGCTCTGGCACCAGTTCACTGTTCTGCTCGCCTGCCGACTGATCGGCGGCATCGGTACCGCATTGTGGGGCATTTCCCGCCACGCCTACATCACCGCCGTCGCGCCACGCACCCAGCGGGGAAAGTTCATCGCGACGTTCGGCGGCATCAACCGACTTGGCCTCTTCGCCGGACCGTTTGTCGGCGGCGTGATCGGTCAGCGATTCGGTCTTTCGTGGTCGTTCGCGCTGGCCGCGCTCTTCGCCGCACTTGCCGGGCCGCTCGCCATCTTCTTCATCCATGACCCGCAGGAGCATATGGCGGTTGTTCCACCGCGCCATCTGCGCTGGGAAAGCGTCCGTCGGTTGCTACGGACACATCGAGCGGATGTCGTTT
>JAABVA010002085.1_pt1 | contig 20364 bp, 20 predicted proteins | sample 5560331 | NCBI WGS metagenome assembly JAABVA01 (sample SAMN12812661, study PRJNA571458) | rock metagenome | isolation source: Antarctica rocks | place: Antarctica: Victoria Land, Mt New Zealand sud | collected 2016-01-07 | reverse complement strand
TTCCCGAACCAGCGCGTCAACGCCGGCCCTTGATCAGAACAACTCGGACCTTCAGATCATCCTCGGGAAGGTGCGCTCCTTCACGTCACCGAGCCGAGGGCCATCCACAGGTTCTGATCATTGCTCCGTGGCGCGCGGTCGTGCCGCCAATCCTGCACGGCCACCGAGTGCGTTCGGGGCGGTCCCGCGCCCTGACGCCTCGCGCCCTGACTACACGCTCGTCCCGGCGCCATGCGGCGACGGACGCGACTCCCCGCGCACCGGAGCGGGCGGCGAGGTCGGTGAAGGTCAGGGCGGCCGGCGGCCAGCGGTCGAGAGGCTCGGTTAGCCGAATGGTGAGCTCAGGTGGTGTCTTTCCATCAGGTCGGGGACCCAGGTGGGGTCGAAGAAGAGTCCGTAGGACGCGGCTAGGGGCTCGAGCGTTGTCGGGTGGGTGGGCCGTTCTCGAAGATCTCCGCGAGCTCGAGGAAGAAGCGTTCGAAGCCGGCGGGCGTGATCACCTCGATCATCCGCGCCTCAGTCGGGCCGGCGTTCCACATCGTGTGCAGCTCTCCGCGGGGCTTGCTGATGTAACCGCCGGCCTGCAGCACCACCTCATCCGGGCCCGACCGGAACCCGATCTCGCCGGCGGTGACGATCGAGAACTCGTCCTCCCGGGTGTGCACATGAGGCGGGACGAGGGCTCCGACGGGGAAGGGGTGCTCGACGATGGCCACCTGGCCTGCGGTCTCCTCGCCCGTCAGACGAAACCCGACCCCGATGGACCCGATGGGCCGGTCCGGGCCATGCGGGGCCGGCAGCACGGTCAGCGGCAGCGCGCGTCTACCCGCGGTCGCCTGTTCGAGTGTTGTCGGAGGCTGAGTGAGGCTCATGCGCCATCTCCTTGCTGAGGGGCCATTGAATGAACACTGGTGTAGAGTCAAATCAAGGTCTACTCCCGTCCCACGGAGGTGTCAAGGCGTGGTAGGTCGGCCCAGCCCGGCTCAGCAGCGCGGATACACGATGCGGGCCCGACAGGAGCACGTCGACCAGACCCGCCTGCGGATCACTCAAGCGACGGTGCGCCTGCATGAGGAGGTCGGCCCGGCAGCGACCACGGTGTCCGCGGTCGCGGACCGGGCGGGCGTCACCCGGCTGACGGTCTACCGGCACTTCCCCGACGACGAGGCGCTGGTCGGTGCCTGCGCTGCGCACTGGGGAGCCCTGCACCCTCCGCCAGACACGGCGAGCTGGCTGTCCATCGACGACCCTGTACAGCGGCTGCGTGCCGCCCTGTTGGACATGTACACCTGGGCCAGAGCCGCAGCCCCGATGATGACGAAGATTTATCGGGACCTGCACGTCATGCCCACCTTAGTCGGCGACTCGCTGCGCCGGGAGGAACAAGACCGGGTAACGGTCCTCGCCAGAGGCTTCCCAGCTGCGGGCCGGAAGGCCCACCGGCTTCGCACCGCCCTCGCGCACGCCACCGCGTTCCGGACCTGGCAGTCGCTGTGCATGGCTGGCCAGCTCCGCGACGACGAAGCCGTCGAGCTCATGGTGGCGGCCGTCCTCGCTGCGGTCCAGACGCCGGTCCGGCGCCCGAAACGCCACCCACGCCCGGAGGGGCCCCGCCAGCCCGGTTGACCAGGCCACGAACGACCAGGCGGCGACGCCGCTAGGCCGGCGGCCTGGGCCGCCCGGTCAGCTCGCTGGACCGGGAGGCCGGCGAACGCCTCCCCGGCCAGGCTGACCTCGATACATTGGTGATCATGGACAAGGGTGTCCATGGAGACCGGACATCCATGGCGCGCACCAGGCCGGTCTGCGCACCGCCTGGATCAACCGCACGGGCGGCCGCTACCCCCAGACCATGCACCCTGCCGACCTTGAGGCGACGTCGCTGACGGCTCTGGCGCGGATCCTGACCGACGCCCGGGGCCACGTCGTAGCTGCGAGACCCCTCGCCGCTGCCACTGACTCCGAAGACGCCACGCGGGGAGAATGCCACCATGACCGTTGACGTACAGGTGGAGACGACGATCGGGCGACCGGTCGAGGAAGTCGCGACCTTCGCGGGCGACCCGACCAATGCCCCGCAGTGGTACGCCAACATCCGATCGGTGAGCTGGAAGACCGCTCCACCAGTCGCTGTGGGCTCTCGGATGGACTTCGTCGCCCAGTTCCTCGGAAGGCGCCTGGCCTACACCTACGAGGTGGTCGAGCTCGACCCCGAGCGCCGGCTGGTGATGCGCACCGCGGACGGTCCATTCCCGATGGAGACCACGTACACCTGGGAAGCGACCGGAACGGGGAGGACCCGGATGACGCTTCGTAACCGAGGCAACCCCGCCGGTTTCTCCCGCATCGTCGCGCCCGTGATGGAACGCGCCATGCGACGGGCGACCAACAAGGACCTTTCACGGCTGAAGGCGATGCTCGAACGCGACTGACACACCGATGTGGTGGCCGCCTCCGTCCGTGAAGTCCTCAGGCGCGAGGCCGCAGAGCTCGGAGGCGACGTCCTCGATCCCCATCCGTCGATCGTGTCTGCCACAACCTCTCGGTGGAAGGAGAAGGCGGCGACCCGGACACCACTCGACCGGCGCCCCTTCACCGACATCACTGTGACGTCGCGGAGGGCCACCGGTGGCGCGGATGCTGCCCCGACACGAGCGACATTCGCCGACACGACTGTGATGAGCGCGTCATTCCGCCGCCTGTCGCCGTATCGGTGTTACTGGATTTGCGGAGGTACGCGAGGGCGAATCCGCCTTGATCTGCCGAGGAGCGCAACCAGACTCGCGCAGGCAAGATGCACGGACGAGCTACACGAAGAGCGTCGGCTTGCTGACCTCGACCCGGGCCATCAGGTTGGCGCTAAATTTCTTCCACGTATCTCGCGTCTACTCGACGCCTCCTCGATCGACATCATCCTCAGATGGTGTCGGCTCGTCGCCCGAATTGGGTAGCGGCACATCGTCGTCAAAGCCTTGATCACCTCGAGCCGGCTCGGACCTCGCGCCCCGTCCGCTCTGCATTCCTTTCATCACCTTGCGGAACGCGTCGAACTGGCCGAACTGCAGCCCCTCGGTCGCCTTGCGGATCGCGTCGAGCTGGCCGAACTGCAACCCCTCGGTCGCCTTGCGGATCGCGTCGAGCTGGCCGAACTGCAACCCCTCGGTCGTCTTGCGGATCGCGTCGAGCTGGCCGAACTGCAACCCCTCGGTCGCCTTGCGGAACGCGTCGAGCTCGATTCCCGACGACAAAGCTGACTTGAGCCTGCGACGCGCCACCCAGGCAGCCAGCCCCGGATCGTCGGAGAGGGCACGAATGGAGGAGACTTCGCCAGAGATCGGGCGCCCGAATTTGTCAACTTCCAAAATGCCCCCAAACCGCAGAGGCTTCACCAAATTGACTCGTTGTTCGGATTCCGTCCGCTCAGTCACTATCCAGTCATCCGCGACCGCCAGGTCCACCGGTAGCCATATTTCAATCAACACCTGAGCTTCTACCGAGAACTCCACCACGGCGCTGTCAACGGCCAGCGGCGCCGTCGCCTTGTAGTTGGGGCTATGCAGTTGACGAAGGTCCAGCAGATTGGCTCGCCCAGTACCTGTCGGCAAAGCGGCCCGTTCCGGCGAGAGTGCGGTGCCCACGACTTGTTGGGGCAGCATGCTTGACACGAACGCCGTCAGAGCTTGCTGCTCGAGCAGTTCTTGCAGTCGTCGGGTGCTGCCGTCTCCGTCGTCGACATGACCCGACGCAATGCGGGCCACCGCATCAGGTAGACGATGCACCCAGACGACCCGATCCTCGGCGTGAACGGTCCTGAGATCCTCGCGTAGCTGTTCGTGGAGTTGCCCCTCGTCTTCTCCTGCAAAGTCAGTCGAGTTCTCCGATACCCACAACAACCGCGCGTCCGGGTTGTCGCGAAGGAGCTGAAGAACACTCATCCAGTTGAGCGAGTCGCGGTACCCGTCTCCCTTCGCATCGCAGGGCTTCCGACGCGCAACGGCTCGCGTCACGAGTTCGTCGTGGCTGACGTCCGGCATGGACAACATGCTCACCGGGATATCGGCCAGGGTCTGCTTCAGGTTGCTTCCATACTCGTCCGCGGCTCGGGTCAGCGGCTGCCAGCTGCGCGGCCAGGCGGCGGCCGTCCTCCAGCGTCCACCAGGACGTCGACAGCCGCTCGACCCTCGCCCCGCCTGCGGCCGCAGCTACCGCGAACCCTTCGAACCTGCTCTCGACCTGGCTGGAGATGGTGTCGCCACCGGCGAAGGCCAGGCGTCGGTGGCCTCGTTCCAGCAGGTGCTCGGCGGCCAGGCGTCCGCCGGCCACGTTGTCGGTCGTCACCCAGCAGCACGGTCGGTCACCGGAGATGCGGTCGACGTAGACGAGCGGAATGCCCTGCTTGACGAGTCGCTCGAACCCGGGATTGGCCTCCTCGACCGGGCTGATGATGATGCCGTGCACCCGCTGCTGCACCAGCAGGTCGAGGTTCTGTTCCTCCCTGCGGACGTCCTCGTCGTTCGTCACGATGACGACGCCGACACCAACGCGCCGAGCCTCGGCGTCCACCGCCAGGGCCACGTCGACGAAGAACGGGTTGCCCATGTCGGCACGGCGAGACCGAGCGTCCGCACGCGCCCGGGCCGGAACTGCCGCGCCGACCGGGTGGGGTGGAAGTTCTGCTCCACCATCGCGTCCCGGACGCGCTGGCGGGTCTCGTCGCCGACGTAGCTGGGGCGGTTGAGGACGTTGCTCACGGTCCCGGCCGAGACACCGGCCATCTTCGCGACGTCCCGGATGGTCACCATCGCGGACCGCCCTCCCTCATCCCCTCGACCGAGACGCGCTGGGCCCGTGCCGATGTGGCGCGGACCCAGCGCGGTGCCTCAGAACTGGAACTTGTCCACGTTGGACTTGTCGAAGACGAAGAGGGGTCCGAGGACGACCTCGCCCTTCTTGCCGACGGTGTAGCTGCCCAGCTTGCCGGCCGTGAACTTGTCACCCTCGGCACCGGTGATGGTCCCGTCGATGAGCGCCTTGCTGGCGTAAGCGGCGAGGTAGCCGAGGTCCTCGGGGTTCCAGAGGCCGAACTTCTCGATCACGCCGCTGTGCACGTAGTCCTTGAGCTCGCTGGGCAGCCCGAGCCCGGTCAGCCAGATCTTGCCCTTGTACTGCGGCGAGTCGGAGAGGAAGTGCCCCGCCTCCTTCACCGCGACCGAGTCCGGCGCGATGATGCCGTTCAGGTCCGGGTGGCTCTGGATCAGCCCCTTGGCCGCGTTGTAGGAGTCCGCGTCCGCGTCGTTCCCGTAGACCACGTCGACGATCTGCACGCCGGGGTACTTCTGGGCCATCTTCGCCTTGATCGCGTCGACCCAGGCGTTCAGGTTGGTGGCGTTGGGGCCGCCGGACTCGATGCCGATCTTGCCCTTCCCGTTCAGGTGCTTGCCCATCAGGTCGACCAGGCCGTCCGCGACGCCGTCCACGGTGACCTGGTTGATGAACAGGTCGCGGCAGTCGGTGTCGGAGTCGAAGGTCACGATCTTGACCCCGGCCTGCTTGGCGGCGTTGAGGTCCGCACACACGGCCTTCGGGTCGTTGGCGGCCAGGACGATCGCGCCGACCTGCTGCTGGGTGGCGGTCTGGATGAACGGCGACTGGGAGGTCGCGCTCGCCTCGGTGGCGCCCGCTTCCTCGAACTTGCCCTTGAACTCCGTCACGGCGGTCTTTCCACCCTTGTCGGAGGCCTCGAAGTACTTGTTGCCGAGGCTCTTGGGCATGAAGGTCACGGCGTAGTTCTTGCTGCTGGACTTGCTGCCGCCGCTGCTACTGCTTCCGGTGGAGGCGCCGCAGGCGGCGAGCATCAGGGTGGAGGCCGCGATCGCCGCCGCTGCGGCGGCGACGCGCTTGGGGCCGGGCTTGGACACAAACAACGACATGGTGGTGTCGCCTTTCTTGAGAAGAGTCGGTGGTGGAGCGGTAACGCTGAGACTGAGCCGGTCACCCCCCGTTCTTCGCGACGGAGGCGGGACCACGCCGTCGGCGGGAGACGAAACCACCGATGCTGGCAACGACGACGGAGAGGATCAGCGCTCCGCCGGTGATGACACTGATGACGTCCGATCCGACGTTCAGCAGCTGGAGCGCCTTGCTGAGCGTGCCGATGAGGAGTGCTCCGACAATCGCCCCGATCAGGGTGCCGCGGCCGCCCCAGATGGACACCCCGCCGAGCACGATGGCGGTCACGACCTGCAGCTCGAGCCCGATCCCGTTGGAGCCGATGGCGTTGCTGTAGATCAGGGTGTAGAGGACCCCGGTGGCTGCGGCGACGGTGCCGCTGGCGATGAAGAGGAGCAGCTTCGTCCGGTTGACCGCAACCCCGGAGAACAGGGCGGTCTCGCTGCTCAGGCCGATCGCGACGATGCCACGGCCGAACGTCGTGGCGTGCAGCAGTACGCCGAACAGCACGGCCAGGACCACGATTCCGACCATGACTCGCGGGATCGTGGTGCCGCCGATGTTCGCGCGCAGCCACAGGGCGGTCTCGCTCGGGAAGCCGGTCACGGCAGTGGTCCCCAGCATCCCCACGGCGACGCCACGGAAGAGCGCCAGGGTGCCGATCGTCACGGCCAGGCTGGGCAGCCCGACGACCGCGACCATGAAGCCGTTGAGCGCGCCGATCAGGACTCCCGCCAGGACGCTGATCGCCGCGGCCGCCGCGAGCGGGACACCGTGCTGGAAGAGGAGGCCCAGGATCGCGCTGGACACGCCGAGCACGCTGCCCACCGAGAGGTCGATCTCGCCGGTCACGATGATCAGCGTCACCGGCAGCACCATCAACAAGATGGGTGCGATGTTGAGCAGCAGCGTGGAGTAGGTGAACGCCTGGGCGAAGTAGGGCACCGTGAAGGTCGCCCAGATGATCACCGCCACGAGCACGAGCACGAGCGCCGTGTCGGTGCGCACCAGGACGCGGCGCCACAGGCTCTTGTCGTGCCGCAAGTACGCCGGGGCAGCCTGTTCCCGGGCAACCTCTTCGGTGGCAGTCACCGGTGACTCCTTTGGGCGATCGCGGCACGGGCCCTGGAGAGGAAGAGCATCCGGTCCAGCGTGATGGCGATGACGATCAGGGCCCCGACGACGGCCTGCTGCCACAGGCTCGGAATGCCTAGCACCGGGAGCGCACTGCTGATGGTGGCCAGGAAGAAGGCACCCAGGGCGACCCCCCAGATGGTCCCGGATCCCCCGACGATGGCCACACCTCCCACGACGGCGGCGGCCACCGCCTGGAGCTCGTAGCCGCTGCCCACCTTGGAGTCACCGGTCGCGTAGATCGCCAGGTAGACGATGCCCGCGAGACCCGCCAGCGCCCCGCTGCTGGCGAAGGCCAGCAGGGTCAGGCGGCGGGTGCGGAAGCCGTAGAGCACCGCAGCATCCGGGTTGGAGCCCATCGCGTAGAGCTCGCGACCCTGTCGTCGGCTGGTCATGAACCAGCCGACCAGCAGCACGATCAGGACGACCACGATCAGGAGCACCGGGATCGACAGGATCTTCTGCACGCCGAGTCGCTTGAAGTCGGTGGGCAGCCACGAGGACCGGATGAAGTCGCCGCCGATCCAGAGCACCGCGATGCCCCGGTAGGCGTAGAGCGTTCCCAGGGTGATGACTAGGGCCGGGACGTTGAGGAAGGCGACCAGCACGCCGTTGACGAGGCCGAGCAGGGCGCCGACCAGCACTGCCGCGAGCACCACCACGACGATGGGGATGCCGTCGACGTTGGCGAACAACCAGCCGGCGAAGTAGGTGGCGAGCCCCATCACCGAACCGACGGAGAGATCCACGTTGCGGGTGACGATGACGATCGCCTCACCGACGGCGATGAGGATCAGGATCGTGGGCTGTCGCAGCAGCCCACGCCAGCCGTCCGCGCTGAACAGGAAGTCGTGGTGCTTGCTGGTCGTGCCGGCCACGAGGAGGACGATGAGGATGACCAGGCTGATCTCGCGGGCGCGGATCAGGGTCTCCAGCCAGGACTTCCGCACTGGCTCGACCACGTGCTCGCGTTCCTGCAGTCGGGTGGTCATGGGGTGTCTCCGTTCGCGTGCGTCGCGGCGTACATGACTCGCTCGGCCGTCGCCTCGGAGCGGTCGAGCTGTGCGGTCATCCGCCCTTCCCTCACGACGAGGACCCGGTCTGCCATGCCGAGCACCTCGGGAAGCTCCGAGGAGATCATCAGGACAGCCACCCCGGCTCCGGCCAGCTCCGAAATGAGCCGGTGCACCTCGGCCTTCGTGCCAACGTCGATGCCTCGTGTCGGTTCGTCCACCACGAGCAGCGACGGCTCCGTCGCCAGCCACTTGCCGAGCACGACCTTCTGCTGGTTGCCGCCGCTGAGCATGACCGCCTCGGTGTCGAGCGCCCGCGTCTTCACCTGGAGGCGCCGAGCCCATTCCTGCGCGGAGTCGCTCTCCATCCGTGAGGTGAGGAAGCCGGACCTCGCCAGCGTGCTGCGGATCGCGAGGGTGATGTTGGACTGCACCCCGGCCGTCATCGCCAGGCCCTGCTTGCGGCGATCCTCCGGGACGAAGCCCATGCCGAGCCTCATCGCCTTGGCCGGGTTGTGGGGCGGCACGTCCTGGTCCCCGAGGCGCACGGTTCCGGAGTCGTACCTGTCGACCCCGAAGACGGCGCGGGCGATCTCGGTGCGCCCGGCACCCACGAGGCCGGCCAGGCAGACGATCTCACCGGAGCGCACCGTGAAGCTGATGTCGTCGAAGACCCCTGCGCTGGAGAGCCCCTCGACCGAGAGCACGACGTCGCCGACCTCGGTCTCCTGCTTCGGGAACAGGTTCTCCACGCTGCGACCGACCATCCGGCGGATGATGTCGTCCTCGCTGACCTCGGAGATGTCGTCGGTCGAGACGTAGGCCCCGTCTCGCATCACGGTGATGGTGTCGCAGAGGGAGAACACCTCGTCGAAGCGGTGGGAGACGAAGATGATGCCCTTGCCCTCGTCGCGAAGCTGCCGGGCGATGCCCATCAGTCGCTCGACCTCCACGCCGCTCAGAGCGGCCGTGGGCTCGTCCATGATGAGCACGCGGGCATTGAGGGAGATGGCCTTGGCGATCTCCACCGTCTGCTGGTCCGCGATCGAGAGGCCGCGAGCCTCGCGGTCGGGGTGGATGGCCACCCCCAGCCGCTCGGTGAGCTCCCGGGTGTCCCTGCGCATCTTCGCCTTGTCGATCGTGCCGTACGATGTGTAGGGCTGCCGTCCGGCGAAGATGTTCTCGGCCACCGAGAGGTCGGGGAACAGGGTCGGCTCCTGGTAGATCACGGCCACGCCGGCGTCCTTCGCGGCCGCCGTGGACCGGAAGTCGATCGACTCGCCGTCGATGAGCACCTCGCCGGAATCCGGCGCGTGCACGCCGCCGATGATCTTCACTAGCGTGGACTTGCCGGCTCCGTTCTCCCCGACGAGGGCGTGGATCGAGCCGGCCTCGAGGGTGAACCGGACATCGGTGAGGGCGTGCACGGCCCCGAAGGACTTGGAGATGTTGCGCAGCTCGAGCGGATGAGTGGTCGTCACAGCCGCTCCACCTCCACGTCGACGCGGTAGTCGATGCTCTCCCCGGGTTCCAGGCGTGGAAGCGTGCCGGCTGCGCGAGCGGCCGCCCTGCCCCCGATCTCGGAGGTGTTCGCGGGCTCGAGGCCCAGGACGTAGTGCTGCGTCGCCGTCATCTTCCACTCGAAGATCGCCGGGAGCGTGTCGGAGTAGCGCAGCGTGAAGCGCAGCCCGCGCGCCTCATTGGTGACCGTGGCAGTGCGCTCACTTCCCGCCCGGTGGATGAAGACCTGCTCACGGAAGTCCCGCACGGGTCCGCCTATCTCGTACTGGCGCCCCAACCCCTCCTGCGCGTCGGAGTCGCGCGGCTCGACGGACGCGTGCGCGATCTCGACGACGCAACCCTCGTCGAGCAGCGGCCAACCCAGGTTCACGTGGTAGAGCACCATGTGCGGGCTCGAGGACGAGCCCTCGTTCGTCACGGTGTCCTCGACACTGACGACCGCGGAGCCGATCACGGTGGTGACCCTCCTGCGCAGCACGAGGTTCTCGGCGAAGACCGCGGTCTGGCGGACGGTGCCGCAGACGGTGACCCAGTCCCGGGAGGCCTCGGCGCGGGTGAGGCGGGCCGGGAGGTGGCCGATCCGGCCGTGCATCCCGGAGACGCCGTCCTCGTCGTCGGCAGGCGGCCCGAAGCTGTCCAGCCCACAGGTGGTGAGGAGTCCGCCACCGAAGGTGCGCAGCCAGCCACGGCCCTCGGGTTCGTAGGAGCCGGGGCCGGCGAAGCCTGTCGAGGACAGCCAGGCCAGGGGTACGCCGTCGAAGCTCGCCGCGCCGATGTCGAGGGCCCGGTCGGGATGCAGGTCGAACTCCAGACCGCCCCCGTTGACGACGTGGAGCCGGCGGGTGCCGCGCGCCGGGCCGTCGCCCTCGACGACACTCTCGATGCGCGCCACCTGGTCGAGCGACCCGACCCGCTGCAGCGCGTCCTCCAGCGCCAGGCCGAAGACCTCAGCCAACGGGACCCAGCTCCTGGTTCCCGCGCCCGAAGTGCTTGAGGAGCACGAGGTCGTCGGTGGAACTGGCGTTGGTGATCGCGACGCCTTCGGAGGCAGCCTTGGCGGAGACGAAGAACTCGTCCTCACTGAGCTGACCGAAGCGGATGACCGTGGCGGCGTGGGCCTCGAAGGAGCCGAGCGTGCCGTGACCCTGGACGACGATCGCACCGTAGGCGTCTGCTTCCGTCAGGTTCACCGACTGCCCGGGCTTGACCACGAGCTCCTTGGCGCTGAAAGAGCTGGACCGGAACACGATCCACTTCTCCGTGTAGGCAGCACCGCCCGCGGCCTGCGAGGCGTCGGTCTCGAAGGGACGCATGAACCGGTTGGCCACGAACTCGGGGTCGGCGTTCTTCTCCCAGTCGAGCAGGTCGAGCACGTAGTCGTAGTCGCCGTGGTGGTCCGTCGGCACGTCCTTCCACAGCAGCTCCTCGGGCACCTCCCGGTTGTTGCTCCACGACTCGCACATGCAGAAGACGTCGCTGGCCGACTGCGGTTCGTAGGTGCAGATGCTCGCGGGAGCGTGCAGCACACCTGAGGGGATGTCCCAGCCGGTGCCCAGCTGCGTGCGGTAGCCGAGGGAGTAGTCGGTGATGCGGTTGTCGCCGCCCGCGGTGAACCGCTCCAGCCGCTCCTTGAGCGCCTCGCGGCTGGTGCCGGGCTGCAGACCCAGGAACGAGACCGACTGGTCTCCCAGGTAGTTGTTCATGTGGGGGGAGTAGTAGTACGCCTCGGGCTTGCCGACCTTGCCGACCAGGGCGGCCTTCTCGTCGGTGTGGTGGACGTGGAACGGTAGTGGCTGGAGGTTGTCGAAGAACTTGGAGTACATCGTCCACCCGGAGTGGGCCTCCCAGAGGCGGTCGCCGAGGAGCTCCTGCCGGTGGTGGTCGACGAACTCGTCGAACGGGAGCAGCGCGCCGTCCGGGTCGACCACCAGGCTGAGTCCCTCGTAGGGCCCGGTCAGCGGGCCGTTCTCCGCCCGCACCGAGGAGGCGAGCCAGCGCTCGTCGATCCCGCCGCGGGTCTGCTGGAACGGGAAGTAGTCATCGGGGTGCAGCCGGATGCGCCGGCCCGGCGTGCAGAACGCCCGCGGCACCCAGGTGGGCGCCAGCCGGACGATGCCACCTCCGGCGTCGAGGGCACGGTCCATGCCGCTGGCGGTAGAGGCGACCGTCGAGTACGGCTCAGAAGTCATCGCTGCGCTCCGAAGTCAGGGTCAAACGGTTCATTGAACCGCTGGAGCAGGAAGTTAACACTGTGCGAACATTGTGTCAACTATCACATTCAGAACATCGGCCGGTGGTCTGGATGACCACACCGACCGTGCGATTCGGCGGTCCGGCGTGTCGATCTGGCGATAACGTCACACAACTCTCGGCAGCTCACGTGGATAGGTGGTGGTCGCTTTGACAACAGCGCGGACTCCCGAGTCGGAGGCGCGGCGCGCATCGCTCCTGGCGTCGCTCGAGCGCGACGAGGTGATCCGGCTCGCCGACGTGGCCCGGGACCTGGGGATGTCGCAGATGACCATTCGCCGAGACCTCAAGGAGCTCGAGGAGGAGGGGCGGCTGCGCCGGATCCGCGGTGGCGCGATGACGGTGATCGGTCCGCAGCCCTTCGCCGCGCGCAGGGCCGTGCGGATGCGGGCGAAGGAGGCGATCGCCGACAAGGCGCTGGCCCTGGTGCCTCGGCACGGTGCGATCGCCATGGATGCGTCCAGCACGGTGGGAACCCTGGCGATGAAGCTGGGACCGTCGTCGGGTCTGACGGTGGTGACCAACTCCTACCCGACGTACCTCTCGCTGCGGACCACGCCCGGGGTCCGGCCGATCCTCGTCGGCGGCGAGACCGAACAGATCACCGAGAGCTTCGTGGGGCCGATTGCGGTCCGCGCGGTCGAGTCCCTGCGCTACCACCGGTTCTTCGCCTCGTCGAGCGCGCTGCACGCGCAGCTCGGTGGGTCCGAGGTCTCCTTGCAGGAGGCCGAGGTGAAGCGAGCGTTCCAGCATCTCTCCCGCGAGCTCGTCCTGTGCGTCGACTCCTCCAAGCTGGGGCAGCAGGGTCTCGCCGCGGGCTTCTCGCTGGAGTCGGTCTCGGTGCTGATCACCGAGCTCGACCCGGACGACACCAGGCTGGACCCGTTCCGCGACCGCGTCGAGATTCGGTGACTTCCATCACTTCGCATCTTGTGCTGTAGTTAACTTGTTGTTAAGTTTCACATCTTCCAACACGGCCAGCGATCACCCCTGACCGCGCCTGCAACCGGGAGAGGCAAGTCGAGATGACCACGTTCGACGAGATCAGCGGCCGGCTCGAGGCCCTGGCCATCGAGGTCCCCTCGTGGGCCTACGGCAACTCCGGGACGCGCTTCAAGGTGTTCGGCTCACCGGGCACGCCGCGCTCGGTGCAGGAGAAGATCGCCGACGCCGCCGCCGTGCACCGGTTCACCGGGCTGGCGCCGTCCGTGGCGCTGCACATCCCCTGGGACCTCGTCGACGACTTCGCCGCGCTGCGCACCTACGCCGAGGATCTCGGCGTGCGCTTCGGGACCGTGAACAGCAACACCTTCCAGGACGAGGACTACAAGCTCGGCTCGCTCACGAACGCCGACCCGAAGGTGCGCCGCAAGGCGGTGGAGCACAACCTCGAGTGCCTCGAGGTGATGAACCGGACCGGGTCGCGCGACCTGAAGGTCTGGCTCGCCGACGGCACCAACTACCCCGGCCAGGGCGACATCCGGGCGCGGCAGGACTGGCTGGCGGAGGGTCTCACGGCGATCTACGACCAGCTGGGCGAGGACCAGCGACTGGTGCTGGAGTACAAGTTCTTCGAGCCGGCCTTCTACCACACCGACGTCCCCGACTGGGGAACGTCGTACGTCCACTGCGCCGCCCTGGGTGACCAGGCCGGTGTCTGCCTGGACACCGGCCACCACGCGCCCGGCACCAACATCGAGTTCATCGTCGCCCAGCTGCTCCGGTTGGGGAAGCTGTACTCCTTCGACTTCAACAGTCGTTTCTACGCCGACGACGACCTGATCGTCGGCGCCGCCGACCCGTTCCAGCTCTTCCGGATCCTCGTCGAGGTCGCCCGCGGCGGTGGGTACGGCCCCGACAGCGAGGTCGCACTGATGCTCGACCAGTGCCACAACATCGAGAAGAAGATCCCGGGCCAGATCCGTCGGTCCTCAACGTGCAGGAGATGCTGGCCAAGGCGCTCCTGGTCGACACCGACGCGCTCGCACAGACCCGCGACAACGGCGACGTGCTGGGCGCCAACGAGGTCTTCATGGACGCGTTCTACACCGACGTACGACGTGGCCTGGCCGGCTGGCGCGAGGAGCGCGGGCTGCCGGGCGACCCGATGGCGGCCTACCTCGCCAGCGGCTACCAGGAGCAGATCGAGGCCGACCGCGTGGGCGGCGCACAAGCGGGATGGAACTGAAGGACGACATGACCGACACGACAGTCAACGAGCTCATCGACCGATCCAACCGGCTGGGCGCCGACCCGAAGAACACCAACTACGCCGGCGGGAACACCTCTGCCAAGGGCACCGAGGTCGACCCGGTCACCGGTGCGGACGTCGAGCTGCTCTGGGTGAAGGGCTCCGGCGGCGACCTCGGCACGCTGAAGGCCGAGGGCCTGAGTGTGCTGCGACTGGACCGGATGCGCAGCCTGGTCGAGGTCTACTCCGGCGTGGACCGCGAGGACGAGATGGTCGCCGCGTTCGACTACTGCCTGCACGGCAAGGGTGGTGCCGCACCGTCGATCGACACCGCGATGCACGGCCTCGTTGACGCTGCGCACGTCGACCACCTGCACCCCGACTCCGGCATCGCCATCGCCACCGCCGCCGACGGCGAGCAGCTCACCAAGGAGGTCTTCGGGGACCGCGTGGTGTGGGTGCCCTGGCGCCGGCCCGGCTTCCAGCTGGGCCTGGACATAGCCGCGATCAAGGCGAAGAACCCGCAGGCGGTCGGCTGCGTCCTCGGCGGCCACGGCATCACCGCGTGGGGGGAGACCAGCCAGGAGGCCGAGCAGAGCTCACTCTGGATCATCGACACCGCCGCTGCCTACATTGCCCAGCACTCGAGGCCGGAGCCGTTCGGCCCGGCCCTCGAGGGGTACGCCGCCCTGCCCGCGGCCGAGCGCCGCGCCAAGGCAGCGGCCCTGGCGCCGACGATCCGCTCGATCGCCTCGCAGGACCGGCCCATGGTCGGCCACGTCACCGACTCCGACGTGGTCCTGGACTTCCTCGCCCACGCGGAACACCCGCGGCTGGCGGCACTGGGCACCAGCTGCCCGGACCACTTCCTGCGCACCAAGGTCAAGCCGCTCGTGCTCGACCTCCCCGCGGACGCCAGCGTGGAGGAGTCGATCACTCGCCTGCGCGAGCTGCACGCGCAGTATCGCGAGGACTACGCCGCCTACTACTCACGCAACGCGACGCCGGACTCGCCGGCGATGCGCGGCGCCGACCCGCTGGTCGTGCTGGTGCCCGGCGTGGGCATGTTCAGCTTCGGCAAGGACAAGCAGACCGCCCGCGTGGCGGGGGAGTTCTACGTCAACGCGATCAACGTGATGCGGGGCGCCGAGGGGCTCTCGAGGTATGCCCCGATCGACGAGTCGGAGAAGTTCCGGATCGAGTACTGGGCACTGGAGGAGGCCAAGCTGCAGCGGATGCCCAAGCCCAAGCCGCTGGCCACCCGGATCGCCCTGGTCACCGGTGCGGCGTCGGGCATCGGCAAGGCGATCGCGCAGAAGTTCGCGGCCGAGGGTGCCTGCGTGGTCATCGCCGACCTCTCCCTGGAGAACGCGCAGGCCGCGGCAGCGGAGATCGGGAACAGTGACGTCGCGGTCGGGGTCCAGGTCGACGTCAGCGACGAGGCCCTGGTCGAGCAGATGGTGCAGGAGGCGCTGCTCGCCTTCGGCGGCCTGGACCTGGTCGTCAACAACGCCGGGCTGTCGCTCTCGAAGGCACTGCTGGAGACGACCGTGGCCGACTGGGACCTGCAGCACAACGTGATGGCGCGCGGTTCGTTCCTCGTCTCCCGCACGGCCGCCCGGGCGATGATCGAGCAGCGGCTCGGTGGCGACATCGTCTACATCTCCAGCAAGAACAGCGTCTTCGCCGGGCCGAACAACCTCGCCTACTCCGCCACCAAGGCCGACCAGGCCCACCAGGTCCGGCTGCTCGCCGCAGAGCTGGGGGAGCACGGGATCCGGGTCAACGGCATCAACCCGGACGGGGTCGTCCAGGGGTCCGGCATCTTCGCCGGCGGCTGGGGCGCCAACCGGGCCGCTGTCTACGGGGTGGAGGAGAAGGACCTGGGCAAGTTCTACGCGCAGCGCACGCTGCTCAAGCGCGAGGTCCTCCCCGAGCACGTGGCGAACGCCGCCTACGCGCTCGTCGGACCCGACCTGAGCCAGACGACCGGACTGCACGTTCCCGTGGACGCGGGCGTGGCGGCGGCCTTCCTGCGATGACCGCCGCCGTCGCCGCGGTCGACCTGGGCGCCTCCAGCGGCCGGGTGGTCCTCGGCCACGTCGGCCCGGACGTCCTGCAGATCGAGGCGGTGGCCCGGTTCGCCAACGACCCGGTCCTGCTGCCCGACGGACTGCACTGGAACGTCGTGGACCTCTATGCCCGCGCACTCGAGGGGCTGCAGGTGGCCGGGCGCAAGGCCGGCACTGCGCTGGCGGGGCTCGCCATCGACTCCTGGGCGGTGGACTACGGCCTCGTGCGCGGAGCCAGCCTGCTCGGGCTCCCCTTCCACTACCGCGACGACCGGACCACCAGGGGCGTCGAGCGGGTGCACGCCGTCGTCCCGCACGACGAGCTGTACCGCCGCAACGGCCTGCAGTTCCTCACCTTCAACACGCTCTACCAGCTCGCGGCCGACCCCTGGCTGCACGACGCCGAGCGGATGCTGCTCGTCCCTGACCTGCTCTCCTGGTGGCTCACCGGCGAGATGGTCACCGAGCGGACCAACGCGTCCACTACCGGGCTGCTCGATGCCCGGACCGGCGCCTGGGACACCGAGCTGGCCGGACGGCTGGGGATCCCCTCCGGTCTGCTGACCCCCCTGGTGGAGCCGGGAACGACCATCGGCAAGCTCCGCCCCGAGGTGGCCGAGCAGATCGGCGTACCGCACCTCGCCGTCACTGCGGTCGGCTCGCACGACACCGCCTCCGCGGTGGTGGGCGTGCCGATCCAGGGCGACGACGCGGCGTACATCTCCTGCGGCACGTGGGGACTGGTCGGCCTCGAGCTCGAGGCGCCGGTGCTCACCGACGAGAGCCGGGCAGCCAACTTCACCAACGAGGGCGGCGTCGACGGACGGGTGCGGTTCCTCACCAACGTGATGGGCCTGTGGCTGCTCAGTGAGTCGATGCGTGCCTGGCAGCGGGCGGGCGTCGCCGAGAGCCTGGACGACATCCTCGCCGAGGCGGCCTCGCTGCCGCCGAGCCGGCACCTCTTCGACGTCCAGGACCTGCGGTTCCAGCCGCCGGGAGACCTGCCCGCGCGGATCCTCGGGTGGTACGACGACGCCGGGCTCGAGCCGCCTTCCTCACGTGCCGCCTTGGTGCGGGCGATCATCGACTCGCTGGCGCAGGCGTTCGCGGACTCGGTCGAGACGGCGCAGTCGCTGTCGGGGCACCGGGTCCGGACGATCCACCTGGTCGGTGGCGGCTCGCTCAACCGCCTGCTCTGCCAGGAGACCGCCGACCGGTCCGGTCGGGTGGTGCTTGCGGGGCCGGTCGAGGCCACGGCGATCGGCAACGTGCTCGTCCAGGGTCGGACCGCGGGCGCGATCTCCGGCGGCCTGGAGGACCTCCGCCGCCTGGTGGCCGCGACCCATGCGGCCCGAAAGCACGTCCCGAGGGGCCGGGCGGGCACGTGAAGGTGGCCGGGCGGGCACGTGAAGGTGGCCGCGTGACGGACACCTGCGTCGACGCACTCCTCCCCGGTGCCGGGAAGGCTCGTCCGCGGCGGCATCACCGCGCAGGGACGGAAACCGGGTCGGGGTCGCGACTGCGTCCACGCGAGCGGCCGGGTCGCCCAGCTGAGTGACCGACCCGGCCGACCCCGTCACGCAGGTGCCGCTGCGGGCTCGGGGATCCCGGGGCGGGGATCGCGCCGAGCTGCATCAACAGCCCCAGGACGTCCATGATGATGCGGCTCTCGGCCAGTTTGCCGTCGCGGAACTGGTCGATCGTCCATGCCTCCACCGAGACGGTGCGGCCGGTGGGAGGGACTCCCATGAAGGTGTCGCGGTGGGTGCCGGTCCAGGTGGACCAGGCGGCGCCCCGGTCTCCTTCGGCCACCATGTCCTGCACCTGCCAGGACAGGTCCGGGAACGCCTGGAACATCTGGCGGAGGAACTGCCCCAGGCCGTCTCGGCCGGGACCCTGACCCGGGGGCGGGTTCTGCTCCACGAAGTCGTCGGCCACCAGGTCCGGCAACACGTCGAGGTTGTGCTGGTTGAGCACCTCCTCGACTAAGCGACGGTCCAGCCTGCTGGAAACCGCGTGTAGCGATGGGCAGTTTCTGATCGGCATCATCGAGGCGGTGATCGCCGAGGTAAAGGACCTGGTCGAGAACCACACGGTGGTCGCAGGGAGCGCGGTCGCCGCCGTGGTCGTCACCGGCACCGGTGCCGCCGTCTTGGCCCTCGCGGTACCTCTGCTCGCGCTGTTGGCGCTGCTGCTCGGCTACTTGGCTGCCAAGGCCGCCAAAGGCGGGGGCAGCCGTCAGGGCGAGGTCATGGCCGAGGTCACGGACGTGCTGCTTAACCACGACGATCCGGGTATGAAAGCCGCCGGCATCTTCATCTGGCAGGCCATCGCGTTCAAGGTGTTCTCCGGGCGGCAGGAGAACCAGGCATACACCGCCATCAGCTACGCCGTGATGGACCAACACAACTACCTCGACCTCAGCTGCGAGGTCAACGTCGACTCCATCGAGGTGTTCTTCAACGCCAAAGACGCCAAGCTGCTCGCCTTCGTCGACGCGCTGTTGGCTTTTGAGAACTACCAGGAGCTGCACGGCAAGGCCTTCGTCGGCTACATTTCGCTGCGCTTCACCGGGCCAAGCCGAGCGCTGCTGGCCGAACAACGCTGGCCGCTCAGCTGCGCCGTCGAGGTCGCCGGCCTCAAGGACGTACCCGGAGTGACCGAGCTGATTGATTACGCGACGTGGTGCCTCATGTCAATATGCTCGCGAAACGGGGCCTCTCGCTCAGCCGTTGCGTGTGAGGTATCGTTGAGGTCGGACAGCTCAGCAGCTTTGCCGTAAGCCCCGCCCCTGTGGCGGGGCTTACGTTTCTAGTCAGTCGTCCTTGCGCCACCGAGCCGTGGCCGCGCGACGCGCTATCTCCGAACGTTCCGCAGGCGTGAGCTTCGCCGCGCGCGCAGCGCCGCCCTTAAGGCCACCTTTGCGGCCGAGTGCGACAGCGGCCGGATCCTTGCTGTCGTCGACCGGCGCAGTGTCCTTGTCTTCGTCGGTGGCGTCGCGGACGATGGACGCGGCGAGGGAGTTGACATCGCGGGGGCGTTTGCGTGACCGGTCAGGCATGGACCTATCGTCCCACGGGGTCTGCCCGCGTCAAGGGTCGGCCGGTTCAAACTGACCCACTACCCATGCGGCACAACGCTTGATTTCACGATGCCGCCGTGCTGGCCGGACGTGCAACAACCAGTGAACGGCGGCATGCGATCGGCCCCACCTGGCCTGAGTCTCACCAAGTCGAGTGTTCCAACCGATGCAACTCCGCTCGCTTGCGTCCGTGACCTCGCCTCGAGACGGCCCCGCTCCACCACAGACAGTCCGACCCAGGCACGGTGACGATCTTCGCCTGGTAGCGCAGCACCACGTTCGGGTCCCGTAGGGCCGGCCCGAGAACGGCCAACGCCTCGTCAGCTAGCGGCGTCCGCGCCACCCGTGCCGTTCGCCGGCTCGTCAGCGGCGGGCATCTTCAGCAGCCGCGAACAGACCGACTGCCCGATGCCGGTCAGGGTCGCCATGTCCCGTACCGAAACCTTCTCCCGGCGGAGCAGCGCGAGCCCGGCCGCTGTGTCCCGCTCCGCGTCCTCGACCTTCCCGGCCGCCGTCGTGCGGTCCTCCCACGCCAGCAGTGCCGCCGCGACCGCCGCCTCGATCCGCTCATCCTGAGCGTTCCGGTCCGCCAGCAGGCTCAGACGCGCCTGCCGCGCACGCGCCCGCGCGTCCTGCTCCTTGGTTCCTGTCCGACTCATCGCGGGACTCCGTCCGCCTGTTTTCACCGCTGCTTCGGCGTCCAGCGCCGCTACTCCGGTAAGCACCACAACCTTCTCCGGCTCGACACCCCATCCGGCACCATTTCCTCGCCCACCCTTCCCGCGATGCTCCCGCCGGCGACCGGCGCGCACCCTCGCGACCCCCGATTTTCCGGCCCTGCCCGTCGCGGCCACACCCGACCTGCACCGGCGCCGGTGACCATTGCGTGACGCCGACCCCGGACCCCAGTCGCGCAGCAACCCAACTGGTTCACACCTCTTGCATCATCGGTGCGCGACCCCCTCACCCAGCCCGAATCGAACAAAACGTTCGACCAAGAAGGTTGGCGCGACCGTGTCGAGCCGGAGGGGGTTTTGGTGCTTACCGGAGTGTGATGTCCCTTCACAAGCTGACCGCCGGGGACGGGTACTCGTACCTGACCCGGCAGGTCGCTGCGTTCGACGCCACCGAGCGCGGCCACACCGGCCTGGC
>JAABVA010002081.1_pt1 | contig 20391 bp, 33 predicted proteins | sample 5560331 | NCBI WGS metagenome assembly JAABVA01 (sample SAMN12812661, study PRJNA571458) | rock metagenome | isolation source: Antarctica rocks | place: Antarctica: Victoria Land, Mt New Zealand sud | collected 2016-01-07 | reverse complement strand
TCCCCGAGGCCGCCTCCCCCACCTGGGCGCGAATTCGCAAACGCCATACAACGGATGCAAGCGCTACACAGCCTGCCACATAACGTGCGGGCAGGTCCGGGCGGCAGCGGCGCCGGCGGAGGCCAGTCCAGGCGCTGAGTCGTGAGCGTCTATCTGTGCGGCGCAGGCCGCGAGCTGCACACCAGGCCGGGGGGACGCCGCGGCTGCGGAGCGTGACAGGGGGGCGCCGCCCGGCGCAGGCCACCGACCCGGAGGTGGGCGCGCTGCTGGAGCGGCTGGGCGATGCCGAGGGGCTGGCGCCGCCCGAGGCGGCGGTGGTTCGGGAGACCCGCCGGCGCGCGCCTGGGACTGCCCCACCCCACATGCGCTGCCGCATGCCGGGCTCCTCCCTGCGTGCAGGCGTAGGCAGCGGACTTGTGTTGGGCGCTGCGTGGCTCGTGCACAAAGCAGAGAGCGTGTGCACGAGGTAACATATAATTCTGCGTCACGCGTGCATCATGCAGAACACACGCGGCAGCCCGGCGGCAGCAAAAGCCTCAACGCACCGTGCAAGTGGGAGATGCATGCCCGGCGGCAGGTCGTACGAGCGGCAGATCAAGACGCCCAAGCGCATCGCCAAGCGCAAGGCCGAGCTGGACAGCGAGGGCTATCAGGTGAGTGCGCGCGAGACATGCGAGCGTGGGCCGCATGTGATGCAGTGCAGAGCATGCTGCATGTCCAGTCGCACCCCCTCAATGCGCACACGTGCGCACACGTGGCAGGCGCCGCGCTGCGCAGGCCGTTCCCGTGAATGGCAGTCTGGCTTTTGCCTCGGCGGAGCAAGTGCTACCTCACCGCTATGTGCTGTTTTTTTTGTGTGTTTTTTTTCCCCAGCTCTTGTCTTACACATTGTTGTGCTGCGCGCGCAGGCCTGGCTGACGGCGCGCGAGCGGAAAGACTTTGCGCTGTTTGCGCCGGTGCTGGAGGAGTGGCTGGCGCTGACCAAGGAGGCCTGCACGCTGATCAACCCAGACCTGCCCATCTACGACGTGCGCGCACCGCGCCCCGCGCATGCGGGCCGCACGTGTCCGCCGCGCGCCGCCTGTTTCTGAAACAATCAACGGGTCTCTGTGCGGCCGCTCTGGTAAGGCGCATGTGGGTTGCATGTGTCTGATGCATGCAGTCTAACGTACCAGACGTATTAGGTCGTTACGTGGCTGCTGTCGTAAGGAACGCATTGCGAGAGGCCCCTGGCAGGCGCAAGTGATGCCTGCGGCTGCATGCTCGCCAGTCCAGAGCGCACATGCGCAGCAAGGCGCCCCAGCTCCCGCCCTGGCTCCCACAGGGTCCCGGCCAGGGGCTGTCTCTGCCGCGCCACGACTAAGCGCGGCTGGCAGCTCTGCCGCGCTGTGCTTCCTGCTGCGCCCGGCGCTGCTGCGCTGCACCCGCTGCGGCTGCGCGCATTGCTGCTGCTGACTGCTGGCAACCCTAACCCCACCCGGGCCGGCGCAGGTCGCGCTGGACGAGTACGAGAAGGGCTTTACGTCGGCGCGCCTGGACCAGGTGTTCTCGCAGGCGCGCGCACCACCATACCCCATACCTGCGGGGGCTGCCGCCGAGGGCCAGCCCGGCGGCCTGGTCCAGACCGGTCTCGCCGGCAGGGCATCTCTGTCGGCGCCCAGGCTCGTGCGCTCTCTGCTGCAGTGCTGCCCCCTGTGCCGCATGCCTGACGAGTCTGCAGGACCGCAAGCGTCCTTGGCTCGCCTGTGCCTAGGGCAGGGTCCTAATCTGCCCTGACCAGCACTGACAGGCGTGCCGGCGCGCGCGCGCGCAGCTGCGTGACGGCCTGGTGCCGCTGCTGCGCGAGCTGCGCGAGCGCGGCACGCCGCCTGACGCGTCCATGCTGGCCGGCCGCTTCGACACCAAGGCCCAGGCGCGGAGGCGCTGCTCACTCCTCTCCTTCTCCTTCTTCTTGTGAGTATTGTCAAACACTTGCAGAATTTGCGCGCTGCATGGCAGGGGGCCTGCATACAGTGCAGGGCCTGCACAGCTCGTGGACCGCGGGCCGCGGGCGAGCCTGATCGGGCGCGGCGCGCAGGCCGCATTGTGCGAGAAGATCGCAGTGGAGATGGGCTTCGACCTCGGCTGCGGGCGCCTGGACGTCTCGGTGCACCCGTTCACCGGCGGTGCGTCCCGCGGGCGCGGGGCGGGCGCGGCGCAACGGTGCTGCAGGCCACGCGGATTGTGTCAGGGCCCTGCCAGACATGCGGGCTCTGCCGTGCAGCGCTGCTGCCGGCCTCATGCCAGGGAGCGTTGTGAGCGCTCTGTGCTCAATCGATGCGCGCCTGGCTAGAGAGATGGTCAATGGCGTCCAGCCTGCGAGGTGCACACTGTGTTAGGCTGGTCACGACCCAGCCCGTTCATGAAGATGCCAGCACGCGCCACTTTTGCGCTAAGCAGGGGGACCGCGGCGCCGCCGTGCAGGCGCGCACGTGACAGACGTGCGCATGACGACCCGCTTTAAAGAAGATGACCTGACAGAGGCGCGCACAGCTGCCTGCCTTGCCGCGCTACGAGCTCATGCACAGCAATGACGCGGTCATGCATGCATGCTGCTAACGCTTCATCCGAGATCGCCTGCTGTCAGAGGGTGTGCCTGCTGGCAAACTGTGAAGTGGTCGCCTGCGCGACCTGGTCACACCACACAGCGGGAGCAGCAAACGCTGCTCACGCCAAGCATGCCGTGCGTGACAGGGTGTGCAGCGGCCGCGCAGGGCCTGACGGGCGCCATCCATGAGACCGGCCACGCGCTGTACGAGCAGGGCCGGAACTTGGATTACGACGGGCTGCCCGTGAACGAGGTGCCGCCTCGCTGCCTTGCAGCAACACTGCTGGATAACCTAACACGTGATGGTGGCGCAGCTGCTTCCTGTTCCTGCCCGCCTGCCGACACAGTGAGCAGCGCACAGCGCCGAGCAAGTTCTGCCAGCTGTGCTGGGAGTCTGGGCGGTCGGGCAATGCGGTGCGCGCCTGCGGTGCCGGCGCGCGACATGCGCGTGCGCCGGCGGGGGTTTCACAAGCGTACCCACACAGACCGCCGGACGCATGCAGGTCGCTCAGCGGCGTGCGAGCCTCGCTGGGGCCACGCGGCGCTGCGCGCCCCGCCCTCTCAGCGGCGCGGCGCGCGGCGCGCAGGCGATGTCGATGGGCGTGCACGAGTCGCAGTCGCTGCTGTGGGAGCGCATGGTCGCGCTGGGCCGCCCGTTCGCACGCTACCTGGCGCCCAAGCTCGCGGCCGCCTTCCCGCAGCTGCCCCCGGAGCTGACGCCAGACTCGCTGTATGGTGGGCGCGCCCTGTGACTGCCTTACAGAAGCCGCCATAACAAGAGCCGGCAAGTGCATGCCAGGTACAGGGTACTCTGCACACTTTTGCTTGCTGTGTGCCTTTCTCCTTCTTCATAGCGTGTCGGGCAGACTGCGGAAGCCGCCGCCGGCGGGTGGGGATGCGAGCATCACGCGCCGCCGCCGGCCTCGCAGCCCGCGAGACGCCTTGGCGGCGGCTGCTGCCCAGCAAGGGTCTGCAGCCGACGGCGTCGCCCGCGGCGCGCAGGCGCCGTCAACAAGGTCAAGGCGCGTAGCATGATCCGCGTGGAGGCCGACGAGGTCACCTACCCGCTGCACATCATCCTGCGGTGCGCAGCGCCCGCACCGCCTGCCAATGCACGCTGCTGGATGCTGTGGTTCCTAATTAGACCAGAGTGGTGTGCAAGCTGACACCACGCCCAGCCTGCGTCTCAGTGCAAGTGCCCTGACGCACAGCATGCAAGAGCATGACAGCGCTGACAGCAAGCTCTGGGTGTGAGTCAGCGGTGCGCACGTGTGTCCTTGCTCACGTGTGTGTGCGCGCGCGTGTGCGACTGCGCAGGTATGAGCTGGAGCGCGGGCTGCTCGAGGGCAGTGTGGCGGTGGCTGACCTGCCGCGGCTGTGGAATGAGAAGATGGCTGCGTACCTGGGCTGCACCCCTGAGGACGATGGCGAAGGCGTGCTGCAGGCGCGCCCCGTATGCCTCATTGCACGTCTGCGCGTCCTTTGCGGGCGCCGGCTTGCAGGCGCCAGCCGCAGGCGCGGCTCGCCGCAAGACTCGCATGCGCCGCAGCCGGGTCAACTCCTTGCTTGCTTGCCCTTCCTTGCACACCCACCGCCCTTGCATGTGTACTTCCCTGCGATGGCTTAGTCCCTGCCAGCTGCGGCGTGCGCCTGCGGAGCTGCACTCACGCAAACCTTGGAAGACCTCAGCTGGTGTCAGCCGCTGCGCTCGGATGGCCTGCACGCGTGCGGCGGCGGCGGGGCGGCGCTGCAGGCGCCTGCTGCTCTGGCGGCCGCGCTATGGCCCCCATGCATGCGTGCGTGTTCCCTTAGGCCGGCCTGGCGTGGCCACCATGCATGCGTGCGTGTTCTGACAGGAACGAGCCGCCTGAGCCCGATGCCATGCAGACGCATCACTGGGCAGGCCCGCGGCTGCACACCGTTTCAAACTGCCCCCCTGTGTGCCGCCTGCAGGACGTGCATTGGAGCTCGGGCGCCTTCGGCTACTTCCCGACGTACTCTCTAGGCATGCGCGGCTTCTGGATTTTGCCTCAAACTCACCTCCTTGCCAATGCAACACTGCTCCTGCCTGCTGATATTCCTGTCTTATGGCTTCCATTACAAGCAGCGTGGTGCGCCACCTGGCAGCGCTGGCACGCTTGCAGCATGTGCCGATCATGCACCTGCTTGCGATGCGCTCCCGGCTGCGCCCTGACTTTCCGACGGCGCGTTGCTCATGCAACTGGGTGAGGCGTGCAGGCGCCATGTACGCGTGCCAGATCTACCGGGCGGCCGAGAAGGACCTCCCGTCGCTCGCGGAGGATGTGGCGGCCGGGCGCTTCGCCCCGCTGCGCGCCTGGCTCAGGGAGAAGATCCACAAGGTCCGCCGAGCTCTTGCGTGCGCTCCATTCCTGGCTGGCAGCCGCCGCCCTGATGCCCTGCTTGCCTGTGCATGCGGCGTGGCACCCCCTTGCAGTGTGGCGCGTGAGCAAGTGCGTGCGTGCAGCACATACACAGCTGTTATGGTATAGAAGTGCGCCAAGTTGCAGATTGGGAGGGTGTGGTGAAGGCGGCTTGCCTGGTGTGCGCGGTCACGACGCCTCACACAACGAGGCGACGACCCACCGAGTCTCTCGCTAGTGATTCGCAGCGCACGCTCTGGCAAACGATCGTGGGATGCTGCCAGTGTGACAGGCAAGCCCTGCGGGGCATGGGAGTTTCAGGAGAGCGACGCTGAAGACGAGTCAATCGTTGACGAGGAGGAGGGCATGCGGTGACGTCTGTGGTGCTATTCACGGCCACCACCGTGTATGGCGCCACATTCGTCACTGCTATGCCCTCTCCTCTTTAACGATCGATTGGTCTTCGCGTCGCTGTCCTGAAACCTCACGGTCTGGGGGTGCGCGTGTGACCGGCAGCATCTCGCAACCGTCTGCCAGGGCGTGCGCTGTGACAGCTTGCTTATTCTATGGACTGGGCTATCCAGCAGCGGGTGCCAGCGCACTTGGAATGTAAGGGGGAGTGTGGGCTCCAACCATGTATGCAGCTTAAGGTAGACTGTGTGCGTCATTATATCATTGTGCGGGCGATTTGGCTGGCCGCCTCTGCCCCTTTCCGCGTCCCAGAACGACGTGCGTGCCTGGTGACGCCCCGTCACTCGTGGCGCGCAGGTGGGCTCGCTGCACCGCAACGGCGACGAGCTCATGACTGCAGCAACGGGGGCGCCCCTGGACCCGCAGATTTTCCTAGATTACCTGCGCGTCAAGTACAGCGAGCTGTACAAGTTGTAGACACAGGTCAGCACGGCATGTGTGGGCAGGTGCTTGCAGAGCACGTATCGGGCAAGTATGTGGAAGCGTTGGTCAATGCTGGTCCTGCACTTGGGGAAGCAGGGCTTCCCATACAAGCAAGTCGCTCAAAGCAATTAAGATGAACCGGACGTCGGTTGAGATGCCAGCCCATGCTTGGCCACAGGGGCTGCAAATGTGAGCCTGAGCCCTCCGGCTGCAAAGAGCTGGCTGACACATATGCTACTTTGAAATACCTGACACAAGACTCTCGCTGACACGATACCCACAGACGACTGCACGGCTGAGGCTTGCAACCCCTGCCCCTGCCCGACCGGTCACCGCATGGCTGAGTCATGCAGGCCAGAGCCGGCCCGGCATGCAGCTGCCTGCAGCCGCTCCGGGTCACAGGCACGCGCAAGCTGCTGCAGGCACCGCATGGCGGCGCCCGGGCCGCAGGGCACGCGCTCCGCTGACGCTGAAACCCCGTGCGAGAGCGCCGCCAGCGTCCGGATCGCCGCGGTTGCAGCTGACCAGGGTGCTGGTGCGCCTGGCCGGCAGTGCAAGGGCAGGCCGCTAGCGCTCAGCGCGGGGAGGCTCAGCGCGGCAGTGGTTCGCCATGACGCACGCAGAAGCCGCAGCAAGCTGCAATGCAGCCACGTCCGCCCCTGCATTCCCGGCACACAGCTTGCTCCGCCGCGCGCGCCGTCGCGGCCGCCGCCACCCAGCAAGTCTTACATGCATCAGACAGCTGCGGAGGCCGCCGGGGCTGCCCCCGCCTTCGGCTGCGGCCATGGGCGCCTGTGCACGCTGCAGCGTGTTTGCCCCAAGCCTATAACCTCGGCGGCATCACGCCCGCACGAGCATAGAGCGGCAGCGGCGCCGGGGTTGCTGTGCGCCCGGGACCGCCGGACATGTTGTATGCCGGGCGTGTCTCCCGCGCACGCACGCCGCGCTGGCCGCATGCCGATGCCAGCGGGGCTTCCCTCTCGCGCGCGGCCCCGTTGGCCTCGGTGCGTGCGGCAGTGCGTGCGGCCGTAGCGCCATGCGCCTGAGCTCCCGGTTCAGCACGCAGCCACGCGTCCCCATCTGTTGATGCGGCACCCGCGCCCTGGCGCAGGCGCAGGCAGGTAATGCTGCATTCTGGAGCAGCAGGATCACGCGGTGTCCGCGCCCTGACATGATGCAATGTCCAGAGCCAGGGCTAACCTGTCACAGGGTGATCCTGTCACAGCGTAAACCTGTAAATCAACCATGGCAGGTCTTCCCTTGTCAGCAGCCTGCGGCATGCGCCGCTGCGCCCAGATAGCCATGCCAGGACCCCCGGCGAGCGCGCTCTGCAGTTGCTCGGCACACTGGCGCACTGCTTGTCACGAGGGTGCACACGGCCTGGCCAAACAAGGCACGGCGGCCTGCTGCGCCGCCCCAGGCAAAGCGCGCCCCAGTGTGCCAGGGCGCAATGCGGGCGTGCTCTGTGGCGGCTTGGTGGCTTGTCTGTCATACTGTGTCATACTGTGTAAAGGTTAAGAGTACATGGAGAGCCATGCCAAGGGGAGCAGGCGTGCGGGCGGGCGCCCACCCGCCCCGCGCCCAGCGCCAGGGCCATGCGCACGACAGCCTCCCTCTCCTCGCGGCGCGCCTGGTCCAGCGCGGCAAGCCGCTGTTCGGCTGCCGCCTCCGCCTCGGCGCGCGCTTGGTGCACCTGGGCAGACGGTAGTGGTCAGTCAGCAGAACCTGGCACGTTATGGTGAGACAAGCTCGCCTCCAGCTGAGCTCTACTGAGCTCTACCCCAGGCCCCATGCTGCCACATGCAGAGCATGTACAACAGTCTCGCTCACGATCAGTCTCACACGTTCACCTGCAGAACCAGGGTCAGGCATTGCAGCCTGAGCTGCACATGCACAGAAAGCTCTGCGCCTGCTTGACAAGCTCTGCGCGCTCGAGCGCCAGCGCTGCGGCGATGCGCTGCTCGGCTGACGCCTCCACCACGCGCGCCTCGGCACGCGCTTGGTACACCTGGGCAGACTTGGTCAATTAGCAGGTCAGAGCACATGTCGGGAAGACAGGCTTGCCTTCGCTCTGGCTGAGCTCCGCTTCTACGCGCCCCATGCTGCCACACCCGCATGGCGCGTGCAGCAGTGTCAACTATCATCCGACGCATCCACACTCTGCAGAATGAAGCCCGGGCTGTGGAGCACTGCCGCACTGCTGCGCTGATAGCATGAGCTGCACCTGCTTGTCAAGCTCCGCGCGCTCGAGCGCCAACGCCGCGGCCAAGCGCTGCTCGGCTGCTGCCTCCGCCTCGGCGCGCGCCTCGGCGCGTGCTTGGTGCACCTAGGCAGACTGCCCTGGTCAGCAGAGCATGCGTATATGAATAGAACAAGCGCTTGCCTTCACTCCAGCTCATGTACCTCACCATATGCCCTCTGCTGTCAATGCATCATATGTGCAGCCGAGCATTATTAGTCCTCTGCATATTACATACTCATCTCTGTGGAAGCAGGCCAAGGCTGTGAACGACCAAGTGCTGCACATGCACAGCAAGCTGCGCACCTGCTTGTCAAGCTCTCTGCGCTCGAGCGTCAGCGCCGCGGCAACGCGCTGCTCGGCCGCTGCCTCCGCCTCAGCGCGCGCATCGGTGCGTGCTTGTGCACCTAGGCTGACTTGCTTGATCAGCAGGTGGCACACATTGAGAAGACTAGCCTATTTCACGAGACCAGCCAAGCTCCGCTTCTTTGTGCCCCATGCTGCCACGCCCGCATGGCGCGTGCAGCCGTGTCAACCATCATCCGACGCATCTGCACTCAGTATAATTGGGCCGGCAGCGCAGCACTGCCACACTGCCACACAAGTCGCATGAGCTGCACCTGCTTGTCGAGCTCCGCGCGCTCGAGCGCCAGCGCCGCGGCCAAGCGCGGCTCGGCTGCTGCCTCCGCCTCGGCGCGCGCCTCGGCGCTTGCTTGGTGCACCTAGGCAGACTTGCTTAATCAGCAAGGCGTGCCACGCTGTGGGGCACGCTTGCCGTGTCAGCCAAGCTCATCACGACATGCCCCAGACTGCCCACATGCGTGGAACCGAACAATACACTCACTCTCTGTCGTCGACGCAGCGGACCGTGCGAGAGCAGGCTGCTGGACTGCAGCCAACCACCGCACAAAGTCATAAGCTGCGCGCCTGCTTGGCAATGTCTGCGCGCTCACGCGCAAGCACTGCCGCATAGCGCGGGGCGGCGTTGCGCACGCCCGGACGGCGCAAGGCCGCGCGCGTCTCCTCCATGGTCGTCTGCGTCAACGGCCTCACCAGCAACGCGTGCCTGCGCGTCAGCTGTGCCCAGTGCCGCACGCGCAACGCCAGCCTCGTCACCGCGGGGTGCCCCGGCCGCCGCGGCCCTGTGTCGCTTGCCGGGCCTGCCCGAGGAGGGCGCTCCTCTGTCACAGGCGTTGCTCCCTGCCGCATCCCCCGCAGCCGGCCGCCGCTTGTTGGTCTTGCGACGCGCCTTGGCGGCCGGAGCTGCCGTGGCAGGGGCGGCACGCGCAGGGTCGGCAGCACTGCCGCCAGCGCTACCTGAGGCCCGCACAACAGCTTGCTTAGAACTAGATTTCACACTCACATTGCAGCATTGAAAAGGCACAATATGTTGGGGCTAGCAGGGCTTTGAGCACTGCCAGGACAGGCAGCATGCCCCACATGCACGCGGGCTCTTGCCAGCAGCGCCGCCAGGCTCAGGAGTGCCGTCCGCAGTGCTGGGGGTCATATGGCGAGCCCTTAACTTAGCCAGACGGGTCAGCTACATCATCGGCCGCTGTGCGGCTGCGCAAGCAGCTCGCTGCTGCACTGCTGATGTGCGCGCGCTCTGCGGGCGACCGCACGGGCGCTGTTTCACGCTGTTCAGCAGAGTGCGCCGGCATGACAGCCGCGTCGCTGACCCCGCACGTGCGCTGGAACATCAGAATGCTGTCCTGGGTGACCAGGCCATGTGGGTGTGTCTGCGCTGCCGCACCGGCCAGGCGCGCCCGCCGCATGCGCATGTCGCGCTCGCCCCTTGCCTTCAGGCCGGCCATGGAGGACCTGCCACGGGGTGCGATGCATAACGCTCAGAACGGTGCAGGCAAGGTCGCCAATCAGTTCAGCATGCCATTTCGCTGCCACGAATGCAAATGTCCTATCCTTGCACTTGCCGAGGCCTCCCGTACCGATGATATGACTTAGAAATTGGTGCACCCCTCCCACTTCAGTGCTCCAACTCCTCTGGCATGCGCATGCATGCAAGCTCATGCCTATTTTATGCAACGTACCTCAAGTTATCTAGGACACAGTTCAGTACAGAGCGCATGACTTTGTCAACGGACAGGTGCACCAGTCCTGGGGGTGACCAGAGCGCTCCCTGCGCGAGGCAGGCACTCACCGCTGGCTGCCTTTGAACGCCTCGAGCGAATGATACGTGTGGCAGTGCTGACACTAGCGCTGCGGCTCGCCACGGCGCAGCACTGCGGAGCACTTGATGTGCACGGGGCACAGGCGGGCCTTCAGGTGTATTCTTTTTACGAGCTGCAAAGTGCAGCCCTCCACGCCGCACGCCCGGGGTCGGCCGCTTGCTACGTGCCGCTCCTCAAGCACGGGGACGTTGGCGTGGCTGTGCGGCGCCATGCCGTATGCCAGTGCACAGGTGAGCTGAAGCGCGACGCTTGCTATATTGCCTTAGAGGTTGTCTGGCGCTCAGCAATGGCGGCCTTGGTGTATAGCAAAGAGTACAGCACGCTTTGGGCCGCCTGCGCCCTCGAAGCCCCGCCACTGTTTGAGCGTGGCGAGCATTTATTTTCAGCTGGAGCGGGGCAAAGCAAGGCTGCACGAGCAGCCCAGGGCTGCAAACAGGCGCACCAGGTGCAGGTAATTCTTCCAGAGGAGGAGGCGCAAGAACTGAAGGCGCTGGTTCTTTCTTTGACAAAGAGCTCTTTGGCGCTGGAGCTTTATTCATCAGAAGAAAGCTCAGGTCCTGCTCCCTGCGCGACTGTCCAGCAGAGCGCAAGTCATGTGCGCAACTCCTCGCACTTTGGTCTCACTACCCGTTCAAAGCGTCATCGCATTGCTTGCCTACCACAATGTCGTTGTTGGCTGCAAAATTTAAATTGTACGAGTCTACATCCATATGCACCTCTAAAGGCCTCTCTACAGTGTGTACGTCTACAGAGTACACCACGGCCCTCAAAATTTGCAGATGTCCCAATTATGGCAGTTGCCTACACATTTGTGCAGCGCGTGCCCACATCGCAACAATGCAGCCAACAGTGTGTGTTGCGCAACGCAGCACTTCGGCCCTGACGAGGGTGCCACCCGAGCACCCTCCCGCAGGGTGCAGACGGCAAGCCTCCACCACCCCAGACCAACATGTGCCAGTAAAGGCTTGAGCCACGGCCCTCCTCGGCCACGGGCCACAAGAGGAGGGCATAAACAGCCAGCACAGCATTGGTAGGCATTCATAGCACAAGCTTGGCTCACACCTCACCCTATGCAGCTGACCAGCCTGCGGGGCTCCTTGCACAAGCGCCTTTGCACCGCCGGCGCAAGTGGCATCCGGTGCGCTGCTGGTCAAGCTCTGCCGCCGGCCTCTGCGGGCCCGGCGCCGGGCGCCGGTCACTTGCCGATGCCGAAGGAACGCAGGAAGCGCACGAACGCGTTGGGCTCCACGTACTGCGACTCCATGCGCTCGATGAACTTGCGCGCGTCGACCAGCTCGCGCCCGAGCTCCTTCTCCTCCGCCGCGATGCCCTGCACCAGGCCCTGCTCGTCGCGCTGCAGCACATCCAGGAAGCCCTGCGCGCGCCGCCAGGGTATCTCACATTGCTGCTCTAAGAGAGGGCCAGTGTTAAAACCTATTGATTTGTTGACCAACTATCGTTCCCTGCCTGCCTGTCCAGGCGCCCCTGGAGCGACGCGCTGCCTGCAGAGGTGATGCGCTGACGCGCATCAGCAACACGTTGTGCGCACTTAAAATCACGCCAGCACGACGTCTTCCATTAAGCCATCGGGCAGGCAGGGACTGTGCTGTGGACTGTGCTGCGAGCTGGGCGCGGGCCTTCTCCAGCACGGTGAAGCCCTTGCCGAAGGACGTGAGGTCGTTCTCCAGCGCATACTCCACCGCGGCCGCGTCCTTGCGCGCCTCGCCCAGCAGCGACGCCTCGATCCGCCCCGCCTGCCGTCACCAAGCCCCTCCTCAGCGCACATTTCCGCCAATCAGCGTGATCCACAATCCGACACCACCACGTCGTAATCCTCACACGCGGCATTGATCGGAAGCGCTCACCCAGCTCTGGTCCACTGCTCCAATGCAGGCACTGACAGCTCGTATATATGCTCAGCGCAGCGTGTGCTGCAAGTCACCACTCTTTTATCTCCGCACGGCCACTGCTGCAGGCCATGCCAGCCAGGTGCAGGGTCGCCAGGCAGCGCGCCTTCTCCAGGATGCTCTTGGCGGGCGGGTGGGGCTTGCACGTGTTGTCAGTCATCTGGAAGTCGGTCCACTTCAGGCCCGCGCGGTCGCAGGCCGCCTCCAGCTCCGGGATGTACTCCGCCGGCAGCGACGGCTCCCTGCTCCACACAGCCTTCTCAGCATAGCTTCCTTCACCCACTCATTCTACTCCCCATCAGCAGCACGCAAGCGCGTTCCGGAGCACACAGCAGGCCCTCGCGACGCTCGCTGCCACCCAGCGGGCACAGCATGACACACGCAGCACTGGCGGCGGCAGCAGGGCGACGGCGCGTGCGCCGCCGCGCACTTGGTGTACACGGTGGCGCCGCCGTAGCCCTGCCAGGCATCGTTGTTGCCCTTGTAGTAGATCAGCGCGTACTTGTCCGGCTTGAACGCCAGGATGTACCAGTCGTCCTCATAGTGCAGGTACTCGTTGCCGCGGTTGCGCAGCACCGCCGGCTTCACCATGTCCTGCGAGGCGGGCCCGGCGCTGATGCGGTGCCGCGCGTGAAACGTTCTGTTACAGACCAACACCAGCACATTCCATGATGTCAGGCAAAATGCCGACTCGCACGTGCCGCGAGCTTGTGAATGTTGCAGGGCAGCGCAGGCCGCAAACTGGTGATACATGCACTTCAGTGAGAGACCCGAGGCGGAAGCAGCTCATTGCAAATTAGAGAGAAAGCGCATGTGCTGCACACCACCACACGCTGCGCGGCGCACTCGCACCATCGCACACCTGCTAACTAGCACTGCGCAGCCGCCCAAGAGGAGGACAGTATCGTGTCCCAGTCGACCAGGAGCGAGCTCGCGCGCCTGCACAAACTTCTGCGTTGTGGAGCGCTCGATGAAGTCGCCGCTGGCGCCCCTGTTGATGCGCCAGTTGATCTTGCCCACCAGCTTTCCGGGCTCGGGAGAGCCGAAAAAGTGCGCTTGGCAATCAAACGTGTCGAAGAGCGGGTTCAGCCCCGCCGTGATGTACCAGCGGCCCTGCCGCCACACACCTACGTCACACCCTGCCTCTGCAGTGCAACAAGCGCCATCGACAGGCAATACTGGAAGGCTGTTAAGCATTTCCACAGCTTGCTCGGCACGGGTCACCGGCCACTTCCAACACCCCGGCCATGCATGCATGCCACTGTTTCTCTTGCAAAGCAAGTTACATACTATCTCAGATCGAGGATGGCACTCATGTTTTGCGCGCCCGCGCAGAGCACCTGGAAGTTGTTGACGTCAAAGCTCTCATCCAGCGCGTCGTCCTTGGGCACCGGGAAGGCGTCGGCGTCCACGCGCTGCGGCACGCACTTCTTGTCGCTCACGGCGCACGCGGTGAACGCCTCCACGGCCTTGTCGGCGTACAGGTCTCCGCACCGGATCTGGCGCGGCCGCAAGCACTCTTCGTTCAGCAGAGTCGTTATACCTCTAGTGTTACAACATCGAGGGCGACGTCTCTACAAAACCGCTCTATAGATGTGCGTAGCCATGCTGCTCACCCGCCTTGCACGCACCCAAAGTGCATATTTGCCAATACACAGCCTGACCACTGCGTACTCGGCGGGCTTTGCCACTATGACCACTCTTTGGTAACAGTGCACGTTGCACTCCACACAGACACCACAAGAGGCAACAGTTACCACCCTTCTCGAGAGCGTCCAGGTGCAGGCGCACCTGGCACGCGCTCTCGTCTGGCTTGCCGTTGCAGAGCTGCAGGCACACCAGGTTCTCCAGGCACTCGCCGTCCGCCATGCATCGAGCCAGCGCGCCCTGTGCGGACAACCCGTGAGTGGCTCACATGGGCGACGGAGCAACTGCTGCGCAGCTTTTGCTGTCTGTGCAACCAGGCAGCAATGCAGACAGGCACGGCCTTGCTTCTGACCTTCAACAAACCTATCTTAATTGCTCCCCCTCAGCACTCCTCATCACTGGCTTGCACTGCGCCAATGCATGCAGTAGCAGCACACCCAACACCTAGCTGACAATGCACATCAAAAACTTACAAGCCTGTGCATATACTTGGCTCTTTCACAAGTTCATGCACGGGCAACACTATGCATGAACACGCTCCAGTCCAGAACAACCGATGCGCCTGCCAAGCGCCACAGCTAGCAGAACAAGGTGAACTGCTATGCGAACCGCCCTCTGCACTGGCTGTATCATAACACGTCAAGGAAGCGACAAGGGATAGAGGGGCAGGGCGCACCTGGCAGCTGCTCAGCAAGCACGTGCCGACCTTGGCCACGTCCGCCGCAGAGACGGGCGCTGCGAGGACAGAAACGAAAGGTAAACAGAGCCTACGTACCAAGCGTGCGTACCGGCTGGTGTGGCGCCAGCCGATCACGCGTGGCAGCAGACAGGTCAGTCTGAGCAGCGCATATGTGGCGCGCACCAGCCAGCAGCGCTGCGCTGAGTACAGCCGCAGCAGCTGCCTGCCGCACCGGAGCGCCCCAGCTGCTGAGCACGCCCCGCGCGGCCGGCTTGCGGTCGCCAGCGCTATCCTCACTGCCGGACGCAGCAGTGCACTGCTGCGCTCCCTGCCGCGCGACTGCGTGTGCTGCCTTGGCCGCCCGCCGCAGCGCCTTCAGCTGGCTTGCGGCGCCGTGCCTCTCGCAGCAGAACGGCCGGTATGCGCTGTGCGCTCTACCAAGCACAAAAACGCGCCCCTGCCGCACCGCGCGAGTCCAAGACCTGTTAGCCTGAACAATGCGGCGTACTGCATGACCTTGGTTTGCGGTGTCGCAGTGCGCTTACAATAACTGCATCAAGTCTACCGGGTTGAGTCTATTGTGCAATACCGCAAAAGCTAAGCACTGCCGGTCCTCACCTGCCCCGCACAAGGTCCTCCCGTCGCCATGCTGGCTGTGCCTGCAATCATGTTTGGCCACGCGCCACTGGTTTCTGAACGTTGGCACCTCAGCGATACTGTGCTTGCGGGACAAAGATCTCCGCTTGCAGACAGCCAAGGGCGCAAAGCCTGTTGCGACTAGCCTCAGCTGTTGCAAACACACCACAAAAATGGCTTGGACTGGGGGGCCGCCTCCCTTTGGTCGTCGCCAGGGGCCCGGCGACGCTACGACTTGCTAGAAGTATCTCCAGGCCACAGACGGCAAGCAGGAGCAAGGAGAAAGCTTTGCGACGCCAGGTGCGGGCAGCAGAGGGCTCTGACTGAAGCGGACCAGTATTGAACCGGGTTGAGATGTCTCCTGAGTCACACAACAACCCTGCACTCCTGTGTAACGAGCTGGTCTGGTGGAGGCAGTGCTGTCTGCTTGGCGCGCACATGCCACCGTGGTGTGTGCCTGTTCCTGACAGCGCCTGTGCAACGTTGCAGGGATTGTTTGAAATAGCATCCAGCGGCAGTCATGGCGACTGCGACCTGCACTAAGTGCGCTAACTGCGGCTGCGGGCCGGACTGCGCCTGCGCGGAGGGTGCGTGACTGTTCACGGTTCGCAAGACGTTTGATTTGCACCAATTGTCGCTGCACAGCGCTGACCAGTCACAGCGCTGACCAGTCACAGCGCAGGCTGCAAGAACTGCGGCACTGCCAACAAGGCGTGCACCTCGTGCGAGGGCGGCTGCTCGTGTGGTGCGCAGTCACTTTGCGTTATTCTCAAACACTACTGTCTGTGCTGCTGCTGCTGGTGCTGATATAAATGCCTTGTGAGGAAAGCAAATGCATGGTTTCTGTTGTCAACCTACCTCATGTGCTGTACATCAGCAACGATCTAGGATGTCACTGAAGCTGACCCAAACAACCTGCAGGCGAGAACTGCTCGTGCGGCCCGTCCTGCGGCTGCGCCACCTGCCCCGGCAAGAAGGTCCGCGCCTTGCACCGCGAAGCTTTGCAGTGCACTGCCTGCCTGACATACTGACCTGTGGTTGAAACGTGTGTTCGTTCTGTAGGTCGGCTGCACTGCTTGCGAGAGCGGCTGCTCGTGCGGCCCTTCCTGCACCTGCGGCGCTGACTGTGCATGCGCCGCCTGCCCCAAGCCCGCCAAGGTCTGAGAGGCATGCAAGCGACGACGACACTGGAAGCGGGACGCGAGAAGCCTTGTCTGCCGTGTGCCTGGCACAGCAGATGTGAAGCTCTTTGAATGGGGTGCATCAAGCTGAAGAGAGGCCATGTGTAGTTATGCCTGTCCTGCAAAGTCGTTCCTTTTGCATGCATGTGTACCTCGGACTGCACGAGGTGCTTCCTGTCTGCTTTGATGAGGCCAGAGCCATTATCACATTGTGTACACAAGAGGTGTGCATGCCTGTCGTTTGATATGTAAAACTCGTGTGCAGACTTCCCGTACACGCATCGGGTGCAGTGCAGATTGAGCAGGCTGCGGCGTGGCACGTCTGACACAGCGCAGCCAAGTTGCGTTTGACAGACTTCCAATATTTCGATCTGGCTCAAAGAAGAGGCCCACCGGGATGCATGGGCAGCTCTCGACTGAGTAAGCAGGTCACAGTGATCACCGAGGCGGCAGCCTCACTCATGGCAGGCTGTATGACTGTAACTTGTCCCGTGAACCTCCCGCATCCTGTGTCCTGCAACCTGGGCAGCAGGCTTATCTGTGTGGGGCCTCAGGCCCTATGCAAATAATGCATGTGGTGGCATGCACCCTATCAAGTAGACACGCCTGAACAGGTACAGACTGCAAGGGCCGGTCGCTCATCCCACCCTTGGCGCACAATGCTGCACGCCAGGGAAGAGGAGACATTCTGGCAAGCCCGCACGGTGACAAGGAAACAAGTGCTGACATACCTGTGAAAACACGGCGTAAGCATAAGTGGGCGGCAGTGGCCTGTGCCGCGCGTTTCATTGCATGAGCGGGCCGCCGACGGCTACGCCACCAAGGCAGCCGCAACGGTCGCTGATGCGGTACAGAACGGCCACGCGCCATCAGCGCGCACCACCTATGGTCGTTCAGTCTTGGGCAGCGCTGCCCCGCCCTTGGCGTTCCAGGCCCTATCGCGGGCCATGACTGACTCCGGCACGCCGCTTGCCAGAACCTGCGCACAGCGAACTTGTTCACGCTTGACAGCATTGTCTAGTGAGCTGCAGTCAAATCAACATGGTTTATGTTCCCGCAGTCATGTCCTCCCTATGCCCGCCTTCTAAAACTCAACACCAAATCTCCCACACCTCAGAAAATGACTGCAGCCCAGCACCCAGCCATGCACATGTCCCAACCTGCAGCATGTGAGCTGGCAGGGGAGCCGCTCCGCGACCCCGGGCCGCGCCTGCGCGAGCGTCTCGACCACATGGTCGGCCTCGGCCACGGCAAAGCACATGGGCGGCTTGATCTTGATCACGTTGCCGCAGGGCCCCTCGGTCGCCAGCAGCACGCGGCGCTTGAGCATGGTCTCGCGCAGCCAGTGGGCTGTGGCCGGGGCGTGTCGCCGGGTGGCCGCGCCGTCCACGATCTCCACGCCGACCATGAGGCCCGTGCCGCGCACATCACCCAGCAGCTCATGCTCCTGCGGCGCGCGGCGCACCATGCCCGTCTGCATGACTGTGCCATGGGGGTGACTGCCACCCGTGTGAAGGGAGTGCCTCAAGTGTGGTCGTTCTAATATTTCGCTTGCTAGTGACCAGGTGCAGAGCATGGCGGGTCACTGATCACACCAACACCATACCAGCATTGCTGCAATGACCTTTTGCTTGTGCTATCTGGGTAGAGCGCACACCACCTATGCTTACCAGTGCAGTCGCCTGTGCACTTGACTAAGGTGAAAGGTACACTTAATTTGACACGGGGAACCTAGGACGCTCACCAACCAGCATCAGCGAGTAGCGCTGAGGACAGGGGCAGCCGCAAGGTACCAGGCTTTTCATCCCCCAGCCCAGCTCGCTTGCGCTGCACTGCCGACAATGTCGAGCTGTCGCGCGGGCTCTATGTGCGAGCTGCGCTACGCTCCTACCAGCAACAACAAAGCCGCGGCGCCTTCTCTAGAGCGGGCGTCGCGCCGCACCTGCTGCAGCGCGCGCAGGCGCGCCATGAGGTGCGCGCCGGTCGCCGCCGCGCGCGCTTGCAGGCCCTCGGACGCGAGCACTCGCATGACGGCCAGCCCGGCCGCGCCGGCCGCCGTGCAGCCGCCGCACGTGGCAAAGTAGTCCATGCCGTTGGAGAATGCTTGCGCGAGCTCGCGCCGCAGCACCTGGCCGCGTTTCACATCAGCGCCGGCGCATGGTAGAGGTGCAGCGGTTCCGTGCGAGGGTGTGCGGCACGGAGCAGCCGCGCACCACGGCGCCCATGGGGAAGCCGTTGCCGATGCTCTTGCCGAGCGTGACAATGTCGGGCACAACGCCCTGCGCGTCGAACGCCCAGAAGTGGCTCCCCGCGCGCCCGAAGCCGCACTGCACCTCGTCGGCCACGCACAGCGCGCCGGCCGCGCGCATCGCGGCGTGCACGTCCGCCAGGTAGCCCTTTGGCGGGATCACCTGCGCGGCGCGCAGCCCGTCCTCGCCGAGCTGCCCCCACCGGGCGACGCGCTCAGGCCCGCAGTGCCCTGTGTGGAGCCATGGCCTCAGAGGCTGTCTCATCCAAATGAGCAAGCCTGTCAGGCGCCGTCCTCTGGAGTGCGCCAGTCAGCAAGCAAGCCATGCGCATGCTGACGCGCCCCTGGATACGACGGACCAGGTCTCTGCTGCACTCTAGCAGCATCGCATCACTCACCGCTGCTCTATCGCAGTCTGCCGGACAGCACGTCGCGGGGCGCCCCGGGAAGGCTGCCAGAAAACACGCGCGCGCGCGCCTGCCCGCCGCAGGACAGGATGGACTCGGCGAAGAAGGCGCAGATGCGCCCGCCGGCCGCCTCGGCCTCGGCGATCGCCGCCGCGGCCGCCGCGCGGCCGTCCAGGTGCAGGCCCCTGCCGGCCGCGGCGCCAGAGTCACCACCGGGCGGGCGTCGCTGCAGCCAGAGTGAGCAAGGCGGCGCTGGGGCAGTGCCTGCCTGATACGGCAGGGTCTGGGTTTCTGCTCGCGCGCGGCTGCTGCTACCCAGCAAGGGGCCAAAGGAGATAGCATGAAGGGGTCCGGCGGTAAATGGCCACAACAATGCTGCCAACAATGTGTAATGCGCTTGTGCACCGGCTTGACGCCACACCATGAGCTTGGAGCTGAGGTGTGACAGCACACGCGGCGTCGGCGCGTCTGGCGCTTGGGGAGAGGGGCGCGCCGGTAGGGGTCGGGGCAGGGCAGGACGTGCACCCACGCCTGGCGGCCCTCGCCGCCGGCGCCCTCGAACTTGAAGGGGGACATGTCGATCAGCACGCGCGTGTGCCCGTGGTACGCGCCGCCCATCACGGCGACGTGCTCCGCGCCCGGCCGCGCCTGCCGCGCGCGCACGGCCCTGGGATGCATGACGCGGGCCCTGCATAATCAGCTGCTGTACACTAGTGTGAGCGCAGGGTGAGTGGGCAGCTCAATTGCCTTCCCAGCCATCATGAGTGCACCCCATGCCACTCCTCCCGTCCTGTCTATATCTATATCACCAACAAAAACATAGCTCTCTCAGACGCTCGGGGCACGCTCCACGCCTTTGCCTGCTCAGCCCCTGGAGCTCTGCAGGTTCCACATTGTGCAAGCTACCATACACCGCCTCCTACGCATGCGCCTGAGGGCATTCAGGGGCGCACCGCGCGGGCGATGCGCAGCGCCAGGTCGTTCGCCTCCGAGCCCGAGCACACGGCGTACACCACCTGCCCAACGCCAGGTTTTTCTAGTGCACTCAGTTACGGCGCCCGTCCGGCCCGGCCACGAGCAGGTCGCGGCACTGCGCACTTGCACTGCAGGAGCGTGCGCGCACAACCGCAGCTACCCCGCGCGCGCCGCGGCCATGCACACGGCCAGCCAGAGCGCGCTCGCAGCATGCGCTGCAAGACAGGAGCCAGCGCAGCCGGAGCGCACAGCTTGGCAGCCACGCCTGCCAGGGCTGGACGGAAAGTGCTGCACGACATGCGCGCCTGCAGCGGCTCGGGCATGCTGGCGACGAGCGCCTCGGCGTGCGAGACCAGGTTGCCGTGCAGGTAGCGCACGTTCGTGTTCAAGACAGCCATCTGGTCGGCCACCGCCCGGGTCA
>JAABVA010002079.1_pt1 | contig 20415 bp, 20 predicted proteins | sample 5560331 | NCBI WGS metagenome assembly JAABVA01 (sample SAMN12812661, study PRJNA571458) | rock metagenome | isolation source: Antarctica rocks | place: Antarctica: Victoria Land, Mt New Zealand sud | collected 2016-01-07 | reverse complement strand
ACATGTGCTCGAAGAAGTAGTAACTCGTCGATCACGCTGATATACTGAGAGAACTTGAGCTCATCTTCTTTACTTGACGTCAAGTCATACATCTATCTACGTGAAAAATCGAGAGCGCATGAGAACGATCAGAACGCATCTCTACTATCGATCAGCTAAGCATTGAATGATTGCGACCGCACGTCTATACTAACAATCTATTCAACGTCTACGTGACACAAGTCAAATCAAGAGAAGAAAAGAATTATTCAGTACAATCACACTCTATCTTTCCATCGTGCGCATCTCTCTTTCATCACACATTTCTCTGCTCAATGAATGACAATCATTGAGCAAGAGAACACAGTTTCTGCGTTACAATCACGAGCATCACGAGTGCAAAGAAATGTCTTTCGTCTTCGAGTCGAAAATCGAACCGAAACATCGTTGTATAGAATATCATCAATGAAGAGCAGAGCAAAGACGATGCGTTACAACAAACAGCACAGATACTCGTAAGAGTTTACTCAAGCGTCATACGCTGAATAGAAGCTATAGATTCATTATTGATAACACAGTGTCAATTTTATTGTTTCGACGATGTGAAGTCGTTGTGTAGTCGACGAGCGATTTTCTTTCTCAGAGAATTTTGTTCATTCGATACACATAGCATAGTTTCTCTCATGAGTCGAGTCTAAATCGATGTCACAAGAATGTATGAAATCAAATCAAAATCAAATCAAATCAAATGATTTATGAATAAATTCTTGAAAAGTAAATGTGATTTGAAGCTGAAAAGTGTCACGTTCATTAATGCATATGCAGATCTTTATTGACTTCTGCAATTTCTATTAATGATTCATAAAGAACTTTTCAAAGATTGCTCAATTCATGATGAAGTTCACTCAGAAAAATCATCTTTTTGAATGAACAGAGATTTATCAGATGATTTATGAAGAACTGAAGTAACAAATAATAATAATCTTTGTTCTGAAGCATTTTGACTCAATCAGAAAAGTTATTCTGAAAACTGACTTTTTGAACTATGTAAACGATGAAGTATTGTCTCAATATGACGATGAAGAAATTCTGCATTCAGTGATCTTCTATAGCAAGAATATCATTTTTGCAGAATGCAACTACGAAATTTATGACAAGAAACTGTTGATCATTATTCATTGCTTGAAACATTGATGCTTTAAATTGAAATGTATAAATATTTTAATCAAGATCTTTATTAATTATCTGAATTTAAAGTACTTTATGATCAGCAAAAAACTGATCAGATGACAAGTTAAATGAGCTGAGAAGTTATCTGAATATAACTTTAAGATTATTTATCAGTTAGAAAAACAGAATCTGAAAGTCAATGCGCTGACTTGAATGTTTAATATCAAGTCAGTTTAAGTGAATGATAATTGAAAGTTATATCAGCATCAGATGCTACTGTCTGAAAGCAAATTCAATCTACAATCAATTAATATATCAGAATTTAATCAAGAATTTGATCAAGAATCTGACTTAAATGCAAAACTTAAATTGAAAGTTAATCAAGATTCAATTGAAGAAGCAATTTCTATTCACTGTTCAGTATCAAATCATAGCAAGCAATCATATAAATTAACTATTTATCAATATTTGAACAACTATTGAATAAAACAAAAGAACTTATCAAGATATTAATTTAAACAACTATTAAGTACTTAATGAAGTACTTTGAAAAGATGATAAACTATAAATCTCTCAGTCAATGATTACTTAATTGATAAGAAAAGCATATGATCTTTCAATTAATGATCACTCTGACATGAATTGAACATTAAATCTGTTAAGATGATCATATTGCTGATTGAAAATAAAAACTACGATTAAGCACTACATTTGAAACTATTACGTTTGTCATAGATCAAAAACATCAAGAGATTGAATTAATGAACTGCTAAAATTATTGTTTATGTTGAAATAATGAAGAAAGAACATATCATTAAACTTCATTATTAATTTATCAGAAAGTGAAGAAAGCAATGCAATTTTGACAGTAGTGAACAGATTATTCAAAGAACATCACTATATCTTATATTAATTAAATAACAAAGAAATCATAGCAGAATAAACAGTTAAGCTTCTGCTTATATAAGTTATTTGCATTCATGAACTATTGAATTCAATAGTATTTGATCATGAGTTTCAATTTATATTGATTGTCTGAAATTTTCTTTGCAAGAGACTTAACATTAAGATGAAACTATTCACAAATTATCATTCATAAACAAATAATCAGACAGAAAGAGTAAATCAAGATGTAAAATAATATTTATGAAGTTATTACTTATACATGCAAGATGATTGATTTATCTGATTATTCATGACTGAATTCATTAATAACAATGCTATTTCATCATTAATTAAACAGTCAGCATTCTTTCTGAATAAAAGCTTTCACTCTTGTATGAACTTTGACTTGAATTCAATTGAATATAAAATCACTTACACTAGAATTAAAGTGATTAAAGCAAAGAATATCTTCAAGCATATGAAATGATTACTAGCATTAATCAAGCAAGCATTAAAAAGAATTAAAATCATAATGAAGAAACAGATTGATAAGCATTGAAAGAAAATGATTTACAAGATTGATGATATGATGTTTTTAAATTTTAGAAACATTATGATCTTAAGATCATCAAAAAAGCTAAATGATAAAATGTTAAAACTCTTCAAGATTCTGACTGAGATCAAACATGTATATCAACTAAAATTATCATTGACAATAAAGATTCACTTTAAGTTTACATTAAATTTGTTGTGATTGAATTTGAAAAATTCGCTAAATGAATAATATAATAAATCATCAAACTTTATAATTGTTGAAGATGAAGATGAATGAAAAGTGAAGAACATTTTGAACTTCAAACATTATGAGCAAAATAAATGACTTTAATATCATGTTAATTAAAAAGAATATGACGTTGATTTACATTGATATAACATCAATGAAAGTAAATTTAAAGAATGTTTAAAAGTCATAAATGACTTTCATGAATGATATTTTAATAAGTCAAGATAAAACTAAATTGAAGTAATGAAAACATTGTCTGATGAAGAAAGAGAGTAATGTTGCAAGCATGCACTTCAAATTAGTCTAACATAAATCATGTTAAACTATCATAAACTAGTATAAAACTGATGTTGACACGCTAATAATTTAACATGTCTTTATAAGTATAAGACTTTTGATGTGTTTCATCTTCTTTCTTCTTTAGCTTTAAACTTCTAGTTAAAATACACTCATATAATTCGCTTTATGCAGACTTATAACAATCATTTTTAAGAAAAGTTTAAAATTATTAAAATTATTAAAACTTAATTTACTAAATGAATAAATAAGATTTATAAAAGTGATATGACAATGTGATATTCTAAGCAGACATAGTATAAATATATATTATAATAAAGTTAATTATTAAGAAGCTTTCAATAATTTGAAAGAATTAATCAACTATAAAGAGTTTGTCAAGCATTGTTAAGTTAAACATGACACAACTCATGATATATTAAGTTGAAGATATGATGTGATTTAAATGATGACTTAACAAAGTTACAAAACTAACTCAGATCTGATCTTCAATCTAGTTTTTAACTTTAATCTTTATATATTAATTCATCATGATATTATCTTTAAAGAATTAAACATATTATTCATAAACTTTATTGATTGAAACATTTAAACATAACTTTTGTTACAAATGTATCAGAATTAAACAAGATCAAAGCTTTAATTCTAATCAATTTACAGTCAATGTTAACGAGTTAACTATGTATTAATTAAAGTAAGCTTCAATCTGATTTAAATTTAGCTCAGATTTGACTCAGATATGACTCAACATCTTTTCTCTTTTTTAACATCTTCTTCACTTCACAACATTTTTTCTGTGTCACAACATGTTTTCTTCAAGTCTAACACAGTCTTTAAACATTATATAAATAGAAGTTCTTGTATCACTCTTCTTTTATATTCTCAATGTTCAGTTATAGTTATCTTTAAAGAATCAAGCATTATCATTCATGTACTTAAACTGATCGCATCAAGTCAAGTACTCAAGTTCAGATTGAGTACTCAATTTGAAAAGTATTGAGTTAAGTTGAATTTTTTTTGAAAAAGTGTTGAGTTGAATTGAGAAGTTGAACTTAAGAACTCAAGTTGAGTTGAGAAGCTTGACTTAATAACTTGACTTGAAAACTCGACTTGATTTGACAAAATATTAGATAGATGTAAATAGCTTGATCAAACAGTCTTCATGATTTTCTTCATGACTTTCTATCATGTTTTCTCGTCATGACTTTCTATCAAAGTCAAACAATCTTCATGATTTTTCTTCATGTTTTTCTTCATGTTTCTCATCATGACTCTCTTCATGTTTCTCTTCATGTTTCTCTTCATGTTTTTCTTCATGTTTCTCTTTATGACTCTCTATCAAATGATCTTCATGTTTTTTCTTCATGTTTTTCTTCATGTTCTTCATCATGATTCTTTATCAAATGATCTTTATGTTTCTCTTCACGACTTTCTATCAAAAGATAATGCAAAAGTCAAAACCCGGAAAATTTTCTATATTTAACTCTCTTGACGTCAAGCTCAAGTTCTTGACGAGTCAAGTCAAATTGACCCAATTTTCAGTTGAGTTGAGTCACGTCAAGTTGAAAATATGAGCAATTCGACTCGAGTTGAATTGAAAATGTGAGCAACTCAACTCGATCTCAATTCGAGTTCAAAATGTCAACTCAAAACTCAACTTAATGATCAGTCTACATGTACTTCACTGATTAAATCATTTAAACATGATCTCAACATTACATTAAAAATTCATCTATTATATGATATTGATTTCATTACTTATTCAAGTTAACTCAATTAACAACAACATGAATATAAAGAAATTTATGTATCTGATGATCAATAACTTCAAAAGACAAAACAACATTAAGAAATTAATAAAATCAATGAAAATATATAATTATTGAATTGTGAGAGAATTTAAAGCTCATTCAATGTGCATCAGTTCACTCAATTAATAGAATTAACAATAATGAATCTTTATTAATTGCTTGAGAATCAAAACAAAAACAATCTCTTTAATTAACATTTTTCTTTTTTGAAAACTAAACATTTGAACTACAATCTCACTTTATACTGTTAAGCATCATTCTTTGTTCAATCATTTAAACATTCATCATGACTTAATCATCTGTGAAAGATCACTTCAAGAATTATCAAAGTCTCTATTCTTCTGTCACTTTCAATTCAGTTATTTATCTTGAACTTTTCTCACGCATATTGATCTATCTTTGAACTGACATCATATAAAAGAAACATCAATCATTATCTGATCTTATAATACTCAATGAATCTACTGATGCTATCACTCTCTGAAACATAAAGAACATTAAATAACTAAGTTGATGAGTTGAAGAAGATTTAAATCAATTTCTAGAAGTTCTTAATGATCTTTGAACTCAGCGAGATTTAGACGTTGAAGCATTAAATCTATTCAATAAGATTTTCAATGATCAAATTTGAAAGACTTATTATGAAAAAATGAATCAAACTAAGATTCAACTGAACAAAGATTATATAAAGATTCAAAACAAGCTTGCTGAATAAGATAATTAACTTTAAGTGAATAAAGATGACACGTCTGCTCTTTTCTTCTTCTTCTTTCACTTTATTAAGCATTTTATAAAGTTTTCAAATTCACTTTTGTTTATTAATGAAAGTGAACTCATCTGAAATGATTGACAGAGAAAGATTCATGACAAGCTAAAAATCAATTTCAATCACTTTGACAATGATAAAGTGATTCTAGTTTATTGAAATGAAAGTTATGCTTGAATCTATTGAGATCACATGATGCACTGTATTTAATTGAAGCTTGAATCTTCATAGAACTTCACTCAAACATACATTCTTCATATGCTGCAAATCTTTATATTTCAACAAATTATAATCTTGAAGCTCTGTAGTATGATTACTACACTGAGTAAATGCTTTTTACAATGTGTTTGAGTTTGATTAAACTACGAAACAGTCAATTACATCATCATTAATTTTTTCATACATCGTCATCAAATACATCATCATCATAAGTAAAGAAGATGAATATTCATTCAAAAAGCTGAAGAAATCAAATAATTATAAAAAGTGAGTCAGAAAAATGATCTTTGCTCTTCAAGATGCAGACTTGATGAGCTATGTAAATGATACTATCAGAAAGTCAGTTCTCAACAAAACACTCAATAATTTTGAGCTAATTGCAATGAAAAAGATCATCGTTACATGAATTTAAAAGAATAATTGAGCGATAAATAAGTTAAACAAGATGTGCTTCAAGTCAGTTTAGCTGAGGTTCAAGAATCATTGATCAGCTAAGAAGATTTGAAACTTTCTAAAGAAACAGTACACTTTGATGAAATGATCATTCAAATGAGCTGTTCTGAATAGATTGAAAGAAGCTCACTATAAAACATTGAACAACATAGCAGACTTGAAATCAAGTATTAACGTGATGTTAGAAGATATCAAGAAGCAAAATATCACTATGAAGAAGTACGTTACTATCAAAGTGATTAATTTTCTCGATTTTAACTTTGAAACATACATCATCATGCTTAATGAACAGACTAGAAAGAAAAACAAGCTATCTGATTTAAAGAATCTGTTTAAAAGCTTAAAGAAGAAAGAACTTTGAATGAAGAATTATGAGTGACTGCATTTTATACACGATTCATGTTGAGAAAGATTAAATGCATATGTTACATGTTCTCACTGCAAGAAGACTGATTACACTGAAGAAAGATGCTGATCATTGCATTCAAAGTTGATCTTGAAGCATTTACAAGAAAAGTTTAGAAAGAAGCTAAAAGCTCAAAAGACAAAAGAATCTCAGACAAGAGACTCATCAACTATGATAGAATTAATGACAGTGAGAATCAGAAGAATATTCATTGATTAGAGTCAAGAGAAAGACTCAAGCATTCAGATATTTGACAAAAATATCAAGTAATTAAATATCACGACAATGATATTAAGCAGACAGTTAAATATTTGGCAAAGATATTGAGCATAAAAAGATTCTCAGAATAAGATTATTTAAATATCACAGCAATGATATTGAGCATACAAAGTTCTTGACAAATGACAAATGACAAAGTTCTCAGAATGAGACAAAATACAACTGAATCAGAATGATTCAGTGAATAAAGATTAGAATGACTTCAAGCAAAAGCTATGACAAATAGCAGATTATATAACTTCAGAGAAAGTTAATTGATCAGAGAAAGTGTTTTTTCAATTGCATTGATTTTTCAACTGCATTAATTGCAGAGAAAGCTTTTGAATAGCTTCAAAATCTGACATCAGCAAGATGATAAATGATAAATCATGCAAGAGAAAGTGTTGAAACGAAAGTTATGCTTGAATTTATCAAGATCACATGATGCACTGTATTTAATCAAAGCTTGAATCTTCATAGAACTTCACTCAAACATACATTCTTCATATGCTGCAAATCTTCATTTTTTTATTTCTTCATTAAGTGCATGCAGTTTATGACTATGACACTGTTTAGACGCTGTGTATGTGCTACGTTACATGTAATCTGGTCAAAGTCGCTGCTTTATATCTTTTCATTGATCAATCACATTGATAGTTTGTGCATACAAACACTCTCGCTCAAACTCTTGCAATCATACTCTTATTTTTCTTCGTTTCTTTGCATTCTTCACGTTCTACTCTTTCGTTTCTAATAGTCATTTTCTTGTCACAATTCAAGTATTTTTCAAATACTTTAGTGTTGCAATTCTTTCAATCTTGATGATGAACAGTGTCAATATAGTGTCTGTGTTTTTGAGCTGAGCTTTTTTCTTAAGCTTTATCTGCTCTGCTCTATAATGTCTGCAGTTCAGCAGTAAATGCTTCGACGTTTGCCTTGCATTGCATATTTCATAGCATTTGTTCAAATTATTCTCTGATAATCGATGCAAATAACTCTTGAAATAGTCATGTTTTATTTTCAACTGAATAAAGATTGAAAACGTTAGTCTATCGATTTTTCTCAGCTCTTTTAGTGATTTCTGACTTAGATTCACATTTGATATGTTCTTTCAATACTGATTTCCCTTCTTGATGCTGCTTTTCCAGACATTTAATCATTGTAATTTCGTCTCTTTGCAAATTTGCTTTTTGACGAAGCTTATAATGATTGCTTTCATGTTATCAATAACTGATACTTCTTGAGCAACAATTTTAATCAATTGATCTGCTGCAAACCTTCATATTTCAACATAGTTTATGTTCATTCATGAATCAGTGAAGACGCAGTCAAAGTTACACTAGCTTAATGTTAACAAGATTCATTGAATCTTTATAAAATAATCAAAGATCTGTTAAATGAACTTGTTGAGCTTTATGATGATTCTGATAAAGAGACTAACTTTCAAAGAAAATATGCATATCTCACTCAAGAACTTGATAAATTCAATGAATTTTATTCATACTTTCAACAACTATTCTTTTATTTAAACTATCACAAGAAACAATTAATAGTTAACTTACAAGACAAAATCATTCTTCATCTTCATGCAGTCTGAAGTAATTAAATGATTCAATCAGAATCTTTAAGTGAAATTCGTCATTATTTAATACATCTGAATAATGAGCATTGAGTTATGAAGAATATCAAAGAGAAGAAATCAATGATCTAAGTTAGAATGACTAAACAAGTCATCTTTGCTGAGAAACTTTTGAAAATTACTTTTTATAAATCAGTTGAGACTACTAAATCAGTCAATCATCTGAAATCATGTGACGTGACTTTGACTAGCGTCAAAGACACAGATCTACAAACTGAAAATTGTTTTCTTTATCATAAGTCAGATCATATTTTTAGAGAGTGTCTGAACTGATCTTCGAGAATCAATGCATTAAATGATGAAGAATTCAATCATTCTTTCTCTGATTCAGATTCAGATTCAAAAAACTAGTCATTTCTTTAAAAGTTATCAAAGAGATAAAGATCATATCTTTGTACAATTTAGTCAAAATTTTATCAGAAGAAAACTACTTCAAAAAGTTGTTTCTGATCAATGCAGTTTTCATCTTTCAGAGTAACTCATTCAGTCTGCAATCTTTGATAGACAGTGATTTCATCATTTACATACTGATACATACTAAACTGATTGATAAAGTATGTTAGAAACTCAGAATACAATTTATATTACTGATAAAAAAGAAGTTATGATGAAAAGTTGTTTAAGAAAGTTATTATTCATAAGATTCTATTCAATCTTACAATCAAAAGTCATAAGAAACTGATTATGTCAATGCTGATAACTGATATTGAACATTATAATTTATAAAGTTATATTGAGCAAACTTTAAATGAATAAAAACGAAATATTATTGAACATGCATCATGATGCTATCATGTTTTCTGATTAATTAAATACTTCTATTTCGATTTTTTGAATTTCGTCAAATATGAAGCACTTAAGTTGATCATGATCAACTTTGATTTCTTTTACAACTCATAACAATGTTTTTAAGATACTCAAGCACTCAGTTTTAATCATTCAGAACGAATTATTCTTGATTCAAAACATAAACATTATCTTTTTTTAAACATTGATAAAATGATTAAAGAAGAATCATACAAAGCTTTTTGTTATGTTCATTAAAGACATTGATAGAAAAATTGCTTATAATACTCAATGCAATCTAAACATCATAAATGTCTTTTCTATCAATGAAATGACTCAGAATCTAGAAAATATTAAGGTCAAGCTATCATCAAAATATCAAAATATCAGAATTTTCTAAATGTTTTTAATCAAGCTCAAGCAGACAAGTTATCATATCATCATTCATATGATCATAAGATAAAGCTTACTAGTGATGCAACATTATCTTACTGCTAAGCATATTAAATGTCTTTCTACAAGCTTCAGAAAGTAAAGAAATATTTAAATAAGAATCTTTTTAAAGAATCTATAACTTCTAGCAAAGCTTTGTATTTCTCACTCATTCTGTTCATTTTAAAAGTAAATGAAGATCTATAATTTTACATTAACTATTAAAAGCTCAATATTATTATTAAAAGAAATCATTATTCTTTTTTTTTCTTACTCAATTTAACACTCATTATGAGTCTATGCAAGATTCTATATACTGTAGTGAGCGTTGCGCTAGCGTGACGTTCTTTTCACATCAAAAATCGCTTCTTTCTGCGCTCTATACTATAACTGTTTTCAATGCAAGAACTCTATGAATCTGTTTCTTCTTTATTCTCTCTCTCTTTCATTTGATTCTTCAATAATGTCACAGCTTGAAATTGATTCAGTATGCTCATTGAGAATATCATTTGAATGATCATCATCGCTGCGCTCATGATTTCTAAGAGCTTTCTCAAGTTCGTGATGTTCTCTTCTCATTGCATTGCTTTTCATTCTACTTTTCATCTAAGACATGTTAATAAAATGTGCTTGATTGACATTTGATTTCTGTTGCACTTGCATGTCATCGTAGCAACATTGAGTACTCGTCTTTCATGTAGAAATTGATTGAAGTCAATTTTTCTCATATGTAGCTGCGTCAATAATGCGCTGTAAGACTTTACATGACTCTTGTGCAGTTGCAGATATTGATGTGTCATCTTTGATGTCAGATATCAAAAATGAGCTGCGTTGAATTTCTCTTTTCAGACTACTCTTCATGTTTATCTGATCTGTTTCTGTATGAGCATCAATCTCGTTATCACTTCAATGCGCTGCTGCTCAGTCAGCAATAAAGACAAATCATGTGCATTGTCAGTCATCTTGTTCATCACTTCATTTTCAAGTACTTCTGCATGTCTCATCACTCAATATAACTTCAGTGTGACTTCTTGAGATTGAATGCTTTCATGCACAATCTGAATTCGTTGCAAACATGTCTGATCTTTTGTTGATATCATAACTTTCACTGTTTTCAGAGAAGTCTGATTATCACTGTATACTTTGTATATCTTTTCATGACACTCTCGATTCTCTGTTGCTACGTCTGCAAAATGTTTTGTCTTCGCGATTAATTCTTTCAGTTCTTCATGATGAGTAATGACTAAAGTCGATTTTCTCAGCCTCTTATTTAACTTTCAGTTAATTCTCATTGCAGTCATCATAACATTCTTTCTACTGTTGCTATCATTCAAGTAAACTCTTTGCTTTGATGCAAATGTGTAAAGACAATGTTGATTTATTGACATTTTCTTGTTTGCAACTATAACTACTTTTGATGATTCTGATCAGAAAATCATCATGTAAAGATGACTTCACTTCATCTTCATTTATTCAAGTGTTTCTTTCATTCATTTTCGCTTCAGCTGCAGAAATGTCTTGCACAGCTTTGATTTTTGATCTCTTTTGAGTATCAAGTCATTGTGAATTCAACGCATCATCGTCTCAATAACTTCATCTGATTTTCAAGAATTCATGTTCATTATTGACTTTTATATCAGTTTTTGTAGATGAATATTTATCAACGCTGTGTTTATTTCTACTTGTAGAGTTTCTGTTGATGTCACATGATAAACATTAATGATTTGTCACAATGCTCTTTTTTATACTGATTTCAGCTTGATGTTCAGATCTTTTCAATGACTCTTCACTCTCTGTAACATGTATCATATGATGACTTCATGACTAAGCAGAGAGCACATCATCATTGATGAGTCTCAAGTAGACTCGATGATTGTCTGCATGATCTTTTGTTTAATCACTAGTTTGCTTTGACATGATGCATGTAAATCACTCATTTCAGCTTGAAGTTCAGTTGAATTCTCAAAACTCTGATATCTGATTTCAAGTCAATCTGATGTTTTGTCAGCTTTACATCAGCGTTCATATTGAATCACTTAAAGATTCTTGTAAAGTGAATCAACTTATGCTTTGTCTTTAAAAACTTGATGTCGTGCGTTTTTGATCACTGTTTGCATCTATCATAAATCTTGCTAAGAACTCTGCAATTGCACTTCATGAACTTCTTGTATGTTAAAATATTGATGTTGTTTATGAAATCTGTGAAGCTTATTCTTAATCTGATGTCATCACATGCTTTTAGCAAGTTCATGTTGTAGAACAAATATAATATTGACGATAGTGAAGAGTCTTGTGATATGTCAATGTTCACGCTGCGTTTCATCATCATGTAATCATTGATTGTGATCGTGATGCGTCGATTTCTCAGAAAGTTCTTCACAAATTCAAGAAGCAGTCTGAAAACTCTTCTCTTTTTCATGTCATGCAAGAGTCTGCTATGCATTACATTGTTAAATACATTCTTCTCATTCAGACTCAGCAGTGAAACTACTCTTCTTCTTGTGTCACTTCATACAGTATGTATCTTTTCTATAATCAGTTGCAAAGTCGTATCTGTTAATCTGTGTTTATAAACTTTCATCTGAATGTTCAATATCAAGTTGCACGCTTCTATAATGTTTTACAGATGTTCAGATATAATGAATTTCAATATCTTGCTCAACGTGTTGAATAATACAATTGATTTATATATCTTTGCATTAAAGTAATTCTTCTTGTCTGACTTTTGCATCATTATTGTGATCATGCTCTTGAATTGAGTTGACTGTATTCTTTTCTGCAGACATCTTTCAAAAAGAGAGCGTATTTATTCTGATGCATTGTCGATGAGTCTGCGCATTATTCTATTTATGTATTCTATGTATCTTGAAGTCTTGTTGAATGTTATCTTGTAAATAATTCTCTTAATCTTGCGATGCATCAGCGAAATGTCATTCTCAATCGAGAGCGAGTACTTGAAGTCTTCTGTATTCAGCATGAAAATCTCTGAAGATGATGAAAAGTAAGTCTGAAACATTATCTTCATCTTATTCTGCGCTGTCGTAGTGATGTCAAAGCACTCTGACTTGATCAGAGAGAAAATTATCGCTTGAATCAATGTGTCTGTGACTACATTTCTTGCTCATTTCGCAGTTTTGAACAGTTCTCTTGAGAATTGTTCAACGTTCTGCATGATCTTTCAATATTCACTGCGTTTCTGTTTTCTGATGATCTTGCTCTTCTTGTCACATGCTTGAATGTACTCTGTTCAATCATCAATGATTCAACAGTTTCTTTTCATTCGTTGCATGCTCTTGATGATCTTTATACACTTCTTCGTTCATTTTGCTTTGATTATTTCATGTGATCTCGCTCAGAAAGTAGAAATCTCAATGATCTTCTTCAATGCATTCAGCAGTTGTTTAATGTATTCATCTATGCGCTGATGCTTCATCTCATGATTTAACAATGATTTCAACATTTGTTCTTTCAGAATATTAATGAACTTCTCTTCATTCATTGTCTTTCAGTTGCAACATGATTTTCGCGCTGATTCTTTGCAGACTCTGAAATCTATAATTGTTTGTATCAACAGATGATCTGAGAAGTTTTTCATTTCTTCGTCGATTCTGCATTGTATTAATCGATTCATAATATCATCTGTCGTGAAGATCAAATTTATTGTCATTTGAGATCTCTGATAATTTCTCGTAATCATGTCTCAAGATAGCATCAAAGATGCATCAATATTTGTGATCATTTCAATTAAATCATTTGACAATAAATGCTGTCTTGAATAGAATGATCTTTTTCATGTGAAATGATGCAGATTGAAATCTTCTACAAGAATGCATTCTTTCGACATGTGTAGCATTTTTTTGATGTCTGAAAAACTTTCTTTTTCATGAATGACTTCATGATTTCTGAGTGATGAATTGTATGCTTCGTGAATGTGTATAACTTTCTGAATCATCTGTGTATCATTTATTAATGTCTGTAACATAATTGTGTTTACATCTTTGAAGTGTCATGTTGAGTGTCAGATGTTGCTGTCAATTCTCTTATTTATGTAGAAACAGATTCTACTTTCATTATTCTTCAGCGTGAAGTTGACAGTTGTTGAACAGTACGCTCTGAAATTCTCATCAAATCATCAAAGTTCTTGAAGAATCAAAATGTCATGATTTTTTATCTTTTTCTCATATAGTAACACTATCATCATCTTTTCTCTGAACTTATAAACGTTGTACTGTAGTATTCAAAGCTTCTTTTGCTGAGACATTAAAGTTTATATTCAAAGCTGTTTGATGTTCTCTTGAACATCTGCAATGTGCTTACTTCACTTGTAAAATCTTCAAAAGAAGATGATACTGAAATGAATGTAATTGATGTTGATTTCAACTCATTTGTTTTTGACTTCTTGACTAAATGATTCAATATAGTGTTTTTGAATGTGATGATTATACTGAGCAGACAACTTTCATTTGTTGAGCATTTCTGTTTTCTCTTCAAGTCATTGTCTATCAGCAATCTCAAACTGATAGATGTTTCTGTGAATGTCTTTGATGTCATTGTTTTGAGTTCTTTTTGCTCTTGTACGACGTGATATAAAGATCTGTGTTTCATGATTCTCTTTATTCTCTCTTTTTCGATCTGTTGTTTATGACATTAAGAATCAAATACTCTGTATATATCTCAACATACTTCACATTTTCACATGTCTCAAGTCTGTTTATAAAAACAATGCTTCAAGCGATGATTTAGCATGCAGTAAACGCATCTTTGCTTGTTTCTGCATTCATATGTCTTATGATCATAGTCTTGATACTTTAGACACTGATGTGTTCTACAATTCAAATCATAGAACTGCGTAATTTTTATGTCGATCTCATGACATACTTTCTCATCAATTAACTTGTTCATCATCTCAGCGCTGATTATGTATATCATCAGCGAGACATATCTCTTCTGTTCACTATTATTTGTGAGTCACTCAATTTTCTCAATCATCATTTTCAAATGTATGTCTTTGTTGATCTTGATGAGTGCTTTCATCTTCTTCTTCTTTATATCTTTAGACATTTCTTCAACTTTAATTTCATGTATCACTATCTTGAAACTGACTTCATGCAGACTTGTGTTCAATGAAATCTCTTTGATTCAAAAATTGTTTTTCTTCAGTATTTTCTTGTTGTCTTTTGTCTTGACTTGAAATATCAGTAGATCTGATTATCTCTTCATAATCTTTATGTTCTTGCGTGTCGATAACGTCTCGTCGACGTCAATCTCTCTCATTCATCTCACTATGTTCTCTGTTGTTGTTATCATGATTCTCTTGATCTTCTCTTTCTCTTTAATGAAGATCTTAATCTCAAATTTCTTGCAATGATTTTGCACTGATGATGCAACATCAGCGCTGAAGACAAGATAACTTTCAAATGACGTCGTCGACTTTTCATTTGCTCTCTTCATTCAGTTGTCAACGCGTCTCTTCTTCTTCGTGAACTTCTTTTCAAGTCTGCTCATTATCTTTTTCAATTTCTTCAGCTGATTCTTCATGTGTTGATTGACAGTTGACGCAGTGACGCGTTGACGCGTCAACTTTTCTATCATCTTTGTCAATCTTCTCATCTCTTCTCAGAGCATCAGCTCGTTGTTTCTACGTTCGTTGAGCTCATAGAGTACTCGCAGCTTGTTCAATTTCTCGTGTATATTCTTCGTCTTGATTGAATTTTTCTGCAAGATAGCAATACTCATCTTTCGCTCACTTGCTAACATTACATCAACGATGCTCATCATCTGCTCTTGATGATCAGAATGAAGCGTAAGCATCATGTCAATGATGTTCTATTGTCAAAAGAGATTAATGTCTATTTGATGAAACTTCTTTTCAGCTCAAAGTTTAATTCTTAACCATTATTCTTTATTACTCATAAATAAAGTAATTAACAAGATAGTTAATTGCAAGCATCTGACTCAACTGAATATCATTTTAACATTCAACAAACTACGAATGCACTTTAATAGTGAGAACTACACTATCTTTATTATTGCTTTAAAAGCATACAAATTAAAAATGTTACTTTTTGAACTTATTAATGATTCTGTCTCATTTCAGCAGTATAATAATAAATTCATACACTCTTGTGACATCGATTAGATCGACTCATGAGAAACTCTATGCTACTTGTATTGAGTGAACAAAATTCTCTGAGATAGAAAATTACTTGCAGTCTATATGACTGCTTCACGCAGTCGAAACAGTGAGTTTTAAGACTATGTATCAAATTTGTTCGCGTTGATCGCATGTTAGAGAATGAGTGTTCTAGTCACTTTAAATTGCTTCAAGAGCTTCATTTTCATCATCATCTTCGCTACTGCTCTGAGATTCTTTGTGATGATGACGATTATTTGATAATTCAAGAAGTCAGCATCTTGTAGCATTCTTGATCGCAGATACGATCAGTTCGAGCAGTGCATGAGTATATGCTTCGTCATCTGATGACTTCATTCGCAGTCGCATCATGAACTATTCATGTCTGAAACGTTTCTAGAGTGCAGATAAGCATTCAGATCTATGCGTTCAATTCTGATGTGCATTGCGAGAATGCTTTCTGCTTTCTGAAGATCATCACGCATCTTTATCATCTTATTGCTCAGATGCAATCTTTGTGCTGAGATTGCATTGACATCTGCGACGCGTTCTCTGTACTTTTTTCATCATTGATTTCATTGATCTTTGTGATACTGCGCTATTGCGATGCTATCGCTTGTTGAAATCATGAAGAAGAAAAAGCGTCGTCTGCATCTCAACTGTATCTTCGCACTCTGTTGAATGAAGACATTCAGAAGTACTATTTTCTTGATGACGAGTGAGCGAGAAATGACGCGATTAACTTTCGTCAAACGAGCGCGTATTAGCTTGCATGCTTGTCTGATCTCTTGCGTTCAATTGTTGATTCAATTGTGTAGCGTGATCTTGTTCTGTAGCATGTTCAGATGAACATGTAATGAGCTTGTGTATGTTTCTGTCTCTAGAGTTTCAATGCTTACTCTTTTGAACACTTCTGCTACGTGACACAGAGTCTGATTCTGAAGTGTTTCTAGTCTGTATTCTTTGTTCAACAGTTCATCTTTCTTGTCGCGCTGATGTCAGACTGACGCTTCGAATGCGATTTCTGATCTCACTACTGCTGAGTATACTATTTCAGCAGTATATAAATGACATTTTATAAAACTTTTTAAATGATCTTTGTCAAGTCTATTTAAATGATATTCTGATCTACAGCAAAACTCAATGAAAATATAAACAACATGTCAAAATGATATTGAATCGTCTATGAGAAGCTGATCTACAGATGAATATTTAAAAGTATAAATTTAATGTAGAAGAAACAATCTTCTTAAAAGTCATAGTATCAGAACAAGATCTTCATATGAACTTTACTAAAGTGAAAGTCATATTCAACTGAGTTACGTCAATTAATCTAAAAGAAGTACAAGACTTCATGAAATTTATTAACTTTTATTGATGTTTTATTAAGAACTTTTCAAAGCTAGTTAAACTCTTCACTCAGTTAACTAGAAAGAACACATCTTTTGTTTAAAATGAAGTTTGTGTTTAAGCTTTTAATGATTTAAAGAAACAAGTCAGCTTAATCTTAGTACTACAACATTTTAATTTCAAATGATAAACTATTTTAAAAATCAATGCATCTGACTACGTCAAAGATGAAATACTATCATAGTATAATGATGAGAATATTCTTCACTTGATAATCTTCTACAGCAAAAGCATGATTCTCGCTGAATGCAATTATCATATTTATGACAAGAAATTATTAAATCATTATTCAATGTTTTGAACATTGAAGATCTGAGCTTGAATGCACTGAGTTACTCATTCAGATATTCATTAATCATCAAACTTTGAAAATCTTTATGAAAAATAAACAGTTGACTTGATATTAAGTTAACTATCTAAACATTTTATCAAAGTTTAATTTTCAGATCATATTTCAATCAGGCAAAATAAACATTAAAGTTAATGCTTTAATTAAAGTGTCAATAACAGATATTTTTAAATCAGCACAGCGCACTGAAAATTACTATCAGACTATTCTGATCTTTAATAAAGTAAATATTCTAGCTATTGAATCAGAAGTTGATTTCTATCAACAAGTATTTATTGTCAATTAAACAAATGAGCTTTGCAATGAGTATAAACAAGTTATAAGTGAAAACAAGCTCAAACTACATAGCATTAAACTAAAGAACTGCAAGATTGTTGATGACATTCTATTTAAAAAAGACTTATTGTGAATCTTTGAAAATATGCATATGAAATTGCTGCAGAAATTTCATGATCAGTCATTCATTTCTCATCTTAATAATAAAAGAATGATTGATTTAGTTCAGCGCTTCTATTATTAATCAGATCATTAAGCAATGATTAGATAATACGTTTGAAACTGTCATGTTTATCAGTGAAGTCAAACGTCTAAAGATAGTATCAATGTACTTCATCATTCTCTTTTGATTTTGCAGAAACGTTGAAAAAATATAACTATGAACTTCATCATTGAACTATTTCTATCAGAAGAATACAACGTCATTTGCATAATCATATGTCATTTCATCAAGAAACATCACTATGTCTTTTATCATTAAGAAGATGATGACATTTCAGTTGAAGAAATAATTTAAATCATGCTATGAAACATTTATCAACTTCATGATTTATTCAGTTCTATTGTTTTGAACAGAGACTCTCAATTCATATCAATCATGTGACAAAGTCTTTGCAAGTGACTAAGAATCACAGCTAGTTTATTAACAGTTTATTATTCTGAGATTGATGATTAATTGAAATGAGTTAATCAAGATGTTGAATGCAAATTAAGAATTTACTGTAACTACATGCAAAACAACTGAGTGAAATCATTTTTAATGATAGAATTCAGCAAGAATTTTAATATCTTCTTGATCATCTTAATGATTTCGTTCTACTGTAATAAAAACTTTCACTCATAAGTGAGTTTTAATTCAGATACAACTAAATATAAAATAACTCATGAACGTCTTAAAGCTAGAAAAACTGATGATATTATCATTTGAATGAAAGAGCTTTTTATTTTCAATTATCAGCAATTGAAAAAAATGAAGCAGATCATTGAAGCTTAAGTCAATAAACATAAATGAGATGTCATTTATGAAGTAAATGACTGAGTTTAATTATTCTTTAGAAATATAAAGATAATTAAATCATGTAAAGATTTAAAAGATAAATAGCTAAAACTTTATCAAATTACTGTCAAAGTTGAAATCTTCTATCATCTTCATTTATTAATAAGCATGAAGCAGCTGCATTTAATGTTCAGCTTAAAACTATTACATTCTTATTTTGAAGACTCATTATCAGAACAACATTTAAAATCTTCTAAATTATTGACAATTGAAAACAATAATCATTGAAAAATAGATAATATTTTGAACTTTAGATGTTATCAAGATCAAATACAATATAAGATTAAATGAATAGAATTAAATCAAGATGATGAATGATACTATGTTGATAAAGAAAAATTCAAGAGCTTGAAAGAAGTTTCAGTTAAATTTCATAAGCTTTATTCAAACAAGTCATACTATTAAAAAAAAACAGTGAAAATTTTTGCGTTTTATTTATTCTATTTATGTGAACATGAATTTTCAAAAAGAAAAATAATGTTATGAATGTGTCAGAATTGAATAAGGTCAAAGCTTTAACTTTAATCAATTCACAGTCAATGTTAATAAGTTAACTGTGTATTAATTAAAGCAAGCTTTGATCTGATTTAAATCTAGCTCAGATTTGACTCAGATATGATTCAGCATCTATCAAAAGTTTGAATGACACCAAGATGCTGCGTGATGATGAAGCGCTGTGCGTTGATCGCGTGCAGAGTTTTCGCGATCGCGCAAACTTCGATAATCTCAATGCGCATGCTACAAAAGCAATCTGCACGCAGATGAGAAAATCAAATAGAACGCAGAACTACGAGGGAAATCGCTTATGAAAATTATTCGATTCAGCATCTCGTCATCGCGATGATAAGAACTGAGACAGAACACTCTCGCGTTTGATTTGTTAAGAATGATTAGCAGAAAGAATTCAAATCATGAACATTCTTTAAATCTACGTGCTAACTACGTATAAATCTTGTTAAGACTGCGTGTCTGTTACTACGACATAAGCAACTCACGAGTCTCGTTAAGTTCAACACAAGCAAACTTAAAAGTCTCATTAATATTGTTTAACAGACGTTCAGATACAGACATTCTATACATAGATGATACACTGACGAGAAGACTTCATTAAAAGAAGAGAGACACAAGCGAATTAGTAAAGAATGATCAAACTACGCTGTTTGATTAAAAGTGTAGCATATGAACATCTTTGCAAGACATGATCGATCTGCACGAGAGAGATCTTTACAGATAACGCGAAACAGATGAGTTGCACACTTTACAAGCGAAGCGAGCGTCTGCGAAGCGTGATATACAATGACGACG
>JAABVA010002078.1_pt1 | contig 20416 bp, 17 predicted proteins | sample 5560331 | NCBI WGS metagenome assembly JAABVA01 (sample SAMN12812661, study PRJNA571458) | rock metagenome | isolation source: Antarctica rocks | place: Antarctica: Victoria Land, Mt New Zealand sud | collected 2016-01-07 | reverse complement strand
TCATCGCTTGTAAGATTCAGTTCTCATTTTTCGAAGTGACTATCAATCTTCTTTCGCGATATGATATCTCTTGTGACTTTGGCGAGGGTTTTTTGGTAACCAGGTTTCATTCGTCTGCATTTGCATTCGCATTTGCATTTGTGTTTGCATTTGCATTTACGCTTGTGACTTGAGCTGCTTTTTGCGCATATGTGAGCTTCTGCGTTGATTTTTGCGAATTTTGCATGACTTGCGACGTTTGCGAAACCTGCGCCTTCTGCGAGATTTGTGAATTCTCTGTCATTTGCTTTGCATTGATTCTCTTTTTAATGTTTTCAGCATTTTGTTGAATCAATTGTAGAATGATCTTCAGTTTGTTGTTTGTTTGACTTTGAAGTCGATCAATTTGCTTCTGAATCGAGTTTTCTATACTTTCGTCGCATGCTCTTCGAATGTAGATTAAGCTATGATTTATAGTCTCTTTCTGTTCTGATATTGCTTGTCTTAGCTGATTGACTGCGAATTCAATTCTTTCGCGCAGTCTCTTTACCTGCATCTCTTTAGAGATGGCATCGTAGCACTTGCTAGTACTAACTTCAATGCTAGCTTCTTTTTGCGAACTTTTCATCGCTTTTCGCTTTTTCATTTCTTTGAATTTCACAATCGCTCATGTTTGCTCTTTTTGCTGCGAATTTGCATTTCGCAGATTGATTGTATTCTTGTCGTTGTGCGCATTTGCATGTAAATTTAGCATTAATGCGTCGAGTGAACTAAACATGTACTGCGTTTTTCTATTTGCTGATGTGAGCGATTTTTGTTGACTGCGAAATAACTCGACAATGTCGTTTTGCAGTTGTTTGCTTGTTGGCGAACTCATGCTAAGTTCGTTTCATAGATCTGTTTCAACCTCTAACGTTGACTTTTTGATTTCTATCGTCGACGTTTTGAGTTCTGACGCTGAGCTATTGCTTCTGCTGAGTTTCGCGTTACTATTCGCGGAACGAGACGAGAAAGAGCGCATAAAGCGACTCTTTATATTTCTTTTCATAGAGGGTTTTTCCGAGTTTCGAACTTCGAGCTTCTAGACAATTCACTTGACATCACTTAAATATTTCTTTAATCTCTTACTCAGAGCGTTTCACGTAGGCAGTAACTCTAGTGTAGAGATTTCTCAATTTCTATTTCGAAACCTGCAATAAATCGTCTTCTATTACCGACTTATGCCAGACGAAAATGATATAAATCTAGTCTACAAGAACCTAGATTACTCTTTTTGATAGAAAATGCTTGACGCAATTGCTTTATATCTCGTGTATCAAAGTAGTCATGTTATCTCGCTCAGAATAGTAACGACTGATCTCGACTTATTGCCTTGCGCATCAAGAAAAGATAAAACAGATAGTGATTTGATAAGAAACGCTGTACTTCTCTGAAACAATGTTGTTTTCTGTACGATCTTCGAGCGCAAAAGAGTTCGATTTCGATTTTTGCATCAGTACGTAGTCTTCTGTGCTGTTCTGAAGTCGATTGATGACTTGTTCTCTTCGTGTGAGTTTGCTCTTCGATTTATCAATCAAATTACTGTCTGAATTGATGATTCTTTCTTCTGTGTTGATGAACTTTCGTTTCGCCGCCGATTTTGGCCTGCGTGAGCGCGAAAAATTTTGATTTTCGATTTTTGACTTGCGACGCAGTCATCTTTGAAGTTATTGAGTCGAATAGAAGCTTGTTTTGATCGTACGATTGTGCTCTATAACTTGCCGATCGATTTGATATATCATATGCTTCGATAGGTCGCTGTCGCGAAATTGTTCACCCTTGCTCATTCTTTTCCTGAAAAATGCATGTAGTTTACAACGAAGAGAAGTCATCGAGCTTTCACTCAAGTCTTCATGAAGAATTCAAACAATCTACGCATCATCTTCATAGTATCAATGATAATGAAATGAAGTCATCATGAAATTATCTTGCAGAAGCGAAGACTCTCAATGTCTTTGAAGAAGTATCATGACAAAATCATAAGAAAACATAAAGAGTGAATTCGTAACGTTGAAATCTCATTTCAAAATATCTCTTGACATTTTGAAAGTGATGAGAAAAAAAAAATTTGTACTGCATGATTTATCTGAAGAATGAATCAAAAAAACTTTGATTCAATCACGAAGAGACTATGTCTGCAACTCAGCAAATATGATTCAATTTTCTTGATTTTCTTCTGAATTTAATCAAAGATTCGATGAATCGAGACATAAATGTGACTCAGCAGTACATGAATGCATTGCAATGTTCAGATCAGATGATACGAATGTTTGCAGTTCATCTAAGCACTCTGAAACATCAACTTTCATTGTATAATGATGAGCATAAGTGAGCTCATTTATTCATCAAGTTGAGATTTGAGCTGCATGTGATCATTACTAATGTGCAGTCAATTTCTATCACATAAGATGCATTAATCGATCTTGTCGCTTAATTGAAAACAAATCTGCGAAAAGAACACGTCTTGTCATCGAAATGATCTCAAGACGAGAACTTGCATGATTGAGATAAAATCAACAAGAAGACTCATTCAAAGCGAAAGAAATCTCATCAATCAACTAAACTTAACTCTTCATCAAAGACAAGCTCACACACTTCATTATGTTATAGCAAGAATTTGTTCAACATAACGTGCTATATGTACAATTGAAAGAATCATTACTTTACTGATTGTAAAGATGAAAAGATCAAGAATAGATCAAAAGAATCTGATGTAAATTGAGTATTCATTGATTTGATGTTGCATATGAATCATCTCAAGATTTTAAGAAAAGACAAACTCTCAACGAATGCTTCAAATCATCAAGAAAAAAACAAGAAGTTCTCTTTGTAAAGACTCTTATATATAAAAAGCATGTAATTCAGAAAGATCAAAAGACAGAAACAAAGATTCACATGAATATCAACGTCAAGATGAACGTGATTAGTCAACGTTTTATCATTGAGCAGAGTATGTCATTGCTGAACGCTGATCTCTCAAGATTTATCTGAATGAATGATCAGAGTGTTTATTGTTATGACGTTTATAAGATGTGTTATCGACTGAGAGACAGCTGAGACATAAAGAAAAAAGATATAAGTATTTTCTATGCTATTGACAAGAAAGAATCTTTTCTGATTCTGAGTATATCAAGTATGCAATTCAAGCGTATTTGAATAAACATGATTGCAAGAACATGATGTTTCTGTTATGAGTCTGCATAAAGCGAATTATATGAGTGTATTCTAACTAAAAGTTCAAAGCTAAAGAAGAAAGAAAATAAAACACGTCAAGAATCTTATACTCACGAAGGCGCGCTAGATCACTAGCGTGTCAACATCAGCTCTGTACTAGTCTATGATTCATGTTAGACTAACTCAGAGTAACGAGACACGCTCGCAACATTATTTTCTTTCTTTATCTAGCAATGTTCTCATTGTTGCAGTTCAGTCAACATTTCTTGAGTTGATTTCTATCTTGACTTGTTCAAATAACGTTCATGAAAGTCATTTACAATCTTCAAGCATTCTTCAAATTCACTTTCATCAACGTTGTATCAATGTAGATTGACGTTGTATTCTTTTCAATTGACACGATACTATAGTCATTTATCTTGTTCATAGTGTCTGAAGTTCAATATGTTCTTCACTTCTCATTCATCTTCGTCTTCAATCACTATAGAATCAGACGACTCATTTCGTTGTTCTTTCAGAGAGTTCTTCAAATTCAGTTGCAGCAGATTCAATGCAAACTTTGAATGAATCTTTATTGTCAATAACAGTTTCAATTGATATGCATGTTTGATCTCAATCAGAATCTTGAAGAATTCTAGCATTTTATCGTTCAGCTTCTTTGATGATCTTGAGATCGTAATGTTTCTAGAATTCAGAAACATCATGTCATCTATCTTGTAGATCATTTTCTTTCAATGCTTGTTAATCTGTTTCTTCATTGTGACTCTGACTCTTGCTAATGCTTGCTTGATCAATGCTAGTGATCATTTCATGTGTTCAAATATATTCTCTGCTTTGCTTGCTTCAATTCTAGCTCGAATGATTTCATATTCAGTTGAGTTTGAATTGAAGCTCATATGAGAATGAAAGTTCTTATTCAGAAAGAACGTCGACTGTTCAATTGACGACGAAATAACATTGTTATCAACGAATTCAGTCATAGATACTCAGACGAATCAATCATCTTGCATATATGAGCAGTAGCTTCGTAGATATCATTTCACATTCTGATTCATTCTTTCTGTCTGATCATTGATCTGCAAATGATAGTTGATAGATAGTTTTATCTTGATGTCAAGTCTCAGACAAAGAGACGTTCAGACAATTAATATGAATTGAGAATCACGATTGAACACTATTGATCTTGATAGTTCATGAATTCTGAAGACTCATATCAACAGTAGCTTAATTGTTTGTTCTGCGAAGATTTCTTCGTCATCTGATCAACATGATATATAGTGTCGTTTCTTAGACAATTGATCTATGACTGTCAGAATCGCGTTGCTTTCATCACTTTCTGATAGATCAATAATGAAGTTCAAGAATATGTTTTGTCATCATTATTCAAGTATGAGCAATGACTTCAGCAGTTCATTGATTTGATCTCTTGATGCTTTTGATCTACGACAAACGTAACAGTTTCAAATGTAGCATTTGATCGTCGTTCTCATTTTTGATCAGCAATATGATCATTTCAACAAGTCTAATGTTCAATTCATGTCAGAATGATCACTGATCGAAAGATCATGTGCTTTTCTTATTAATTGAGTGATCATTGACTAAGAAACTTATAGTCTATCATCTTTTCAGAGTACTTCATCAAGTACTCTGCAGTTGTTCAGATCAATATCTTGACAAGTTCTTCTATTCTGTTTCATGACTATTTGAATATTGAAGCACAGTTGATTCATTTGATTTGTGACTATAATCTGATTCTGAATAGAAATCACATCTTCGACCGAATTTTGATTAGCTTTCGATTCAAGTTTCGAATCTGAGTCAGATTCTGAGTCAAATCTGAGCAAGATTTGAGTCAGATTTTAATCAGCTTTCTGATCATCTTCTTGATTAACTTCTATTGACTGCAGTTCAAATTTGTCTTCTGACGATAGCATCTGATGCTGATATAGCTTTCGATCATTGTTTGCTTCAACTGACTTGACGTCTGACATTCTGATCAGCGCGTCGACTTTCAGATTCTGTTTTCTCGACTGATATATGATCTTGAAGTTATATTCAGATAACTTCTCAGCTCATTTAGCTTGTCGTCTAGTCAGTTTCTTGATGAACATGAAGTACTTTAAATTTAAATGATTGATGAAGATCTTGATCAAAATATTGATACATTTCAATTTGAGATGTCAATGCTTCAAGCAGCGAATAATGATCAGCAGTTCTTTGTCGTAGATCTCGTAGTTGCATTCTGCAAGAATCATGTTCTTGCTATAAAAGATCATTGAATGTAGAATGTTTTCATCGTCATACTGAGACAATACTTCGTCGTTGACATAGTTCAAGAAGTTCGTTTTTAGAATAGCTTCTCTGATTAAGTTAAAATGCTTCAGAACGAAAGCTGTCATTATCTGTTGCTTCAGTTCTTCAAAGATCTTCTGACAGATCTTGATTCATTCAAAGAAATAATCTTTTTAAGTCAGCTTTATCATAGATTGAGTGATCTTTAAGAAGTTCTTTATGAATTGTTGATAGAAATTGCAGAAGTCAATGAAGATCTGCACATGAGTCAATAATTGAGACACTTTTCAGCTTCGAATCACATCTACTTTTCAAAAGTTCATTCGTAAATCATTGATGAATATCAGTTGTTCAAGAAACGAGATTTTCTGAATCTTGAATTCGCACTTGTCAATGTTTATCTGCAAGTCGATTTCGCGAAGCTTGTTTAGCACTTCTTTCACATGAATTCTATGTTTCTTCAAGATCTTACTGTAGATAAGAATATCATTCAAATATGTCTGACAGAATTTATGCAGACATTCAAACAATACATCGTTGATATAGTGCTGAAAGAACGCAGATTCATTGATTAATTCAAAGAGCATTACTTTATACTTGTAAACATCAAAGAAAGTAACAAAAGTAGTTAAATCTTCGCTTTCTGAACTCATGCGCAGTTTATTGAATGCAACGATAATGTTGAGTCAAGTCAGATACTTACTGTCTTGAATTCAAGCTAGTACTTTGTCTATCAAGAATATTGAATAACGATCTTTTTTGATCAGAGCATTCAGTTTTCAATAATTCATGCAAAAGCAAAGACTATCATCTTTCTTTTTGACAAATAGTATTGACGAAGCGAAAAGAGCTTTGCTGAATGTAATAAACTTCTTCTTCAAGTTCTTTTCTAGATACTTCTTGATCTTCTGCAGCTTGTGACTCAACATGAGATACAATTAACTTCTAGAAGACTGACTCTTATCTTCTAATTTAATCTTATGATCATATGATTGATGCAGAGACAACTGCGTTGTCTTCTCTCTGTCAAACACATTCAGAAAGTCGTGATAAATGATTGAAAGCTTCTTCTTCAGTTCATTCAATGACATGACTGATGTCATTTCATTCAGTTCTGCGAAATCTTCGACTGAGCTAAGCGCTTTGTTGATTTCGCTAATGATCAATGAGAAGATTTTAATCTTCTTATTCTTGACTAGAGTTCAATACACAGCGACTTTGATCATGACAATATTGACGATCTTCTTTACTTCAGTTGACTGAGAAAGTCGAGATTGATCGAAATCAACTTAAGTGCTTTGCTTTACTATGAGAGCAGATTCAATGAATCTATTCACTGATTTCTGATTCATGAATCTCTTCAAGATGATCGTTGATGTAACAATTAAGTTCAAGTTCTTTCATTTTATTTTGCAGATTTCGCTTGACTCAAATCTGTGAAATGCTGATTAACTGCTTGCTTTCAAAACAACAGATTTCAATGTTCGAATCTTCAATGATGATATTAATCAATCGTTTGCAGAATTTATCAAAATTTGATTTCTTTTCAATCAAAAGTTTTCAATGATTATCTTGTGCTGATTTAGACAAGTTATCAATAAAAACATCATTTCATTCTTGTGTTCTTGTATCATGATCAATGTATACAAAGCATGTGTAATCAACTTTTGATCAGAGATTTCATCATACAATTGAATCAACTTTGATTTTGACAGCGATATTGACTGAATATCAAAGCATTCACATAGCTTTGACATCAAAGATTCATCAATGAAAGTCATGTCAGTGACTTTGATATCTATCAGAGCAAAGAATCTGAATATCTTTTCTAGACTACTCAAGATGATGTCAACAGTGAACGACTTGAAATCAAATGAATTGTCAGGCATGCTGATGAAGCAGAATATGAGTATATCGCTCTCAGTCACTACTTTGATGAAGACAAATCATTTTTCAAATTCGTAGCGATCTTGTGCACTTGAGTCATCTTAAGACAATCATATGCTCTATGTTTTGACTTTTTGCATTTGAAGCAGAGTTCTTTCTTAAACAACTCTTTCTGAATAAAGTTGAGCTTTGATCTTCTGAGTTTCTTTCACGAAGAAACTGATGATGTAAATTGAGTAGTCAATGTGCTGATGACAGAGCGAGCAGCTTGAGTAGCTGATGCTTTGATGATTGATCGAGTGTTCAATTCAGTCAATTTAACATCGACTCACATGCAGATGTTGATAAACTTGTTCAAGTTCATGATTCATTCATTGAGCGTTGCTCGCTGAAGATCTGAGCTGATCTTGTGCTGAAAATCATCTAGTAAAGTCTCATTATTGTATTCTAGTTCTGCACTAAATCTCTGAAATTTCATTCAAATTTCATGAAAGAAGATCTTGTTCTGATACAACTTCAGATACTGATGTTGAGTTGTATGATGATGATTGAGATCGTCGTACATCTTATTAATCATTGATAGTACTTCTTCGACTTCTAGAAATGAGTTCAAGAAGATATCTTGCATGCAAGATACAATATGTTTGATTGCAGCTTCACTGACTCAACTTTCGATGTATACAATTTTCAACTCTTCGATAGAAAAATGATTCTTGTTTATCTTCAGCTTGTTTCACATTCAAGACAGTCAATTATCTACATTCTGCGACGAATCTTCAAACAGTGAAGAGTTCAATAACTTGATTGACTTTGAGAATCAATCTTCAGAGATCGAAGTACTTTGTCAACTTGATGCAACTTCTAGATGATGTATAATCACGTTCTTGTTTCTATTTTCTTTCTGCAGATGCATTTGCATAATCTTCAATGTGATGTTTATCTCATTGACATCTTCTAACATCTGAATCATGTCATTGTAAATCTTGATTTCGATGTCGTGCTGTTAACATATGTACTTGATAAAGACAACGAGATCATCTGCTTCATGAGCGTTTATTCAAGCATTCAGTTCAGTACTGATGCTGATCTTGATCATTTCATGATTAAAGAGTAATGCATTCATGTTCTCTTCTTCTGTATTCAACGATGCATTCATGTCTTCTTCTTCTGATGCCGTTCGATTCTGTGATAGAAGTAATTTTCTTCTAGCATTTTGAAGTTTATAGCGAGCAATGCTCGCTGATTCTGAGCTTCTAGTCATGATATGAATAGAAAATTGCTGATCGAGATTCTAATGTTACTCTATCAAACTTTCTGAGTTCAAGCAACGACTAGTACTTTATCAAACTTTCTGAATTCAAGTACTGCTGAAATTTCTGATTTCTGATGATGAGCTCAATAAAGAGTTAGTCAAGAGCAACGTGTTCATGTTTTTTAATTCTGATTCTATCGAAATTTCTGGTTTCAAATCAAGATTCTTCTTTAGAAATTTCTGATTTTTATTGAGCTTTCTGAGCTTGAGTTCTGATTCTGCTGTCGAAATTTCTGAGTTCAACTTCTGATTAAGTTGATTGTGTAGCTTGTTTTTGTATCATTTACACGTCGATAGCAAGATTAATGAGCTTTGAACTAATGTTATGAGTCTGCATAGAGCGAATCATATGAGTGTATTCTAACTAGAAGTTCAAAGCTAAAGAAGAAAGAAGATGAAACACGTCGAGAATCTTTTACTCACGAAGGCGCGCTAGGTCACTAGCGTGTCAACATCAGCTCTGTACTAGTCTATGATTCATGTTAGATTAACTTAAAGTAATGAAACATGCTTGCAACAGTTTCAACGTGAATGAACACGCATTTGAGTTGTTCTTCGCACAAGCATTTATGAAAGCTTTACAAGATGAGTCTACTGTGTATGCTCTTGTCATAATCAACGTTGTTGAAGAGTTGATCATTGAACATCAAGTGAGAGCAATAAATAATGTGATGAGTCGTATCACAAACGCGTTTGAAACGCAGACTTTACTCGTTGAATTGAAAGAGTACAAAGATGTATTCTCGACAGAAAGTGCAGACAAACTGTCTTTGCATGAAGATCATGATCATGAAATCGAAATCATTGCAGAGTCATCATATGAATCATTATATAATTTGTTGAACACAGAGTTAGCGACTCTGAGATAGTATTTAGATGATGTCTTAGCGAAAGAATGAATTAAGCACTTCATCAGCTTAATTGACACATCTATTCTATTCATTTTCAAAAAGAATGATAGTCTTCATCTATGCATGAACTATCAAGATCTGAATAAAATCACTGTCAAAAATCATCATTCGCTATCTTTAATTAGTGAAACTTTAGACAAACTCAATAAAGTCAAGCAGTTCACTAAGTTAAATCTGAAGAACATCTATTATTGTCTCAGAATTCAACATGAAGATGAGTGAAAAACAACGTTTGATACTCATTACAATTACTTCTAATATATGATCATGTTGTTTGATTTAATCAATGCATCTGTCATCTTTCAAACTTATATTAATAAAATCTTGACAAAGCTTTTAAATGACATTTGTATTGTTTATCTGAATGACATTCTAATTTTCTTCATAGAGAAGACTGATCATGTAGATCACGTGAAGCAGATTCTCAAGAGATTAAGAAAGTTCAAGTTATATGCTAGCTTAAAGAAGTGTGAATTCTTCATCACTAAAGTGAACTTTCTAGAATTTGTCATATTCATTGAGAGTGTTTTGATGAACTCAAGTAGAATAGACATCATCAAAACGTGACTCAGATTGAAGATGTATTGAAAAATACAAGTTTTTCTGAGATTCATCAATTTCTATCGACGTTTTATACATCATTACTTTCAGATAGCAGAATCTTTAACAGAATTGCTGAGAGACAGTGTAAAAAATGTAAAAACGAACTCATTTATATGATCGAGTGAAGCGAAACAAGCTTTTAATCAGCTTCGCGACGTTTTTATGAGAGCGTTTATACTAAGACACTTTGACTCAGAGCGACATATACACATCGAGATCGACACATTCAATTATGCAGTCGTGAATATTTTGTCTCAATCAGATGATGATGATCAGTGACATTCAATTGCATTCTGATTCAGAATAATAATAAACGTTCAAAGAAACTATGAAATACATGATCAGAAACTTCTAGTCATAGTAGCGATGTTTAAGCATTGATGACACTATGTGAAAGACAGTCATCATACTGTTGAAGTTCTGACTGATCATAATAATCTGAAGAATTTTATGAACGTACGAGAGCTAAACGAAAGACAAGTCAGATGAATCATAAGATTGTTGATTTGCAACTTTGAAATAGCACATAGATCAGAAAAGACAAACTTGATTAATGCATTGTCAAAATGATCTGACTATAAAAATGAGAACATTTTTGCGAATCATTTGCTGCTCACTCTGCAACGAAAGCTGACTAGAATAGAAAGCTTAAATAGCTTTATATTTGTAGCGATCAGAGAACTATACTGTATACAAGTGATTAATGATGTTGAGAAGACGTTTGTTCACAGTATAAGTACAAACAGATATTCAGCAGAATATGTCAAAAGCAGATTGCAAGATAAAACTCACTGATGAACATAAGTGATTAACGATGTCGAGAAGATGTTTATTCACAGTGTCAGTGAATGAAGATATTCAGCGAAACATGTTGAAAGCAGATCGCAAGATGAAATCTACTGTACATGAGTGATTAACAAAGTCAAGAAGATGTCTGTTCACAATATTAGTGAAAACATGAGTACATGTTCAGCAATGCATGTCAGAAGTTTGCTGCTGAGAATCATGATTTTAGCAGTGCAAGAAACGCATCTAAATGAAGTACATTTCTCAAGAGATAGAATCTCTCAATTTGAAACAATAACTTTAAGAAGCACAGATGTTGAAACGTTAACTCATAGAGATCACAATGTAGCTGAGAAACAGCTTAATTCTGTTGCTGAAACTGTTGATTGCAAACAACTCATTTCACGTGCAATTGTCAAAGTATTGACAATTCATGAAATGATATACGACTTCAATAGTAAATTCATAGTTGAGCTTATCAAGATCTTACAGCAAGAAGATGAATTTGCTGTGAGATTAAAAGCAGACGAAACGACGAGTATATGAAAGAATGATGTCGAAGCTTGAACATTGAATAGTCAAGAAATGATAGAGTACAACGAATTATTGTATGTTTCAGAAGATCTTTCTGTCAGAGAAGAGTTATTGAAACGTCATCATGATGACTTGTTAGCAAAACATTTTGATGCTGACAAGATCAGCGAGCTATTAAATTGCAAATATTACTGAAAAAGTATGATCAAGAATGTCAAAGAGTATATAAATACTTGTGACATTTATCAGAGAGTAAAGATAAAATGTTATCTATCATATGATGAGTTGAGATCATTATTTCAATTCACAAATTCATGAAAAGAAATCACTATGAATTTCATAACAGATCTGTCGTCTAGTAAATGAAAAAAAGTCATGTATGACTTGATTCTTGTGATAGTCGATCACTACATAAAGATGACACGTTATCTGTTTACAAAGAAGACTCTGACTGTCATAAAGTTAACAGAGTTGTTCTTTGAGCAGATTGCTTTAAGATATGAGATATTGAATGATATAATTATCAATAAAGATAGTCTATTTATCAGTGTGTTCTGATCAAAGATCTGCTATCATGCGAAGATGAAACGATGACTAAGCATCGTCTTTCATTCGCAAATTAATGATCAGACAAAACAACAAAATCAAACGCTGAAACATTATTTACGAGTATATTGTTTTGAAAAGCAAGATGACTGAGCTATGCTTTTACTCATAGTCGAGTTCATGTATCATCAGACGAAGCACTCTTTGTTGAGCTGTAGTTTCTTTAAAGTCATGTATGATTACAAGTCAATCTTTGACATACACATCAAGAATGATGCTATGAAAGAAGAAATGTCAGCAGCAAAAGAACACATTGAAATGCTGCAAGATATGCAAAACACATTGATGAAATGATGATAAAATGCAATTAATGCTCAGACAAAGTACTATAATTAAAAACATAAGTCTAAGTTCTTTAATGTTGATGATTTAATCATGCTATCAGCAAAAAATCTGAAGCAGAAGAAGTCGAGCAAAAAGCTATCAAATAAGATGCTAAAATTCTTTCATATACAAGAATTTATAAACAAGCAGATGTATTGTCTTGATCTTTCAATCATTTATAGAGTTCATTCTGTCTTTCATGTATTTCTTTTAGAATTGTATAACTGTAGACTAAATGATGACTTTATACTTGATTATCTTGTACTCAAGCTTATTGATGATGAGTAAGAATGAAAGATAGAAAAGATTCTATAAAAGCAAAAAAGAAAGAGAATCTTATATTATAAGATACAATGAAAAGAATATCTCATTGAATATGATCAATGAATATTGAGCGAAGATATGAAAAATGTCTCGAAGCTTATAGAAGCTTTTGAAACGAGGCTGAAACATGAGCGAAAAGCATAATCACTCACTTTCAGACATAAACTCATTATTAGAAAAGAAGAATCACTGTATTATGATAGTTTCGCTCTCTAATAAAGCAATCACATATGTAAATCAACAGACAGAAGAAAAAAGCGCAAAGATGCTTAAATGCACTCGATAAGAAAGCGCAATCATTACGACACAATAAACATCACTTCATCAAACATCTTTCACACAAGACAAGATTATAAACTTCTTTTATTTTCTCATTGTTAGATTTACATTGAGATGCAAAGACAAAGATTTGAAAGACAACAGATTGTGTTAAAATACATCAGAACAATTAAAAACGCTGACAAAATGATATATAATTGAGATTGAATATATCGCAAAGCGCTTTACATTCAGAATTTCTCTGACAATGTCATTGATAATCATCATCTCTTTGAGAATGAGCTTTTGAATCTTTAGAGACTTAAGTTTGTGAGTTTTCTCAAGATGATTCTTTACATAAGTCGTTGCTGTCAACTTCTTGTAAAGAATTTTCTGATGAACAGTGAATGTTTTCAGAGTGATGTTTTCTTCTTCATTCTCAATCACACTATCATGAATATTTTGCAGATGAAAGAATTCATTGACAGTTGAAATGCAGATGTTGAAAATTTAAACATTGAATCATGAACGTTTAGCAAATGTATCAGATAAGTATATTCACTGTGATACAGAAATCTTCATTACTCGCACAGCAAACACACTTCTTGTACATTGTCTTTCTTTGAAAGATGACATTACATCGCGATGCTCTATTCTTGATGTGTAGAACTCAAGCACACTTTATACAAATCACTTTATTTAGAGTTTTGAAATCAGCAGCACTTCTTTCACTTATTCTTACAATTGACAGCTGAAAAGCATCAGTAATGATATCAAGAAGTGAGATAAGCAAATCTCATCATCATTCTTCAATTTCGCGAAGTCTGTGAGTTCAACAAGATTATCAATGAAGCGTCAGCAATCATTTCTTTTCTCATTGTCTTTCGAATTTTCTCTTCAATAACTGAGATGTACTTGAAAGTTTGAATAGTAAAAGTGATGAGCTTTTGATTAAAATTTGATGATGTTTGCATCATTATGAGTGATTCAGCATCAATGATATCAGCAGCATTATGATCATCACGTCTGATTGATGTCTTTTGAGCAAACTTATGATACTGTTAGTTGCAATAATAGTCGTGAAACTCAAGTTGTAACATCACTTACTTTTATAATGATTTTGACTCAATCATCAGTTGACTTCATCATCTTACGACTCTCTTTGAGCATCGCTGCGCATTCACGACTCATAATCTAGATCTTTTACTTTTACTATACAAATATACTCAAAGTTTGTCAAAAGTAATCATACAATAATAAAGATATGATCATGATTGAAAAAAGATGAAGTTGAAGAAAATGAGAAGTTGAAAGAAACTGAAAGAGCAATAAACAAATCAACAATTATTATTCATTCTTGTTTACGCTTTATTATTTCAACAACATCATTTACTTGAAAGATAAACAATGTTTATGTGTTATTTACACGTCATTATTGCTGTTATTTACATCAACTACACATCACATATATTATTTATAATGTCATCTATACACATTATAATTGAAGACGAATCATCATTTAATCGAAAGTTTCTCTTTTTCTTGTTTTCTTACAAAGATTTGAAGATTTTTATCGAGAGCTTCTAAAGCGAATCAATGAGTGCGCGTCATCGTTTATCAAAGTAAACAAAGACATTAATTATTGAGATCAAGAATGAACTCACTTAGAAGAGAAGACAATTGTCATGATGAATTGACTCATAAAAGTTAAATCAAAGACTAAAGTCAAAGACTGAGTTAAAGATCAGATCTGAGTTAGCTCTGAAATTTTATGACTTTGTCAAGACATTGTTTAAACTACGTCATATCTTCGACTTAATATGTCATGAGTTATGTCATGCTTGACTTGACAATGCTTGACAAACTCTCTATAGTTAATTGATTCTCTCGAGTTATTAAGAGCTTCTTAATAATTAGCTTTATCATAATATATACTCATTCTGTATCTGCTTAGAATATCACATTGTCATATCACTCTTATAGATCTCATTTATTTATTTAGTAAACTTGATCATCACAACATTGTTGTATAAAATATCATCAATGAAAAGCAGAACAAAGATGATGCATCATAATTAAACAGCATAAACACTTTCATCAAGAGTTTACTTAAGCATCATGCACTGAATAGAAGCTATAGATTCATTACTTGATAACACAATGTCAATCTCATTGTTTCAACTGCGTGAAGCAATTGTATAAATGATAAGTGATTTTCTTTCTCAGAGAGTTTTGTTCACTCAATATAAATAGCATAAAGTTTCTCATGAGTTGAGTCTAAATCAATGTCACAAGAATGTATGAATTACAATCACAATCATAAAATTGAATTATTGACTTAGCATTTGACAATGAACGTCAGAAATCAAAGAAAATAAGCACAGAAATATCACAAGACTCATCTATCTCGCTCATTTTATTTCTAATTTATATTCAATACTTGTTTTCAAAGATTCACGCAAAGTTCGAAAATTTACAGTCACTCAGCTATATTGACGACGTAATGCTATACATTGAGGGAAGAAATATTGACAAGAATGTGAAAATGTTGAAAAACGCAGCAAAAATCGCTTTCACATAAGCTGAGAACAACGCAGTGCAATTCAATGACTCAAAATCTGAATTGATACACTTTAAAAGTCACAAGACAACACTCAATCAAATGATTATTCTACTTAATAATATGATCATAAAATCAAAGACATGCGTATGATGATTAAAAGTCTGACTGAATCGAAAGCTCAACTTCAAAGTTCATGTGCAAATGAAAATCGTGACAGTCACAAGAACGCTACACTCGTTGTTTAGATTAATGAATAGCGAGTGAAAACTAAATGTCAAATCAGAAAAGCAGTTATATCTGACATGCATCACGTCTATTAGTGATTATGACGTCAAAATATGATGAAATAATCAAAAAAGTTACTTAGTCAAATTTCGAAAACTGCAAAATGCTGCATTACGAAAAATTCTGAGTGTGTTTCAAACATCATCAATAGATGCTATGCAAATAAAAGTTGAAATTTCGTTGATGAAGATGCAATTCAAATAGTTGAGTTATCAAAAAAACATTCTATCAGAAAAAGAACATTTATCTTGTACTCATCTTAATACTTTATCGAATTGAATCTAGATTTGAATGCATCGAAATATCTGAACTGAAATGAAATGAAGACGAATTTATCTTGAAAAGTCAAGAAGTGCAAAGATAGACTCATGCAGATATATCAAATATTGAACAAAGTGCAAAAAACATTGAATTCAATAAAAGAAATTGAAATTTCTCACTTCAAGAAATCATGAGATCAGAAAATTGAGCATTTAACAAAAATTCAAATCGAATTTGCAAAAAGCGAAACTTGCGAAACAATCAATACACACTACAGAGAATTAGAAAGAATTATTAAAAAGACGAAAAACATAGTTGTTGCAAGCATGCATCTCTGTTATCTCTGATTAATCTGATTAGTCTAACATAAACTAGTATAAAGCTGTGAGTAGAACTGTTGTTGACACGCTAGCGATCTAGCGTGTCTTCGTGAGTAAAACTCACGTTATGTTGCATCTTCTTTCTACTTCAGCTTTGAACTTCTAGTTAGAATACACTCATATGATTCGCTCTATGCAGACTCATAACATTAGTTCAAAGCTCATCAATCTTGCTATTGAAGTGTAGATGATATAAAAACAAGTTACATCACTCAAACTTGAATCAGAATCGAAACTCGAAAATCGAGCTCAGAAAATTCATTAGAAATCAAGAAATTTCTAGAACAGAACAGAAGAACATGAACGTGTTGCTCTAGACTAACTCTTTACTGAACTTGTCATCAGAACAAAAGAACAGAAGAACATGAATGCATTGTTCTAGAACTGAAATCAGAAATTTCAGTTGAATTTCAATCAGCAATTTTCTACTCACACAATGACTAGAAGCACAGAATTAGAATCAGTGAGCATTGCTCATTATGAACTTCAAAATGCTAGAAGAGAATCACTTCTATCACAGAATTGAACAGCATCAGAAGAAGAAGACATGAATGTGTCATCAAATACAGAAGAAGAGAACATGAACGTGTTGCTCTTCAATCACGAAATGATCAAGATCAGCATCAGCACTGAACTGAATGCTTGAATAAGCGCTCATAAAGCAAATGATCTCGTTGTCTTTATCAAGTACATATGTCAACAGCATGACATTGAAATCAAGATTCACAATGACATGATTCAGATGTTGAATGATGTCAACAAGATCAACATCAAGTTGAAAGTTACGCAGACAACGTTGAATGCTGTTTGAATGCATCTACAGAAAGAGATGAAGAAAAAGAATGTGATTATACATCATTTAGAAGTAACATCAAGTTGACTAAGCACTTTGATTTTGAAAGATTGATTCTCAAAGTCAATCAAGCTATCTGACTCACTTCTGTTTGAAAATTCGAAGCAGAATGTGAATAATTGATTGTTTTGAATGCGAAACAAGCTGAAAATGAACAAGAATCATTTTTCTATCAAAGAAATGAAGATTGCATATGTGAAAAGTCGAGTCAGTGAAACGATGATCAAACACATAGCACTCAGAATGAGAAACATGATCACGAACTCGTTTCTTGAAGCAGAAGAGATACTGTCGATCATAAATAAGATGTACGACGATCTCAATTAACATCACATGACTTAATGATAGTTCTTGAAGCTGTATCAAAACAAAATCTTCTTTCATGAATTTTGAATGAAATTTCAGAGACTTAGTGCAAAACTAAAGTACAATAACGAAACTTTACTAGATGATCTTCAGCATAAGATTAGCTCAGATCTTCAGCGAGTCATGATCAACGAACGAACTATAAATTTCAACGAATTCGTCAACATCTGCATGCAAGTCAACGTTCAATTAACGAAATTGAATGCTCAATCAGTTCTCAAGACATCAATGACTCAAGCCGCTCGCTCTATCACTAGCATCTTGATGATGATCACTACTGCGATCTCAGCTTCAATCTTTGCATGAAAGAAACTCAGAATATCAAACGTTAATTCTGCTAGAAAGAAGTTGTTTAAAAAAGAACTTTGCTTCAAATGCAAGAAGTCAGAACATAGAGCATGCAACTGTCTTGAATCAGCTCAGATGCATGAAATCGCAGCGAATTCAAAAAATGATCTGTCTTCGTTAAAGTAGTGACTGAAAGCGACATGCTCATATTTTGCTTCATCAATATGCTTGATGACTTGTTTGATTTCAAATCGTTTATTATAAACATCATCTTGAATAGTCTAGAAAAGATATTTCGATTTCTCGTTCTGATAGACATTGAAGTCATCAACATAATGTTCATAGATGATTCATTGATTTCAAAGCTATGTGAATGCTTTGATATTCAGTCAATTTCACTGTTCAAATCGAAGTTGATTCATTCATATGACAAAATTCTCGATTGAAGATCTATTACACATGCTTTGTATATCTCAGTCACTATACAAGAACATAAGAATGAAATGATGCTTCTATTAATAACTCGTTTAGATCAGCATAAGATAATCATTGACAATTTCTGATTGAAAAGAAATCAAATTTTGATAGATTCTGCAAATGATTGATTGATATCTTCATCAAATATTTGAATCTTGAAACTTATTGTTTCTGAAGCAAGCAGTCAATCAGCATTTCATCGACTTGAATCAAGCGAAATCTGCGAAATGAAACGAAAGAACTTGAAGTCTATGTCAACAATCATCTTAAAGCGAACTACAAATTCAAAATCAGTGAATCGATTCATTAAATCAGTCTTCATATGAAAGCAAAGCACTCAAGTTGACTTCAATCAACATGAACTCATTCAGTCATCAAAGAAGAAAGGGCTTGTTAATATTGTCATGATCGAAGTTGCTGCTTATCGAACTTTAGTCAAGAAGAAGAATGTCAAGATCTTTACATTGATCATTAGTGAAATCAACAAGATGCTTAGCTTGATCAAAGATTCAGCGAAACTGAATGAAATGATCTCTGTCATGTCATTAAAGAAACTGAAGAAGAAGCTTTTGATAGTTTATCATGACTTTCTGAACGTTTTTGACAGAGAAAACACAATTCAGTTGCTCTTGCATCAATCATATGATTATAAGATTGAATTAAAAGATGAGAGTCAATCTTCTAGAAGTTGATTGTACTTCATGTTGAGTTACAAGTTGCAGAAGATCAAGAAGTATCTAGAAGAGAACTTGAAGAAGAAGTTTATTACACTCAGCAAAGCTTCATTCGCTTCGTCAATACTATTCATCGAAAAGAAAGATGATAGTCTTTGCTTTTGCATGAATTATTGAAAACTGAATGCTCTGATCAAAAGAAATCGTTATTCAATACTTTTAATAAACGAAGTACTCGCTTGAATTCAAGACAGTAAATATCTGACTCGACTTAACATTATCATCACGTTCAATAAGCTTTGCATGAGCACTGAAAGTGAGAATCTAATCACATTCGTCACTTTCTTCAATATCTACAAATATAGAGTAATGCTTTTTGAATTAATCAATGAATCAACATTCTTTCAGCATTATATCAACGATGTGTTGTTCAACTGTCTGCATAAATTCTGTCAGATTTATCTGAATGACATTCTCATTTACAGTAAGATCTTGAAGAAACATAGAACTCATGTGAAAGAGATGCTAAACAAGCTTCGTGAAGTCAATCTGCAGATAAACATTGACAAGTGCAAATTCAAGATTCAGAAGATCTCGTTTCTAGAACTACTGATATTCATCAATGATCTACGAATGAATTCTTGAAAAGTAGATGTGATTTGAAGCTGAGAAGTGTCTCGATCGTTGACTCATGTACAAATCTTCATTGACTTCTGCAATTTCTATCGATGATTCATAAATAACTTCTTGAAAATCACTCAATTTATGATAAAGCTGATTTGAAAAGATCATTCATTTGAATGAACAGAGATCTGTCAGACGATCTTTGAGAAACTGAAGCAACAGATGACAACAGTCTTCATTCTGAAGCATTTCAATTCAATCAGAGAAGCTATTCTGAAAATGAACTTCTTGAACTATGTTAACGACGAAGTATTGTCTCAATATGACGATGAAGACATTCTACATTCAATGATCTTTTATAGCAAGAACATGATTTTTGCAGAATGCAACTACGAGATCTACGACAAAGAGCTTTTGACTATTATTCAATGCTTGAAGCATTGATGTCTCAAATTAAAATGTACTGATATTTTAATCAAGATCTTCATTGATCATCTGAATTTGAAGTACTTCATGATCATCAAGAAACTGATCAGACGACAGACTAAATGAGCTGAGAAGTTATTTGAATATAACTTCAAGATCATATATCAGTCAGAAAAGCAGAATCTGAAAG
>JAABVA010002077.1_pt1 | contig 20419 bp, 17 predicted proteins | sample 5560331 | NCBI WGS metagenome assembly JAABVA01 (sample SAMN12812661, study PRJNA571458) | rock metagenome | isolation source: Antarctica rocks | place: Antarctica: Victoria Land, Mt New Zealand sud | collected 2016-01-07 | reverse complement strand
CGCGGGCGGCGCGGGCGGCGCGGGCGGCAAGCCCCACAGGCTGTACTGGTTGCTGCTGCTGTAGACGCGCGGATGGCCGGGCAAGTTGAAGGCCAGCTCGGCCGCGGTCCCGTAGGAGTCGGCCAGCAGGACGGCTGGGCGCCGCTGCCCCCGGTCCAGCCCGTGTAGCGCCGCGCCCGCGGCGCGGGCGGTGGCGCGCCAGCCCGCGGCCGGGTCGACCAATGTCGGGCCAATTGCCGCCCCCAGGGGACCCGGCAAGGGTGCGCCGCCCGCCACGGCGTACAGCAGATAGCCCGACTCGGCCGCCGTCGCGAGCCCCGTGACCATCCCCAGGGCAAGCAGCACGAGACGCCCGCGCCGCGCCACGCGCCGCCACCAGCGCGCGGCGACCACGGCGGCGCAGACGATAGCCGAGAAGTAGGCGGGAGCGGCCCAGTGCGCGAGCCCATGCACGGCCAGGAAGAACAGACTCGGGACCACCGTGCAGCAGGCTAGCAGGAGCAGGGCCGCCCCCGCGCCCACTCCCCCCGTCCCATGGCGCGTTAGCCCCTCGCCCTCGCTCCCTAGACGCGGGCCCGACGTTGGGGCGCGCCTCTCCAGCGCGTGGGAGGGGAGCCGGGGATGACGCCGATCCTTCGCCCCTATCACGACGGCCGCGACCGTCCCCGCGCCCAGCGCGAGGGCGAGGAGCGGCCCCACGACGCCGACTTGTGTCGCGGCGTAGAGTGCTGTCGCGGCCAGACGGTCGGCGAGGCTGCCGGCCCCCTGGCAGGCGCCGTGTCCCAGCTGGAAACGAAAGCTGACCCAGCCGTGCCGCAGGTTCCACCACAGGTTGGGGCTGAACACGAGCAGGGCGACGAGGGTGGCCAGGTAGGGCTCGCGCCGGCGCAGCCACCAGCGCTGGAACAGCGCGACGAACAGGAAGATAGAGGGCGCGAGCAGGATCGCCACGTACTTGGACAGCAGCGCCAGGCCGAGCGCGAGCCCCGCGGCGTACCAGTAGCGCCCTCGGCCCGTCGTGGCCGCGCGGGCGGTCGCGTAGACCGTGGCGGCCCACAGGAACAGCATGGGGCCGTCGGGTGCCGCGTAGAGCGAGAGCAGCGCGTAGAGGGGACAGATCACCGCGGCGGCGAAGGCCAGCCAACCGGCCAATCGCCCGCCCAGGCGCCCGGCGAGCCGGTAGGCCAGGGCCGCCGTGCCGAGGCCCAGCAGGACCATACCGAGGCGCACAGCCGCGGGCGACACGCCGCCGATGGCCGTGGTGGCGCGCACGACCAACGCGACCCCGGGCGGGTGGTCGAAGTATCCGAGGTCGAGCCGGCGCGACCAATCCCAATAGTAGGCCTCGTCGGGCAGCAGCGGTAGCCGGCCGATCCAGATGAGCCGGGAGAGCGCGACCAACACCAGGGCAATCACTATCGACTGTCGACTCACTCGGGATGCCAGGGCGCGTCGGGGACGCCGGCGCGTCGGTTGGCGTAGCGCGCCAGCACGAAGAGCAGGTCGGAGAGCCGGTTGAGATAGCGCAGCGCCTCGGGGCGCACCGCGTCCCCGTCCATGCCCGCGAGGGCCACGGTGCGGCGCTCGGCGCGGCGACAGACCCCGCGGGCGACGTGGAGCGCCGCGGCGGTCGGCGCGCCGCCTGGCAGGATGAACGATGTCAGCGGCTCCAACTCGAGCTCCAGGCGGTCGATGTCGCGCTCCAACGCCTCGGTGCGCGCGCCGGTGGCCAGCGGGATGCGCGCGCCGAGCTTCGTGGCGAGCCGCTCGGGCGGCGTGGCCAGCTCGGCGCCGAGGTCGAACAGCTCACCCTGCAGGCGCGCCAGCAGGGGGTCGATCCCCTTGTCGCGCCCCAGGGCGGCGCGCGCCATGCCCAGCGCGCAGTTGAGCTCGTCCACTGTACCGTAGGCCTCCACGCGCGCATCGTCCTTGGAGACGCGCGCTCCGCCGAACAAGCCTGTTTCGCCCGTGTCGCCGGCCTTGGTGTAGATCTTCATGCGACTTCTCTATTCCTCCCCGATCGTCGGCAGATTGCGCGGGTGGTTGTGCGGGTGGTTGTGCGGGTGGTTGTGCGGGTGCGGCTCGGGGAGCGGCGCCAGGCCCTCGACCCGGCGCAGGTAGCGGCGCACGTCGAGCCCTTCTTCGGACATCGTGGCGCGGGCCAGGTTGTAGTAGCGCCCCTCTCGCCACTCGCTTATCGGGTCGGGCGAATAGGCCAGCAGGCGGTCGTAGGGCATGGTGTAGATGGCCCGCGCCGCCAGCACCTGCATGGTGGTGGAGACCGCGCCCGCTCCCGGCTGGCGCAGCATGTAGTCGAGGTTGCGGAAGCCGCGCGTGCGGCGGATACGCCACGGGATGAACTGGAGCAGCACGAAAAGGATCGGTATGACGGCCACGATCGCGCCGAGCAGAGTGGCGAGGTTCGCGACGGCGGTTAGTTCGCCGTGGCCCGTCTGGATCAGCGCGTCCGGGGGGCCGTGCAGCGCCCCGAAGGCGTCGCGCAGGTTCGGCCCGATGCCGAGGGGGTAGCCGCCGACGGCGTTCTGGAGCTGCGCGACGGCGTCGTTGACCGCCTTGCCGTTCTGGATCAACCCGTTGCCGATGCCGTCGAGCGTGTGCACGGCGTTGTAGACCGCGTTCCCGATGTAGATCCACAGCACGACCCACAGCACGGCGGAGACATCAGCCAGGATGTAGCCCAGGCGGGGCGCCATCAGGTCGGGGTACAGTTTGAGCGAGCGCGGTACGAAAGCGGGCCTGTTCATGAGCTAGCCTCGGCATACAAGTCAGTGTCGGTGTGGACAGGGGGATGAGAGAGGGCGGCGTGGCGCGACCGCATGTCCGCGGGCACGAGGACGGTGAGCGCGCCCGGTATCAGCGAGAAGCGCAGGGGCGTAACGCCGATGGAGACTGAATCGGCGTGTCCGGGCAGCGGATGGGGTGCGCTGATGCGCACGTCGCGGGCCTTGAACGAGGATACGGCGTCGTCGCTGTCGCCGTCGCCGTCGCCGGACGGAGGGCGCGCCAGGCGGCGGAACAGGCTCCAGGGCGACATCGGGCCGTAGACGCGCACGTCGAGCCGGTGGTCGTCCACGACGGCGCCGGGCGCGACGGTGAGCGCGGCGCCGCAATAGGGTCCGTTGGCGACCGTGACCATCAGCGCGTCCATCTCGACGGTCCAACAGTCCATCTCCACCACCAAGCGCTGCGGGCGGTACGTCAGCGCGATCCGCGCCGCCGTGCCCAGCGCGTCCCAGTGCCCGGCGTCGAGCCTGTTGGTCTGCCGGAACAGCGCGGCGTCGAGGCCGACGCCGGCCGCTTCCAGGAAGTAGTGCTCGCCGGCGCGGCCCATGTCGATCACGGCCTGCTCACCCCCGGCGATGACCGCCGCGGCCTCGCGTACGTCGCGGGGGATGGCGAGCATGTGCGCCACGTTCATGAACGAGCCCAGCGGCATGATGCCGAGCGTAGCTCCCGAGCCGAGCAGGCCGACCGCCGTCTCGCGCACCGTGCCGTCGCCCCCCGCCGCGATCACCCGGTCGTAGCCCGCGCGGGCGGCGGCCCGCGCCAACTCGGTGGCGTGCCCCGGCCCGCGCGTCATCTCGACATCGGGCGCGATGTCGCGCCCGGCGAGCGCGGTGAGCGCGGCGTCGAGGGTGGCGCCGTTGGTGGGGAGGCCAGCTTTGCGGCCGGCTCGCGGGTTGGCTATGAGCTTACTACGCATCGTCGCGCATCGTCCATCACAGTAACAGTACAGGGGCTACGGCATAACAAGGGGGCAGAGCGCGAGGCGGCGCCCCTACCCATATAGTACCCCGAACTCCTCGTACGCCTTGATCAACACGAACAAATAGGTCAGCCCGACGAGCTCGCCCGCCAGGACGTCGCTGCTCCAGTGATGCCCCAGGTAGACGCGCGACGGCCCCACGAACAGGATGAGCCCGGCGCAGGTCACGAGGACCACCGTGCGCGCGAGCGAAGGCCTCATGCAGCGGCGCGCCAGGTAGAACATAAAGCCGTAGAACGAGGTGTAGTGCGCGCAGTGGCCGCTGGGGAAGCTGTTGTCGCGGAACTGAAAGACGGCGCGCATGTAGGTCGGGTCCGGGCGCGGGCGGCCGACCAGGATCTTGAGCACGCCGGTGATAGCCCCGGCTCCCATCGTCATCGTGGTGAAGAAAGCTTCGCGCCGCCGGCCCAGCGCCCACATGTCGGCCGTGGTGGCGACGGTCAGGACGTGCTGCAGTGGGGCGAAGCCGGGCGCGCTGATCAAGAGCATGGCGCGCGTGACGGCGCGGTAGTGGCGGCGCTGCAACAGGCGCGTCGTGGCCACGTCGAGGCGGCTGGGCAGGGGGCGCAGGGCCACGCGGCCGAGCAGCGCGACGCCGGCCACGCTGGCGGTCATCGCCACGGCCGTCAGCGCGGCGTTGCCACGCGGCCGCGCGATCCTGGCCGGGGCCGGGCGCGCCATCGTCGCGAGCTCGGCGCGCAGGCGCCGCGCGCCCCTGTTCGCGCGCTCGGATAGGCGCATGATACGGCTTTTCGGCGCCCGTTCGCGACGAGCCTCTATCGGTTCGCCAAGAGCATAAGACATAGCACCTACACGTTATCACAACCCGTGCCAAGGGTTGCTAGAAGGTGCGGCCGAGGGCCTGATCCCAGGGCTGGGGCGCGGCGACGCGCGCGACGACGTCCTCGCGGTCGCGCACGTAGAGGTAGAGTTGCGCGAAGAACTCCTCCTCGGGCAAGGGGTAGGTCGGGTTGATGCAGAGGTAGGGGTGGCGCCAGGGCGGGGACACGCCTGGCGCGGTGAGCACCTCGATACGCCGGCCCACGCGCAGGCGATAGGTCACGCCGGGGTGGAGGCGCGAGGGCAGGTCGAGGTGACCCTGGCGCCGCAGGTCCTCCCAGAGTCCCTCGCCCAGGGTCGTGCGCGCCACCTCGCGGGCGCGGGCGCGCGCCTCGGCGTAGTCGGAGCGCGAGAAGCCGGGGCCGGCGCTGCGCTTGGGCAGGTGGTCCCAGCGCGCCAGCCACGGCCGCTCGAGCTCGCCGTCCGCCGGCTCTTCGGGGGTGTCGGGCAAACCGAAGAGCCGGCGCCACCAGGTGGCGATTAGACTAGCCCCCGGCGATCGGCGCGACGATCTGGTACTCTTCGACCGTGGGGTCAAAGGCGCCGTGATCGATCACGTGTTGGTCGCCCACCTTCTTGGCCACGAGGCATCCGCTCTCGCGGGCCTCGCGCAGGATGCGCTCGGCCTCGACGATCGACCGGCGACCCTCCTCGGTGTCGACGGTGTTGTCGTACTCCACGACCTGATGGCCGCGCCGGTTTGCCACGATGATGCGTCCCATCCGTTTCCTCCTACCGTACCGCCCGTACCGCGTACGGTGTGCTGGGCCGAGGGCGCCGGCGCGGCCATGTTTCGCCGTCCCGGCGCAAGCCGTAGGGCTCTACCATAAGGTACACCTATTGCAGTGCTTGTCAAGTGCCTTCCACGTCCCACGTCCCCCCTTTTAGGGGCAGGTTTTCCACGAAGGGTATCTCGGAGGGCGCCGCCCTCCGAGATACCCTTCGTGCGGAGGGGTGGGCAGCCTCGCTGTCCACCCCTTCAAACAAAAACGTATCCCTGTAAGGGGAATAGGGGAATAGAGGAGTATTATGCCAACATCAGCGATCGATTACTTGCGCGAGCTCGTGGATCTCTCGGGGCCGAGCGGGGCGGAGGAGGACGTGATCCGGGCTATCGCCCGGCGCGTGCGCCCACTCGTCGACACACTCGAGCTCGACCCTTTCGGCAACCTTATCGCCGTCCGACGCGGGGCGGCGCCGGACGCGCGGCGCTGCGCCATCGCCGCGCACATGGACGAGATCGGCTTCCGGGTGCGCAAGATCGAGGAAGACGGCTACCTGCGTTTCGAGAAGGTGGGCGGTAGCGACAACCGCGTGCTGCTGGCGCAGCGCGTCTGGGTGCGCACGGCGCGGGGCCGCCTGCTCGGCGTGATCGGGACCAAGAGCGCGCACCTGCTCAAGGACACCGACCGCGCCTCCGTCCCGCCGCACAGCGAGCAGTACATCGACATCGGCGCGCGGGACAGGGCCGATGCGGAGCGCATGGGCGTGGCCCTCGGCGACCCGGCGGGCTTCGTCGGCGAGCTGGCCGAGCTGGGTTTGGGGAGCGGACGCTACACGGCGCACGCGCTCGACGACCGCGCCGGCTGCGCGATCCTCCTAGCCACGCTCGACGAGCTGCGCGACCGGCCCCTGCCGGTCACGGTCGTCGCGCTCTTCACGGTGCAGGAGGAGGTCGGGCTGCGCGGCGCCCAGGCCGCTATCGGGGGGCAGAGCGCCGACGTCGGGCTCGCGATCGACACGACGGCGCTCGACGACACGCCCGAGACCGCCACCCACAACCTGCGCCTGGGGGCCGGCCCGGCCGTCAAGCTTATGGACGCCAGCACGCTGGCGCACCCTGCCGTGCGCTGTGCGCTCCTAAGGGCGGCGGAAACGGCGGGCGTGGCGGCGCAGCACGAGCTCCTGACGGGGATCGGCACCGACGCGGGTGCGCTGCAGTTCGGCGGCGGCGGCGTGCCCGTCGGGACACTCTCGCTCGGCACGCGCTACACGCACAGCCCCATCGAGGTGCTCGACAAAGAAGACCTCGACGGGGCGGTGAGCCTGCTGCGCGAGTTCCTGCTGACGCTGCAGGACGCCGACCTGCGCTTCACCTCGCTCGACGACTGACCGAGTCAGTTGTATCGATCTGATCCGTCCATGTTAGAGGCGCTACGGGACCTGGACCTGCATCGTTTGATCATGATTGTCGCGGCTATTGTTTGGTGTAGTCGGCGAAGACGAGCTCCCAGACGGTATTGTAGTAGTAGTTGTGCAACGCGAGAGAGTGGATGTCGTAGTGGATCGGGTTCATGACCGGCGCGATCGGCGCGTCGCGCATCATCATCATGTCGAGTCGTGGGTAGAGGCGCAGGCGCGCGGTCCGGTCGGTCATGGCTTTGAGCTTATGCGCGACGGTATCGACTGCCGGGTCGCAGTACCACGACTCGTTGTAGGAACCGGGCACGGCCGAGGCGCAGCTTAGGCCCGGCTCGAAGAAATCGTTCGGGTCCGGGAAGTCCATGTAGTACTGCGACCAGGCCATCGGTACCTTACGTTGGGTTCCCACCAGGGCCGACCAGGTGGCGCTGGTGACCTCCTTCAGTTGCGCTCTGACGCCGATGTTCGCCAGCATGGGAACGATCGCCTGGGTGATGCGCGGGTCGTCGGACACGTTGTCGGTGAGGAGCGTCGTGTCGACGCCCTTGGCATAGCCCGCCTGCGCCATCAATCGCCGCGCCTCGGCGGGGTTATAGGGGTAGAGATCGAAGGCGCCGTGGCCCGGCATGGCCGGCGGGAGGAACGTATTGGTCACCGTGGCCCGTCCGTTCACGAGGCGGAGCAGCAGCGGCTTGTTGATGGCGTAGTTGACGGCCCGCCGCACCAGGACGTTGTCGAACGGCTTCATCTGCGTGTTCATGCTGATGTACCACGTACCGACCAGGACCTGCCGCGTCAGTTGTTTGCTCCATGTCGGATCTTGTCGCACGCTCAAGAACTCTGCCGCGGGGATCGACGGCTCATCGCCGTCGAGGTCGGCCTGGCCCCGCTGGATGCGCAGGAACGCCGTGTTGGCGTCCACCCCGAGATCGGCCTCGATCTTGGCGACGTGACCGACACCAGGCCGGAAGTAGCGCGGGTTACGCGCCAGGACGAGCAGATGGCCCAACTGATACTGCTGGAACATGTAGGGGCCCGTGCCCATCGGATGGAGCTGCGAGTAGGATTTACCGTATTTGGCGATCTGGTTCTTGTCGACGACCGAGCCGAACGGCATCGCCAGCACGTTGAGGAACGAGGCGTCGGGCGAGAGCAGCCGGATGCGCAGCCCCCACGGACCCAGCGCCTGGATGCCGGAGACATGCCCCGTCTTGTGCGCGGCATACTCCTTGGCGCCGGCGATGTTCATCCAGAAGCTGGCCGCGCCGGACTGCGTCGCGGGATTGATGATGCGCTCGAATGAATAGACCCAGTCGGCGGAGGTGGCCAGACGCCCATTCCAGAAGCGCACGTCCCTGCGTAACGCGAAGGTATAGGTCAAGCCGCCGTTGCTAACCGCCGGCATGGTCGTCGCGGCGTCGGGAATCAGGGCGGCGCCGGAGCCATGCCGCGTATCGTAGTCGATCAACCGGTCGTACATCACGCGCATGAAGGGGTAGCACTGCCCGTCGTAGCACTTGCCCGTATCCAGCGTCGAAAAATCGTTGGTGTAGTCGACGATGAGCGTGCCGCCGGCACCGGCGCCCTGCGCCCGCGCCTGCACGGCGTTCGGGGCAATACGCGGCGACAGACCAGAGACAAAGGCCGCGGCCAGGGCCGCCGCTACCATGAAGCGCCACGGTTTTCGCGAAGACATAGCTTAGATCCTCCTGTACTTACGTTACCTGGCGGGCATAAAGCGCTCGAACCAGGCGACGATGCGCGCGCATTGATCGATGACGGCGGGAAACTGGCGCACGCCATGTCCTTCTTGCGGGTAGACCACCAGTTCCGAGGCCACACCCTGCTCCAGCAACGCGCGATGAAACTCGATGGCCTGGGTGGGTGGCGTGCAGCGGTCGAGCGCGCCCGTTGTTTGCAGCGCCGGCGTCCGGACGCGCCCGACGTGCATGATGGGGCTGTGCGTGACGTACCGGCCGCGCGGGTCGGCCGGGTCGTCGCGCAGGAAGAGGTGGTCGAAATCGGGGATATTGCTTGTGTAGTGCGAGCTGACCAGGTCGGTCGCCGGGGCCATGGGGACGGCGGCGGCGAAGCGATCAGTGCGGGTGATCAGCCAACTCGACATGTAGCCGCCATAGCTGGCGCCCATGACGCCGACCCTGGCCGTGTCGACCACGCCGCGCGCCACCAGGGCGTCGATTCCCGACAAGATATCGTCGGTGTCGGCGCCGCCCATGTCGCCGCGCACCATCTCGGCGAAGGCCTGGCCTCGGCCTCCGCTCCCGCGCGGATTGGGGTGCAGTACGGCGTAGCCGCGGCGCGCCAGCAGCGGCGCGAACATATAGGACAGCGACCAGGCGTTGCGCCAGGCCCAGACCGGTCCTCCATGCACATGGACGATCAATGGATGTGGCCCCGGTCCCTTGGGCAGCACGAGCAAGCCCTGGATCTCCAAACCGTCCGGCGCCGTCCAGGACACCTCCTCGAGTGTCCCACCCACCTCCATCGCATAGTCGCCGCCCTCGCATGCCAGCCGCGCGATAGTGCGCGGGGTCCCGTCCCGCACGACCGCGACTTCCGGGAAGCGGCCGTAGCTGTGCAGCGCCAGCGCGAACGCGCCGGCGCCGCACGGCGCGGCCATGGGGTAGCTCTCCCCGGAGGTCTCGCCCGTCGCCCACAACTCGGCGACGCATCCGGTCGCGGCATCGTAGTGACCATACACCGACTGTAAGCCTCGCAGCCCGGCAAAGAAGAGGTGTTGCTCATCGCGCCACGCCAGGTGCGTGACGTCCACGCCACCCGTGTCGATAGTGCGGGGGGGGCGTCCTGGTGGTTCGAACAGCAGGATGTCGCCGGCGAGGAGGGTGCGGTCACTGCACAGCGCCTGCACGACCGCGAAACGCCGTCCCGACGGCGCCGCCGCCGGCAGACCGAGTTGTCGGGGGCTATCGTAGACCGTATTCTCCCGGCCTCCGGCGACATCGATGAGGGCCAACGACGCGCCGTACCACGCCCCCTCGCCCGGTTCTCGTGACACGACGGCGGCGAGCCGCTCCGGTCCGGCCCACACGGCCTCCCAGACGTTCAACCCCTCGCGCGAGACCAGACGGCTGGTCCGCGTGTCCACGTCGTAGAGCCAGAGGCGCCGCCACTGGTTCTCGGTCACCCCACCGTCCACCTGTGGCGTCCACGCCGGTAGGTCCCCCGGGACGTCCGGGGTGGTGGTCGCCCCCTGGACGTCGGACACGTCGGCGCCCGGACCGGCCACGCCGAGCAAGACCGAGCGGCCATCGGGCGACCAGGCGAGATACTCGACCGTGCCGTCGACGGCCGGTGCGCCCCTTGCCTCGCGGAGGCCCTCGCGCTCCAATAGGTAGAGCTGCTGATGTCCTTTCTCGACGCGATCGGAGAGGAACGCCAGCCGCGCGCCATCGGGCGACCAGCGGGCAAAGCGGTCGTCGTTGGGGCCGGCCGTGATCTCGTCGAAGGTCCCCGCGCCGACGTCGGCGCGGCAGATGCGCGTCGTGGGCAAACCTTCCAGGCGCTCCAGGCGGCTGCCGGTGAAGGCGACGTAGCGCCCGTCGGGCGAAGGCGTCGGGTCGGCGGCGTCGGAGATACGCCCGAAGGCCGGGGCGAAAACGCGGCGAAAATGGTCCTCGATCTCACGATACAGTGGTGTCTGGCGCAGGTCTCGGTCCACGTCCTTCTCCAGTCTCTTGTACGACTCGCTTGGCCTCTAACGATAGCGGATGCGCGGGTCGATCAGCGCATAACTCAGGTCGACGACGATGTTGGACACGACGATGAGCACGGCGGCGAAGAGCACGGTGCCGAGGATGATGGGGACATCGAGCTGGCCGATGGCGTCGATGGCCTGCTTGCCGATGCCGGGCAGCGCGTAGGCCTGCTCGATGATAAAGGCCCCACCCAGGAAGTAGCCCAGGTCGATGCCGATCTGCGTCACGATCGGCGCGATGGCGTTGGGGATGACGTGACGGAACAGGATGTAGCGCTCGGAGAGCCCTTTGGCGCGCGCCATGCGAATGTAGGGCTGGTCGAGCACATCCAGGATCGTAGAGCGAAACGTGCGCGTGTAGATGGCGGCCCCGCCGATGCCGAGGGTGACGCACGGCAGGATCATGTATTTGAACACCGGGTCGCCGTAGCCGCCGATCGGAAAGAGCGCGATCGTGAAGGCCAGGTAGTAGAGCAGCACCAGGCCCAGCCAGAAGGGCGGCGCAGAGACGCCTCCGAGCGCGAACAACATGGCGGCGCGGTCGAGCCACGAACCGCGCCGGTAAGCGGAGATGACGCCGGTGGGCAGGCCGATCAGCAACTCCACGATGAGCCCCCCGACGGCCAGTTGGGCCGTGACGGGGAAGCGCGCCAGGATAGTGGGCAGCACCGGGACGTTCTGCACGTACGAGTAGCCGAAGTTGCCGTGCAGCACGTTGCCCAGGTAGCGCGTGTACTGCGTCCAGAACGGCTGGTCGAGACCAAGCTGGTGGCGGATGCTGAGCACCGTGTCGGCCGACGCGCCGTTCCCCGCGATGCGCCGCGCCGGGTCGCCCGGCATGAGAAAAGTCAGGGCAAAGGTGATGGTGATGACCCCGAGGAGCACCAGCAGCATCCAGAGCAGGCGTCTGATTAGGTAGCGGAGCATAAGCTGGCGGACCTGCGACTACGGTCGCATGGCAGACGACCTGCACTGCGGTGCAAGCGAGGGCGCAACGTAGGCCCCCGACCGCAGTCGGCGTTACTTTGCCATGCGACCAGGCGGATCGGGCTCTCGGGCTTCGCCCGACAGCCCAACCGAGCAGTCGCAGGCGTCCTTTATCCTTTCACGTAATCTTGAAACACGAGCGTCCAGGGGCTCGCCGAGATAGAGTAGCGTTTCATCGACGTGGAGGGCAGGCTGTAGAACACGGAGTTGAAGACCGGCGCGACCGGCGCATCCTCCATCACCATCTTGTCGAGCTGGGGGTAGAGGCGCAGGCGCGCGGCGCGATCGGTCATGATCTTGAGCTTGTGGGCGAACGCGTCGACCTTGGGGTTGCAGTAGAACGACATATTGAACGTGCCGGGGACGGCCGAGGCGCAGCTCATGATCGGCTCGTACCAGTCGTTAGGGTCGGGGAAGTCCTGGTACCACGCTGTCCAGGTGATCGGCGACTTGCCCTTACTCTGCACGATGGCCTGCCACTGGGGGCCGGGCAACACCTTGAGCTGGGCCTTGATGCCGATCGCCCCCAGCATCGGGACGATCGCCTGCGAGATGCGCGGATCGTCGGCCGAGTTGTCGCTGTAGAAGGTGGTGCTGAAGCCGTCGGGGTAGCCGGCCTGCTTCAGCAGTTGGCGGGCCTTCGCCGGGTTGTACGAGTACAGCGCGTATTTGCCGTAGCCCGGCATCAGTGGCGGGAGGAAGGTAGCGGTCGCCGAGCCGCGCCCGTTGACGAGGCGCACCAACAGCGGCTTGTTGATGGCATAGTTGACGGCCCGCCGCACCAACACATTGTCGAAGGGCTTCATCTGCGTATTCATGGCAATATACTGCGTCGCGACCTGCACCTGCTTGGCGACGCGCTTGCTCAGCGTCGGATCGCTCAGCACGTTGAGAAATTCGGCCGGCGGGATCGGCGTCGGGAAGTCGCCGTCGAGGTCGGCCTGGCCGCGTTGGATGCGCAGGAACGCCGTCTCGGTCGACACCCCGATGTCGGCCTCGATACTGTCGACGTGACCCGTACCGGGGCGGAAGTAGTGGGGATTGCGCGCTAGCGTCAGCCGCTGCCCCGACTTATAGTCCTTGAACTCGTAGGGTCCCGTCCCCATGGGATGCTGCGCACCGTACGATTTGCCGTATTTGGCGATCTGGTTCTTGTCGACGACCGAGCCGAACGGCATCGCCAGCACATAGAGGAAGGTGCTGTCGGGGCTGAGCAGGTCGATGCGCAACCCGAACTTGCCGGCAGCCTTGATGCCGGAGACGCTCGTGGCCTTGCCGGCGGCGAACCGCGTCGCGCCGACGATACCCTGCCAGAAGGCCGCGGCGCCGGCCTGCGATTTAGGGTCGATGATGCGCTGGAACGAGTAGACCCAGTCGGCCGCCGTGACGAGGCGCCCGTTCCAGAAATGCACATCGTGGCGCAGTTGGAAGGTGTAGGTTTTGCCGCCGTTGCTGATCGCCGGCATGGCCGCCGCGGCGTCGGGGATCAGGCTCAGGCCCGTCCCATGCGCCGTATCATAGCCGACGAGTTGGTCGTACATCGCGTGCATGAACGGGTAGCACTGGGTGTCATAGCAGCGGGCGCTGTCGAGCGACGAGAAGTCGGCGATGTAGTCGACGACGATCGTCTTACTGCCGGCCGCGTGGGCGCGCGCGTGGGCCAGCCCCGGCGCCGCCTGCAACGTCACGCCGCAGACGAGGGCCACGCCCAGGATTGCCGTGAGGGTGGAGCGCCATTTGCCTGTAAGCACTGGTAGTCCCCTTTTGTTAGTGAAATAGTGCATTGGTTGGCCTGCGACTGCCGTCGCACGGCACACTGTGCCGACTGCGGTCGCATGGCACATTATGCCGGCTGCGGTCGCATGGCCCACTGTGCCGACTGCGGTCGGATAATTGCAAACAGCGTTGCTTATCTAGTGTGGAGCATCACTTTGACGTAGGTGGTGATCGACGAAGACAATCCGTTTGCGTCCTTCCTTCCTTTGTCAACCTCCAAGAAATCTTTTCCAGCAACACCGCCTTTCTCCCGACCGCAGCCGGCAGTCGGCATAGTGGGCCATGCGACCGCAGTCGCAGGCTCTATGGCTAGTCACTCCGCCGCACCGGATCAAGGGTATCGCGCAGCCAGTCGCCCAGCAGGTTGAAGCCCAAGACCGTGACGAGGATGGCCAGACCGGGGAAGATCATCATCCACGGGTCGGAGTGGTAATAGTTCTGCGCCTCGTTGATCATATTGCCCCACGTCGGCGTGGGTAACGGCACGCTGATGCCCACATAGCTGAGCGAGGCCTCGACGAGGACAGTGGTGGCGATGCCGAGCGTAGTGTAGACGACGATCACCGAGGCCAGGTGCGGCAGGATGTAGAGCAGCAGGATGCGTGTCCCCGTCGCACCGAGCGCGCGCGCCGCCTCGACGAACTCGCGTTCTTTGAGTGAGAGCACCATGCCGTGGATGACGCGCGCCGTGGTCGTCCAATACAAAATGGCGATAGCGACGACGACGTTGGTCAGGCTGGGACCGGTGATGGCGATGAGCGCGATGGCGAAGAGCAGCACGGGGAACGCCATGGTAATGTCGGTCAGGCGCATCAGAACCGTCCCCACGACGCCGCCGGCGTAGGCGGACACGGCGCCGACGGCGACGCCGATTACCACGGCCAGCCCGTTGGCCAGGAGGCCGATAATAAGCGAGATCCGCGCGCCATAAATGAGCCGGCTCAGCAAGTCGCGGCCCAGGTCATCCGTTCCGAGTGGAAACTTGCCGCCCGGTGGAAGCGGGGCGCCGAGCTCGCTCAGACCGTCCTGAAATTGCGCGGCCGGGTCGTGCGGGGCGAGGGCCGGTGCGAAGACGGCTACGACCACGAAGAGGAGTACGATGACGGCCCCGAGCAGGGCCAGCTTATCATGGCGCAAGCTATCCCACACCCGACGCCAGGCGCCGCCGTCGAGCTCGACGACCTCGTCGCGGCCGCTGTCGACGCCGGCGAGCGGCGTGGCGATCTGCTGGTCCATGGACATGGACGCCTCCTCCGTTGTCGTGTTAAGCGCGAGCGATCGGCTCTCCGGCGTAGTGACAGGCGACCCAGCGGCCCGGCTGAGCCTCGCGCCAGGCCGGGACCTCACGGGCGCAGCGCTCACGCGCGATGGGACAGCGCGTGTGGAACACGCAGCCGGACGGCGGATTGACCGGCGTCGGCACGTCCCCGCTCAGGATAATACGCTTGCGCGTGTCCTCCACATCGGGGTCAGGCACGGGAACGGCCGACATGAGCGAGACCGTGTATGGGTGCAGCGGCCCATCGTACAGGTCCGCGTTGTCGGCCAGTTCCATGAACTTGCCCAGGTACATCACGGCGACGCGGTCGCAGATGTGCCGCACGACCGAGAGGTCGTGGGCGATAAACAGGTAGGTCAGGCCGAATTCACCCTGTAGGTCTTCGAGCAGGTTGATGACCTGGGCGCGGATCGACACGTCGAGCGCCGAGATCGGCTCGTCGCAGACGATAAACTCGGGACCCACGGCGAGGGCGCGCGCGATGCCGATGCGCTGGCGCTGTCCGCCCGAGAACTCGTGCGGGTAGCGTTGCGCGTAGGCGGGGTCGAGCCCGACACGGCGCAACAACTCGCGGACGCGCGCCGCGCGCGCGCGTCCCTTCGCCAGCCCGTGGATGGCCAGCGCGTCGCCCACGATCGTCTCCACGCGCATACGACTGTTGAGCGAGGCGTAGGGGTCCTGGAAGACGATCTGCAGGCGCCGGCGCATGCGGCGCATCTCGCGCTCCGAGAGCGTGCAGAGGTCGCGGCCCTCGAAGAGCACCTGGCCCGTGGTCGCGCGCGTGAGCTGGAGCACCGTGCGGCCGGTCGTGCTCTTCCCGCACCCCGACTCGCCGACGAGGCCCAGCGTTTCGCCCTTGTAGACGTCGAAAGAGATGCCGTCGACCGCCTTGACGTGCGCCATCTCGCCGAAGACGCCGCGCCGCCCGGCAGGGAAGTAGGTGCGCAGGTCGCGGACGCTGAGCAACGGCTCCCCGCGCGCCGGGTCCGCGCCCACCTGGCCCTGCTCCACGGGCGCCACCATCAGGCCGCCTCGCGTCTGATGTCGTAGTGGCAGGCCGCGCGGTGGCAGGGCGCGACTTCGCGCAGGGGCGGCGTTTCCCGGCGGCACAGGTCGGTAGCGAAGGGGCAGCGCGTGTGGAAGGGGCATCCCGTGGGCAGGCGCGAGAGGTCGGGTGGCAGGCCCTCGATCTGGGGCAGGCGCTCGGCGCGCGGTCGGTCGAGCCGGGGGACCGATTTGAGCAGCCCGATCGTGTAGGGGTGGCGTGGGTCGTAGAACGTGTCGCGCCGCGCCGCCTCCTCGACGATCGAGCCGCCGTACATGACCAGGATGCGCTCGCACATGCCCGCCACGACGCCGAGGTCGTGCGTGATGAGCAAGACGGCGGTGTTTCTTTCGCGCGCCAGGCCGCGCATCAGCTCCAGGATCTGCGCCTGGATCGTCACGTCCAGGGCGGTCGTCGGCTCGTCCGCGAGCACGAGCGCGGGGTTGCAGGAGAGGGCGATGGCGATGACCACGCGCTGGCGCATGCCGCCGCTGAATTGGTGCGGGTAGTCGCGCACGCGCCGCTCGGCGGCGGGGATGCCGACCAGCCGCAGCATCTCGACAGCGCGGTCGCGCGCCGCGCGCTTGCCCAGCCCCATGTGCAGGCGGATGCCCTCGGTCATCTGGCGCTCCACGCGGACCATCGGGTTGAGCGAGGTCATGGGGTCCTGGAAGATCATGGCGATCTCCTTGCCGCGCAGGCCCCGCATGTCGCGCGCGCCGAGCGCCAGGAGATCACGCCCCTTGAAGCGCACCGCGCCCGCGACGATGCGGCCGGGCGGATCGGGGATCAGGCGCATCAGCGAGAGCGCGGTCACGCTCTTGCCGGAGCCTGATTCGCCCACGACGCCCACCGTCTCGCCCGCGTCGATGTGGAAGCTCACGCCGTTCACAGCCGCGACGGGGCCGCGCGGCCCCCTGAACACGGTACGCAACCCATCGACGTCGAGCAGGCGTTCTCCGGGGATCATACAGATCCTTCCACCAGTATTATGACGCCGGCATGAGCGTCAGGGGTTACAGGGTTGCGTTTGCCCGGCAGTATACGGAACGTATAGACGCCGCGTCAAGCAGTCAAAAGAACCAGGACAAGCCGACAATTTGTAGCGCTGGCTGGCGTGGCGCGCGTCGTAACCTACTGGGAGCGCCGGCTTCCAGCCGGCAAAACGGTCAACGGGCGACCGGGCCGGCGGTGGTAAACCACATGCCGCCGACCGTGGGCCGGTGCTCTCAGTAGATACGAAACGTGGAGCAAACCCCAATTGGACGCCCACGACACCATGCCGTCCGCTACCCGTTGTTTGACCACAATACGACGACACGGCGCTAGGTGTTATGCTCTTGTATAACAACAAACTATCATGCACGCAAGGAAGGGCAAGAGCTATGACCGAAACGCGGCCCGCACAGGAAGGGCGCATCCCGTTCAGAGGCTATCACACGTGGTACCGCATCGTGGGCGACCATGATGAGCCGGGGAAGCTGCCGCTGCTGACGTTGCACGGGGGACCCGGCGCGACGCACGACTACCTGGAGTCGCTCGAGGCCATGGCCGCGACCGGGCGCCGCGTCATCTTCTACGACCAGCTCGGCTGCGGCAAGTCCGCCACGCCGTCCAATCCATCCATGTGGACGATCCCGCTCTACGTCGAGGAGGTGAACGGCGTGCGCGCGGCGCTCGGGCTCGACCGCGCGCACATCGTGGGACAGTCCTGGGGTGGGATGCTGGGCATGGAGTACGCCGTGACGCAGCCCGAGGGGTTGGCGAGCCTGACGATCGCCGATTCGCCGGCCAACATGGTCCAGTGGGTGGCCGAGGCCAACCGGTTGCGCGAGGAGCTGCCGCCGGAGGTCCAGCAAACCCTGCTGCGGCACGAGGAGGCGGGGACGACCGACTCGCCGGAGTACGAGCGGGCTATGCAGGTGTTCTACCGCCGGCACGTGTGCCGGCTCGACCCCATGCCGGAGTACGTCGAACGCGCCTTCGCCAACATCGCCGCGAACCCCGAGGTCTACCACACCATGAACGGCCCGAGCGAGTTTCACGTCATCGGTACCATCAAAGACTGGGACATCACGGGCCGCCTCGGCGAGATCAAGGTACCGACGCTGGTCGTCTCGGGCCGCTACGACGAGGCGACCCCGGCCATCGCCGAGACCGTGCACCGCGGCATAGCGGGCTCGGAGTGGACCCTGTTCGAGCAGAGTTCGCACATGCCGCACGCCGAGGAGCCCGAGCGATTCATGCGCGTGCTCGACGACTTCCTGACGCGCGTGGAACGGGCGTAGCATCCGCGGTCGATAGATGTGGGGACGTGAGGAGGGGGCATGGCGCCCCAGGGTCTGTGCATTGTCGAGGTGGATGTGTAACGCTCCTCTTCTCTCTCGCCTGAGGGGGCGTGTGTCGGTCTCGACCGCCACGTACTATAGCCGCCGGTCGGGGCGCTGTTAGTGGTGGGCAGTCGGGCCTGTAGCCTCCATCGCGACGCCGACAGGGCTACCCCAGGGCTCGGCCGACAGGCGCGCTATGCGGCCATGGCGTGCGCCCAACACCGGCGAGGACGGCCGCGCGGACGGGCTCAGAAAGCGCTGCACGTCACGATCAATGACTACCAGCGAACTGATGGGTCAGCGTTCCGTTCCAACGACCACGATGCCACGGTCCCTGGCGGCCTGGATATTCAAGCCGTTGTCGGCCTGGACACGTATGCGCAAGCCGCCACTACCAACGTGCGCACCTACAATGGGGTCCAGGGCTACTTCCCGAACGACTTCCGCACCGCCTATGACATGGACACCGTCAGCACCACTGCCGGCGGGCAGGTGATAGGGTTAACCCTCTGGGCCGGCAAGGTCGCGCAGCCGGATCTGCACACCTTTGCCGCCCAGAGCGGCACCCCCGAACTCGTGGCGGGCCAGAGCGGCGACAATGGGATCGACTGGATCGGCGTCAACGGCAATCCCATGACCGACACGAGTCAGCTTGACGAAACGGCCATGGACTCCGAGTACTCGCACGGGGTCGCGCCGGGGAGTCACCTCAAGTTCTGGCTGGCTCCGTGCAGCTACGATGCGCAGGGGAACTGCGGGGGCGATAGCACCGGGTTGGCCAACGCGATTGACCTCGCCGCCAAAGACCCGGCTGTTCATGTTGTGTCGAATAGTTGGGGCTTCCGAAACATTACGGCGGCGGACGCCCGTAGCTCCCTCGTCACAACCATCGATACCTCCCTTCAGCGCGGCGTCGCTGGCGGCACAACATTCTACTTCGCCACCGGCGATAACGGGGCGAACTCGGGCTGCGTCGACAAACAGTCTCCTCCCTGTCCACCATGGTACCCCGCGTCGAGTCGCTACGCCGTGGCCGTCGGCGGCACGACGCTCAACACAAACAGCGACTTTACGTACCAATCCGAGTCCGCATGGAGCGGGTCGGGTGGGGGGTGCGCGACGTATTTCGCCCGTCCATCTTGGCAGACGAATGTCACGGCAACGGACAATGGCTCTACCTGCACGGGGCGGGCAACACCCGACGTGGCGGCCGCTGGCGACCCGACGACGGGGGCCATCGTCTACTACCAAGGCAAGGATCAGGCTTTTGGTGGGACAAGCCTGGCGACGCCCCTATGGGCTGGCATGACCGCCGACATCGATTTCTCCCTCGGGTCAGACGGATTTTTCCTAGCCGGTTTCCTGGTCCGGAACTGTACAAGATGGAAGCCGATCCCAACGCGGCCCCCTACGTCTTCCACGACGTGACGACGGGCAACAACGGCTATTCTGCCGGCCCAGGCTGGGACGAGGCGACGGGCCTGGGGTCCCCCGACGCGTACCAGCTTTACTTGCAACTGGAGAGCTACTACGACGCGCCCATTTCCAACTTCGCGGGCACAGGTGGCCCCGGATGTAGCGGCGATGGAGGGCAGGCGACACAGGCGCTCCTCAACCGACCCTATGGAGTGGCGACCTCCCGCGACGGGACGGTGTATATCTCCGACGCCGCCTGCAACACCGTGCGCCGGGTCAATACAGGAGGGAACATCGTCAACGTCGCCGGGACCGGCACGCCGGGCGTCGGGAGCTATTCGGGCGATGGAGGCTACGCGAGCTCCGCGCACCTCAACAGGCCCATGGGCGTCGCGGTCGACAACAACAATCTCTACATCGTCGACACCGGCAACGACGTCGTCCGAGAGGTCACGAACGGGATTATCCGCACCATCGCGGGAACCGGGACCGGCGGTTATAACGGCGACGGCCATGCGACGACCCACCAACTGAGCCGGCCCACCGGCGTGGCGGTCGACCCGTCTACCGGCCTCGTCTACATCGCCGACGCCGGCAACAATCTCATCCGTTCGATCGACAGCTCAGGAAACATGAATACGGTCGCGGGCACGCCGCGGGTTGCCGGCTTCTCCGGCGATGGTGGCCCGGCGCCAGGCGCGCAACTCAACGATCCCGAGGGCGTCGCCGTGCTGCTCGGCAACGTGTACATCGCCGACAAGGGCAATAACCGCATCCGCATCGTAGAACGGGGCAACATCGCCACGTACGCCGGGACCGGTGTGCAAGGTGACACGATCGATGCGTCGGGCTTGGCCACGAATGCCCAACTCGACGGGCCTAACAGCCTGACGGTCGATAGCTTCGGCAATGTCTACTTCACCGAAGATACGGGGAATAGGGTGCGCGAGATCGACACGGTACAGCTACAGTGAACCGTGCAACGGGCGGTGATGGCGGTGACGGGCCGCATGTGGCAGGCTGAAGGGGTCCGTGGCTGGCTCCCACGGGCGTCAGGAGCCCGGCGCATGGACCCGTCCTC
>JAABVA010002076.1_pt1 | contig 20421 bp, 18 predicted proteins | sample 5560331 | NCBI WGS metagenome assembly JAABVA01 (sample SAMN12812661, study PRJNA571458) | rock metagenome | isolation source: Antarctica rocks | place: Antarctica: Victoria Land, Mt New Zealand sud | collected 2016-01-07 | reverse complement strand
ACGCCATGCGCCTCATGCGTTTGTGCAACATGGCAGCTGTCAGGTTGGCTTAAAAGCTGCAAAAATGGCCTTGACAACGGCTTAAAATCCTTAACTTGTAGAAAAAGGACTAAGGACTCGTTAAGAAATAACTTCCCGCCGCTGTGCTGCCTCGGACGCTTGAACGCGGCGAACAAAACGGGAAGTTAATCTTTAACGGCTCCTAAGGATGTGTGTTGGGGTCATCGGTCGCCAAGCCTTCCCCGAATGCGGCCACGAGCAGCCGCGTATCTGCCGCAATGAATACGAGAGGCGGTAGCCCCGCTCCGATTAAGCGCGCGTTACTCTCCAGGGCTGACGCCAATTGGAGCGCATCATACGCTCGGAGCGGATGCCGCTCCAGCAACCCTTCCGCCTGGGAGACAATGCGCGCGCTTAACTCTATCACCAGGTATTCGCGCCGCGCATGGCGATCGACCAGCAGCCGTATCGCCTGCGCGGTATGCGGGGTGACGCCACCCTCTCGAACACGCCTCCAGACGCCAGAGAGAACCTCTGCTTGCGTCATCCGTGCCACGAGGATGGTATTTCCGGCGTTCGGCATGGTCAAAGAGCGCACCCACGGTGTGCCCCGCTCCGGGACATAGCGTTTAACGACCGCGCTGCTGTCGAGAAAGTAGGCCGTCACGGCCCCTCTCGCCGCTCGTCCAAGAGTGCTTCCGAAACAGGCGGCGTGCCGCGCATAGCCGCATCGATGGTGGCTAGCATAGCTGTTTCGTCCACCTCAGGCGTCTGTTCGATGTCGATCGGCGCCAGTATGTCCGCAAGCACCGACCGCGCTTGCTCCCGATCGGAGAGGACCGCCAGGCGGATCTCCTGCCCGTCGCTCAAGGCTAGCGGATCGAGCGGACGCAGTTGTCCCTGCTCGTATATTGCACGGATAATCTCGGTCATCGTTTACATACCGCCAGTTTTCCCCAGTGTAGCACACAGGGATACCCACCAACCTGACGCGGCGGCGTAACTTGGTGGGTAACGTTGCGGGTTTGCGTGGTCGCCGCCTTTCCCATATGCCAGACTATAAGCAGGCGAACGCCACAGGGTGTTGGCCGTGATACCGCCGGACGTTGCAGTTGTATAGGAAGGAGTGAGATCATGCCGGTGGAACAGAATAAGGCGGCGGCGCCGCCTGGCACGGTCGCCTGAGGTAGCGAAAACGAGAGATACCGCATATGAGCAGTAAGAGATGTAGCGAAAGGATGACGTCACATGGCCATCACTGCCGTAGCCAGCCCCGTTCCCGCCGCTAAGGTCGCGTCCTATCAGCAATTCCGCGCGGCACTGGACGGGACGCGCCGCGCCGAATTCGAGGCGTCTCGCCGTCGGGTCGGCCTGCGCGAATACAGCTTTGCACAACCCCTCCCTGACAGCATCTATCTGCAAATCTCTGTCTGGGAAGGGGACGATCCCGCCGCGAGTCTCAGGCGCATGTTGCAGGCGCAAGATGAGTTCACGCGATGGTTCGTGGCCCAGGTCAAGGAGATCCATGGCGTCGATCCCGACCAGGTAGATGTGGCGGCGCTGCTGCCCCAGCCGCCGGTCGACTCGGGCCCGATCTAGCCACCTCACTCGTAGAGCGGAGGGCGGCGTCAAGCGCTTGCTCGAGCGTGAGGGGACGCCCTCCTGCCTGCGGCGCCCCGAACGTGGCCGCCGCGAAGGCGATGGCGCGGCGGGGCACGTCCCGCCCCGCCGCCACGGCCATGATCGCGATAGCTCCCGAGCCCCGCTCCGCGAGCGCGAAGTCCCCTTCTTGTTCCAGCAGGTCCAGTGCAAGTAGCTGGGCGGCGTCGTGGAAGTGTGTCTGCGCATCCTCGGCCAGGGCCAGATAGTAGGCAGCGTGGCGCCGCCGAGCCTCCTCAGCCTCGCCCGCCGCCTCAAGCTGCTCCAGGGCATATTCCCGGATCGTGGACAGCATGGCGTAGCGCGGCTCCCCATCATCCCCCGCATCCACCCGCAGCAGATAGGCCGCCGCCAACGCGGCCAGCCCCTCCGCGACATCTGTCCCCGCCAGCGGGTCGCCAGGCGCGCCCATCAGACAGACCGCCCGCGCCGCGTCGAGAGTGCAGCCGCCCGCCACAGGGGCAAGCCGCCGGAACAGCGCCTGCTCCGCCGTGGGCAGAAGATCGTAGCTCCAGGCAACGGTCGCACGGAGCGTGCGCTGACGCGCGGGCGCGTCGCGCGGGCCGTCCACCAGCACTCCCAGCGGCCGATCCAGGCGCGCCAACAACGCCGCTGCCGGTAGCGTCCCCAGCCGCGCGGCGGCCAACTCGATGGCCAGCGGCAACCCATCCAGCCGCACGCAGATCGCGGCCACGGCTGCGGCGTTGCCCGGCGTCAGTGCGAAGGCGGAATCAGCCACCCGCGCCCGCTGCACGAACAGCGCCACCGCCGCTGTCGCGCCCAACACATCGAGCGGTGGGAGGGGGTCGAGATCGGGAATGGCGAGCGGCGGGACAGCGTAGACCTGTTCGCCGCGCACGCGCAGCGCCGCGCGACTCGTCGCCAGCACGCGCAGCCCTGGGCAGGCCGCGCGCAGCGCCGCCACCTCTGCCGCCGCCTCGGCCACCTGCTCACAGTTGTCGAGCACCAGCAGGAGTTGCCGGTCGCGCAGGTGGGCGGCCAGTATCTCGGCGGCGGGGCGGCTGCCCTGTGCCAGCAAGCCAAGAGCTTGGGCAATCGCCGGCAGGACCAAGGTGGGGTCGCGCAGGGGCGTCAGGTCCACGAAAACGGCTCCATCGGCGAAGCGCTCCTGGGCGGCGTGGGCGGCCTGGAGGGCCAGGCGGGTCTTGCCGACGCCACCCGGCCCGACCAGGGTCAGCAGACGCAGATCGTCGCGTCGCAGCAGGGCGTCCAGGTCGACGCCCGCGCGCGCGCGGCCCACCAACATGGTGGGGGGCGTGGGTAGCGCGCCGGGCCGGGCGAGAGTAGCGGCGCCTCCAGCGGGGGAACTGCCGCGCCGGCGTGGCCTCGGACAGGAAGCGTTCGCGCTCCGGCCCATCCAGCTCCAGCGCGGTGGTCAGGCGCGTGAGCGTGTCGCGTAGCGGCCGATTCCCGCCGCGCTCCAGGTTCTGGATACCGCGCACGCTCACGCCGGACTGCTCAGCCAAGGCCTCCTGCGTCAGCCTTGCCCGCAGCCGGTAGCTCTTGAGTAGCGCGCCGAACGATGTGCTCGTTTCCGCGCCCATAGTCCCACCTACACTCCCCTACCCCTACCGCCGTCGCCCACCTCGATGGCCCGTCGCGTCAGCGCTATGATAGCACAGGCGTCTTCCAGTCGGGTAAACTGATGAGAGTAGAGTATTGGGGAGGGCCGGCCAATGGAGCAGACGACGATAGAGACGGTATACCTGGATCACGCGGCCACGACACCGATGGACCCGCGCGTGGTCGAGGCGATGCTGCCGTACCTCTACGAGCACTTCGGCAACCCGTCCAGCATGTACGGCGTCGGGCGCACGGCGCGCGCGGCGATTGACCGCGCGCGCGAGGACGTGGCCGACGCGGTCGGGGCGCGGCCGACTGAGATTGTCTTCACCAGCGGCGGCACCGAGAGCGACAACGCCGCCATCAAGGGCGTGGCTATGGCCCGCCAGCACGAGGGCAACCACATCATCACGGCCGCGACCGAGCACCACGCCGTCCTGCACACATGCGAGTGGCTGGAGCGGCTGGGTTTCGAGACGACGGTGCTGCCGGTAAACCCCTATGGGCGTGTCGATCCGGATGAGGTGGAGCGCGCCATCCGGCCCACCACGACGCTCATCACGCTGATGTACGCCAACAACGAGATCGGCACGGTTCACCCGCTGGCCGCGATCGGTAAGATAGCGAAGCGACGCGGCGTGACGTTCCATACCGACGCGGTACAGGCGGCCGGCGCGCTGCCCATCGACGTCGACACGCTGGGGGTGGATCTGCTCAGCCTGTCCGCGCACAAGTTCTATGGACCGAAGGGCTCCGGCGTGCTCTACGCGCGGCGCGGTATGCCGTGGCTGCCGCAACAGCCGGGCGGGGGGCAGGAGCGCGGGCGGCGTTCGGGGACGGAGAACACTGCCGGGATCGTGGGGCTGGCCACGGCGCTACGCCTATCCGCCGAGTCGATGGAGGGCGCGACGGCGCACTGCGCGCGCCTGCGCGACCGTCTGCGCGACGAACTCACGCGCGCGGTCCCCGACGTGTCGCTCAACGGACACCCCACGGAGCGCCTGCCCAACAACCTCAATCTGTCGTTCCGCGGCGTCGACGGCGAGTCATTGCTGCTCAACCTGGACATGCACGGCATCGCCGCCTCCAGCGGCTCGGCCTGCACGGCGGGTTCGCTCGATCCCTCGCATGTGCTCACGGCGCTTGGACTGTCGCGCGAGTTGGCGCAAGGCTCGCTGCGCCTGTCCGTCGGCCGTGGCAGCACCGACGCGCACATCGACCGCGCGCTGGCGGTGCTGCCCGCCGTCGTCACCAAGCTGCGCAGCCTCTCGACTGTATAACCAAAACCCGACTATGGTCTTGACAATAGGGGCTTCCGTGATCGAAAACGAGCAGCAGTATCAAACAACTAAAGAATGGGCAGAGAAGTTCGCGCAGGCGGCGGCGCAAACGGAAGAAAAGTCCGCGCACCTGCACCCGACTCTTCGCAAGGCGGTCAGAGAGGGCTACGAGAGCCAGGCTGAGGAACTGCAGGCGCAATTGGCCGAGTACGAAGCCCTGCGCGACAACCACATCGCCGTGCTCGAACTGGACTCGCTGACGCAGTTGCCGGAGGCGCTGGTTCGCGCGCGCAAAGCGGCTGGCTTGACGCAGAAGGAACTAGGCCAGCACCTGGGGCTCAAGGAGCAGCAGATCCAACGCTACGAGGCGACACGCTATGCCGGGGCCAACCTGACGCGCGTCCAAGCCGTGGTCGACGCGCTGGGCGTGCGCATCCACGAGCGCGTGATACTGCCGACAGCGGCGAGCGCGGCGGAGACGGCCAAGGCGTATGCCGCGCCACGGAAGCCCGACGCGGCGCCCCGCGCGGCGTCGTCGCAAGGCTAGAGGGTGGGGAACGGGTGGCGGTGGAACTCGTCGCGTGCGTGCCGAACTTCTCGGAGGGGCAGCGGCCCGAGGTTATCATGAGAGACTTATGAATAGACGAGCGCGACGCCGGGCCGCGCGGTCCGCCCATCGGCCCACAGCGCCGCCCCGTTCACGACGCGCTTTGGCGCCGGTGGCGCGCATCGGGCTGGTCGTGGCGGGAACGATCCTTGCTGTGGGAGCAATCGCGCTAGCGGTCCACGGACAAGGGGACCGCGCCAGCCGTTTTATTGGCGTCGCCGTCGTGGTTGGAATCGCCCTCGTCGTCGTGGCCTGGAAAGGGACGGCGTGACACGGACGGTACCGCGCGGTCAAGTAATATATAAATAGTATTACGTCAACAGCGCCTAGCCGCGCCACACCCAGGCGCCGATACGCCAATGGATAACGCCTAGCCGAGAGGAGGTACGCGCGGCTCCCTGAGCTCCAGCAGCAGCGGGGGTGCCCGCGTAGACACATATGGTTACAACAGCCACAGACGAGAGGGTGAGCGCCGATAAGCGCGCGGCCGGCGACCCGCCGCAGGCGCAAGGCGATACGACGCGGGCGCGCGGAGCGGGCCGCGGCGGCCCCGTCGTCGCCTTCGTTTCATCGTACGTGCCGCGCGAGTGCGGCATCGCCACCTTTACGCGCGACCTGCACACAGGCCTCGATCAGGTGCGCCACGGCCAGCAGAGCCTGATCGTGGCCATCAACGACCAGGACGCCGAGTACGCCTACGCGCGTCGCGTCGTCTTCCAGGTCGACCAGTCCGACCCGCACAGCTACGTCGAGGCGGCGCGCTACCTCAACCGCAGCCGCGTGCAGGTGGTCAGCATCCAGCACGAGTTTGGCCGCTTCGGCGCCCTCAAAGACGGAGAGGTCACCGAGGACCACCTGCTGCCGATGCTGCGCGAGCTCAAGAAGCCGGCCATCGTGACCATGCACACGGTGCTGCCGCAGCCGTCGGAGAGCCTCAAAGGCTGGGTGCGTGAGGTCTACGAGCGCAGCGCGGCCATCGTCGTGATGGTCAACGTAGCCGCGCTGATCCTGGCCGAAGACTACGGGCTGGCCGAAAACAAGCCCGACGAGCCGTTCGTGCTGCCGCGTAAAATTCACACGATCCCCCATGGTGTGCCGCAGGTCGAGATGCCGCGCCGCGCGTACAATTTCAAGAAGGCGCTCAAGGAGCAAAACTTGATCGGCACCTTCGGCCTGATCTCGTCGGGCAAGGGGCTGGAGTATGTCGTCCAGGCCATGCCGCAGGTCATCGCGCAGCACCCCAACTCGGCCTATCTGATCCTGGGCGCGACGCACCCCGACGTGCGCCGTCGCGAGGGCGAACGCTACCGCGACTACCTGATGGATCTAGCGCGTCAACTTGGGGTGCAAAAGCATGTGCGCTTCAACAACCGTTTCTTACCGCAGGGCGAGTTGGTGGCGCACCTCAAGAGCATCGACGTCTACATCACGCCGTATCCGAACCGCAACCAGATCACCAGCGGCACACTGGCCTACGCCCTTGGCGCGGGCAAAGCCATCATCAGCACGCCGTACCTCTACGCACAGGAAGCCTTGGCCGAGGGACGCGGGCTGCTGGCCGAGTTCCGCTCGGGCGACTCCATCGCCAACTGCGTCAACCAAATCCTGGGCACGCCGGGGCTCAAAGAGCACATGCAGGACCAAGCCTATGCGTACGGGCGTGAAATGAGTTGGGCGCGTGTGGCCGAGCGCTACGACGATCTGATTCGCCAAGTCGCCGAGGTCGCCGAGGCCGCGCGGTAGGCGAGTGGCGAGTGACGAGTGGCGGCGTATCTACTGGGAGCGCCGGCTTCTAGCCGGCCCCGGTCGCGGGAGTGCCGTTCGGTTACACCGACGCGCATGCTGCCGATGGTATGCCGGCTAGAAGCCGGCGCTCCCAGTAGATACGCGCGAACCGACCGTTTCGGCCGTAGCGGACTGCTAGCCGATAGGGAGAACGAACGATGGATACTGCCGGGGTTGTACAACGGCCATTCGTGCTCGGCGTCAACTATTGGCCGCGCAAGAAGGCCATGTTCTGGTGGCGCCGCTTCGACGCGGGCGAGGTACGCGCTGAGTTCGCCGAGATCGCTTCCTGGGGACTTGACCTCGTGCGCGTGATGCTGATGTGGGAAGATTTCCAGCCGGGACCATTCGAGGTGTCCCAGCACGCTCTCGCCGACCTCGGTACGGTCCTCGACAGCGCGCGCGATAACGGCCTACGCGTCATTGTCACCTTCTTCGTGGGCCATATGAGCGGGATCAATTGGGCGCCGGACTGGGCGCTCGGCGGCGCCGCCAAGCCGGGGGCGATCCCCACCTGGTCGGGCGGCGTTCCCGTCGACCGCGCGCCAGCTGATCTCTACGAGGCGCCCCCGCTGCTACGCGCACAGGTCTACGGGTTGCGCGCGGTCGTGGGCCCGTACGCGGGCCACCCCGCGGTTTATGCCTGGAACATCACCAACGAGAACGATAACTTCTTGACGCCGCCAAGTCCGGATGCGGCGTGGCTGTGGAACCTGCTGCTGTGCGATGAGGCGCGCCGCCTCGACCCCACTCATCCCGTGACGGCGGGCCTACACATTGAGGACTACGACCGCTATCGCAATTTCCGGCCGGCCGACCTGGCTCAGGGCAACGACTACCTGTCGATCCACGCCTATTCGCTGTACACCAAGTGGGCGCGCGACCCGCTGGACCCCGCCGTCGTGCCCTTCAGCGTCGCGCTGGCCCGCGCGTTGGGCGGCAAAGAGGTGATGGCCGAGGAGTTTGGTGTCTGCACCTCGCCGGACGGCCGAGAGTCATATACGCGCACAATGACGATGGGCGGCCGCTCGTGGCAGCAATTGTTCGCCGGCGACGCGCAAGCCGCCGCCTACTACAGCGCGGTCGGGGCCGGCCTGTCGCGCGTCGGGGCGATCGGAGCGCTGGCGTGGATCTTCTCCGACTACGACCCCTCACTCTACGATACGCCGCCCTTCGACGCGATGGTCCACGAGCGCTACTTCGGCCTGACGCGCCACGATGGGCAGGCCAAGCCGTGCCTCGCGGCGTTCCTGGCGCTCAAGGGTCACACTGTGCGGAACCCGCCCCCACTGACGCTGGCCATCCCACCCGACTATTACGACGACCCCGCGCGCCACTTCCGCGAACTCTACGCGGTCTTCACGCGCGACAATCAGCTTGGTGTATAATTCATCTATCATTACACCATTGATGCAAGGAGGATGGACTATGAGCGCTATCGAGGAGCATGACGCACAGCCGGCGCGGCGCGGTAGGCCGCGCGTGAAACAGCCGCCGAGTGGATTCGTGCGGCGTAATCTACTCGTCGACCCACAGGCATTAGAGCGGCTACGACAGCTGTATAACGCCGCGAGTGATTCAGAAGCAGTGCGGTTGGCGGTTGAAACGATATTAGTCGGGCAGGAAATAGACGAGGTTGTAGACCGTATAGCAGCGCGCGGCGATCCCCTCGATGTCTACGAACACACCCCCGGCGTTTCGCGTCTCCCGGTACATCCAAAACCTGAAGATATCGTCGACGCCGATAAAGAATGGTACTAATTGTCCCTGATAGCTCAGTCGTTATACCATACTTGCTACGCGGCGCGTACGTGGAGCGCATGAATCGGGCACGGCGAGCGCGCCGCCTCGTCCTCTGTTTTGTCGTCGCTGAAGAAGTTATGGCAGGCGCCCGCGATCGCAACGACCGTCAAGATTATGAGTCATTCTTCGCGTTGTCTCACCGCTCGGGACCTGTCGTGACGCCCATTGATTCCGAATGGCTTTCTTGCGGGCGTATGATATCCCGATATCAAGAACGCTATGGCAAAATAAGGTCACGCGACCACCAAAACGACATCTTGATCCTACTGATGGCGCTACGTTTGGCACGGCAAGAGGAAACGATCCTCATAACGGAGAACGATTCCGACTTCACTACATGGCTCAACTTCGTCCACGATCGCGCCCGCATGCGCATCGAGGCGGTGCGCCGCTAGCGATGCGCATGCGCCGCCGCCCGCCGTGGCGCGTCGGCCACGTCCGTTTCGGCGATGGGTGTGACCGGCTCTCCCGGGCGCGCCCGGCGCTGGAGGGCGGGCAGGAGCAGCCGCATAACGGGGACTTGCAGGGCGGCGGCCAGCGGCACGGCAAGCACGATGCCGGGAAAGCCGAACAGCGCGCCGCCGATGAGGAACGCGCAGGTGACGACAAAAGGGTGCAACTGCACGGTGCTGTGGATGACCAGCGGCGTGAAGACGATGCTGGACACCTCCTGCACGAGGACGAAGACGACGAGCACCCAGATCGCGTGTGTGAGCCCGGATGTGAGATAGGCCAATCCGATGGTCGGCACGCCGGAAATCCAGGGGCCGACGTAGGGGACGGTCTGCATAAGCGCGGCGAAGATCCCCAACAGCAACGCATAGGGCACCCCCAGCAGAAACAAGGCCACCGCCATCGTCGTGCCGAGCAGGGCCATGTTGATCAGCGAGCCCCGTAACCAGCCGCCCAGGACGCGGCTCTCCTCAGCCGCTATCTCCAGCAGCGTCTTATGCACGCGGGGTGGTGTAATTGAGAGCAACAATCCTTTGAGCTGGGGTGTGCTGGTCAGCCAGAACAAGGCCAGGAAGGCCATGACCAGCCCGGTGACGAACACGTTGAAGATTTGCTGGGGCAGAGCAATAACGGTGTGCAGCAGACGCCCGGCGAACGCGCCGATTTGGTCGCTGATCGCGCTGGGGACATGCTGATCGCGCATCAGCGTCTGCAGTCGATTGATCTCGGACTGTAAACGCCCGCTGTAGGTTGGTATGTCGCGGATCAGGCTCCCGGCCTGCGCGAGGAACGGCGCCAGCAGCCACGACAGCAACACGAACACGATGGCCGCGATGACGCCGTACACGAGCAGGACGGCCGGCCCGCGCCCGATACCGCGCCGGTGCAACAACTCGACCGGCGGGCGCAGCGCCTCGGCCGCCGCGATGGTGATGGCGATGAAAATAAGCGGCCCAATAATAGCTTGTAGGACGAAAAGAAGGACGACGCCGCCAAGCAACACACCAACCGCTAGAAAGACGCTGCGCGGATCAAGGCCATGCTGATAGCGCACCACGACCTGGCGGACGCCATGCGGCGGCGCCGGCCCGTCCAGGGCTCCTGGCGTCTCCGGCGCTTCCGGCGTCTTTGGCGTCTCCGGCGCTAACCTGACATCTCCTGGGAGTCTTGCCATCGGCCGTCCTCTCTGCTCCAAGCGCATCCGCCTCTGCATCCAGTGTAGCATCATACACCAGCCCATTCAGTACCCTCGCGGCGGCCCGAGCTGTCGGTTGGGCCATCGACGCGCCATGTAAGGGGCGCCAATGGCGCATGAGGACATCGGCATTGTGGCGCCGTGGCCTACATGACCGTTTAAGCCCGACGCAAGGGCGTCAAGCTAGCCGCGACCGCGCAGAGGCCCAGGCCACCCGCGATGATCCATAGGACGGGGCGCGGGCCGAGCAGCCCGAGCAGGGCGCCCCCGACGGCCGTGCCGAGGAGCCCGCTACCGTAGCTCGGCAGGCGGTAGGCGCTGTTGACGCGCCCCTGCAAGGCGTCGGGGATGAGCGAGAGGCGGTACGACACCTGCGCGACATGGTAGATCGGGATCATCATGTCCGCGAGGGCGGCTCCCGCGATCAGCATGAGCGGCGAGACGGCCGCGGCCTCCAGCGGCATCGCCAGCGCCCAGACCGTGACGGCCCCGATGAGGGCGCCCCCCATACGTACACGCGCCTGGACCCACGGCGCGACGAAGGAGCCGAGCAACTCCCCCGCGCCGGCGACGCTGAAGATGAGACCAATCGTCCGCGCGTCGGCGTGCAGTTCGTCGCGCGCCAGTACGATGACGGCGAGCAGCAGGGGGCCGTCGAGCAGGTTGACGCCCATGGACAGCAGGGCGATTGCCCGCAGGCGGCGCTGTCCCCACAGGAAGCGCAGGCCCTCCGCGATCTCGGCGCGCAGGGCGCCGGCAGAGAGGACCGGGCGTAGCGCTCCCGCACGATCCTCTTGGAAGGGCAGGCGAATGAAGCCTAGGGTGAACACTGAGGCCAAGTACGAGAGGCTGTCCACGAGATAGGCCAGGGCCGCGCCGGCCGTGACCGTGCGCGCCAGGCCGATGACGACGCCGGCGAGACCCGGACCCACTAGGTAGGTGGCCGATTCCGCTGTCGCGTTGAGCCCGGCGGCCCGCGCGAGCTGGCCCTCGGGCACGACGCGCGGCAGGCTGGCGAGTTCGGCGGCGTCGAAGAACACCAGGGCGAGGCCCGCGGCCACGGCAACAACGTAGAGTTGGCCCACGCCGAGTTGTCCACGCGCATAGGCCAGGGGAATGGAGCCCAGCGCGAGGCAGCGCGCCATGTCGCAGACGATCATGACGCGCTTGCGGTCCCAGCGGTCCACGAGCGCGCCAGCGGGCAGGCTCAGGAGCAGATACGGGAGCGACTGCGCCGCGGCGATAAACCCGGCTTGGGCAGGAGAGCGGGTGAGGGCCAGGACTAGCAGCGGCAGGGCGATATCGGACACGCGGCTGCCCAGGCGCGAGACTGTCTGACCACCCCAGAGCAACAGGAAATTCCGATTGCGCCAGAGGGGCCGAGGCTCGTTCGCGGGCACAACGGGGTCGGTCGCCGTCATGCCTTCACTGTAACAGGGTCGACACGGATCCGTGACCATCCATGTCGTCCGGTTACCCCTCTCGCAGCGCGTCAAGGGCGCGGTCCGCGGCGCGGGCAACGTCAGGGACGGGGTCTTGCAGCGCCGCGCTGAGGACGTCGGCGTAGTCTTCGGCGTGGAGTTCGCCAAGGGCGCGCGCGGCGGCGGCGCGCTCGACGGCGCAGATGGAGGTGAGCCCCGCGGCGACGCGCGGCGCGACCTCGGCGAGTTCGAGGTTGGCAATGGCGCGGTAGATACGCGCACGCTGCCAGGGCACGCTCACCAGATCAAGGGCGCGGTTGGCGCCCTCGATGAGAGGTGGGATACTCTCATCCTCGTCGAGGGGCAGGCCGTCTTCGACGGCGAGCTCGTAGGCGGGGGCGCGCGCGCCGCTTAGGACGCGGCGCAGCCACGGCGGTAGGTCCGCGGGGATGGGGGCGCGGCCACCGGGGTAGGTGTGTAGGTCCATCAGGGCGGGGAAGCGTTCGGCGTAGCGCTCCGCCAGGGCCAGGGTCAACTCGGCGTCGCGCGCCGCGTAGTGGCGTAGCGGACCGGGGATAGGCCGCGCCAGCCAATCGGCCTGCTGCCCCGATTTATCGAGGGCCACGCGGAAATGACGCCGCAACGACTCGCGCAGACTCTTGTCGCTCTCCCCATAGGCCGAACGTGTGACCTGCAGCAGATCGGTCACCGCAGGCAGGCGGATGCCGGCTGCTTCAAGCCAGCTCACGTCGCCGGCGGCGTCAAAGAGCGCGACCGGCGGCGCGCCGCGGAAGGCGGCGTCGAGGTCCTCCAGACGGCCGGCCAGGCGCAACGGGTCGACCAGCCAGGTGTGGCCGGGGGCGGCGATCTGGATCAGCGCGGCCACCGTCGCGGTCGCGCCGCGCGGCTTGCCGGCCTCGACGTCGAGCGCCAACCGCCCCACGCGCGCGATGACGTCCGCTGCCTGGGAGAGCGCCGCCGGTGTGTCGACGACAACGCGCTCACCGGCCGGCGGGTCGGGCAATAGGTGTAGTGAGTTTGTCACGTCTATATTTCTACCATGGACTCTGGCTGCGGCCTGTCACGGTAAGCGCCGCCACCTCGCGATGCCAATCACGGAGCGGCGGCAAAATTTCATCTATGGAGCGCCTATTTGCCTATCATAATACGATATCCTGACAACTGATGGAGTACCAGTCGTAGCGGCATCGTGAAGGGACAGAAAATAATGAGTAACTCATTTACGGTACAACGGCTGCAGCATGTGAGCGTCCCACGGCCACGCGGCAGCGAGAGGGAGGCGCGGCGGTTTTATGGCGAGGCGCTCGGACTGGAGGAAGTGCCGGTCCCGGCGACGCTTGCCCACCTCGACCTGGTCTGGTATCGCCTCGGCGACGACGAGTTGCACCTCTTCGCCAGCGACGACGACACGATCCACGCGGCGCAGCACTTCTGCCTGGCAGTGGACGACGTCGTGGCGGCGCGGCGTCGCCTGACGGACTGTGACGTCGAGACGGGCGACGACACAGAGATCCTGAACCGGCCGCGCTTCACCTGCCGCGACCCTTTCGGCAACTTGATCGAGATCACGACAGTCCTGGGGTCGTATCTGCCGCAGAGTTCCGTTGTGACTTAGCCAGCCATCCTCGCGCTCGACACGGCCTCCGTCAGTGGGGCCGCTGCCATCGGCTCCGCGGCCGCCTGCGCGGCGTGGTTACGCCGCAACGCCAGGCCGATCACCGCGCCAACGACCGCCGCGACGACCATCACGCGGAAGGTATCGTCGAAGGCCAACGCCATGGCGCGCGTCACCAGTTCATGCTGCAAACGCGCCAGCACGGCGGGCGATGGCGCCGGACCACTGTGCCGCGCCGACCGCGCTGCGGCGACCGTGCTCGCCACATGGCTCGTGATGCGCGAGGTCAGGATGGTGGACAGGCCGGCGATGGCAAAACCACTGACGACTTGCTGTAAGGCGTTGGTCAACGAGGTGACGCGAGTGACCAGCGCGCGCGGCGCGGCGTTGATGATGTGCGTATTCAGTGGCATCAGCATTAACCCCATGCCCGCTCCGGCCAGCGCCAGCGGCAAAATCAAGCCGGTCGCCTGCGTGCTCACGCCCACCTGCGCCAGCAGATACGTCGCGGCGGCCACGAGGCCGAGACCGACGGCCACCAATGGACGGGCCCCGATGCGATCAAACAGCAGGCCGCCGATAGGCATGAAAACCCCCGCCGCGATGGCCTGGGGCAGGATAGCCAGGCCTGTGTCGAACGCGCCGAAGCCGCGTACCTGCTGCAGATACAGCGGGACCAGGAAGAGTGACCCGAAGAGCGCGACCTGCCCGACCCACTGCGCCACGATGGCGAGGCTGAAGTCGACCGACCTGAAGACGCGCAGTTCGAGCAGCGGGCTGGACGCGCGCAACTCGACGACGATGAAGGCCAACAAGGCAACCGCGCCAACGACCAATCCCGCGATCGTGGTGGTCGACGTCCAACTCGTGGCGCCCGAACTTACGCCGTACGAGAGCGCCGCGAAGGCCAGCGGACCCAGGATGGCGCCGGAGCGGTCCAGCGCGGCGACGGCCTGCCGCTGGACGTGCGGGAGCCCGACGAAGCCGACGATCAGGCCAACGATGCCGACCGGCAGGTTGAGCAGGAAGATCCAGCGCCACGAGGCGTACTGCACTAGCCAACCCGCGAGCACAGGACCAATAGCGGGCGCGAAAAGGATCGGCACACCCATCATACCCATCAGGGCGCCTACCTTATCGGGCGGGCTGATGCGATAGACGTAGGCCATCGCTACCGGCAGCACCGCGCCGCCGCCGAGACCCTGTAGGATGCGAAAGGCAATCAGCATACTGCTGTTCTGCGCCGTCGCGCAGAGCACCGATCCGACGGTGAACAGCGCGACCGAGGTCAGGAAGACCGGCTTGGCGCCGAAGCGGTCGGACAACCAGCCAGCTAGAGGGATCACGGCGGCCTGCGCCAGCGTGTATCCCGTGACGATCCACTGCAGCGTCGGGAGCGTGGTATGGAAATCGGTGACGAGCTTGGGCAGCGCGACGTTGACCGCCGTGCCGTCAAGCACCACCATAAAGATGCCGATGATGATCGCGATCAAGGGCACGATGACAGCGCGCATACTGAAGGGCGTGTCGCCCCGCGCCGTCGTGCCGGGAGCCATGGATAGCGCCACTGTCCGCACGTCCTTTCGTGTCGTCTTGTGTCTCGACGCGAGATAGCCACACGGCCCTGAGTCAGGAGGCGGCGAGCGCCGCTCCTTGACCCACGTCGTCTCTCGTCGTACACTACAAACGGATGCATGTCCGTTTAGCTGCATTGTAGCGGACAAGTGTCCGGTTGGCAAGAGGGAGGCCATCATCGTGCTCAAAGAAGAGGGGGAGATCGACGGCGACCCGTGGCGACGCAGACTGCTCGCCATTCAGGAGCAGGCCGCCGCGTGCTGGGCGGCGCCGGTGGAGCGACGCGACGCGGCGGAGCATCGCCAGCATATCCTCGCCGTGGCGCGCCGCTTAGTCACCGAGCACGGCGTCGACGGCGTGAGTATGCAACAGATCGCGCGGGCCGCCGGTGTGGGGCAAGGCACCCTCTATCGCCGCTACGCGCACAAGGGCGCGTTATGCATGGCCCTGCTCACGGAGAATGTGGCGCGGGCTCAGGAAGACGTGAAGACGTACCTCGCCTCGTGCGGCCCGTCGACCCCCGCGCGGGCGCAACTCGAGTATGTCCTTTCGCGACATGTGGCGTTCAACGAGGAAAACGCGCCGCTCCTGAGCGCGGCCTTCGAGGCGGCCTGCGGCCATCACCGCGCGGCTCACTACGGCCATCCTTTCTACACCATGATGCGCCAGACCATGGAAACGCTGCTGGAGCGCGCGGTGGCGCGGGGCGAGACGCCGCCGCGTGATACGGCCTACATGGCCGACGCCATCCTGGCCGCGCTGGCGATCGACCTCTACATCCATCAGCGCGCGCAGCGGGGATTCACGCCCGATCGTATCATGGCGGCCATCCGTCAGCTGTATATCGACGACCGGTGTACCGACGCCGGACGGGCGGGCTAAACAGCCGTACGCCGCTTAGATACAGGCCTATAGCTCCTCGCCGCGGATGCGGCCAATCTTATCCTCGATGCGGGCGAAAATCTGGTTGAGCAGCGCGCGGTCCTCTTTGAACTCCAGCACCGGCATGCGGTCGAGCACGCGCTCGAACTCGAGCGCCCGCTCGTAGACCGGGACGGCCAGCCTGCTGCGCGGGCCATGCGCGCCCTCGCCGCGCAGCAGGGCATCGGTCGCTCCCTGCACCACCTGCTCGGGCGTGCTGGGCTCACCGGGGACCTGCCCAGCCGCTGCGACGTCCGGCGGCAGGCCGTCCAACGTGTCGCGGATGCGCTGGACGAGCACCTTGGTCTGGCGCGTGCTGAGACCGCGGCTCTCGACGGCCCGCAGGGCCGGTTCCTGGTACTCAGCGGGCAGACGCACGATGGTGCGCGCGTTGTCCTCAGCGATGCGGTTGGCGCGCACGGCGTCTTGCAGAGACGCGGGCAAGCGCGGCAGCGCGCGCAACTGCTCCACGCGGCGGCGCGTCAGCCCCACTAGATCGGCGACCTGCTGCCAGTTGCCGGGCATGATCGTCTTGAGATGATCGAGCGCACGCCCCTTATCGATCGGATTGAGGTCCTCCCGCTGCAGGTTCTCGACGAGCTGGAGCACGTAGCGCTGCGTGCCGCCAATGTTGCGGATGAGGGCCGGAACCTCGGTCAGTCCGGCGAGTTGTGAGGCGCGGTAGCGCCGTTCGCCGGCGATGACCATGAAGTCATCCTCTTCGTAGCGGTAGCGCACGAGGAGGGGCTGCAACACGCCGTGTTCGCGGATGCTGGCGGCCAACTCTTCGAGCGCCTGCCCATCCATGTCGCGCCGTGGCTGCGTCGGGTCGGGGCGAATGCGGTCGATGGCGATCGTACGCGCGCCCTCGAGTTGGCGCACGCCGTCGTTGACCGTCTTCTCCAGGATCTGCAGATCGACCGCCGCAGGCTCCGTGGGTTCGTCGTCGCGCGGCTTGGCAATGGTAAATGTTTTCTTAGGCATAACGCGCCTCGCGTTCGATGATCTCGTCCACCAGCTTGCGGTAGCGCTTGGCGATAGCGCCGCGCTTGGCGTATGTCGTAACCGGCATAGCCATCTCGATGGCCTCCTTCACTTGCACCGAGGAGGGAATGACCGTCTCGAAGACCTGGCCGTTGTACACGGAGCGCAAGTGCTCGTCGCGCGCCTGGTCGAGCTTAGTGCGCATGTTGACCTGCGTAGGCAGGATGCCTAGAATCTCCAGGCTCAGGTTCGTCTTCTCGCGCACGAGATTGACCGTGCGCAGCGTGGCGCGCAGCGCGTTCATACCCATCTTGTCGAGGTTGACGGGCAGGATGACGCGGTTGGCGGCGTTGTTGGCGTTGGTGGTGAGGTAGCCAAGCGCGGGCGGGCAATCGATAAGGATATAATCGTAGGCGCCGCGCAGCGCGCGCATGGAAGACTGTAGGGCCGTGCGCAAACGCATCTCGCGCCCCTCCAGATCGCTCAGGGCCAACTCGATGCGCCGCAGCTCGGCGTCGCCGGCGATCACATCGATGCCGGGCACGGGACTGTGCTGGATGAGCGCGGTCAGGTCGACGCCGTCGCGCAGGAGGGCGTCGGAGAAGCGGCCGGCGCGCGACGCCTCCATGTCGAGGGCCACGGTGAAAGACGCCTGCGGGTCGAGGTCGACGACGAGCACGGAGAGATTGCGGTCGGCCAGGGCCCCGGCGACGTTGAGGCACGTCGTCGTTTTGCCGCTACCGCCCTTCTGATTGACCAGCGCGATCACATGGAGGCGCCGTGTCACTCCACTCATAGTTTGGCCATCGCGGTCAAGCTATGCTTCCAACTCTGGTAAATCATTGCGCATTCTCCATGTCTAATCGCTTGTGTCTGTGTCCGATCCCATCCTGCGCCAGTGGGGGGGACCGTGTGATGTCGCATCAGCGCTCGAACGCGGCGTCAGTCAACATCGAGTTGCCTCTCACAATTCGCGGCCTGGTGTGCGGCCAGGAGTTGGCGCCAGGCTCCGTCCGGCACGGCGAGGGCGCGGTGCTGCCATGTCCCATCGAGTGCCCATCTGATGGCTAGCAGGAGCCGGCGCCCGATCACGCTCCCGGGGGCGTTTTGCCACTCCCAGATGCCGCCGCAGAGGTAGCGGAAGCCGATATAGCGGCCCATCTCGTGGTAATGCTCCATGAAATCCGCCTCCGCGATGTCCACGCCGCGCTGAGCCAGCGCGTTCCGGTAACGATGGACGGTACGCGGCGTGAAGTACGCTGGCAGGTCGAGATAGAACGGGCCGTAGTAGGCCCAACCCCAGTCGAGGAAGTAGGGGCGCCCCCGCCAGAGCACGACGTGCTCTCCATGCAACTCGCCGTGAGTTAGCGTGAGGCTCGTCCCCTCATCCCATAGCACCCGGACGGCCCGCGCGAAGCGGGCGCCGGCCTCCTCGAGTTGCGGCGTGTACCGTGCGAACTCGTGCGCGAACTCGCGGTTGCTGGCTAGCGCTTGGTCCCAGCGGGCACGCCACATCTCGGGGAGCAGGAAACCAGTGACATACGCCACATCGGCGTGTGGGAGCCAGGATAGTTCCGCCGCGCAGCCGAGGTGGCGCGTATGGATATCGGCGAGGGCCGCAGCAACCTGAGCGTCCAGGTCAGCCGAGAGGGGCGCATCGTCCTGGATGGGGATGCCGACCTTCTCCGTGCCGAGGTCTTGCATGCAGGAGAGGACAGGGCTATCGGCCTCTAGATCGAGGGCGTGGGTGAACGGTGTATGGGCGTGCCCCTGCCTGGTGAGCCGGTCCATGACCCTTCGCTCCTTGAGCCCCATCGTCTTGGTCAGCAGCGTGAGCGAGGCGCCATCGCGCAGAGAGACGCGGAAGCGGGCGATTTTAGCGCCGGACCAGCCCTGCTCGTGCGACGCCATGGCGGCCGGCAGCACCCGTGCGACGCGGGCATGCGGCGAAACGAAGCGTGCGACCGTCTCCTGGATGAGTCGTGTCGTTTCGCGGTCGACCATACACCCTCCATCCTCTTGAGCCATAGTGCGTCCGCGACTACTCACGCACGCGTATCGTTTAGCATAAAGTAGTTGCGGGTATCAGCGACAGTATACGAAAGCTAAGGCATAGGATCACACTTTTAGGGCCATTTCATTCTCAACCAAGGACGTTATCGTGCTGTGTAGGGGCGTATGGCTATACGCCCGACGCTCGCGGGCGGGTGGCCTGGAGTTCGTCGGCATTCGCCGTCCATGGAACATCTCTGCGGCGAACGCCGGGCGTATAGCCATACGCCCCTACCTCGTTATGGTGTCAGGCAATTTTCATTGGACAGGGCTGTATTAGGCGCGCCCGGCGACGACGAACGTGATGGTGACGTCGCCGAGGGCGCGGGCGGCGGCGCGCTCGATGGTACGGCGCAGGCGCCGGTCGAGCCAGTGTTGATGGGAGGGGTCGGCCACGCCGACGGTGAGCTGGTCGCCTGTGTAGTCTTGTGGGACAACCGGCGCGACCCAGCGCCCATAGTTCTCCGGCGTGATGTCGCCGCGCACCTCGGCGCAGACGCGCGCCCAAGCTTGCCCCTCCGGCGTGGTGGCGGCAGTCTCATCGTGTGAAACGGGCGCGCCGACCGTCACGACTGTCTGAACGCCCGAAACATCGGGCGCGTCGCCCTCGTTGACCAGGCGGTAGCGCCCCCGGATAGCCTCGACCAGCCAGCCAGCGGGGTTGGCGACGGCCCCGCGCGCCACTTCCTGACGCAAGCGCTCAATCTGCGCCAGCGCCTCGCCCGGCTCGGCCGCCAACTCCGTGAGCAGACGTTCGCTGCGGATGCCATGCGCTTGCAGCGCGGCTCGGGCCATGGCAACATCGGGGGGTTGGTCGGCGAGGTCGGAGAACAAACTATTTTGCGCGACAGGGGCGATTTCGGTGGTTTGGGCCTTGCCGGTATCGGTCGCGCTCCTCGTACCTTTCACGTCCTTAGCAACCGTACGACTGGGGGCAGCAACAGGGTGTTGTTGCCGCTGGTTATTTTCGTTTGTGTTCTTTGCCGGTGGTGTCTTTTTGTTACCTGCAGATTCCCGCACTTCTTGATCCGCATTGTCGCGCACTTCTGGATGTGACGGTTTCCGTGCATCAAGGGGTGAAGTGGACGTCAGTCCTTGATGTGAAGCACGCTTCACTTCTGGATGTGAAGCGCCATGGCGGGCGCGTGATGGGCCGGGCGTGGGGGCGGGACGAGGCGCAGTGTGATCGGTCGCGGGCGGGTAGCGCAGCACATGATAGACATTTGTTTTGCCCAGGCCGCGACGCTGGATGCGGATCAACCCACGGGCCTGTAGCTCTTTGAGGTACTCGATGACCGAGCGCGTGGAAACTTCCAGGTCGCGCGCCAGCGTCTCCTGACCGGGAAAGCAGTAGTCTTTCTGCCAGGCGTAGCTAAGGATCAGGGCATAGGTCAGCTTGGCGCTGTGCGAGAGGCCCCGCACCTGGAAGAGGTAGTTGGGCAGTTGGGTGAAGCCGAGACGCAGCC
>JAABVA010002073.1_pt1 | contig 20434 bp, 16 predicted proteins | sample 5560331 | NCBI WGS metagenome assembly JAABVA01 (sample SAMN12812661, study PRJNA571458) | rock metagenome | isolation source: Antarctica rocks | place: Antarctica: Victoria Land, Mt New Zealand sud | collected 2016-01-07 | reverse complement strand
ATAAAACGGATGGGGAGTTTAAGAAAAGAAACGCGGAGGCAAGGAAGGGCGATCTAAGGGTTATTATTTTAAAGGAGTGAGGGTTGGATGGAAACAGGTAAGATGAAATGGGGGTTTGAGTTTTTGTTTTTTTCGAGAGCAGCGACATAGCTACATAGGTGCAGGATCTAGTTAGTTTATGAAGGTGACGCAGGGAAGGAAACGGAGCTGTGGATGCAAAAGCCGAGAGTTGAAGTGGAAAGAAACGGGTTAGAAAATGCGACGGCGTTGAGCTCCACAGACCAAACAAGCTACTGTAGCCAGCCCCAACCGCTCAACTCCTGTTTCCCCAATTTTAAAAAATCCTCCGACTATATTTTTTTTTCTTTCGCTCATGGCCTCATCCATCACCCAGCCCACTTTCCTCAGTCCAAACCCTCCAGTGAATATATTTTTCTCGCATCTCGTCAACCAACTAAACGTCATTATTACTTTGATGAAAGTTTTCAACCGCTACAATGGTTTGAGGGTGGAAAAGATAGGATGCGTGTAAGGTTTGAAGGTGTGAGGTTTTGGGGTTTTGAGACGGTTGTGGTTGGGCGAGGAAACGCGCTGGGATGGGGGGATTTGGGGGGATGATGGGGTGGAAGGGGAGGAGGAAGAACAGACATGGAATTAAATCGTGTCGGGATGCTGCTCGGATCAAAACCTAGTTATTACGATGACCCAGTGCTAAAGGGTTAATAAATCAGATGATTTGCGTAAAATGATTTGAGATTTCCAGACCGATAGATAACCTGTTTTGGGTCTCCGGTCGAGGAAATCGATGATGGGAAGGAGAGGGGGGGATAGAGTAGAGATTGTTCATGATTTATTCTGGTGTGCTTTTCGATGGTATAAGCCGGTATGCACATTAGAGTGTGAGGAGCAGACGGGCTGGCAAGCAAAGAGACGGCTTGAGGTCTAAAGCAGAGCGAGGGGCGGAAATGGGGTGACCGCCTCTTGTAAAGGAAGTCTGACAGATGGGCAGAAAGAAGTGGAGATGAGTGGGAATTATCATAGTGTAGTTTGCTTCTCGAGTCCATCGCATGAATTTGTATATCGAAAGGACGTAAGAAGGCAAGACAAGTTGGATTTGTAGACAGAGGGAGGATACATGGAAATATCAAAGTGTAGGTAGAGAAACTCGAGAAAAGGAAGGGAGGGAAAGGAACAGATGAGAGGAGATGAGATGATGCATACAGCACCCTCCCCTATTCTCCTCGCCTACTCATCGTCTCCTCTCTCTCTCAGCCCTCTCAGACCATCAAACATTAAAAGCCAAAGAACAAAGCCGTCCTCACTATCAGACAGACGTCCGCAAAACAAGCACCCATCGAGTTCTCGGTCCAACCCTCAACCCGCACACTACACATGTAGAAACCAGACGTTCTGAGAATGAGATGACTCGAACCCCCCTCGCAAAGAAGGGGAGGAAAAGACGATCAATCTGACAGAAGAGAATCGAGAACGTGAAGAAGAATGGGAGAACAGAAGAGGGATACCCGGAAAACCATACTACTATACTAACCAACCATCTCCATCTCTCCCTCGTACCATACCATACCATACCTCCCCCGCCTATTCCCCTGCCCAGCCTCGCCTCAGCCGTCCCACTTCAAGCTTTTGACTCCACTCAAACCCCAAACTCCCCCCGAGATTCTCGAAACCGCCCATCCCATCACCTCCTCCACCCATACATACCATCTACCATGCAACGCATCTTACAACGCCAGAGTCTCCCGAACCAAACACTAAGAGCAAGATTCATCTGCACCATGACAGGTAAAGAAAGAGGGGGGGGGGGAAGAGAGGCTAGGAAAGAGGATATAAAGAGGGGAGTGGGATAGAAGAGACGGACTTGAGGCAAAGCGTGACGCTATTCACATAGATACCACTCCAGCCTCTCCATCCCTCCATCATACCCTCCTACCTTACTTGGCTGCTAGTTGAACTCCCTCATCCCCCAACCTTCTTCCACCCCCATCAACCACCAGAAACACGCGGCAAAATCAGAAGCCCATCAACCAAAAATATATAGGTGTGTCCAGAAGCATGATGATTTGGATCTTCAAGAGAAGGAAAAAAGACCTTGGAGAGCGAGAGGGGAGGTTAGTAGAGATGATAAGACGTCGGGTTAGTCAAGTAGCAGATCGGTCCGCAGTTATACCCTATCGACCCATCTACCTCCCTATTCCTACCTTGACCCTTTGTATCAACCAGAAGAAAATGTTATTGCTAGTAGTCATGCAGGTCGAAAGCCAGAATCCCATCAAGAACCTGACGTACAGTATCTACAGTACTCCGTACCTATTCAACTCACCCGCGAATGCGTTAGTGCCTTACCCGAGTGTAACCGCTCACATAATCGCATCACGCGCACCAGTGACGCAACAATCCTTTAATTGAACTTTATAGGATATAGTCTATAGGATATCCATCTAACGTTCACTCTATCTTGTCCATGACAGCCCAAGAGACGAGTGTCGCAGCTGCTGAGAATCGAATCTAACGAAGGATGGGGGGGCCCCACGCCCGGGTTTCTAAGAATACACGTTTTCTAGCTCCACGACTCCAATGCTGATGCGGAAAGGAGGCCCTTGCCTGATCTCAAGCGGCCAAGCATGATGCCTTTACATCATCATATGCAACAATCACCCGTTCGGCAGTCACCGCTCTAAGACGTTTTTTGCTGCCACACCGGCAGGAGGGGCGAGCTTCGCTGGTGGCACACCAAGACCGTTCCTGTTCCTATAGAACATTACGCCCTTGCCCTCGCCTTCGGCCTCTTCGGATGGCTCTATCCATTGGCACCATCGGGCGCTCTTCCACATGCTCTTGAGGAACCCAATTGGTCCATCTGTGACATCAGAGCGGTAGTGCCGGCCCATGATGGGTTTGATGGCTTCCGTCGCTTCGTCTGCGTTATAAAATGGGATGGTGGATACGTAGTGGTGGAGAACATGGGTCTCAATGATGCCGTGCAGAAGCTGGCGGCCAATGAAACCGAATTCGCGATCGATGGTTGCAGCAGCGCCACGAGCATAGGTCCAGGAGTTGGGCTCGTAGTGGGGAAGCGACGGGTCAGTGTGCTGAAGGTATGTGATTGCCACTGCAGCCATTGTTAGTCTAGTCCCACGTCTTCGAAGCAAAGGAAAGCTTACCAAGCCAGTGATTCACCCATAGATACGGAAGAATATACCACACAGCCAGATTGGCCCATCCAAGGTTCTTTCCAACCAGAAACAATACACTCGCGGTGATAGCCAGTCCCAGGTCACTCAATAAGATCAGCTTGGCATCCTTGGAATCGTACAGAGGACTCGACGGGTTGAAGTGGTTGACGCCATTGCCGAAACCGTTCTTCTTCCCCTTGCCTCGACCTTCGCTCGCGCGCTCATGATAGTTGTGACCGGTAGCGTTGGTAGAAATATACATCGGCCACCCAATGAGCTGCTGGCCGATCATGGTAGCGGCAGTAAGAATCGGTGTTTCCTCCATAAGCTCGGACAGCTCGTTAGCATAATAGCCCATCTTGGAAGCGTATTGCTCTCGGGTCTTGGGCACAAAGACCATGTCGCGCTCCAGATGGCCAGTGGCTTTGTGGTGTTTGCCATGAGAGATCTTCCACGAAAAGTATGGGACCAACAATGCCGAGTGGCAGATCCACCCTACCGTGTCGTTGAGGGTCTTGGACGGGGAAAAGGACTGGTGGCCACACTCGTGCGCCAAAACCCACATACCAGTACCGAAAAGGCCCTGCACGAAAGTGTAAACGCCCCACAACGCTGCTCGAGCGGCAGTGGAAGGGACATTCTCCGGTGTTAGGAATCGGTTGAAGAGATAGAAAGTGACCGCCAGAGAAGTGAAATCTCTCGCAACATAGTACAGGCCCTTTGCCGCCGACCGCTCAAAGCAGTGGGCGGGAATGGCATCGCGAATTTGCTTGATGGTGAAGTCGGGGATCTGGAAATCATTGCCATAGCCGTCAAGCATCTTGCCATTTCCGTTCTTCAGGTCCAGGGTGTCCGAGCCGAGAGACGATAGTGACGTCGAGGAAGGAGAATGCCGCGGAGTATCCTCTGGGGATCCAGATAATGAGTTGGCGGACGAGGAAGCTTCGGAGCTGAGGGTAGCTTGCCTCATCGCCGTCACCTTACGAGGCGTTGCGGTGGTAGACATGGTCCCAGGAGAGATTGGTGTATGATCCGATCGGGGTTTGAGACTGGAGAGGGGAAGCGTTCCTGAAGACTCTGATGCCCGGAAGCTTCTGCAAGTTGGGACGTGGCACGAGGATGGGGATGTATGTGCTGGTGCTCTAGACTGCCCAGAGTCAGCAATTGCCGTTTACACGATAGCCTTAGGAATCATCCTACCACGCCAATTAACTCTCGACTCTTCGTACCGGTTGTTCTGGTACTCGAACACTTCAGAGTGGTCAAGAACACTTCGCAAGTGCAGGATATGGTGAATGAAAAATGTTAGGAGTCTTTATCGGCGGGAGAGCGGAAATTGAGCTAAAATGTTGTTCCTTGGCGAGAACTTTTTAGCTTTCAGGGACCGACTCTTACTCTATGCAGATCACCTCAGACCGGGGGCTGGAATCTGACCCTGATGCGGCGAGCTGAAACTCTTCTACGTCAGTACGTAGTCGGCATCCAACTTCGCATGCATGCAGTGGTATCCGTGGCCTGTGAGGATAAACCCAAGGTGTTTTTCCGGTGTTGACTGGGTCGCAGGATACAAAGCGATTCAATTGTTATATACGTAGTATGTTCGTGTTCTCCAAGCCCAACAAAGCACGATACCTTGAGGTAGATAGATACCCTACAGGAAGGAGTATTGTAAACACGACAAGCACCTAAGATCTCCAAAAGCCATTCACGACCACGTGAAGATCTCTCAAGCAAGCCAGGTAACCCAAGGTGTTCTAAGGTAGGTGAAATGCATCAAGCACTCCAAGTCTACCTTACCTACTCCACATTTCTCTACTAGAATACTCTGCAGAGACAGACATCTGGACCCGAAGGTACGGAGTTACATATTCCATGATGCACCTAAAGTGCCACGAATGCCTCGGTCCTGCTCGGGGGGATGGGAGCAGCTCACCATAAGGAAAGGTAGGTACCTTGGGCATGTGCTCGCATGTGTTGATACTAAGGTATGTTGTATGTGTGTGACGGTGTGGAGCGAGCAGCCGCAGTTTTTGTTGGGAGTAGCTCAACAATTAAGGTCGTGCTAGGGCATGCAAGGGCGGTCAACAAAAAGACGGGGATATCCGTGCGTTGAAATCCGTGACCCTTGTAGGGTTAGGGCTCGGGCTCGCAAATCGTCAATGTCTGAGCGAAGGTAAGGTAGGTAGACAATGAGGAAGGTGTCGATCGCATCTATAGCTACGGAGACTGTACTTCCACCCTCGGGAGGATCCATCTACAATTCAAAGATTGAGGGGGTATGATCTTGAAAGGCATCTCTGGGCTAGGGGACAATTCCCAAAGCCTGCAGAGGCCACTATTGACTCCCACCATCGCTTCTTATGCCGTCAACCGACATTTGACCCTGTCAGACTGTCGTTGCCAACTCTTCTCTTCTCAACAGGGTATCTGGTATCGCAGTGCTATCATCTGGTCCAACTCAGCACAATGTCTTCACCACCTGGCTGAATGCACTGAGCCGGGTTTTTGATCGACTGGTGAAAACTTCATTCTTTCCACTTACTGCATTGGTGCTTCGTTCCCACTCGAATCGCCCTCTTCCTTCTCTGCACATCTACCACGCAATTTCGCATGGCTGTCCGTCCTGACCCATCGAACCATTGATAGCGAAGGGAATCTGCAACCGCAATGCTCCTTCCTACTTTTGCGCATCAGCTTCTAGGAAGAGGGTCGTATTACTACTTGGCCATGCGGTACCGCAGGAGAATGCTTCGGCGTTTAAGATCTATCGCGAATCAGTTCTTGGCCATGCCTGCTTTTCGACTCCACCAACCATGCGCCGCTGGTCGATCCATGCGGGTCAAGGCTGACGGTAGTGCTGCTTAAGTTTGGGACAATCAAGATCGTCTCGCCTTGATTGCGGTAGTCCGTTTCACAGCTGGACAGTGGAACAGCCCATGACCGTCTGTTTTCACTTGGCTCATTGCTCCCGTGTGGACGAGATGGTCGAACTTCAACCGATGGGAGTAGCAGGTGGCCCGTTCTCTGAGGTAGGAGTATAATCGGAAAGCTCAAGGACTCATCTTCCTGTATCGATGCTTAGCAACAACTGGGGTCGGCTCGTGCACTGTAACTAACCCTGGCGCTAAAGTGTGCCTTTCTCTGGCCTGCAACAAGCCACAAGTCTGGGCTTGCCTGTATCTCATAGCAAAAATCAAGCGCTTCGTTTGCGTCTTGGAACTTCGCTAGCGTACCCCATCTTCGCGTATGCTTGATTTTCAGCTCTGCTGGGACAGCGTGGCTGATTGCCACAAGGCTCGATTCGGCTTGGTTTTCTGTAAGAGCGCTTACTAGCCGCAGATGAGCTGTGTGGACAACCTGCATCTGAGGTATTTCTACCGGAACGGTGAGGTAATTTATTGTAGAAGCCTTCAAGTCGCCAGAGATTGGGATGATTTTGTGCTCCTGCATGATAGTCAGCATTATTTGGGGTATGATCTTGAACAGCTACCAACCTTATGCCAGCTCTGCAGCCAATCCGCAAGTTCAGGTCGGGACCCGGGCAAAATACCAGACAGAGCGCCGTCCCAGCTGTAATCCTGAAAAACACCAACCTGGATCTTTCGCATTATGCCAATCATTTCAAAATCTTGCGAAGATATTTTCGACCTCAGTCCCGCAGAAAGCGCAGGAATCAAGATGCGCGAGAATGTCTGAAAAGGAGAGTCGGCCAAAGCAGCCGAGAATGAGTGCTCAACTGCGATTTCGATTTCTTGGTCCAGGCGACTATACTCAATCTGCAGTAACAGTTTTCTCTGTAGCTGGTTGACCTTGTCACCTTTATTCTGACTTCGTACAGACCTGCATATCTTGGTGACCAAAGAAAGCGGTTGTCGAGCAAAAACAATAAGCTCACTATCCGCCAGAGGGGCCATAGCTACTTCGAAATCTTCAGTCGACTCTAGTAAGCATTTTGAGATGAGCAACGGGGTTGAGTCTGCGGTGCTGATAGTGAACTTGGAGAAGAGCGCTGTCTCTTTGAAGACATCTTGTACATTGACGCCAACAGGCAAGAGTATAGATATCTTAGGGTTACAAGCAAAAGTGAAGCTGCCCTCTGCAGTGATATAATGAATTTCAACTTTGACCACTATCTCTTTGAGATCGCTCTCAAGGCTATAAGGTATCCTGATTTTGACGGTGGTATCTGCGGATACCTCACCAAATTTGAGGCTGCCTGGCTGAGATCGGTCGAGAATATTCGTATCGCTGGCTTCTACTTCTGCTTCCGCTGTGTGAAGACGAAGCCCAGCAGTAGCAGGCCGAAGCTGAAGTCTGCCCTCGGAGATATCTTTCCAGCCACTAGCCACGTCGACCACAAGCGAACGCGTATGCTCGAGGTTGATAGATCTGCTGTGCGACAGACGAGCCTCGAGAGCCCGAGAATGCGCCCAGATAAGGATATGAGATGGATAAGAACCATGGGCTGTCTGGAATGGCGCTATGTCGCGATTGCCTGCAAAGAAAGGTCCTTCAGACGGTAGTGAAAGATCATGGGTGAACAAAATCTTTTCCGATTGGATCGTGATCTGGTCAAGGATATACCAACCCGGTAGAATAACCTACCAAGTCAGAAACAGTATGCAAAAGAGGGAACTCAACCAACGCACATTTGATCCTAAGTGTACCTCGACTGTACCAGGTTCCATTCTCTGCAAACCTTCAGCAGCAAGCCAGATCTCATAGCGTTGCTCCTTCCCGACAGTAACAATCCTTACACGGACCTTTTCAGCCTGCAAGCTTTCGGGCATGAGATACTGGAAACACAGTAACAGCTGAAAGCCATCATGGCTTTCGTAATGGCGAAGGAACGGATCCAGGCGGATATCACCAAAATAGCGGTCCATTGGGATTGAGATGTTGTGATCTAGTGATTTGGAAGCAGATATCAAGCCACCTAGGTGACCACTGACATCCCCCCGTTTTTGATGCTGTGGTACTGTGATATCATGTTGCACTATCTTCGCAAGAATTTGCAGTGCAATGTTAATATATTCTCCGCTTCTGTCTAGGCGTCTCAAACACTGTGCATACATCTCAAGTACACTCATCTCAAGATAGCTCCAATCATTCGTGGCGTAGAAACGCGCAAGTTGATGGAAATATGATGCCGCGGCAGCGTAATCTTCTAGATAGCTATGGCCTGTTAGCTTCTCGCATTACAGCAGAGCATTCAAACATACAATCGAACCGCCGCGATGTCGGCAATTATTCCTTCTACTGACTTGTGCCTTTCACCTAGAACATAGTGTCCCAGTGCTGATGCTGTGAGGTCCTAATGTTTCTATCAGCATTTCTACTCTATAAGAAGCTATTCTCGCAAATGTTACCTCATAAGCTTCGTAAAATGCGCGTTTAGAATACACGGCCGAGAATAAAGCTTCGTTTCGTGTACCAGTAATGGTTGAAGCATTATGGTATTTAACCTGCATCGCAGAGTTCGCTACATCTCTCTTTGAATCGTTATCTAGGGACACGTCGTCCATAACTCCATCATTCAGAGATAGCTCAGAAGCAAGGTCAGCCCAGCCGCTGCTCCAGCCACCTACTCGAAGCCCTAAGCTACTAAGGGCGCGTCTACTTAATGAAGAAAGATCTGCACGTTGGGCTGCTAGTTCTTGAAACCCAGTCTGCGAAGAAGTAGATGGCAGCAACCTTAAAGCATTTAGAGACGTAACGGATGGGTTTTTTTCTGGACTGGATGAACGACTGGCGGTACCGGTACGAGATGGCAAAGAGCTTGTCCGACTAGGGAGGTTCTCCCGTTGAATGATATTTGTAGATAAGACAGGGTTTTCGTAAGAGTCTTCGCCACCGTGGCGAATTGGCTTCAATTGACATAGAAGAGGTTGTAACCGATCAAAAAGGGACTGGACCAAGGTTTTCTTCAGAACACATTGGCTTGCAGAAAATGTCCAAGAAGTAACGAGGTTCTCAATGATGTCGTCAATTTGTGCTTTGGATAGGCTACCATAGTCGTCTTGGTTCCGGGAATCATGTTTGACAGAATTCCTAAAATCATCTCGAAGAGCACAAGCAGTGGAAGTGACGAATTCTAACGCCCGTTGGCAGATTTCTGCCAGAATGAGAAGATTTGATGGCTCGCTGTTACTGGGCACCGACTCGGCTGCCGATGCCATATGACCAAGCTGAACGGTACCATTCATAGCTGGAACAGTAACAGATGGATGTTCCGAAACCACGTTGGCCAGTCGCAAGAGAAGAGAAACTTGCCTGGCAAATACGTAGCATTGGAATTCAAAGGCTGAAATGTTATTTGCAAGTATCAATTCTCGAAACGGTTTCCTATCTGTGTTTAGGATCGATGACCCAAAATCGTGAGACCTGCTGGGAACTTGGGCCAATTCGGCAGTAGCAAGATTTGATTTATGATTCGCCTTCAGGCTTATAACTTCGGACAATGCCGCTTGCTTGAACTCTTCGAGTACATCTTTAGTGTGGTCACGAAAGAGATCCGTGTGTTGCTCTAAAGACTCGTTCGCCTCCCCTTCACCAATGACAGCGTTCAGGCCTGCTGCAAGCTCATGATAACCAGTCAATGCATCCTGAATTAGGCCAACACTCTCAAAGCCTCTTGCCAGACCCTCCTTGAGAACGAAGAAAGTATTAAAATTCCATCCCGGAAGTTTTCGCTGTGACTCTTTCTCCCTGATATCCTCTTCGTATTGGCTCACTCGCAGGTCCAAGGACCCCAGGATGAGAAATTTCACTTTAGTGATCAAATCATCCCAACCTCTATGATCCTCTTCGGGCGATTGATCAACAACAGGGCTTGGGCGCGAGGAAACTTTGCCAGTATCAGAATTCTCGGTAGCTTTGACTTGGGCAACACGATCTATAGCACTCTTCGAAGTCCCGTTGAAATCCGCCCGTATCTTTTCAATTACACTGGAAGATGTTCGTGTAGGCCAACGAGAATCACTTTTCGGGTTTCCAGACAGCCGAGACACGCTTGTATCGTCTCCAGGTAGTACTACATGAACTATAAGCCATTCGAATGCGTCGTGATTCTCGTGCTTGCTGGTTGAGGCACTGTTTTGAGAATCAGGGGTATGGTTTTTGATCCATTCGCGGAGTAACTTCCTCGATGTTGCTTTGTATGATTCTGTGTCCCCGCAATGGAGGAGATAGATCTTTAGGTATGGGGTCTGCCGAAGCCCAGGGATTTGGTGTCTTCTTTCTTTTCTTGGTCCTTCGCTCGCCGAAGCTTGGCTATTGGAAGCGCTCGCGTTATCTGAAGCCAGTTCATCGTCCTTGGCCTGATTTGAGGTCCCCAGTGTCAACGAAGCAGAGGTATCCTGTGAGATTGATTCGCCGTCCGGGACTAGCTCAATATGAAGGAAACTTATAGATCGCAACGGTCGCGAGGACGAGTTCCAATGTAGGTTGCGTAGTGGAAGCCGTTGACTCAAGTCATTGACGATCAAAGGAAATACTCCTGAGGGATCAGTGTACTCGACTGTGCGTCCAAAAACATTAGCATGTCATGGAAGCCCGTTTGCGCTTTAGCAGTACCTGTGACTTTGCTCGAGCCTGAAACCACCGGCTTCTCCATAACAATGCTGCCTCGTATGGTTGCTTGCTTGTGCCATCATCTGTGAGGGTGTGAGCATATGCTCATTGGGCTGCAAACATTCATCGATTGAGTTATCAAGCACACGAGGTCAGAAGCATAAGGTAGATGAAGTAACTTTATTTGCGATAATTACGTACCGAAGCATTAATTACATGTATTTTGTATGTATGTATGGCATCTAGCTTCATTCCTAAACATTGCTTGCTAAAGAGGCTGCTCGAAAGGCCTTTTTCTACGTTTTCTCATGGCTATGACATACGCAGCGGCAACTGATCGGATGCCTATTTGTACATATGGCAGGCATGAACATACTACTCATGTGCCGACTTCAATACATGGATATACGAAGTAGTAGACTCGTGCAAGTGGACTGATAGTAGTGTGAGGAGTGCTTAGTTCGTTGTGTTGGCTACTTCGAATAGCAAGGACAAAACTGAACGTATGTTATTTCAATTGGTGATGGTTCAAGTTCGGGAGCTCCTTATGAAATACGTGAGGCTTTTCAGAATGAATGACGAACGATGTTACCAGCTTATGATAGTATTGATACAATGAAAAAGTGAATTGGAATCAGGTTCTGGACTTCTCTCAAAGTGGCATCTATCGAGTAGATAATTATCTGGGAACATCCCACATCAGGTGTCTGCAGTGAAGACAGAGGCAAGAATTTCAAAATCCCGTACCCCACCCATGAACAGATAAGACAGTGTGTAGAATGAAACTATACTGAGCCAGATGCGCCACCCCTGACAAACATCTGGTAAACCCCAGAAAGTATATACAGCCAAAACTCCAAATACCCGCGCTCCCATATTTCTGAAACCTCATTCGTCGTGCTGCTTACGTCGACCAAACTCAAGTCGCCGCCTATACCATGAAACGCTCTTGGAGATATCTCAACGGCTGGTGAACGAGGAGTCGTAATTGCGGAACCCAATCCTTCAGCATTGCTAAACCTACAAGTATTAGGAGTGGAATCTAGACATTCGTATTAGTGTCCGTTTAGAGTTTAGCTGTTAGCGAGGGAAAGGATTACCCAAATGCACCATAACTTCCTATCGCTTCGTAATCTCTTCACCTCCTTAGGAACAACTTCCAAAGTGGTCACATTCTCGCCCTCTCGTGTCTTGCCTGCATTTGCAACAGAAGAGCTCCCAGCTTCGACTCCATCAAATGTTTCAATACATTTCTGATCAAGCAGGGCCTCTCCCAAGGCACGGATACCAGACGCTTTCTTCACGTCGTGATCTTGCTTTGCCGGTAGGGGATAGATCTCCTCATAGGCCGGGGGCTTCGAAGGTATATCCGCATGAGACTCCATTGCACCGTTATCTTCAGGCATGCCTTCATCATTCTTACCACCAAAGCTATCCTCGAGATCCATCAAATCAGAGATCGAACGCACTTTCCACGATGATCTCGGTGTGGTCGCATCGCTCACTCGGCTCTGGCGCGAGACCATGGTTGCTCCGGCACTTCTCGACCGAGTATGGTGGTCTGGGGTGCTAGCTATGTCATGAATCTCTCTTAACGTTGCCATATCGGCCGGAGTAGCTCCACGCAAACTTCGGAGCGTCGGATCACCTCCGGAGGAGCGGAGTTTCCGGACTATTTGCAGGTGACCGTTGAGTGCTGCCATGTGCATTGGTGTAAAGCCACCATTATCTCGCAGATCGGGGTCGGCTCCTCGTGCCAGCAGTCCCGCGACCAGACGGAGATATCCAATGGATGCACTAAAGTGTAACATGCTCTGCCCATTTGGTCTTTGGGCGTTGAGCTGAGCCTTGAAGGAGCTGTCAGCAAGGTCAACAAGGTCAAGACACCTCATTAACGATGCTTCCAAATCCATGGACCCAAGCATTTCGGCATTCGAGGTAGGCACTTGTGGTAGGTTGACACCAGCGCGGCCTGCGCTAGCATTTGACGAGGATAAACTATTTAGAATATTACGAGCGACGTCTTCCGCATGTTCATCCCTTCCGGTATATTTGTGATTCAGAAACGCCAGCGCTAGTTCCATAAGTTGCTGCTTGTTATCATCGACATATCTAAACTGCACTGCTTGTTGATGATCTAGTTGAGCCTGTTGCAAGCGGTCAAGTAATGTAACTCTGACAGTCATTTCCTCGGTAGACGGGGGCAAAGTGCACACAAGACATTTCTCGCCCCAATGAGTGGTAGTAGGAGCGAGTGCTGTTCCAAAAACGACCTCGAGGCCTTCACGAAACCCGCTACCTAGTAGTATAATCTTGATACCTCCAGACTTGGGGCCTGACGCAGGGAACACTTCTAGGATAGTCGGTTGGTAAGGTGCGACAATCGCGCCTGGTAGCCCGTTGAGCGAATTCGCGAGAGCTTGTGCATGATTTCGTAATGGCACAGAAGTATTCTGGATGCCGGCAGTTGTGTGGACAGTAGCTTGTGCCTGAGTTCGAGACATGTCAAAATTGGCGTTTTGGTGACCGAACGTCGAATTCGACATGGGGTTTTGAAGAGCAACACCCGAAGCAGACGGCGTTCCGTGTAACACGGAAAGATCATCCATGCTTTGAGATCGCTGGGCATTCGCAAAGAAGTTGTAATCATTGTTGTTTGGCGTTGGCGGGTTTGTACTAGACGCGGAGGGGTAGACGCTATAGATATTGTTGTTCGGGGCTGATGGACTTGGGTCAGCGGGAGACAAAAGAAAGTTAGATTTATGAAAGGAAGGCAGGGGGGGATTGGCATTCGGTTGGAATGCCAAAGAGGTAGTGGGTCCCGCGTTCATTGACCGAGGGAACCGGCTATGCGTTGAGTGATGCAGGGAGTGATCCATAGTGACAGGGAAATTTCCCTGACTTTGTGCATGAGATCGAGATGCACTTAGCAAGTCGGTAGGTGCCCGGCCTGACGCTGAGATATTGGGTACGTGTGTGTTTGGTAACCTTGTCATGGTCAGGCCATCTGGAAGCTTTCCAACGCCGCTGGTTTTTCTTCTTTTGGACTGTGGTCCTGTGTGAAGAGATGGCGAAGGTGGACGTGAGAGGTTGAAGGGTGTTGTAGAAGCAGAACCGGGCTGCGAGGTGATCTGCGGATTATTGAAGTGGGTAACATGCTGTGTGAAATAGGGGTTAGAATTATGCGGTAGCCCCTGAAGGTCTGACGATGAATGCGCATGCGTATATTGTAGAGGCCCGAAACATTCTCTAGGGAAAACTCCAGCGCTGGGAAACTGGACAATCTCTGCGGATTTAGATAGTTTCGCAGGTATCGCAGCTGCAGCATCCTTAGCTTTGTCGGAGGGATTTTTATGATCGTCAGTGACAACGATCGAGTTTGACATCGCTTGCGCAACAACCTTATCTTGATGGTCTTTAAGCGTAAATATCACCCTGAGCCAAGATTAGCTAGCTGAATGGAAACCAGAAATAGAACCCACTGGAATCCAAGCTTCTCTTCCTGGTGTCGACAATAGCAAGCTATCCGCATCGGAAGGTCGACCTGCATAGCGTCTTCTGGAAAAACAGGAGGTGGAGAAGAGTATTCCGAACCCGAAGTACTAGCATCCACGGTCTGCAAGCCAGATTTAGATTTCAGGGGTGATTGCCAGTCTTTGACTTCGTGTGTATTGAAGACAATGATCCTTTTAGCTTCATCCTCCTGCCACATTTCTTCCTCCTCCTTATTTTTACTCTTTTTCCTACCTGCACGCTTTCGCTCCCGCGTAATACATCCCGCGCAGATATTCACAGGGCCGCCATTGAGCGGCTTGTTCTCGTCATCGTTCGGCGAAGGGGAACTTTCAGAGGAGGATCGCCGGCCTTCCACCTTGTGGGTTGTTGGGGATCCGGCAGCTCGTGCTAAAGCCCGTTGGACCTTTGCCGGATCCTGCATGGCACTGGTACACACCAGCATAGTGTACATTTCTAGCATTTCAGGTGACTTGGAAAGGGTTGGCTTTGCTATTAGCTTTGGCTTGGAGATCGCATGTGGCTGCAAATGAAGTTTGGTAATTCCTGGCGGCATTGGAAATAGGGTCAGCTTGATGGCTATTTGGGTTTCTACTCGCGACTTTTCACGGACTGGGTGAACGAAGAGCTTGGTGGAAGCGGCGGACGCGTACGGGGAGCCACGCGTGGCAAGGTGAGATGCAAAAGGCATGCCTGATGTCGCATAAAACGTCATGGCTGGAGATACGCTGCCAGATCCATCGTAATTGGCTGGGGGATTGGTAAGCTGCAATGGTATGATCTGAGGGAGGCCATTTTGTGAGTAGGTATCGGGGTTATGTTGCGGGAAGTTTGCTGATGTGGGAAGTGTATGAATCGAGCCAGATGCCCAAGCGTCCTGACCCTTCATCATCATTGTTGACGGATATGTCTCGTAAGACCCCTACAGAAATGTACACAGTCAGTTGCAAAATTTACGGACTCGATGAGAAGGGACTCGGAAAACAAGAAAAACTTCCTTACTTTTGGCACTCCATACTGGTGGTTGAGGCTAGAGGCAGGTCCAGGTCGAGGAGATCGTATGGGCATCTTCAAGCCTCTGATGTCGCTGCTAGAAAGGGCTTCCAGGTCCAATGGGGGACTCGGGCTACTTGCAGCGCTTTCGAAGTCAAAATCGTCCTCCATTGCTCGATTGCTCATATCAACATCCGCGTCAGCAGAAGGCATTTCGCCCTTGAGGCCCTCCGCGAATTTGTCTTCAACCGTTTTGAGACCGCCTCTCCATGCAACCGGAAATGCATCGTCTGTCATGGAGAGATCGCCTGCTAATAGCCCAGACTGAGAAGAATTAGAGGAGTCGTTGCGCTTAAGTCTGGTGGACGTGTCAGATGAAGAATCCGGTGGGGAGCTTTCCGGAGAATGAGAATCTGCCGGGTTCATGGCATTTGGCCGGCGATTGTCCAGTAATGCTTGGCTCGGAGAGTTCGACAGAGCATCATCCGGAAATATCTCTCCCGGCGAGTTGAACGCCGTGTTGTACGCTGAGTTGAAAAAATCGGTATCGCTTTCCTCTATAGTACCAGCCAGAGTCGGGTCCAGTGGCTCGGGAGAGTTGAAACTCGGTAGAAATAGATGAAAAGGATCGTCATTGACTGCCATGGTATGAACGTAGTGTGCCGTACAAAATGGTGGTGGTGCTGCCGCCGTCGAAGCTCTCAGCTTATCGCACTTGCCCGTCGGGCGGGTGCGGCAGTGCGTTGCCGCCGCAGAATTTCAAGCTTGGGGAGTCTTTTGGACGAGGCTGAGAGCGTCTGGGCTACTGGATAGCCATGGCGAGGCTGGAGCGACGGCACCAGTCAGTTCCAAAACCGACGTATCTGTGAAGGATTCCCCTCACGTCCAAGAAGGCAGCCAAGTGAACAGTCTCCTCCAATATTACCTTCCCTATGATAGTGATGGGTGAGCTGTCCCTGTGAAGCCTCTAGAGCATGATATCGTTAATCAGTGACTAATTTTTCAAACACTGTAAGTATTAGGTTGAGCAAGTCGAGCAATAGCTTTCGGTGCGGAGTCAGGGTGAAGTTCGTGGCGAGGAACTTCGATTTCATCCCCTCTAATAATCGCTAATATTACTAAGCAAAGGACCGTTGAGGACGTGTTTATCACAAGGTACCTTACTCTTACCACGAATCCAAATGTTTGACAGATTCTTTGCCGAACCTCACATAGTCATTTACCGCTCCCCCCATCACCACAAGCTCCTTCTACGAGTATGGTATCAGACTCATCTTTGTCTATTTATTAACAGAACTATACCTAAGGTTGCCAATTCATTGAGAAGACCTCAAGCCTTCCTCCATCGCCTTGACTTTCTTCTGTAAAGGACTGTCCTATTTGATACGCAAGTACCCTTCTTTACAATCAGGCATGAGCGGGTGTGGCCACCCATAATCTTCTTTTCCCTTCTCCTTGACGACCCGCCCTCAATTTCCCTACAGCGTCATCTTATGAAACAGTATGAATATCTATATTATAATGGTCGTGATGCAGATACAACTAGAATGTTGCTCATAGCCGTTTCGTTTGTGCTTTGAGCCATTACCAGAATGCGAGGAGCGTTTCATTGCAACCTCTCCTAAATTGTCTTATTGTTGCGGTTCCGATTCCGATACTAACCCTTGAAGCAGGCTCTTCTAATTTTGCGAACGACTAGCAACAATGAGAGTATGGCGGCACCCACGATCCTGAAAACCATTTACCGCTTATAGACAGAATGTTTACCATATGGAGTGCGTTAAGCTCGGATGAATGAATACTATTACAAGTCTCTAGTAGATATTTTCCAGGGGCTAATGCTCGCAGCATCCTATCCTTGGTACCAAGCTCTGAAATCCTCATTGAACCACCGTTTCGATTTTTATGCGGAATACCAACAGGGATCGCGGCTGGAGTCGTTTAAGGGCTTTTAGTACCTTCAGAGATAGTTGTTTTTGTGAGTTGAAGTCTATCCTCGAGATGGGAAAGCAAACGGCAATAGCAAGACGGAGATGGAACATTCTCTTTTTGTTTGATCCGCTTTTCATCTTCTTGGATCAACAGACCTCCTTACCGGTACTATTCCTTTTAGGCTGATGATAGACCTTGAAAAATCATGAGAAATCCAAGGAGCGAAAATATCGTACCGGTACATTGGGTTACACAGTCGATATTAAACCCAGAAGCTTGAGCACACAGACAGAACTATGGCACCCGGGTTCAAGCGACCAGTGCCAGTTCTAGGGTCCACATACTCTGATAGCCAATTAGGCGCTCAATTTTTCTTCCGTTAGTCTTTCCTCATGAAGATTAGCTCTATCAATGTAATGCAAGTCATCGGAAGATCTCCTCGAAGAGCTGCACTACGAAGTACGGACGGAGAAACCTACGAGACCCCACGGCCCCAACGATTTTCTGCATGATCAACGCATCCAGTCAAATTTCGGCGCGCTACGTTTGAGGCTTAAACAATTTGTTTACTTACTACCGCCCCAAACCTCGAATAATTCTACGGTGGGAGAGACTGCAATATCTGTACTGGACAATCAATATGTTCATAGAACCCCTGGTGTCGACAAAAGAATTATCCATCTAGAGCCCAGGTGCTAACGGTGAGACACGGAGGAAATACTCGGAGGAGATGACGCGTTGTACAGCCACGGAAACTGAGACTCTTGAGAGCAGCAAGAGATGGCTCACTCATCAACATAGTAGTGGTCCTGGAGTGCTTGTAATCTAAAATTAAATCACACACAGTTTCCTCTTTATGAGGTTTATTGTCACACAACTGGCGCTACTCAGGGGACACATTTACCTTCTCTCGTGGCCTTGGCCAACTCGCTTCGGGCCGTGTTGTCCGCACTGTTGGCATGATCAATTGTTGGCTCAGTACGCAACCAACGGATGACCTACTATCTTTTGTAAATTGGTATGTAATGTTCTTTGTCACTAGTGGTCTCTTTAATACTCTTGCGGTACTGAATTGCAGCCACCCATCTTCTCCACTTGTACCAGGCGTCCTCATCTCCAGATTTGCTATGATTGGAGATGCCTAGTTCACCTTTCCAGCGATCAAAGATCCAAAGTCGAACGGCCCATGGCGCCATGACAAAAGCAACCAGGAATGGCTCCTTGCCCCAGAAGAACGGACATTCCTCCTCCATTGCTTCCGCGAACTGTCTCAAGGTCTCTAGGAACTCCGAGCGTATGTTGTCAATGGTGGATGACGACTGCCCAGGCTGAAAATGCAGAAAGCGGTGAAAAGCTGGGATGATGCGCGTGCCAACGAAGTCGGTCCAGATCCTCATTCTAGCCCTAATGTAAGGGTCCGGGGGGAGTAACTTGAGTCCATGGTCCGGATATGCATCCTCTAGGAACTAGCAAATAACTGTGCTTTCATACAATGGCTTGTTGTCATACTAGAGAGTTAGGACCAAGCCCCTGGGATTCGATTTGAGGAGAGAATCAGGTTTATGATAGGGATTAACCTCGATATACTGGTATGGAATGTTCTTCTCTTCCAGAACTGTCCAAACACGCTGGACTGTGTAGGGATTAGTGTTAAACGTTGGCAGCTCCTTCCACGCCAAAAACCATACCAAACGGACAAAACCCATCCGGCGCACAGTTTCAATGGCTGAGGAGCGCTGTGTCTATTTGCGAGTGTCTATGCGAGTCCCGTAGCTTTGGGATGAAGACCAGCATCTGGAGGAGGTATGCTGACGGCCGTATGGCAGGATGTAAGTAGACGTCTACCGTGATGTGCTACTTTCGGGGACCCTGGACGAGGCTATGCAGCCGGTGGTGGAACGGTGCTGACGTTGGTTTCCACCTTTTCCACCTCTTCTCGGGAGCCACCAGATACTTGACGCATTGCGGCTCATCAATTCCGTATTTCCCCTGAATCAAGCACGATTCATACTTACTGTGCTACTAGTACTACTTGTGTTCGAGTACAGGGCATAGCAAGAGGATCGTCATACCTTAGCTACAGTACAAAGTTAAAGTAGGTATTTGAAGCATCGTCCTGGATCTCAGCAAACATTAGCGTACGAGCTCCCTATAACAACATAGTTTGATCAAGTACCTTACATCGTACCTAACAAGTAACAAGATACCAGATCTAAGGTACCTTACCTTAGCCAAACCCTACGTGCTTCATCATCACCAAGGGTACTCCGTACCAAAGGTGCAAACTCCCGTGCTCCGTGCTCCGTACCTACCTTTAATCACCTAAAGCAGGCTGTGCTGGCCGTGGTGTGGTGGCTTGGTGGTACTTGGTACTTTAGCAACTTGCCCCCACAGCTGCCAGCCTCCCAGTACTCATCGGCCATGTAACCAAATCGGCCACCTAACCAAAATTCAACCATAGTACTTCTGAAAAAGCTGTATTACAAGCAATCTCTTCAAAACAGCCTTATATAAAACCTTTCAGACCTTCTCTTCCTTCTGTCATACCTTAATATGGATCTTACAACGCTTATAAACCTTTATTAGCTCGTTAATATACTGCTTTTCGATATGCTCATCGCGGGCCTTTTGCCTCAAATTCTCTAAACCTAGCCTATCACAGGTCATAGATCGAGCTTCTTTGGCGTATAGAATGCCTCCCGTTTGTAAGACCTTAAGAGATTGATCTTTACGTATATTTCGAGCGTTGGTAGCGGCTTCCGTGGCTGCTATTTTGACGTTCAATAGCTCAATCCCGTAGTACGGGCCATTGCATTGATCTCTTTGATAAATTTGACTAACTTCTGATGAAGCTCGGGTTCATAGCCGAAGCAAAGTAACTGACTTGTTGTCTTTTCAGCTGTTTTCTAGTAGTAAAGGTAATCTTTCAGATATCGGGTGATTCCGTCACCGTGAAAGATGTAATAGGACGAGCTGAGGGTCGAGTTTCTCGCACCTTATTCAAAACCACATTAGGATCGAAGGGAATTAGACCAGTTTTCTTTCAAGCCGAACATATAGTAGTTTCCTTGAACCCGTTAAAAGCAGCTAGAAATTCGATTTTGGTTAAGGTTTCGTCGCATATATGTAGGGAGCCAATACCCGTACACCCCCCTGGCTTACATGTACACCCCCCTTTGCTTACACGTACACCCTCGGGGAAACCTGAAATTTCCATTGCGCATCACTCA
>JAABVA010002072.1_pt1 | contig 20435 bp, 20 predicted proteins | sample 5560331 | NCBI WGS metagenome assembly JAABVA01 (sample SAMN12812661, study PRJNA571458) | rock metagenome | isolation source: Antarctica rocks | place: Antarctica: Victoria Land, Mt New Zealand sud | collected 2016-01-07 | reverse complement strand
GGATGGTCTCCTCCCGGTCGCTGGGCGGGGCGGCGCGGGAGATGGTGATCAGCCCGGACAGGTTGGCCGTGATCCGGGTCCGGGCGTCGGCGAGGACCTCGACCCGGGCGGTGCCGGTGAGCCGGGCGGCGGCGGCGGTCGCCTCGCCGGGGTCGAGGATGTTCAGGTGGCCGCGGTCCCGGCCCAGCCTGATGACCTGGCCGCCCAGGGCGCGGATGCCTTCGACGTAGTCCGGGCGAAGGTCGCCGAGGACCAGCGGCAGCACGCCGTAGCCGGCCAGGCCGAGCATCATCCGCATGATCGAGGTGGACTTGCCGAGCCCCGGCCTGGCGAGGGCGAACAGGATCGGGGTGGAGATCAGCCGGGCGGACTGGAACCAGCTGACCGGGTCGGCGCAGACGGTGGCGCCCGAGAGCAGGTTGAGCCCGAACGGCACCCCGACCATCGGGCTGCCGGTGCCGGCGGCGAACGGCCACAGCCCGCAGACCTGGGTGGTGGTGCCGCGCCACTCGTCGGCGGCCTGCACGAACGTGGAGCGGCCGCGGCCCCGGCCGGGCCAGCCGCGGGGGCCGGGCTGGCCCGCGGCCGCCGGCGCGCGCCGCCGCGGCCGGCGGCTGGCCTCCGGCTCGGCGGTCACAGGCTGTTCCGGATGCTGGTGGGGACGTTGAGGTGCTCGGGCAGCACGAGCCCGAGCGGCAGGCCGGCGGCGAACGCCGAGTCTTGGCTGCCGTAGACCGGACGCAGCTGCACCCGGGCGGTGGCGGCGAGGTGGTCGACCGCGGCGCGGGCGTCGGGGAGCCGGCCGGCGTCGGCGACGGTGGCGGTGACCACCATCCCGAAGTTGATCAGCCCGGCGCCGCGGGCTTCCTCCTCGGCTGTGGCGGCGGTGCTGCGCTGCTCGTTCAACGCCCGCGCCGACGGCCGCCGGGTGGAGCTGACCTTGAACTCGGCGTTGCGTTTGTCCTGTTCGACGATGTGCGCGGCGCGGGCCGCGTTCAGCGGCCGGTAGAGCAGCGTGACCCGCTTGCGGTCGATGTCCGGGTGCGGGGCGAGCAGCTGGGTCAGCACCGAGCTGTAGACCTCGCCGCGGGGGGCGCTGGTCATCGACCAGCTCACCGACCAGGCGCCGTCGTGGCGCAGCGCGTCCCAGCTGGCCTGCTGGGCGGTCGGACCCACCTGGGACCAGGACAGCTCCGGGACCTGCCGCTCGGCGCGGGCCGCGTCGATCAGCCGCGCCGCGGGCGGGTCGTAGGCGATCCGCACCGTCTCGCACAGCTCCTGGGCGCTCATCGGCCGGGCCGCGCCCGCGCCGGTGGCGTGCAGCCGCTGGGTCAGCCCCGGCAGCCGGGTGGCGAGGTCGCGGGCCATCTCCCCGGCGTCCCGGCGCCGCCCGCCGCGCCGCGGCGCCGCGGCAAGGGTCAGCGCGATCGACGCCCGGATCGTCGCCGACCCGGCCGGGTAGGTCTCGACCAGCTCGCGGAGCACCGCCTGCGCCACCACCGGCGCGTCCGGGTCGGCGGCTGTGGCGACCTGGCGGCGGAGCCGGGCGCCGGAGTCCGGGGCGGTCTCGACCGTCACCGACGCGGCGACCAGCCCCGGCTCGTTGCCCAGCGAGGCGAGCCAGCCGCCCCAGTGCGCCACCCAGGAGTCGACCTGCTCGGCGTCGACCAGCGACGCCCCGTCCGGCTCGGCGACCAGCACCGCCGTGTAGTGGCCGGCGGCCGGCACATGCAGCAGCGCGAAGCGCCGGCCGTAGGAGTCGGCCCATTCCGAGAGCCGTGACCCGGCGGCCAACCCCGGCAGCTGGAAGGTCCCCCACTCGGTGTGTCCCAGCGGCCCCGAGCGGTACAGCTCGGTGCCGGCCAGCCGGGTCCGGCCCCAGCCGATCAGGATCGCGGTCCGTTTCAGCACTGACAGGCCGTGCCGGTCCCGGACTGCCAGCAGCCCCAGGAAGCAGGCGATCAATGCGGCAAGCACCAGGGCCGGCAGCATCCCGGCGACCATCATGGTGCCGATCACCACCACCAGCCCGCCGACCAGCACCCCGGTGCCGAGGGTGCCGAGCGTGCCAAGCCCGGCCGACGCCGGGCGGCGCCAGTTGCCGTAGGTGCGGGGGGTGCGCGGTGGCTCAAGCACTGCCACGAGGACCGTCCTTCTCATCCGGAGTTGAGGTTCCGTGCTCAGCCCCGCCCTGCGCGGCGCCCTTCACCGCTCCCAGCGCCGCCTGGGCACCGGACGCGACGGCACCGGCCGCACCCGCGGCTGCCGCACCGCTCGCGCCGGCCGCGCCAGCACCACCCGCGGAGGAGGCCGCCGGCGGACCGGCGGCACCCGACGCCCCCGGCCCACTGCCGCCCGAACCGGGCGACTGCCCGCCGGCGCCGCCCCGGCTGCTTCCCGGCGGGGTGCGGGACTCCCCGCCCGGCCCGGACGAACCGGGGCTGCCGGACGGCCCTTGGTCCCCGTTCGGTACCGGACCGCTGCCCGCCGGACCATCGCCACTGGCGCCGGTAGGCGCCGAAGACGATCCCTGCCGAGGGATCCTCGGCGTCGCGCCCGCACCGCCGCCGAGTGAGATGGCGCCGGTCGGCAACGCCGCCACCACCCCGCCGGCCAGCGCCCCGGCGCCGGCACCGCCGCCGGAGGCCACCGAGCCCACCAGCGGGGTCACGAACCGCATCAGCGCCGGCAACGCGAACAGCGCCACGATCATCAGCACCAGGCCGGTCAGCACATTCACCAGCCCCTGCCCGTCGCCGAGGCCCTGCACTCGGGAGCCGGTCAGGCGGAACGCGGTGGCGTACACAATCGCCGCCGCCGGCTTGTAGAGGGTGAACGCGATCGTCCAGCTCACACATTTGCGGAACCACGTCCGGCCCATCTCGGTGCTGGTGAAGCTCGCCGCCAGGGGCAGGATCCCGGCCAGAATGACCAGCATTCCGCCGCGGACCACCATCAGCATGATCTGCACCGCCGACGCCAACAGCGCCAGCAGACCGAAGATCACCACCAGCAGCGGTCCCAGGCCGCTGCCCGCGGCGCTGCTGAGGTTGAGCATCGCGGTGATGTTTTGACCGAAGTCCGTCCCCTGCGTGGACCGGTCCACGATCCAGCCGGCGAACTGATCCGACGCCGTGACCAGCAGCGAGATCGCGGTCAGCCCGGCGCCGAACACCACCACCATCGTCAGCAGGCCCCGCAGCAGCTCCTGACCCGGCTGCGCCCGCCGTTCCCAGGCCATCCGAGCACCCCCGACGACCACCGCCAGCACCGCCGCCGCGGCCGCGTACCACCACAGCGAACCCTGGATGAAACCCACCGCATCCGACGGAGCAGACCCGCCGTCCGTCGTCGTCAGCTGTGGAGTACCGACATGCAGCCACACCGTCCCCAGCGCGGCAACCACCTTGCCGACAGCCTCCGCCACCGCCTTCGCGAGTCGATCGAGGGCGTCACCCAGCGCACCGGTGACGATGCTGCCGGCCTTACAGCTGATGTCGAGGGTGCCGCAGCCGGCCATCTCAGGCGCCCGCCCAGAGCACGTAGCCGGCCGGGGACGGCACGCTTTGGATGTTGTCGCCTGGGTCCCCGGAAGGGGGCAGGACCCACTTCCAGGTCCCGCTCTCCCAGGTCATCGGCGCCGTGAGATGGACGAGGGCGCCGCTGCCGCTGCGTAGTAGTAGATCGGCCGTCATGCTCTGCGGCTCGTAGTTCAGGACGTTGAAGCCAGCCACCTGAATTGAGTTCGAGCTAGCGCTCAGCTGCTCGTGGGAAAGACGGGTGAGGGCAGCGTCGCGTCCGGCCCCCGAAGCAGCCGCAACCTCAGTAAGGCTGAGGCGACGGCTGGGAGCGGTGGTGGTGGCCACGAAGTTGATGGCGGCGTAGAGCGCTCCGGTTGGCGAGTGGGCGAAGCAGGTCGGGATCCCTTTGGTGTTGGCGCCGGGCCCGTAGGTGGCGGTGGCGGTGGGCGCTGCCATGGTCCCGATCAGCTGCCAGCGGGTGCCGGCGGGTGCCACCCGGGGGACGGTCTGGTCCCCGGCAGGCAGACCGCAGGAGCTGTCCGTCGATCCGGCGCCGGTCAACGGAGCTGCCGGGCTGCCTGCTACCGGCGGCGCCGGGGGGCTGTTACGACTCGGCCCCCGAAGCGCCAACACCAGACCGAGGATGGCGATCAGGGCAACGATCGCGGCGGAGACGACGAACTTCGGCTGGGTCCACGGGCTGGGGGTATCGGAGTTTTCGTCCCGGTCAGTGATGAGAGTCACGAGGCAGCTCCAGCAGGAGGCGGGGTCGCTGAGCCGCGGTCAAGCGAGGGCGCCGACTAGGGCGGAGGCCGAGCCGATGACGATGCAGCCGGCGAAAACCCAGGCCAAAGAGGCGGCGTGCCGTCCGCCGCCGTCGTGCCGTCCCGAGGCGGACAGGGCCATCATTGCGCCGGCAAAGATGGCACCGGCGACGCACACCCCGAACGCGATCCAGGCGGACCACGACAGGATCGTGAGGATCTTGTCAGAACCGGGGGGTGCCTGGCCCATACCGGGATTGGGAACGGCAGCCAGCAGCCGGGAGGTGCCAACGGTGGTGGTGGTGGTCATGACGGGGTTCCTTCCTGCGGGGTGACGGCCTGCTCGGCGAGCAGGTGGGACAGGTCCTTGAGAAGGCGGCGTGCAGCGCCAGGCGCCTGGGCCGGGGCGACGGCGGTAGTGGTGCGCCATTCGTCGACCCAGGGGAGCTGCCATACCCGTGGAACGCCTCCGGCGACTACGCGGGCGAAGTCGCGGAGGGCGCGTGGAAGCCTGCCCGGGGCGTCGGGGACGAGCACCAGGCCGAGTAGTTGTATGTCAGGCACCCCGCCTGACGCCCAGTCGACCGCTGCTCGCTGAGCGGCCATTAGGCCGGCCAGGTGGGTCCGGCTGACGAGCACGACCGTCGGGCGCTCTGCACCCTGGCCGAGTGGCCACGCGCGGCCGGCGGCGGCGCTGCCGGGTAGCAGCGTCGCGAGCGTGCTTTCCCCAGCGCCGCCGTGTGCGCCGACCCACCACAGCTGTGCGCTCTGCAAGGTTGACCGGCGGGGGAGGTGGTCCGCGGCGTCGGATGGGACGAGTCCGGGCTGCGGTTGAGCTGGACCAATGGGCGAGGGCAGCGCCGGCCCTGCTGGCCGCTCCGTTGTAGCTTCCGCCGCGCCCGGACGCGTGCCAAGCAGCCAGGGGTTGGAAGTCTCTGCAAGGCCGGTAGAGGCGTCGGCGCCGACGGCGCGGTTGGTTACCGCCTGCTTGGGGGCAACTGCGCGCACGACGGCAGGTTACTCAGGTATAAGTTGAGCCGTCCAATGCTCTACATCGGCAAGTCGGATTCGAGACCTCGGGCTAGCTCAGCTTCCTGGCGCTGTAGATCTGGTACCGCCAGGCCTCCTGGTGGCGGTAGAACTCGACGCCGGACATGGTGTTGACGTACCGGCGGTGCCGGCCCGCCATGCGGGCGAGCTGGTACGGGAGCCACCCCAGAGTCGCGAATGTCCGCAGCATCGGAAGAACGTTTGGGGTGATGTCGCGGGCTGCGACGTCGACGAAGCCGGCACCGCCCAGCAACTGCTCGAGCAATCCGTGCTCCAGGCGCTGGAAGCCCGGCATGGCGGCGGCGGTGTTGACCTCCCGGAGCACCCGCGCTGCCCGGGGGCTGATTTGGTCGTCTGGCGTGCGTGAGTACTCGAACATCACCAGGCGCCCGCCGGGGCGCAGCACCCGGTGTAGACCGGCTAGGACATCTTCAACCCGGTCGCTGTGGACCAGGGTCTCCATGGTGTAGGCGGCGTCGAAGCTTTCCAAGGGGAAGTCGAGCTCGGCGTAGTTCATATGCAGGAACCGGGTCCGCGTCTCCAGCCCCAGTTCCAATGCGCGACGCCGTGCCTGCTCGAGGTTGAAGTCGAGGATGTCGATGCCAGTGACCTGCAGGTGTCGGGTGGCGGCGAGGTGAGTGGCGACCGCGCCAACGCCGCAGCCGGCGTCAAGGACCTCCGAACCCGCTGGAACGTCCAAGGTGGCCCCGAGCAGGTCCTCCATCCGGCGCAGGGGCGGCCCGAACGGGAGGGTGGAGTCGCCCGGCCGGTAGTACCCGAAGTGCTTCGTGCCGCCGAGGAGCAGGTCATAGCCCAGGCGAGACTCCCGCTTGTGGTAGTAGCGCGAGACCTCTGCAAGGTGCTGCGTGCCGCTGCCGGTGTCGCTGGCGCTGGTCACCGGGTGACTCCTGTCATTGCGGGTCATTGCGGGCGACCGCGCTTCATGCGCGTCCGCGAATTCAGCCACGAGCTCGCAATCTCGCCAAGCGGTGCTGACTCGTTCCAGCCAGTGGACCTCGCCGTCGAGGTTGTGGCCACCGGCGGTGGCCCCCTGCCCTGCTGCTGCACCAACGTCTGAACGCGGTGCCAGGCCGGCGAGCAGCGCTCGGCGGGCCACCTCTGTCCAGGCGGCTTCGGCCGCCGCAGCTGCATCCGAACCCTCCAGCCCGCTCCGGTGGGCCGCGGTCAAGGCGGCGGTGCACAGATCCGGCGAGACGTACCGGCGGAGGATGCGTTGCCGATCGCGTATCTCGATCACTGTCCGGACTAGCCGGACCCGGTGGCCGACCATCACCAGCGCCAGGTCGGCGGCGCCCGTGGGGGCCGCCTGTCGCAAGGCCACCCACAGTGGGTCGAGGCGGCGCTGGGCGCGGAGCTCCCAGCACCAATGAACCGCTGCGCGCAGCGGGCGTGCCACCGTGGCCCGCAGGACGCCCGCGACGATGAAGCTCATGGAGACCAGCGCGACGCACTTAGCGGCGGCATCGGCGGGTCGTCCAGAGGCGGCGGCACCGCCAGCCCAGAGGCCCACCACCGCTGCCTCAAGGGCGATGAAACCGAAGCCAATGCCGCATCCGATGGCGCCGAGGGTCAGGCCGGCGCGGACGTCATCGGAGGCTCCTCGGGTGTGTGTCCGGGTGACACGCAGCATCCCCGCTAGGGCCCACCCCAGGTAGGCCAGAAAGGCACCAGAACGGAGAAAGGGGCCGGCTAGGCCGGCCTGCTGGGGCGACTGCGACAGCGACGCGTACATGCCGTCGAGCGGAGGGGCCAAGACGTAGGAGACGCCTCCGGCCGTGATCGCAGCCACTGCCAGCGTCGCGTTCGTCACAGTGGCGCGCCGATTCGGCAGGTCTGTCGTGCTGAGCACGAGACTCCGGGTCGCCGCACAAGCCAGCACCGAGACCGAGAAGGTGCCGAACGCGTAGAGGAACGAGGTGACCGGCCCCACCACGGTCTGCTGGCGCACCGGGTCGATGAGCATGCTCACGGCGACCGCGAAGCAGAGCAGGACAGACCACAGGCTGCGATCGGTCTGGGCGCCGCGCAGCATCCGCCAACGCAGCAGCACGGCAGTCCACAGCAGGACGGCCGCCGAGCTCAGCAGATAGTCCATGTCCCTACGCCCCAGTCGTGCCGAGTGCGCGGGCTAGCCGGTCGAGCGACGACGCCCTGTCCGCCGGGGCGGTGGGCGCCGCCCGTCCCGGCGAGCCGTCCAGCTGCGCGGCAATGATCGTGGCCATAGCGTCCGCTTCGACCTCTTCGGGCTTTTCGTAGTCGTGGCGGAACAGAGCGCCTCGAACTAGGCGCTCGTCCAGGTCCGGGAAGACGCGTTCGAGCCAGGGCAGTGCGGCGTCGACGGACGGTTGGTGTCCCCAGATGATGTGCCCGCATTCGTGAAGGACGGTGTGGTCCCGGAAGAACGGCGACGACGAGTCCTCGTAGAAGGTGAAGTCCGTCTCGCCGAGTGGAACCCAGGCTCCACAGAGCTCCTCCGTCCCAGGCGCTGCGGGAAACCCCACCCGCTCGAGCGGGCGGCCGCGATGGGCCGCGAGCTGGCTCAGGAAGGCGTCGATGTCGGGGGCGGGGTCGAGCCCGAGGGCCGCTAGGCGCGAGGCGCACCGCTGCTGGACGCTGTCACGACGACGGAACATCTTCAGCCGCTCTCCTGCTGGCCAGGAGACGGAGCGGCCAGGTCTGCGTCGGCTTCCCCGTCCAGCAGGCCTTCGAGGCGCCGAGCGTGCTCGACCATGCCGGCGATAGCTTCACGAGCGGCGGGCGACAACGCAGCGGCGCGTAACGCCAGGTGGGCCACCCCGGCCTCGCGCATGGCCATCAAGAGCGTCAGCTGAGCGTCGACCTCGCGCGCGATGGCGTCGTCAAAGAAGTAGGCGGGGCTGACACCGAAGTAGCGGGCGAGCGCTTCGAGGTGCGCCTTCCCCGGGTTGTCCCGCTTGCCGGATTTCAACAGGTAAAGGTAGGCCGTCGAGATCGTGGCCCCGCCCCATGAGTTGATCGTCTCTACGACCTCCTCAACCTTGATCGGTCGTTCCCCGCGGCGGTGCGACGCCGCGAACAGCTTGCTGATCTTGTCGGCCAGGGTGGAGGCGGGCTCGCGCTCAGCCATCACGAGCTCACTTCCTCTGCAGCTGAGGTCGGCGGGAAGGGGATAGGGCCACCCCTTGCCAGCGTAGAGCAGCAACACGCAACCGCTCGCACGTGTGTCGATCAAAATTACTGTTGTAGCGTGGCTAACGCGAAGAAACACAACGACAGTAAGGAAGCCCGATGCTGGGGTCCAGCCGCGCCAGAGGCCGGTCGGCGGTCGGCCGCTCCTTCAGGGCGAGCCACGGCCGGCCCTACCGGGTCGGCTGTGTAGGGGTCGTCGCTGTACTTGTAGTCGCGGGTGTCGCCAGCTGCGGCGAGACCACGCCGCAGCGAGGCGTGGTTCGCTCACCCGCGGCCTCCACGGCCGCGGCTGGACCGAACGACGCTGACGCCGCTCTTCCGGCTCCGGCGCCGCCCCCGGTTCAGGACGGGCTGTCGGGGCTGGCCGCAGCGGATGCCGCCGCCAAGGTGATACGCACCTTCGCCCGCCCTGATCTGCCCCAGGAGCGCTGGTTCCGGGAGCTGTCGCCACTGCTGTCTCCTGCGGCCGCCAGTGATTATGTGGGCACCGACCCCCTCCGGGTGCCCGCGCGCAGGGTGACTGGCCCGACGCAGTTCCTGCCGTCGCCCAGTGGCTACGTCGCCTGGGCGGAGGTGCCGACTGATGTCGGCCGGTACACCGTGCTGCTGTCCCGCAGGCAGCAGGCCGGGCCGTGGCTGGCCGAGCGGATCGTCCCTCCACCGGGCGTCGGTCCGTGACCAGCCGCACCGCCGTGTATTCGCTGGTGCTGCTGCTGCCCGTGCTGCTGATTGCCGCGGTGGTCGCGTTCGTGCTGCTGGTCGGCGCCCAGCCGAGCGCCGCCGCTTGCGGCGGCACCCCCGGCGGGGCGGTCGACGTTCGCGGCCTGCCCGCGGGGTCGGTGGCCGGCTATCGCGGGGAGCAGCTCGCCAACGCCGCGAAGATCCTGGCCGCCGGCAAGGCTGTCGGTCTGGACGTCAAGGGCCAGACCATTGGGGTGATGACCGCGATGGGTGAGGCCGGTCTGCTCGTGCTGAACCGCGGTGATGCCGCTGGCCCGGACAGCCGCGGCCTGTTCCAGCAACGCGACAACGGCGCCTGGGGCTCGCTGGCCGACCGGATGGACCCGGTTCGCTCGGCCAGCAACTTCTTCCAGGCGCTGCAGGGCGTGCCCGGCTGGCAGTCGATGAGCCCGACCCAGGCGGCGCACCGGGTGCAGGGCAACGCCGATCCGGGCTACTACACACAGTTCTGGAACCCCGCGCTGCAGGTCGTCGCCGCGCTGTCCGGCAGCCAGGTCACGGGCTTGGCGGCCGATACCGGTGGTCAGGTCTGCACCTCCGCAGCGCCGGGCACCGGCGTGGTCGCCCCGGGCGGCTGGGCCAGGCCGGCGATCGGGCCGCTGACCCAGCCCTACGGCCTCCGCAACGGCCGGGACACCGGCGGTCACCCCGGCATCGACATCGCCCCGCCGTGCAACGCCCCGATCTACGCCGCCGCCGCGGGGACCGTCGCCGACGCCGGTCCCGCCTCCGGGTTCGGGAACTGGATCGTGCTCGACCACGGCGGCGGCGTCGTCACCGTCTACGGCCACATGTACAACGACGGGCTGCTGGTCCGCACCGGTGACACCGTCAAGGCCGGCCAGCAGATCGCCCGGGTCGGCAGCAACGGTGAGTCCACCGGCTGCCACCTTCACTTCGAGGTCCACCTCAACGGCACGCGCACCGACCCCGCCGCCTGGCTCGCCAGCCACGGTGCCCCCATTCAGTAGGAGAAACGATGACTCTCGGGCTCGAGGCCGTACCGGACTGGCCGGCCGTCACCGCCGTCGTGCGCGACGACGGCACCGCCGAGGTGACGGTCAACGGCACCTCCCATCCGGTCGTCGCCAGCACCGTCGACAGTGCCCGCGCCGCCGTGCTCGCCCACGTCAGCGAGCAGACCGCCGGCCCGCTCGGCCGGCCGGTCCGGATCGCGACCACCGACCCGGACGGTTCCTGGCAGCTGATCGTCCACCCCGACGGCCGGGTCGACCCTGCTGACACCGGCGGGCCGGCGAAGCAGCCACGGCCCTTCGCCCCAGTGGCGAAGGTTAAGCGTCGGCTAGCGCGGCCAGCCGTACCGCCGGCCGCGGCTGGGCCCGCGCCCGCCCCCTCGCCGCCGCCGGCTGCTGCACCTTTGCCGCTGCCGACGCTGCAAGACCTCCTCGAGGCCGGTCCCGGCCCGGACGTCGGGCCTGCCACCACCGGTTGGCAAGGCCGGCTACGCCGGCTGACCGGCGGCGCCGTCTCACCGGCGCCCAGCGCTCGCGAGCTCGAGCACCGCGCCGCCGTCGCCGCCGTACAGCGCAGGCTGGCCGGACCGAAGACCGTCGTCGTGGTCAACCCCAAGGGCGGCGCGCACAAGACCACCGCCACTCTGCTGTTGGCCGCCACCTTCGGCCGGCACCGTGGCGGTTACACGCTGGCCTGGGACAACAACGAGACCCGCGGCACCCTCGGCTGGCGCGCCACCCCCGCCCGGCACACCAGCACCGCCGTCGACCTGCTGCGCGACCTCGACCGGTTCACTGCCGATCCGCTGTCCGCCCGCGTCGGCGACTTGGATAACTACGTCCGCTCGCAAGGCTCGGCACAGTTCGACGTCCTCGCTTCCGACGAGGACGCCCACTCGGCCGCCTCCATCGACGCAGAGGCGTTCGGTCAGCTGCACCGCACCCTGGCTCGCTTCTACCGGCTGATGGTGGTCGACACCGGCAACAACATGCGCGCCTCCAACTTCCAGGCCGCGGTCGCTGCCGCCGATCAGCTGGTCATCATCTCCACTGTCCGCGGCGACACCGCCCAGTCCGCCGCCTGGCTCGCCGACGCGCTGCGCGCCACCGGCCAAGAGCAGGCCGTCGCCGAAGCGATCACCGTGCTCGCCGCACCCGCCCGCACCCCCGACCGGACGCTCAGCGACCGGCTGCACGACCACTTCGGGCAGCTCACCCGCGCCGTGCTCGACGTCCCCTACGACCCGGCCCTCGTTCCCGGCGGCACCATCCCCTACGACCAGCTGTCCGCGAAGACCACCGAGGCCTGGCTGCGCGTGTCGGCTGCCGTCGCGGACGGCCTGTGAACGAAGACTGCGACACGCCGCATCGAAATGCGACCTGTTGCAGTTACCTCCCGCCACAGTGGCCAAGTGGCAAAGCGAGTAGACCTCGGCGGTGGTCGACCTTCAAAGGGCTTGCGGCGACAGCTCGCAACACGGGTGTCGGTCGAGCTCGCCGAGGCAGTACGTGCCGAAGCCGAGCGGCTGGATCTCTCCTACAGCGACATCATGGCGAACATCTTGGCGGCTCACTACGGGCACCCGCCCATCGCCGTTCCGCAGAGCGAGAACCAGATGAGGCTAAGCGCGTAGCTGCTGCTTGGCTGACAGGCCGGTCATCTGACAGGCCTGGGACACAACGAAGCCCCACACCCCAAGTAGGTTTGGCCGCCATTTTGGGTGCAGGGCTTCGTCGGTACCTTCGGAGGAACCATACCCCCCGCCGACTGGCGGGTCCCGCATGTCCAGAGCCAACTGGCTCTCGCGTGTCGTGACCTGCAACTGAGTCCTGCGCGTAGCCGGCGCCGCCTGCGGCGGTGACCGGCCCGGCGGCCGGTCCCGGCCGCCCCCTGTCCCGCTCCGAGGCGTGGGCGCTGACCCGCGCAGTCAGCCCCCGCCCGCTGGTGCGGGTGGCCGACGTCGACGCCTACGGCACGGCGGTGAACACCTACACCCGCCGGGCCCGCACCACCGGCGCCCGGCCGGACGCGCCGTGGGCGGTGTACCTGACCGACCAGACCGGCAGCTTCCGGCTGCTGGCGTTCGACTTCGACGCCGCCAAAGGCGACCCGGCCGCCGACGCCTCGACCTTCTGCGGCTGGCTCGAGCACGCCGGGCTCCCCCATGTGCTTACCCGCTCGGGGCCGTCCGGCGGCCGGCATGTCTGGCTCGCCCTGGCCGAAGCCGTCGACGCTGGCACCGTTGCCGCCCTGGCTCGGCTGGCCCGGGCCCGGTTGCCCAGCTTGGACATCGCGCCGCTTGCCAACCCGGTAACCGGCTGCGTCCGCCCCCCCGGCTCCCCGCACCGGGCCGGCGGCAGCTCGACGGTGCTGGCCGGTGACCCGGCCGCCATTGCCGTCCCGACGGTTACCGCCGCTGACGTGACCCGCCTGGGGGAAACCCTGGCCGCCGGCCATCAGCCTGACCCCCTCGCCCCGCTCGCCGACCCGGGCGCTCCGCTGCCGACCGACCGGGCGGCCCGGCTCTACCTGCCGGGGGTCCGCCGGCAGCTGCCCGCGGGCAGCGTCCAGGCCCTGCAGGTGGACGCCGCCGCCGTGGACGCCAACACGGTGGACGCCAGCACGGTGCTGTGCCGGGTGCTCAACGGCGCGGCAGCTGCCCGGTGGCGCTGCGCCGACATTGCTGTCCTGGTGGCCCGCTCCCCTGGTCTGGAGCACGTCCGCTCCCAGGGCCAGGGACCGGGTGTGCCGCGCCGGGTCCGCAGCCCCGGGGAGTCCCGGGCGGTGCTGGCCCGCCAGTGGGACCGGGCGGTGCGCTGGGTCGCCGCCCACCCCCGCGCCAGCAACCTCGATGATCCGACGTTCGAGCCTCGCGCCGCCGCCCTGGCCGCCGTGGTCGAGCAGGCCCAGACCCGCGCGGACGCGGCGCCGGGCAGGTGGGCCGGTCCGGGCGGGCCGGCGGACCGCCGGGTGCTGGACGCGCTGTGCGTGCTGAGCCTGCACGCGATGAGCACCGTCGTGGAGGCCGACATCCGCCGCCTGGGGCTGGTCTGCGGGATCGGCCGGGAGACCGCCCGCACCGCCTTGCTGCGCCTCGCGAGGGACGGCTGGGTCACCCGCCACTCCCCCGCCGACGGTCCCCGTGCCGCGTCCTGGATCTTGAACGAGGCGTTGTCCACAGTTGCAGACGTACCAGGCCGGTCACAAGCGGCCCCGCGCCCCCCTGGCGCTGGCACCGCCGAACGAACCCGCTGGCTCACCCTGCTGCGCACCCGGTTGGCAGCAGCAGCCCACGACGTGTTCACTCCCGCCGGTGGTCTGGGCCATGCCACCGGCCAGCTCTACGCGACTCTCACCAGCCGGCCTGCTCCAATCAGCCAGCTTGCCCAGCAACTGGGCACCTCTCCGGAGGACACAGGTATTCGACTCGGATCACTTCGAGCCGCACGCTTAGCACGACGCACCTTCAAAGGGTGGTCTGTGGTTCGAGCCGACCGGCGCGACGCAGCCGCCGCCCGGCTCGGGGTGGCCGGACGCCTGGTTGACCGGGCCCGGCGCTACGCCTTGGAGCGTGAGGCGTTCGCCTGGTGGAACGGCGAGCTGACCTGGATGCACGCCCCCCGCCGCACCGCCGCCAGCCGCCGTCCCGGCCTGGGCCAGCTGGTCGCGCTCGACCCCGCCGACACGCCTCCGGCCTGGCCGGCGCATCCCCGCCGGGATGACGGCCGCGCCGACTTCGCCGCCGCCCGCCGGGTGCTGACCACCGGGGCCGTGAACCAACCACGTCAGCTCCGCCAGCCCACCACGGTGCGGCGGCAGGAGGCAGCGTGACCGCCTCCGGTGCCGGTAGACAGTCCTGGGTTACCAGCGTCGTGGCCGCACGGAACGGCTCGGGATGCCTGTCGGAACTCAGCCCGGGCGGGTTCCGGCGCCGTCGTCATACAGGTGCACCGACAGCGGCACCCACGCCGCCCAGCTATCGCCCGGGAACAGCTGCTTGAACGTGGCAGGCGACCCGGCGCGGCGGGCCGAGGAGTAGGCGGCGAGGTCGCCGGTGAGCAGCAGCAGCCGACCGGCGGCGTGCACCCGGTCGTGGAAGGGCTGCGCGGTCGGCCCGCCGAAGACGGTGCCGGTTTCCCACTGAACTCCCCCGCCTGAGCTGTAGCCGCCGGGTCCAGCCGGCGCAGCCCGTCGCCGTCGACGGTGTCCGGCCTGGGGGCGCTGATCACCAGCAGGTCCCGGGGGTCGGGGTAGTCGGCGACGATGTCGCGAGCCTGCCGCACGCGAGACCACCTGGCGGGGCTGGTGACCCGGGTGAAGCCGCGGCGCCGGGGCCGCGCCACCCGCGTGGTCAGCACCCACGGACTCATCACCACCGCCGGGCCCGGTAGGCCGTAGCTGCCGGCCTCAAGCTGCGCCCACGCCCACGTCGTCATCGCAACTCCACAGTAGGCAGCACCGGTGGACTTGCCCTGTTCACTCGGCCCCCACGGCCCGCGGTGGGCCACCGCCGCCGCCACAGGCGCCAGGACGGCCCAGACATCCCCTCAGGGCCGGGCGGGCCGGAAACAGACCCTCGGGCCGCCCTACGGGCAGCGCAGCCCTCTTGGTGAGCCTGCGGATTGTCGGTAGCCGCCCCCACGGCCGCCAGCCCCGCCGCACGCACCCCGTGATCGTCTGCCCTGTTGGGCCGCTGGCGCTGCACACCATCACCGGGCCCCGAACGCGCGTCGCCGCTGGCCCCCGCGGCCCCTGCGGCCACCCCGGCAGCGCCTGCCCCACCCGGCCCGCAGGCCCACCAGGAGGCAACCAGTGACCACCACCCGCACGCACACCAGCACCCACGACACCAGCAGCCGCACCACCAGCGCCCGCAGCACCGCCGGGGCGGCAGCCGGCCCGATGTTCACCGACGCCCAGACCAGCGACCTCGGGGTGCAGCTGGTCGCCCGCGGCCCGCAGGACACCAGCGTGCGCACCGGGCAGGATGCCCACGGCAGGTACGTCACCGTCGCTGTCGGCCGGACCCTGGTCTACACCTACGACACCGACACCATCACCGCCCACGTCGCCGGCTGGCGGCACGCCCACACCCGTGCCCGCCGGGTCTTTCCCGACCACTACCGCGCTCCCCTCCCCCATCTTGAAGCAGGCGGTGTCCGCAGCGTCGGCGCCGCCGTGCTGCACACCTGCGGCCAGCTCCGGCCCGTCGTCACCGCCGGACGCCCACCCGCCGCGGCCGCCCCGTTCGTCACCGTCGCCACCGGCAGGCTCACCACCGTCTGCCTGGACGCCTCCGCCGTCGCCAGCGCCCTCGCCGCGTGCTTGACAGGTGCAGAGAAGGACCGCGGCCGAGACCGCCGGGGAGGAATGGCTGGTGCCCGACCCGGACAACCTCACCCACGCCGCCATCGCCGCGTTCGAACGCGCCGCCCGCTGGCTGCCCCGCCCCGAACGGGAGTAGACCCTGACCCCTGGGTCGCGACGACAGGGATGGTTGTCCACAGATCGCAGTGCCGCCGGCCCGGACTCGGGCCGGCGGCCTCACCCTGGACAGGCATCTCCCCTGCCCCGCCTGCCCTGGAGCCTCCTGATGGCCTACCGGCTGTGCCACGACGAACCCGACTGGCCCAAGGGCATCGAGCGCACCCTTAGCACCCACCACAACCTGGACGAAGCGATCGAGGCGCTGCACACCGCCGTCGCCGCCAACACCAGAACCCTCCAACAGCGCGGCGAGCGCGGCGCCGCGCTCGCCCTGGCCGTCCTCGACCCCGCTGGCGCAACCGTCATGTGCGTGTGGACCGGCGCGGCCGGCACCACCCGCTATGAGTTCACCGACCCCAACAGCCCCCAGCCCTACACCTTCCCGCCGCAGGGCTCCCAGCCAGGCTGACCCACTCGCCGTACGCGGCCGCAGGATCCGTTGCTGGCCCCCGGCGGGCTGCCAGCTGTGCGGCGCCTCAAGGCCGGGCGGCCGGCAACAGCAGGTTCGAGCCGTCCTGCGGCCGGCGCTGTCCACCGAAGGGCGCCCCCCGGAGTGTGCGGGGCCGTCCCCTCCACCCCAACAGACACCCGAGAGATCCTCTGCCGGGCTCGCAGGCTCCCCCGCCACAGCAGTCTTCGGGCTCGCAGCTGTTGGCGCGGAGCCTCTGACACCCCCTCCGGCGGGCCTTACGGCGACGGGCACTGCACCCGCCGCCCCGAGGCCCGGGACCCGCCCAGGCCCTCACCACCGGAAAGGCACAGGTCACCATGACCGACACCACCAGCACCAGCACCGACACCGACACCCTGGCTGCGACCGGGCTGCGGCGGCCGCTCCCGCCGCCCAAGAACCCCGGATGGAGCAGATCGACCCGAGCCTGCTGCTACTCGACCGCAACGTCCGCCGCGACGCCGCACCCGACAAGACCCTGGTCGAGTCAGTCCGCGACCTGGGAGTGCTCGTCCCGATCGTCGCCGTCCGCACCGAGGGCGGCATCCGGGTGCGCTACGGCCACCGCCGCACCCACGCCGCGATCCAGGCCGGGCAGGCGACCGTGCCGGTGTGGGTGTTCGACACGACCACCCCGACAGTGACACCGACCGGATCGTCGCCCAATGGGCAGAGAACGAACACCGCGCCGCCCTGACCGACACCGACCGGCTCGCCGCCGTCGAGCAACTGTCCGCCTTCGGGGTGTCGGCCGCGCAGATCACCAAGCGGCTCAAGACCAAGCGGACCCAGGTCGACGCAGCCCTGGCCGTGGCAGCCAGCCCACTGGCCAAGAAAGCCACCGAGCGGTACGAGTTCCTGACCCTGGACCAGGCCGCCGTCCTGGCCGAGTTCGACGCCACCGACGACGCCGACGACGCCGACACCGCCAAGGCCCTGGTCGCCTGCGCCAAGGACAGCCCCGGTCAGTTCGCCCACGTCGCCCAGCGGGCCCGCGACGACCGGGCAGCCCGCGCCCGCGAACAGGCCGCCCGCGACGCCATCGCTGCCAGCGGGGTCCCCGTCCTGTCCGGTCACGCCCCCTCCCGCTACGGCCCGGCCGGCGGACCGGGAAGGCTGCTCGCAGACCTGACCGACCCCCAGGGCGAGCCGCTGACCCCCGCCGGGCACGCCGCCTGCCCCGGGCACGCCGCCCACCTGGCCGTCGAGTACGGCTACTGGACCGACGAGCAGGCCGCCAGCGTCCGGCTCGCCGACACCGACGGGCAACCAGCTGGTGAGGTCGCGGGCTACGACGTCGACGACGAGGGCTACGAGACCGACAGCGACAGCGGCGAAGACGACGGCGATGGGGGCGACGCCGAGGACAACCCTGAGGGCGAAGGCAACCGGGAGCGGGTCCCGTGGGCCCCCCGGTACGCCGCCGCCTACGTCTGCACCGACTACCCCGCCCACGGGCACCTGCTGCGCTGGTCCGGTCAGACCGGCAGCCCGCAGGCGGCACCGGCCAGCGACGCCGAAACCGCCGAACACAAGGAAGCGGCCCGGGCCGAACGGAAGCGGGTCATTGAGACAACAAGGCGTGGACCAGTGCTGAGACGGTGCGCCGGGAATGGCTCACCGCCTTTTTGACCCGCAAGACCGCACCCAAGGGCACGACAGTGTTCATCGCCGCCTCGCTGGCGCACTGCCCGCACGCCCTGACCCAGGCGCTGACCGGCTCCCACCGGCTCGCCGGTGTGCTGCTCCGCTGCCCGGACAGCGGGTCGGGCTACGGCCGGGGCGCCGCCGGGGTCCTGGGCCTGCTCGAGGGGGCCAGTGAGCGCCGCGCCGAGGTCGTCACCCTGGCCCTGGTGCTCGCCGCCTACGAGGACTCCACCGGCAAGCACTCCTGGCGTCACGTTGACCCCGCCACCGCCCGCTACCTGCAGTTCCTCACCGACGCGGGCTACACCCCCTCGGCCGTCGAGCGCCTCGCCAGCAGCGAGCCGCTCCCGGCAGCAGGCGACGCCGGGACCCACCAGGCCACCAGGCGAAAACGGTCACGACGCTCCGCCCGGCGTCCGCCGGTCAGCCAACCATTGCAACCGTCCGCCGGGCAACACACCCTCAGGGCCGGGCGGCCACGGGTACCGCGCGCGGAGCCGGCCTGCGGCCGGCGCTGGCCCACCCCAAGAGCGACTCCGGATTGTGCGTGGCCGCCCCTCCCGCCACCAGCAGTGCCGCGCCGCACCCCGTGATCGCCGGTCCCCTGCGGGTCGCTGCCGCTGCCGACCATCACCAGGACCCGAAGCCGCGTCACCGCCTGGCACCGCGAGCCGCTGCGGCCACTTCCGGCAGGCCACGCGGGCAGGCAGACGAGCCTGCCCCACCGCCCCCGGAGGCACCACCCCTCCCCCACCACACAAGGAGTCACCGATGAGCACCCACCCGCAGCCGGCACCCGCACCCAAAGCCTTCCCCGAGCAGCACCGCCCCGAGCGCGGCCACGGCTTCTACCCCCCGGCCGACCAGCTCGCCGCCATCCCGCCGCTGTACGGGAGCGAGGGCGTGGCCACCGCCGACAAGGTCATCCACCTGCACTACTTCGTCCGAGACTGCGACTGGTGGATCTGCGAGTACGACCCGGCCACCGGTACCGCGTTCGGCTACGCCCGCCTGCACGGCGACGACACCAACGCCGAATGGGGCTACGTCAACCTGCCCGAACTCGAAGCGCTCCACCAGCAAGGCAGCATCACCAGCACCGACACCGGCCGCCTACGCCTCATCGTCGAACGCGACCTGCACTGGACACCCCGCACCGTTCGTGAGGCGCAGCTTCCCGGCCGGCACGCCCAACCCTGAGCAAGACGGCTGCCCCCGAGATCGACCCGGGGGGACTAACCCTCCGATCAAGCCTCGGCGGGGCTTCTGCTGACCACTGCTGAAGAGAATGTGGCCCTCCCGGGTCTCACGCATCTAACAGCCCGTGGGGTGGCCGCACTCGGCGGTTTGCGGCCGCCGCTGTTAAGGCATCGCATCGGTCACGGCGTCGATCCGGCGACACGCCCAGGAGTGCCTGAAACACGGAAGCACGGAAGCACGGGTCTACGGTCCCGTAGTGCGTATCGCGGTAGCAGCACTGAAGGGTGGGACAGGAAAGACGTCGACAGCGGTTGGGCTCGCTGAAACGCTTGCCGCCACGGGTCAGCAGGTCGTGCTCGTGGACACCGATCCCCAAGGTTCGGCGATGCGATGGTCATCTGCAGCTGCCGAGGGCGGCAAGGGCGGCTTGAGGGCCGTCGTCGTCGCGATGCCCACGGCAGACCTCGCCCGTCGGCTGCCAACCGTCACGGCCACCGCGGACGCAGTCGTACTAGACACACCACCGGGTCACGTCGCCACCGTCCGCGCCGCAATCACGGCCGCGCAGGTCGTCGTGGTGCCGATGGCGCCAACATTGCTCGACCTAGATCGAGTCAGCGCAACTCTCGATCTCGCCCGAGACGCGAACCGACCTGCTGTTATTCTGCTCAATCGCACGCGTGCCCGGACCCGTTCGCTAGCAGGTGTCCGCGAAGCGCTAGACGCTGCTGAGCTGCCCGTGCTTTCCGTCGACGTCCCGCAGCGTGAGGCGGTTGCGACCGCCTGGGGACTGCTAGTCGCCGGCGAGCTGCGCCAGCTGTACCAGCCGATCATCGACGAGTTGCAAGGCGCGCTGGCCAACCTCAACAACCAATCTAGCGAGGAGCAACCATGAACGATGGCCGTTCGTCGAGCGTCTCCGACCGGATGAGGCGCCAACTCGACCGTAGCGAGGCCAGTCCCCCATCAACCATGGAGGTTGTTGCACCCGCACATCTGCCTAGCAGCAAACCGTTTCCCCGCCGTATCACTCTGGACCTCACCGACGACGACCACCGCGCGCTCAAGCAGGCCGCGCTGGACTCTCGAGTTCCTATGGCTGACCTACTACGCGTGCTTGTCCGACTCTGGCGTTCAGATCCCGACTTTGCTGGTGCCGCCGCGCGTTGGTTCCCGCAGCAGTAGTTGAAGGTGGCGGGCGTTGCCCCACCTGCCGTCTTAGTGCGGGGTGATTACCAAGTCGAACGTGGAAGAGAAGTATCAGCTGCACAGCGGCACGGAACCACAGCGGCACGGAACCACAGCGGCACGGAACCACAGCGGCACGGAACCACAGCGGCACGGAACCACAGCGGCACGGAACCACAGCGGCACGGAACCACAGCGGCACGGAACCACAGCGGCACGGAA
>JAABVA010002071.1_pt1 | contig 20446 bp, 17 predicted proteins | sample 5560331 | NCBI WGS metagenome assembly JAABVA01 (sample SAMN12812661, study PRJNA571458) | rock metagenome | isolation source: Antarctica rocks | place: Antarctica: Victoria Land, Mt New Zealand sud | collected 2016-01-07 | reverse complement strand
TCCAGCAGGCAGCGCAGCACCTCACGGGTGCTGGACCCCATGTAGAGCGCCATCGCGATGGCGTAGTAGACCATCACCTGCGCCGGTAGGTCGCGCTCGCGCTCGCTCGCCTTGCCGGTCTCGGCCAGGACCTGCTGCACCCGGCCGGGAGGGAACGTCTTGGCGATCACGCCGAGGCTGATGTGGTCGCTGACACGAACGCCGGCCGGAAGGCCAGCAGGAACACCCGCCATCTCTGTCGATCCCAGAAAACCCAACCAGCGATATAGAGGCTCCAAACGCTTAAATGAACCGTATTGATTTTAACCATGTCATCCTGCTCGCCGACCGGCGGCTCGCTACCAAAGCGAACGAAGCTCATCTTTGCGAGAATGTCGTCTGCCCCATCGCTGCGATTTTCCCCAGCATCGATCAAGCGGAAGTTTCCGATCGCATTTCCCAGCACAAAGCGTGCGTCACGCATCAGGTTTAATTCATCATCGGTCAAGCATTCAGCCCTTCGAAGTAGACCCCAGAAGGTTGTCCAATTGCGACCCCAATCGGAGTAGGGGCACATGTGATCCACGTCATAAGGAACATCGTCTTCCCGCCCCGACGTAGGATCGAAATTGGGGAACTTTTTCTCAATGTAATCTCGCTGTAGCCAAACCAAGAAGGTGTCTCGACTCCCCCACCATGCTCGGAAGACATCGGCAGTTCCTGTCTTGGCTTTATCGAACCGGCTTATCTCCGGGCGCCAAGCCGGCGAGGCAGCCTCGCCTCTATGAGCCTGCTCCATCGCTTCGGGCGTGGGCAGGATCCAGACATAGTCCTGTTCACGCAATGCATCGTAAGTAGCATGCAGGATTTCTGCCGTTGGCAGGTCCGAGGATCGCAAAACCTCGAAGCAGCGTGTGCTGGCCCGATCTTCATTGGTTACGCAGAGGCGCCAAAACATCGCAAAGCGGATCGCCTCCTCGCGGCACCGCGCCGAATCAGCCTCCTCTCCTCTCTCGCGAGCACGCAGAACCCACAGCAGCAGGATCTGCACAAGTTGCGGGGGCAACGTCGTCTGCATGACTTTTGGAAAGCCAAGTCGATTGTGCTTTTCGTGGTATCGAAGAAGTTTAAACAGATCATTGAAACACGCGACCAGCGCTCCTTTCCCGCCGGAGCTTTGATTTGAGGGAAGCAACAAGTATTCCAGCTCGTTTCTTAACGAAGTTTTCGTTCTGCCATCCCCTGATGTGCTCCCCGGTGCTACCGCCATCTCCCGAGCGAAAGTCGCCACATCGGGAACGGCGTTCCCTAAATGAGGATCATCCTTGTGAGTCCGAGCATTGGCGATTCTGAGTGCCGCGGCGACGATTTTGGTGGGATCGAGCACACGGCCGACGCTCGTGTAGATACCTTCGGGTCCCATAATGAGATCATGAATGCGGGGCTCGTGATGTTTGTAGATGGAGAAAAGACGCTCCTCCGCTGTCAGCGGAGTCCCGCCCGCACCGATGCGGTCGAACAACAGAAGAAGACCGTAGTCGGCAGGCTCACCCGCGCCTTTCCCGAGAAACGTTTTGGGATCGATCTTCAGCAGTGCAACTTGCATTTCGGCGATGTGTCTGAATGCCATGTCCAGTCGATCGAGCCGTTCACCAATGTGAGCGTCGTATGATCCACGAGACTGGACGACCTGCTTGAGCGCTTTCAGCCCATCGCCGGCGTGTTCTCCAACGCGCCAGGCCGTCAACAAAGAGTGCAGGGTGCAGGTCAGGTCGGATGCCTTATAGGGTCGGGTCGGTTCAGCGGAGCCATGTTCGGCTGAGGAGTAGTAGAGACCAAACAGCTCATAATCATAAATTGGTCTCTCACATCCATCCTTGTCATAGAGCTTCGGTAAAGCTTTATATCGCGGATCGCTTTCAAGTGCCTCACGAGCTTTTTTGCGGTCTGTAGGCTGCCACTTCTGACCAGTCTCAGGTTGGTAACCGAACGGCTGGCTGGCTGAAGTCAGGTACATCTGAACATAATGCGACTTTGCTTCTGCGCCGAGATCAAGCCACAGGCAGCGGTTCTCGATTTTCGGTCCAAGAAGACCAAGAAGCAGAGCACGGAGGCGTTGTTGTCCATCAAGCAGGTCTAAGCCATCGTCCTGACAACTCGTGGTTCGGTCATCACTACGCAGGCCACGTCGAGGAGTGTTGTCCTTGCCCGACCTTTCCACGAGGTAGAAGCTTCCAATTGGAAGTCCCCGGAACATCGAGTCCCACAGATCGACCACCTGTGTCGGCTTCCAAACCGCAGTGCGCTGAACAGGCGGCAACGCTAAGACACCGTATCTGGAGGTGAGTGGGTCTATTGGTTCTCCGTGGCCGCTTAAAATGGCTTGGGACTTCTCGGCCCACTTCAGAAATTCAAACAAAGACATCCCACGGACGCTGTCGCCAGGGCGGAAAAGTCGGTCTATCATGATGTCCTTTTCGGTTGGGCCACGTTGGTGGTCATTTCAAGTAAAATAGCTGCTTCATTCAGCAGAACGAGCGTCCATCCGCTAGCCTGTTGGAATGAGACAGATTTGAATCTGCGGGCAATAGCCGAAGGGGGTATGTGCTTGAAATAGACTTCCCGTCTCGCACAGCCAAGACGTCGCGCCCTACGATCGCCTTAAGCGTCTGCGCTTTCAATGCGTCCGACCATGTTCTGGGTGAAGCCGAGTTCGTCATCGTTCACTCTCCCTGATTGTCTTAAGATTCATAAAGCTTCGGACGCTCTGCCGCAGCCAAGCGTCGTCATCGCCGGCCCTCCGACCGGCGTGCGCGGGACTGCATCTCGGCCTGGCGGTATTGCGCCGCGGTGACGACCCGGGCCGGCTGCCGGGGATCGCCCAACCCCAGCTCGATCGCGATGAAGCCGTTGGCGCTGAGGCGCGAGCAGACCGCGAGGGTGACCCCGGCAAAGCAGAACTGGAGGTGGGCAAACTCCAATCCCTGGCCGCGGCGGGCGATCTCCTGCCAGGCAGCAAGACCGGCGGCGCGGAGCTGGTCGCCCAAAGCCGAGCGAGCTTCGGCGGTTGGGTGGACGGTGACGGGGGCGAGAACCTGAAACATGCAAGACCTCCTGCGAGCAGCCTCCCGGCGCGTCGGACGGAGTCCGGGCGGAACGGGAAATCGACTGCATGCGAAGGTCTGGGTTCAGGTCGTCATCGGGCGGGTCTTGCTGTTTCCGTCGCGTCACAAGGCATATCTACGCCACTGCCCCGACACAAGCGGTCGTAGATGAATTGGGCAGTGCATTGGCACAAGATGACTATCACCGTGCCCCATCCGGTGAAGTCGTCCGGGGCTGGACACGTTCGATCCGCCCATCGGTCAGGAAGACGACCATGCCGTCCGGCGCCCCCGTGGCCGCCAGGTAGGCCCCCACCTGGGCACGATACTGCGTGACCGTCGCCGGCGTCGGACCGACGTCGCTCTTCCAGTCGACGACGAGGCCCAGCGTGCCGTCCGCGTCGAGCACAATCGCGTCGGCCACACCGAGCGTCACCTGCTCGGCGTCGTCGGATCGCACGCTGCTCGCCACGGTGCATTCCGGCACCAGACGGTCGCGCACCGCGCGGATTGGCGGTAGCGCCAATCCGCGCAGCACGGTCTGTGCCGCCTCGGCACCGTCAAACCCCACAGCACCCGGCGTGTCGTCCAGCTGCGTCGCCAACTCGGCGGCACGGGCTTCGAGTGCGGCCCGTTCCTCGGCCGTCTCTCCGGTCAGCACCTCCTCGAGCAGCTTGTGCAGGATGAGGCCGCGCGCCAGGCTGCCGCGCGGTCGCGCGACCTCATCGGCCGGATCGTCGGTCAAAAGCGGTAGCGGCGCCTGCTCGGGCACGACGACCTCGCTGGTCTCGGCCAGGTACGGCGTGACCCGCTTGATGCGGTGCGTGCGGGCCGTGATCAGCGCCGCTTCCGTCTCGAATGTGGCGCGGTCCTGGTTATTCAGCGGATCCTCGGTCCGCTCCAGCAGCCCGTCTCCCAGCCCGCCGGCGTCGAATGGCTCGAGCCCGTCGTGCGAGAGGCCGAAACGCTCCATCCAGGAGCTTGAGGGCACGCCGGTGGAAAACTCCGGCAGCAGCAGCAGGTCGCGGGCGCGGGTGGCGGCGACATACCAGATCCGGTGCCGCTCGCGCTCAAGCTCCTCGCGCTCGGCCTGCAGCGCCGCGGTAGCGCCAGGCCCATGGAACCCGAACACCGGCAGATGCAGGCGGCCGTCGGTATCCAACGCGGCCTGCACCCGCTCCGTGAGCCGGCCGCCCATGTTGATCGGCACCACCACCGGCCATTCCAGCCCCTTGGAGGCGTGCATCGTCACCAGCGAGACGGATTGCTGCTCGGTATCCGGCCGGCCTTCCATCGACCGCTGCGCTTCCTTCCATTGCGCCGTCATGCTCCGCGCAAACGCCAGCAGCCCGCGCGTGTCGTAGGGTCGCGTAGCCTCAAGAAACTGGTCGATGTTGGCGAGCGCGCGCTCGGCGGTGCGGTCCTGCCGGCGACGCAGCAGCGGGCGCACCTGTAGTTCCTCCACCGCCTGGCACAGCAGCACGAACGGCGTCGTGCTTCGCGCACCCTTGGCGAGCGATTGCAGGATCGCCAGGGTGTCGCGCAGCAGGATGTCGGCCACGTCCGGCAGCGGCGTCCACAGGAACAGCCGGCCGGGCCTCCCGTCCTCGGTCGGCGGCAGGGCGGCCATCGCGTCCAGCAGCGCTTCCTCGGTCAGCCCAACCAGCGGACCCCGGAGAAGGGCGCCGAGCGCCAGCGTGTCGCGCGCGTCCGCCAGGACGCGGGCCAGCGCGATCAGGTCCTGCACCTCCTGTCGCCGGAAGAACCCTTTACCCGCCTGGGTGGAGACGGCGATGCCCGCCGTCTCCAAGGCCCGTTCATAGCGCCACAGTTCCGTGCCGCTCGGCGCCAGTAGGGCGATGTCGTCCGGCCGGCAGGGCCGCGGGCCGTCCTTGCCGCGCACCGGCAGCGCACCGATCACCCGGGCGCAGAAGGCGGCGACCGCTTCGGCCTCGGCGTCACGCAGTACGTCCGAGCCGCTGTCCGGCACGGCGACCGGCAACGTGGCGACGGCGGTGTGCCCCTCGGGCGCGGTGATGGCGGTGAACAGCCTGGAAAAGCCCGGCTGCTTGTCGGCGGAGAGCGGAGTTTCGAAGCGGGCGTTGACCCAGTCGAGGATCGGGCCGAGCGAGCGAAAATTCTGCCCGATCACCACGCGGGCCTCGGCGTCCGTCGTGGTCAGCCGATCGCGCACCGCGACGTAGCTGGCGACGTCGGCGCCCCGAAAGCGGTAGATCGCCTGCTTGGGATCACCGACCAGGAACAACGAGCCCGGGTGCAAGGCCCACTCGGTCCACGCCACCGTCGGGTCGGGGGCCGCGGCGCACAGGCGCCACAGGATCTCGCTCTGCAGCCGGTCGGTATCCTGGAACTCGTCCACCAGCACGGAGGTGTAGCGGGCGCCCAGGGCAGCGCGCACTGCGGGGCTGTTCGCCAGCAGGTCGCGCGCCTTGACCATCAGGTCGTCGAAGTCGATCAGCGCAGCACCGCGCTTCTGTTGGTCGAAGCGGGCCAGCACGCCCCGTAGGTCGGCCGCCAGGAGCTGCAGCACGCGTCCGGCGGCGTAAGACTGCGCCGCCTCGTGCCCCGCCTTGCAGGTGGCGTAGCAGGCGAGAGCCTCCTCGTTCAGCCGATCGGCGATGACGACGGACCGGCTCGCCTTGGCCGCGGTCCGCCATCTGCCGAGTTTCTGGTAAGCGCGCCAGCCCCCATCCTTGTTGGCGCAGCACGCCGGCGCGGACAGGCGCAACACGTGCAGCAGCATCTCGGCCTCCAGCGCGCCACTCCTGGGCGCCGCGTGCAGCAATGTGTCGAGCTCGTCGGCAATCTGCATCGTGTCCGCCTCCTGGCAGGCGGCACCTGACAGGAAGCCGCGCAGCTCCTGAGCCGCTGTCCGGAGTTCGGCGAGGGCGTCCGTCTGCACCGGCACGTCCGGCACCGGCGCGCCGCGGTGGTGCGCCATCCAATACAGCAGGTCGCGGACCAGCTTGCCGGTGCGGCCAGACTCATCGACGAACAGCGCGACCAGCAGATCGTCCGGACGTCGTGGCCCGGATAGGCGCTCGCGCAGCCAGTCCTCCAGCACCTCCGCCAGCATGGCGTCGGCGTCGGCGCGGTCCATCACCGCGGCACCGGGGTCCATGCCGGCCTCCACCGGATACGGGCGCAGCAGGCGTTGGCAGAAGCCGTGGATGGTGGTGCAGAGCAGCTCGTCCAGGCTGTCGCGCGCCTGCAGCAGCGTTTTCCGTTGCGCCGGGCTGGGGCTGCCGTCGGGAAAGGCGGCCCGCAAGTCGGGCCGAACGATGCCGGCCGCCAGTTCGGTCACGAACTCCACCACGCGTTGCCGCAACTCGCCAGCCGCGACCTCGGTGAAGGTAATGGCGGCGATCTCGCGCGGCGGGCGGCCGGTCGCCAGCAGCATCGAGACCCGGCCGGCCAGCACGGAGGTCTTGCCCGAGCCGGCGCCCGCCTCCACCAGCAGGGTGCGATCGAGTGCGGTCAGCGCGGTGACGCGCGCGGCGGTGTCGGCCGCCATCAAAACTTCGGTCATCAAGCTTCCTCCCAGATCAGGGCCGCATCGCCGAGAAGCTGGCGAGCGGCCTCCCGCTTGCGCTCCGTCATAGAGCCGGGGCTTGCCGGCAACGCGAACGCCAGCGCGTCAAAGCCGCCGCCGGTGTCCGGCCCCAGCAGGGCGTTGCCGGCACGCAGGCTGTCGCGCGCGCGCAGCAGCGCCGTGGTCAGCGTCGCGAGCGCGCCCGCGGTGTCGGCGAGGGGCAGATAGAGGCCGGCCTCTCGCGGGAACAGCAGCGCCGCCTCCACCGCGACGCTCGGGCCCAGCATGGCCTGCACGACGTAGGCGTAGAGGCAGCGCTGTAGCTCGCCGCCGCCGTTCAATACGCCGACGTCTCTCGGTTTGCCGGTCTTGTAGTCGACCAACCGTGCCGTGCGGCCATTGCTGGACAGGTCGAGCCGGTCGATGCGGCCCTGGATGCGCAGCGGCGTGCCGGGGATGGTCACGGACTGCGTGCTGTCCCAGGGGCCGTCCGGGTTGACCGCCTCCATGCCGCCGAACGCGACCTCCGCGTGGCTGCGACCGCCGATCCACGCCGGCAGCGGCCAGGACAAAGCGGTGACGGCCATCGCCTCCGCCCGATCGAGCGTCAGCGCCCAAAGGATGGCGGGCGGCACCGCCATCGCTGCCTCCCACTGCGCGGCCACGGTGACCCGGGCCGCGTGCACCGCCGCGGCGATATCCGCCGGCGTGGCGCGACCCAGGCCGCCGGCGGCGCCGATCGCGGGTAGCGCGCCGTCCAGCATGCCGTGCACCAGGTTACCGAACTGCATCGCGTCCAGTTCCATGGCCTCGCCGCCGGTGTCCGGCTCACGCCAGCCCAGGGCGTAGTGCCAGGTGAAGCCGAGCGGGTTGCGCAGCAGCGACCGCAGCGAGGTGGCGGAGTGCACCCGGCCCAGCGCGCGGACCAGCACCGGGTGGTCGAGCCGCACCGCGCCGTCATGGGTGGTGATGGAAGGGGTGTTCCAGTCCTGCCAGCAGGCATCGGCGGAAGCGGAGCGGACGGTGCCGGCGAACTCGCCGGGCCGGGCCATCATGCGGTCCTGCTCGCTCATCGCATGCTCCGGCACGCGGGCGCGGCGCAGGCGCTCCGGAACGACATCAGCCGGCATCAGCGGCGACAGGCCGAGCAAGCGGCCGGTGGCGTCGCGGCGGCTGGCGCAGCACACCAGCTGCTGCGCCGTGGTGCCGCGGATGGCCCGGAACGCCAGCCGGTCGGCCTTGGTGACGGGCAGCGGGTCGAGCCGGGTGGCGGGGATGACGTGGTCGGGCAGTAGCGGATCCTCGGTGGTGGCGCGCGGCCAGGTGCGGGCGTTCAGGCCGAGCAGCCAGACGTACGGGCGCGGGCAGCAGGCCAGGGTGGCGGCGTGCATCCAGCCGATCGACGTCGCCGCCTCGGCGGCGTCCGGCAGGCGCAGCGCGCCGAGGCTCGCCTCCAACGCCGTGGCCGGGGCACGCAGCAGGGCGCGCCGCCAGAGCAGCCGGGCGGCCCCGCGCAGGAACATCTCTCCGACCTCCGCTGCCTTGGCGGTGCCGTCCGACAACAGGTCGATCGCCGGCAGCAGGACGGTCTTGGCCGCATCCGGCTGCCCGGCCGTGGCCTGACGCCAGCGCTCGGGCGAGCCGAGCGGCGCGCTACGGGGCAGGTGCTGCGCCCAGTCCTCCGGGAGGCGGCCGAACGGTGTGTCGGCGTCGTGCGCCAGGCGGGACAGGCGGCGCACCCGGTCCTGGGACAGGCCGTGCAACAGGATGTCGGCCAGCGCCGCCGCGGCCTGCCCGTCACGCGTCGTTAGCGCCCGGCGGCCATGAGCGAAGTGCACGTCGAGGTTGGCCTCCTGGCTGATCGCCAGGATCAGGTCGTCGTATTCGCCGGGCGAGGCGGCCGCGAACGCGATCTCGCCCGCATGCACGTTGCCGGACGCGAGCAGCCCGCGCGCCCAGCGCATCGCCTCGATGACCTCGTGGCGGGCCGTGGCGCAGGTGACTGCGCGCACCGCTGGCTTGGTGACCTCTTCGTATGTCTGGTCCTTGCAGGGCGCCTCCCACCAGGAAGGCACGACATGAGCACCGCTGCGCCAGAACAGCGCTCGTGGCCGATGCAGCATCAGCATCAGCACCCGCCAGCACGGCGCCACGTCCAACAGGTAGTCGAGCTCGACCGTCCCCAGCACCGCGTCCGCGTGGGCCGGGATGCGATTTATGGCGCGGCTCGCGAGGTCGGTGGGCCGCAGCATGCCGTGGGGCAGCCGGTCCAGCACCGCACGTTCCAATCGGGCGATGGTTGCGAGCCGTTCCACGTCCGGCTTGTCGGATGCTTCCTTCTGCAGGTTGATGTCGGCCAGCCACGCCTTGTTCAGCGTGGCCGCAAGCGCGCCCGGCAGGCCGGGCAGGCCGGCGATGGCCTGCAGGTCACCCAGTTCCGCTTCCGGCGTCGTCGCCAGGGCTTCCGCCGCGGCCCTGGCCATCGTGTCGCCGTCGATCAGGCGCAGGAAGCCGCCCGCGAGGCGCTGCGCGACCTGCTCGATCGTGCGGACTTCCAGGCCGTGCTGGCCCTTGCGGGCCGCCTCGAGACGCCGGGCTGCGGCGGCCGCGCCGCCGGCCACGATCAGGGTGTGTTTCATCGGGCGTCTCCTTGCCGGCTGTGCTGCCGGCTTGTGTGGTCGTGCGGAATGATGGGCGGGCACGGGTGATCGAACGTCAGGGCGCTGCCCCATCCGAGGCGGGTGTCCGGGCGTGATGGTCGCCGGCCTTGCGGGCCCAGTCGGCGAGCTGCTGCCGCAAAGCCGCGGGCTCGAGCACCTCCACCGTGTCCTCCCAGGTGACCAAATGCTGGCACATCTCCAGCGCGCCACCGGCGGTGAAGCGCACCAGCAGGGTGCCGTCCGCTTGCGGCTCCATGACCTGCGTCGGATGGAAATGGAAGGCCGCTGCCTCGACCGCCGTGTCCGGGGAAAAGCGCAGGCAGACGGCAAACGGCCTCTCCTGCCACACCCCGAACGAGCGCTGGGTAAAGGCCTGCAGGCTGAAGGCCGGGTCGCGAACGAAGATCTCGGGCAGCATGGCGTGCGCACGGATGCGGTCCAGGCGGAACACACTCGGGTCCTGCTTGGCGCCGACGATCTGCGCGACCAGATAGGGCCGCTGACCGTGCAGCAGGCCGAGCGGTTCGACCACGTGCTCCCGGGCGGCTGTCGCGTTCGCACCGTAGCGCAGGCGCATGCGGTGCGAGGCGAGCATAGCGTGGCGAATGGCAGCTACCAGGACTTCCGGCACGACCGGGCGCGGACCGGGACGGATCGCGGTGCCCTCGGCCTGCATCATCGCTTCCACGTCCGGCTCCGCCCGGCGCAGGTCGGACGCCTTCATGGCGGCGCGCAGCTTGGCGGCCAGGCGATCCAATGCCTCCGCCCGGCCGGCCGCGGCGCCCTCTTCGCGCAGACGGCGGGCAGCGGCCTCGAGCTCGGCAAGCTCTGCCGGTTCGGTGCCCATCAGGCCACGCAGGGCGTTCTGGCGCAGGCGCCAGCGCTTGGCGCGTTCGTCGCCCTCGACCTCCTCGCAATCGGGGAAGCGGTCGCGGATGGCGGCGATCATACGCTGTGCCGTACGGTGCGACACGTTGAACTCGCGCTGCACGTCGGCAATGCCCAGCCCGGTGTGTGCGCCGGACATCAGCACGGCCAGCTGCATCAGGTCGCTCTTGCCTTCGAAACGCATGCGGTGACCTCCTCGGCGTGCAATGGTGCCGGATGGGAAAAAGGGACGCTGGCTAGTGCAGGCCAGGTCCGCGATGGATTCCGGCATCACCGCCGGCCTAGGCGGTGGAAGCGGTGGCCGACGGTGATCACGGTGCCGTCCGCGCTGACGATGGCGTAGGCAGATCGCAGCTTGCCGGCGCAGCCCCAATCCGCATCGGCCGCGCATTCCTGACGGCTCGCCGACGTGAAGTGCACGATCTCAGTACCGCCTCTGGCCGGCCGGCGGGCGCCGTGGTCCAGCAGCGCCTCCAGCATGCTCATCGGAATGGCGCGTTGCTGCGCGCGCTTGCGTGCATGGGCGGACAGGGCAACGATCGAGCAGTTCGAAGCGACGACGGACGGCATGGGACACCCTCAGCTCTTGCTGATGGTCATGATGAGGGATGCCTACGTCAGATCCGGTCGTATAAATGCAGAGCGCGACCGGAAGATCTCGCTTTGAATGAGGAGGGTCTGTTGAAGGTCGTGTGCAGGCTCGCCCGACTGAAACATGGAGCGGGACAAGGGATGCGGCGTTGGGGGTGATACCCGGGCGGGTGGCCATATAGGCTATCGCAGTCCTAAAACGGCTTCGCCCTGATGGGGCGGTTCTCGGACTTGACCGGCGACCTTGCCTTCAACGTAGTAGCGCGTTCTCCAGTCTGGCAATGACCGGAATACATATCCTGTAATCGCGCCAAACGGACCCGCCCGTCCGTTTTATTGCGCAGCGTCTGCCCGTGACGACGGACGAAAGGAAAGCCGTTCCATGGTCCCGACCGCCTCGTCGAGATCCACGGCTAGCGCTCCCGGCAGAAGGTGGGAGAACGCCGTTGCTAACGTGCGGTAGTACCACAGCGTCCCATCCTGCGCCCCGGTGAACCGATCGTAGACGGCTAATCCGTAGGTCCGCAGGTCGGTGCAGATGGCGCGGGCGTTGTGGAGTTTGTCACACGCCGACACCAACAGCGCGTCAGGCGTCGCCGAGGCAAGATGAGCGATGTAGGCCTCTTTGCGCGCCCGCCACGGCGGCTTTGGCATTGTATCGGCGTCAGTGCAGGCCCGTACGATGCCCGCCACGCGCGGACCGAAGCGTTCAGTGATCACCGCCTCTTGGTGGACGCCGGCATCCTCAATGGCGTCGTGAAGCAGGCCAGCGATCGCCTGCTCCTCGTCGCCACCATGGTCCAGCACGAGGCTGGCGACCCCGAGCAGATGCGCAATGTATGGGACGCCAGAACCCTTACGGATTTGCCGCGCATGGATCGTGACCGCAAAACTTGCTGCGTCCACAAGGCGTCGCCAGAGTTCAGCATCGTGGTGGGGGTTTGCCGTGTCCATGCCGTCGAGTGTGGTTGAAGATCCCCCTGCTAGGAAGAGCGAGACTGACATCCTTGTAAACGAAGAATGATCAATTGAGCGGAAGTGGCCGACGAGGATTTTTCGACCAAGCGCCAGCGCTCGCCCTTTTTGGACATCTTTCCCGCGGGGTCGCACCGAGCGACCTCAAAGACCGGTAGGGCCGCATGCAGCTTAAGTTTAAGATGAGGAAATTCAGTCTGAGTGCCGGACCAGAAATTCGGCAGTGCAAGTAGATGCTGCGGTGGCCGCGGAGACATGAGCGCGAAATAAATAGAGATCGGATTGAGATGTTCTTGTAGTGATTTATAGTGTTGAAGTAAATTCTCCCAGCGCTGGATCTTGCTCGTAGCCTGATCGTTGCTCCAAGATCCATAGGCCTTTGCCTCGACAATGATCAAGTTCTGGCCATCCGCGATCACCAGATCGGCGTCTTCCTGATTTCCCTCGACAAGCTTGCGTCCTGTCGCAGTGTTTTTCGGGTTTGGATATGTTGTCTGGAGGTTCGCTTGGCTACCAAGGGCGTAGAGCGTCAGCGCGCCGGCTAGCCAGTCAAGATGGTAGTCGGTTGCCCACCATGCTTCGGCTGATACCGTCAGGTTCAGCGTCTTGCCGATATCGCTGCGAAAGTGCTCGCTGAGCGGTATGCCTTTCTCGGACGTGTGTCCGAGGATATCGCGTACGAGTAGATGGCGCTCTTTGCGGTTGAATCGTTCTAGTATCTGGGCGAGATCAGTCATCGACAATCTATCTCCATTTCAGTTCGAGGCGTCATCTTCAAACCAGCACACTGCAATGATGTTGTTGGGTCGATGGAGCGTAATCGGTAAACTAGGGTTGCGGCTGCCCCCTTTCGGCGGGCACTTGTGCTGGTTACGCCGCACTGCTCGATCCCAGGTTCGCCTCGGCTGTCGCAAGGAGCTGTTCGGCCCGCGCCACCACACGCCCTATCAGCCCTGCCTCATAGGCGTCCGACAGATAGCCGTCGCAAAAGCGGTCCGCGCGGACACAGGTTGTGGGCACCCGGGCAAGATCATCCTCGTTGGCCGTCGCGATCGCGTCAGGGTCGTGCATGAGGCGGGTGCCCCGTTCCGTCGACCGCCATTCCGCCCACTCGAACATGCACACCCAGCCATAGTCGTAGAGCGCCTGGTAGAACCGTTCTCCATCGTCGCTGAGCGTGGTGCCGCCCAGCACGATGACGCCCTCGTCGACTGACGAAGGGATGTCGTTCGAGAACACGAAGCCGTCCCGGTTGAATGCCGTCCCGAAGGCCGCCAGGGCGCGAAGCCGCTCGCACAAGGTCCAGTCCCGGGTTATCCAACGCGCGGCAAACGAGTCCCCGAGTTCGGTGCGCCTGACGTCCTCCTTCGGTCGTTCGTTCCCAGCGCATCCCACGGCTGACGATCCTGCGTCGAACAGGCGTCCCGCGTGTCTTCTAGGCGCTCGCGCCAGGCGAGGGCGGCAAGCCACTCTGCCGGGATACCCGCCGCCCCGTAGATCACCCCGGCCAACTGTCCCGCGATGGCGGCGGTTGTGTCGGCATCCTCCCCGAGGTTCGCGGCCAGCAACACCGCAGCGCGAAAATTCGTGGTCCTCGAAACAGCCCAGACCGCGGCCTGCAGCGACCGGACCACCCATCCGGTGCCGGCGATCGTATCGCGATGCAGCCTACGCCATCCGCCCTCGATGCCGTCTGCCATAGTGCTGGCCAGGGTCTCCGGAAGGGGTGTGCCTGCAATGGACTCGGCCAGCATCTGGGCGAAAGTGCGCGACGCCGCGATGGTCGCCGGAGAGCCGTGTGTCATGCGGGTCTGCAGGTCGGCCACCCGCAGCAGGCTGTCCCGGTCACGCCAATGCCGGATGGACACCGGAGCGAGACGCATCAGGGCGCCGTTTCCCGAGGCATTCGGATCGGTCGATCCCGCGAGCGGATCGCCCTCGCGCCGGAACCGCTCGAGCGCTGCGCTGGTCTGCTTGCCGATATCGAAGCAGACGCCCGTGCAGGAGCAGGCGCCTGTGTCCCGCCAGTCCAGGAACCGTTGCATGAGATCGGACGCGTCGAGTTCGGGCACCGCGATGAGACTGCCGGCGAGCGTGAGGGCCATCGCCGTGTCGTCGGTCCACTGACCGCGCTGCAGGTGGTGGGGACCGCCGGACGCCATGTCTTCAAGAATTGCGAATTGCGGCTTGGGTTGGAACTCGATCGCGGCCCCGAGGGCATCTCCAACCGCCAGGCCAAGCAGCGACCCGATGGCGCGATCCCGCGACCCGTCCCAGCTATCGTTGCGCCGGACCAGGGGCATCGCCATGCCCGCAATCACCCAGCGCTTCTGTGCCTCGGTCTCCATGGCACCGGGACGGACGGCACGCAGGGCCGCGATCGCATCGGCCGGCGCCCTGCCCGTCTCGATCAGCAGCCGGGCGGCGATCACGCCAGCCCGGCCCAAGCCGCCCTTGCAATGGATCAGGATACGACCGCCGCAGGCGAGCAGGCTGCGCAAGGCGGCCGAGCGGGCCGGCCATGCCTCGGCGAAGGCGGCGTCCGGCGTTCCGTAGTCCTGGATGGGCCAGTGATGCCATTCCATGTGACGGCGTCGGACCTCCGCCCCCAGGTTCGCGATGCCGAGGGTTTCGAGCTCATGCTGCTCGACCAGAGTGACCACGACGGCCGCGTTCCAGGTAGCGATGGCATCGAGATCGGCCCCGAGGTCACGCCGATGCGCGCCGGTGAGGGCGTCGGCCTGCTGCTTGCCGGGTGCGAAGGTGATGCCGATGGCGCCGCCTCCCGAGCCCGCTTGTATGGTGGCGATCCGCAACGGATTGCTTGCGCTGGTCTTGCCGGTATGGATCATGGGCGTGGCCTCATTGGATGACTGATGAGGCATGATACGACCTTCAGCTTTGTCCGAAGCTGGCTGTCGGAATTGTCCGGGCGCGTCTTGGGAGGCTTGTGGGTGGCCGAGGCCTATATCGGTGTCTACTGGACGTTGCCGGTGAACTGGGCCGGGTTCCGAGACCTGCCGCCCAGCGTCGAGAGGGCCGCCGCCGCCAGCAAGACCATCCGGTATCAGCGTGAGCGCGTGCGGTGTCATGTGCGGGAGGACGCAGGCAGACTGGTCGGCGAGATCGCCTTCATGGACACCCGGACGGACCGGGCGACCGAGGCCGTCGCGGATGTATTGCGGCGGGAGATGCCGGCCTATACCGGAATGAAGGTGGCCCTGCTCACCGTGACGTTCCATGAGGTGCATCACTGGCGGCCGAACCCGTTCATGCACAGGATCGCCGGCGAACTCGGCTTGTCTCTGATCGGCCTGCCTCCCGATCCCCTGACGATCGACGGCCAGGTCTTCGATCCGGCGCGACACTTCGCCGCCTGGCGCAAGCAGGACGCGAGCGTCATGACGCGGCTGCGCCTGGAGGCGCAGGAGGCGTTGCAAGCCGCGCTCTTGGAGGTGCCGACCGGTGACAGGCGCTGGCAAATTGTGGCCGAGCTGTTGAACGATCGTGCCGTAAGGACGATCCGGGGCGGCAGATGGACGCCGGAAAACGTGCGCAAGCTCGCCGGCCGGTTACATCTTGACCGGTAGACGTGTCCCAGCCGCATGGAACGAGAGAGGGTGGGGCAACTCGGCGGCCTGCGAGTGGGGAAGCCAACCGGCACCATCTTGAGCGGCCCGGCTGCGAGCTGTCCCGGGACAATCCGCTCTCCCGCCCAGCGCCAAGTCGGACGTGGTGACTGCCTTTCGCCGAGGCGGACATGAACGCCTATGGTTCCCTGGGCAGCCTGCGGCTGACGCTGCAATCCAGCGCGCGGATCAGGATGCCGTTGCGCTGCAGCTCGACGGGGTCCCGGCTGGTCAGCAGCGTATCGACGGCGCGATCGCGGGCCCGCCTAGCGGCGCCAAGGTCCGTGCCGAAGAGAACGCCGAAGATGCATACGACGAGCCAGTTACAGACGTGCCGTTTCTTGTCGGTATCTGTGAACGACACCCGGTCGCTGACCGCGAAGTCGGCGCGACCGCGAAGTCGGCGCGCGAACCCGCGCCGCGCATTTTCCAGGCTGCTATCGAGCAGGTTGCCACTACTGCCAATTCTGGCCTGAGACGGTTAACCACACTATGGCGATGCTACGCCTGTGCCAGGTGGAAAGTAGGCGTGCGGTCGCCACTCGGCGGCGCAACGGCGGCATTGCACCGGGCCGCGCTCGCCGAGATCGTCCATGCGGCAACGCTATGCGGGCGGCCTCTTGCCCAGCACCATCTTGGCATCGCTGACGACCGATGTTGCATCACCCAACCGGCTGCCACCATCGATGTAGCCCACCTGGTCGATGTGGCTGAGCAACTCGCCGAGAGCACGTTCAAGCTGAACGATACGCGCGACGGCCTCCGCGACGTCGGCCTGGGCGACGATGTAGCCGCCCTCGTGGCTCAGACGCCCCACCAAGCTGTGCAGCCGGTTGGTAAGCGGCGGCATGGCCGTGTCCCTCATGGCTGCACCAACTCGGCGGCCAGCGTGTCCCGGGCCGCGCAAATTGCCGCAAGCGTGGCATCGGCCTGGCGCCTCGCCGGCGTCGCTGCGGTCGATGTTGCCGACCTGCTCTTCGGCTTCGGCCGCGCCGGACACCAGGTCCGCATGGAGCGTGGTGATCCATTCGAGGGCCGCGTCCGCGCCGGCCGTCGTACGCCAACGGGACGCAATGCCCTGGGCCGCCCTCGTCACGCGCGCGACAGGCGTGCCGGTCTGGATCAGCCGGCCCAGCTGCTCGATCGCGGACAGCGCAGGCGAACGCTCGACGGAAACTGAGGCTGTCGGCTTGCGGGCCATCGATCTATTCCTCTCGGGACTGGGTGGTTATGAGACGGAGCGGGACAGGCGCCGTGCTGAGCGCCACGAGCCCTGACCGTTCGAGGTGTTCAACCAAGGCGTCGGCCGCGATCCGCGCCATGACATCGCTCGTGCAGCGGCGCGGTTGGCCCGAGCGGCCATACCGGAGCGCGTGGTCGAGTGTGTCGCGAAGCTCGTCGCGGGTCGGCGGGCGAAGGCGCTGGATCGTCATGGGCAAAGCCTAACCATGTTGCTAGAACATAACAAGAACAAAGGAGACTGCTGCTCCAGACCTGGCACTGTCACCGCCCTACTGGCGCAGCCCGGACCGCTTAGGGCCGCGGGCGAACTGACGTGATGGAACAGCTTGCCTGTCATGCGCGGGTGCGGGCGCTGCGCCACTGGTTGGCCCCGATGGTCGAGGACGGCCTTCAAGACCTGCACGGACGCGTTCAGCCCAGACAGCAGTATGGCGATCGCTGTGGCCCCGGCGAGCCACCGATGTCCGCGCGTCAGGCACGACTGAGGCGGCTGGCCACCGGCATCCGTGGTACGCCGGATGGTCGCAGCCGGCACGGCGCGATCAATGATGGTGGTTGCGTGGGAGCGATCCATGGCGGCCTCCGGTCATTCTGGCCAGAACCATAGGATTTCTGTCTTGAACAAATCAGGAACAAAACCTTGCGAAGCAGACGTTGGGTGCCTCGGGAGCGGGTCGACAGCGACCAAAAAGCGGTCAGGCCCACAGGATGTAATGTCAAACCAGTCGGCGCCGAGAGTCCCCACGGGGCGGGCTGGTGCGAACAGACCAACCCCTCCGTCGCGTGGGGTGGCGGGCCTGGACCGCAGGCGCCGGAGCGGGCTGGTTAAGGCGCAGGGTGACCGTCTCGGCTATTGCACCTGCTCATTCGGCCGCCGCTCGGTCCGGCACAGCTCATCCATCGCTGTCAGGATCTGCATCCAGGCCCGCCGTCCCGCTTCGTCGCCGGCGGCCTCGAACGCGTCAGCGCTCATGACCGCCTGCAGCTCTGCCCCGGACCCATGCTGGTCGAGCAGCAGCTTGGCGCACCGGTAGGCGTCAAGCGCGTTCATGCGGCACGACCATGCCACTTGAGGCGGATGGGCCGTGCAAGATTCCGATCAGCGGCAAGCGCGTTCGGGGTGCCGCACCGGCGCTCACTCGTCGCCCATCGTGTCCGCCAGGTCCCACCACGCAGCCATTTCGCTCTGCAACCGAGCGCCGCCGATCTGGGCGCCGCTGCCGCCGTGAGCCTGAAGGTCGGCAACAAGCTGCGCCCCGATGTCCCGCATGGCCGCCAGATCGGCCTTGTCGAGCGTGCCGTTCGCCACGAGCCGGCCGACCAGCGCCTGTAGGGCCAGGCTGACCACGGTGGTCCGGGCCAGCATGGCCTCAAGCTCGGCACCGGGGGTTGCCATCGGATGCTCCTTGCCAGACATAAAAACGTTACAAGAACGGTCAGGCGCTTGCAACCAAAGCGCAACCCGCTCGCCACGTGCTGCACCTCAGCCAGCCTGGGTGGTCTGTGCCAGACGGCTCGCCCCGGCCTCCCCGCCGCCAACGGGACCAACTCGCTCCTCCGCCGCTTTCTCCACCGCAAGGGACGCGGTCAGCCAGCCGACCGTCTTGTCTCGGATCGGCCAGCGACACCGCGGCTGCGGTCTGCGGACTGTTGCGCGACCGTCCCACGCAGCTTTGGTCGCACCCTCGAGAAGACGGGGAGGCCCGTGTGCATGACGCTGGCGGCCCTGGCCGGCCGAGGTGTGCTGGACAGCGCAACTCCTGTTCGCCGCCGGCTTTGCTGGCCGACCGGCCATCGTCCCATGGAGGTGAACGCGACGGCAGCGTCCGGCCCGGGCCAAGCTCCGGCGACGTTTCCAGTCAACGGGCACGAACCCTAGCTGGCGAACGCCGCCTGTCCGCGGGCCAGCCGCTTCGCCACCCGGTCCACCATGTCCCGCGCCCGCCGGCGCTCGGCAAAGGTGGGCGGCTCGGCTGGCAGCAAATCCATCATGCGCCCCTCCAGGTCCATGCCCTGCAGCCCCGTGCCGCCCAGCCCCGGCACTGCCAGGTCGCGCAGCCCGACCACCGCGCCCACAAGGTCGCGCGCGATCTCGCGCACGCTCACCGTCTCCTGGATGGCCTCGTCAACCCGGGCCACGCAGGACACGAGCAGCACCTCGACGCGCCGCTCGCTCTGGGAGGCGCTGAGGCCCGGCGCCACGTCGCCCAGAACTAGCCAGGCTTCGGTTCGGTGGAACACGGCGACGCGATCGAAGCTCCGCGGATCGTGGCATGACCGCCTTACGGAGCCCGATGCTCTCCAGCTCCGTCGCTGCTCGCGGACGACGTTGGATTGCGGACGCTCTGCAGCCCTCACTGCCCTGGCAGCGGGCTACCCGGGCGCGGCGCGGGCCTCCCGCTTTTCGGCCTGTTCGAGCCGCGCCTGCATCGCGCCCGCCTCCGCCTCCATCTCGGCCACCCGGGCCCGCGCCGCCGCGAGCTCGCGATCCTGCTGCCGGAGCCGCCGCTCCAAGTCCAGCACGTGCCCGCGGCCATTTGGTGCAGAGTCGGCGCCCCCATTGGCCGTGAACGCATCCATTTCGGCCATTGCCGTGGTGATGGCGGACAGGTCCACCGCCGCCAGCGTGCGCGGCGCCGCGACGCGCGCGTCACGCTGCGGCGTGCGCGAGCTGTCGAAGCTGTGGATGCGCGGGAAGGACACCCGCGCCAGCACCCCGTCCGACGGCGCCCACAAGTAACCCTCGCCCTGCCCAAGCCGCGGCAACTCGGCCAGGATGCGCTTGCCCTCGGCGCGGTCGGCCTGGCCCTCGATCCAGCCGCCGACGGCGTCCCGGTCCTGGCTCGCGGTCAGCTTCATCGACACCAGGATATCGGCCTGCGACAGCACGTCCTTGTGCAGCACCGCCGGGCGCTGGGTGATCAGCCAGGGCACGAAGCCCCGGACGCGCCCGCGGCGCACGATCTCCTCGATCCGGCCCAGCAGCGCCTGTCCGCCGGGCTGGGCGCGCTGCGGCGCCCACAGGTCGGCCTCGTCCAGCACCAAATGCAGCGGCTCCGTGTTGGCTTCGTAAAGCGCTTCGGCGAACGCCGTCATGAACGCCCTGCGGGCGGCGCTGCTGCCGAGCTCCGACACGTCGACCACGCAGGCGAGCGGGTGCGTGCCGACCAGATGGCCGAGGGCTGCGCCCATGCCCTCGTCGAGCGCCATGTCGGCGTGCCGGCCGCCGAACACCACCACGGGATAGCCGGACGCGGCCGACCCATCTGCCCCGGCGCGCAGGCCCCACCACACCCCGAGCGGGTCGACGACGCAAACGCGCCCGCCCTGGTCCATGAGGCGCTCGACCAGGCCCTTGGCGGCGTAGGTTTTGCCCGACCCCGAGGTGCCGACGATGGCGACGCGCTCGTCGAGCGCCGAGAGCGGCAGCACGCCGGCGATGCTGTCGCTTCCATTGACGTCTCCACTCTCCTGACCGCCTGTTCCAGGCACCGCAGCACCGGTCCGGTGAGCTGCTAATAGGCGGCTGACCGTCGCCTCGCTCACCTTGTGTAGCCGCGCCATGTGCGCGGCTGAGCGCCGGCCCGAGAGCACCTCGTCGGCGATCGTCGCCCGCAGCCCCGCCGTCAGCTTCGGGCGCCGCCCGCCCACGCGCCCCTCGGCGCGCGCGGCCGCCAGACCGGTGCCGATCCGGTCACGGGCGACACGGTGGCCGAACGCGGCCAGGCCGGGACTGCCTGAAGATTGGGGGTTGGGGCGCCCAGGCAGTATTTTCGCGTTCAATCTCTGACTGAGGGTGGACACGTGGCTTGGATTTTGAGGCTG
>JAABVA010002069.1_pt1 | contig 20458 bp, 17 predicted proteins | sample 5560331 | NCBI WGS metagenome assembly JAABVA01 (sample SAMN12812661, study PRJNA571458) | rock metagenome | isolation source: Antarctica rocks | place: Antarctica: Victoria Land, Mt New Zealand sud | collected 2016-01-07 | reverse complement strand
TAGGTACAAGACAATACATCAGATAATGTACAAGATGAAAGACAAAGAGCGAAAGAAAAGAACGAGAGCTCGACTTCTATATACATGAATCGAGCAGAATCAAGACTAGACAGTAATTCTATTGACTTAAGATTGCAGAAGTTCGCGCACATGACTGAGATGATTGAAACAGAATTGTTGAAACTAGATTAAGATGACGATGACTAGATTAATGACTTGATTCATTGAACTGCGAAACAGATTCAATGAATCGAGATTATTTAAAATATCGACAATCTATGTTGTAAATTGAGTTGATGATCTGACATCATAACAGTAGCTTTTCTCTTCAAGACTAAGCTTCTGCGAGACAACGAGAAGAAACAAGACGAGGCGAGAAAGAATCAAAGACGAAGACTGAAATGAGATGAGAATTGATGAGAACGCATTTTAATGTGATGAAGCACAGACGAGACTGAAATAGATTTGAATTACATCTGAGTCAGATCTGAGCAAGATGTCTGAAGAACGAGACGAAACGAGACGCATTTTAACGTGATGATGCACAGAGAATTGAAACACATCTGAGTCACATCTGAGTCAGATTTAGACGAGATGTCTGAGTCAGATCTAGACAAGATCTGAGTCAGATCTGAGCAAGAAAGAGACGAAACACAGTTTAATGTGATGATGCACAGATGAAACTAGAATACATCTGAGTCACATCTGAATCAGATTTAAACAAGATGTCTGAGTCAGATCTAGACAAAATCTGAGTCAGATCGAGACTGAATCGAGATGATGAAGATTGAACTTAGAGTTCTTGACATTGACATTGAGACATCACACACGACAGTACATGTGATTCTTCAGCGGCAGAATTGACGAGATGATATTCATCGAGCGCTTGCTCACAATTATTCAGAAGATGAAAAGACTCTCAAGTAGAGAAGTGATCTTCTCAATCGACGTAATACTTGAGCAGAGATGAGTTATAGTGTCTATCACGCTTGAAGTTTAGTATGCTGTTTACATATCAGAATCTTTCGTCATTCTCGACGATAACGAGTTCTTGAGATTTCTGACGTTGATTCAAAAGAGAATTACTTGCGATATGATTCAGAAGAATGACATGAAAGACTGAATGAATCTTCATGAATGCTGAAAGATCTAACTCGATGATCAGAGAATTATTCTCGAAGACACGTTTGATCTTGAAGAAATCAACGTTACGATCATCTAACTTGACAGCGAGACGAGCGATGCTGAGATTGCGAGCATTCAGTCAGACTTCATCTTCAACGAAGTATCTAGAACAAGAACGACGAAAGAGATTGACATTGAATTCGTAGATGATCTGAGCTATAAGCATCTCATCACGTAGATGCTCAGTTAGTTTCTTCATCTTCTTAATGAACTCTTCGACATTGATTAACTTATCTCGAGCTTGAAACGTAAGATTCTTGAACAGAGATTCAGAAGACTCGAAGTCTAGACGTGAGTTCTGACTCGAATTGATCAAGAAGAATGATGCTAGAGTGATTAACGACGATGCATTATTGACGACGAATTCGACTTCAGAAAGTCACTTAGCTCAGTCATTCTGCATGTAGTTGACGAAGACTCGAAGATAATGCTTCATGACAGCATTGACTCTCTCGATTTGATCATCAATCTCAAAGTGATACGTCGTTGATAACTTAACGTCTATCTTCAACATTTTACACATATGCTTTCAGACATCAAAGATGAATTGTGTGTCTCGATCAGACACGAAGAACTCGAGTAAATCATGATGTTTTCAAATATGAGCATAGAAGCAGTTGATGACTTCTTCAACTTTCATAGAAGTGATGAGAACTAGATGTCTCATTTTGATAAGACGATCAACGAAGACTAGAACATATCTATATGTGATATTCATGAAGATACTGAGCGATAAAGAATCTACATAGTTCATGAAGACATCACGTCAACGACGTTCGAAGACTGAAAGAGAATGCAATCATTCTTGAGTTCGTTGTCTAGAGAACTTGAAACGTGTGCACACGTGACAGTTTCGTACGAAGCGTTGAACATACTTATAAATGTTTGATCATCAGTAGACTCGACTGATCAGTTCATAGCTTTTTGCTCTTTCTGAATGATCATCAACGACACTATCATGAGCGAGCTGAATGATACGAAGGCGTAGTTTATCTGAGTTGAGCACGTACTTTCTTTCTTGAAAGTACAGATGATTCTCGTGTTCTTCACACTCGACTAGAGAGATCTTGTTGTGATGTCGTGCTTCATTGCAAAGTGCTTCGATTATCTGAGCTGCGAATTTGTCATTGATTTCGACTTGCTTTCACAATGTCTGAATGAAGATGTTAGCAGAATCTTCATCAAGATTCAGAGTGTCTTGATCTAGCTGAGACTTGATGTCTTCAACGTTGAATTTTTCGATTTCTAGATTCATGAGAGCTAGAATTTGCGAGAGTGCTGAGATAACTGAAAACAGATGTAACTGAACTGAATCTAGAGCGATGATTTATGACTGAAGCTTCATGACTTTGATGTCGAAGACGTCGAAAGTGAGATTCTCAACAATATCGAGATCTAAAACATGAGTTTTCAGAATTGTCTGATGTTGATATTGATGTCGAGAATCGAATGTATCTCTCTCTTTAGAAAGATCTTCTGAGCGACGTGTCAGAGCATTCAACTTATCGTCGATCTTGTCGAAACGATAAGCGATGCGATAGTTGAATCTAGACAGAAACTCGCTTCAACGAGCTTGATGACGACTCAACTGCTTAGTTGACATGAAATACTCAAGGTTTTTGTGATTCGTGATCATCTCGACAGAATAGATAAAGTCTTCAAGCTCTGATTATCATTTCTTGAAAGCGCGAACAATGATCATGAATTCTTTATCGTAGATCTCGTAGTTACACTCGACTGAATTATGCTTCTTCGAAAAGTAAGCGACTGAATAAAAAATCTCGTTCTCATCATATTGAGAGAGAATGTCTTCGAACACATAGTTCAAAGCATTAATTTCTATCACAATCTTGTGATCTGAATTATAGTGACAAAGAATAATCTTGAAAGTGAAGACTTTCTTAAGAATGTTGAATGCAATCTGACATTTCTGAAATCAGACAAAGAATACATCTTTTTTGATGAGACGAATGAGCGAAGTAGCTATTCTACTATAGTCATAGATGAATCTTCTATAGAAGTTCGCGAAATCTAGAAAACTTTGAACGTCTTTAACGTTAATCAAGATGAATCAGTTGACAATAATGTCTATCTTAGAAGAATTCATCTTGATCTCTTCGATGATGATTATCAATTCTAGATATAAAACTTAAGTGACGTGAAACTCGCATTTGATTATATTTGTCTGAAGGTCTGCTTCTCGCAGCTTTCGCAGAATGAGCTTGACATGAATCTCGTGCTCAAGTTCATTGTCGAAATAGATCAATATGTCATTCAGAAAAGCTGTACAGAACTTATCTAGATGTTTGCAAAGAGTATTGTTGATGTACTTCTGAAACGAGACAGGCTCATTACATAAGTCGAAGAGCATGACTAGATACTCGAATAATTCAAATCGAGTGCGAAAGACGATAAGAACTTCATCTTCTTCTTTGATTCGAAGTCGATTGAACGCAGAGATGATATTCAGCTTGATAAAGATTTTAGCTCAACTTAAACAATTCAGCGTTTCTGAGATCAAAGACAGAGAATATCGATTCTTGACTGTGATAACGTTTAGATCTCAATAGTTCACGCAGAAGCAAAGTTCTTCTTCGAGTTTCTTGATGAAGAGAACAGAGACGATCATTTGAGAGCGACTGACTCGAATGAAACCTTTGCTCAGATTTTCATTCAGATAACGACGAAGTTCTAGAATTTCGTCACGACTCATGTTGTACAAAGCGAAGACTGAGAATTGAGCATCTTCTTTAAGATGTATGACATGATCATGAGCTCGATGCAAAGACAAAATATCGACGTTCTTCTTGAAGAAGATATCTAGAAACTCGAAATATCTGAACGATAGAATTGTGACTGAATCGACGTTCTTACTTTGTCGATAGACTTCAAGATCTTCTTGTGTCGTGAATGCAGTCAATTGAAATTTCTTTTTCATTTGACGAAGATTTAGATGATGATTCTTATCATACATACTGTCTTGAGAGCGAGACGAAAACTGAGCAAGAGTTGAGATGTTCTTTGAACAGACAGTCAAAGTCGCGCGACGCGATTTTGACTCGTCAGAGTCTAGACTAGAAGACGAGATTGACTCAAGATTCAAGAAGACATCGATTTTCTTTAGAGTGATGTTAAACACTTCAATGTCTTTGACACAAGCAGCATGATCAAAGCTTCGAGCTCTCAACTCGACTATGTCAAGTTGTATAGAAGATCGATCGAATTGATCTGCTCGAAAGACAACAGAAGTTCTAGAGAAAAAAGAATTTCAACACTTGATTTTTGATGAGTATTCTTTTTGAATGACTTGAAGAATACAACTAGAAGCTTCTTGTTTCAGACGAGAGACAAGACTGAACGAGATTTATTTCTTGTGAACGAGCTGAGTATTAGTTGACTTCTCATGAGCGAACGAAAAGTTATATTGCTTCTTGTGAGCAGACGAAAAACTGAGTTGCTTCTTTCGAGCGAATGAGAAACTAGATTGCTTCTTGCAAGCGAACTGAAAACTGAGTTGCTTCTTTCGAATGAATGAGAAACTAGATTGCTTCTTGCGAGCGAATTGAGTGCTGAATTGCTTCTTGTGAGCGATCTGTAGACTGAATTGCTTCTTGTGAGCGATTCGTGAACTGAATTGCTTCTTGTGAGCGAATTGAGAGCGAGACTGAAGAGAAGCTACTTTGTTAACTTCGAGCGAGAAATTTTCTTCTTGTTGATTAAGATCATAGATCTTGACGAAAGTTTGACAACAATGATTAAGACAGAAGAAGAAAGACAAGATGAGAATATTGTGTTCAAAATTGACATCAATGACGTGATGACAAAGTCATGACAGACTCATGACGATGAAGTATTGACTTAATTCAGTGACATAGAAGAATAGTTTCTCGATGTGTTCATCGAGAATCATTGTGATTTCGACAACATGAGTAATGTCATCGATTAGAGCGACTTGATCATCAAATTCTCGAAGTCTGCGAGAATGAGTTAATTGATGCAAGAAAAGATGATGTTGTTGCGCGAAGAATTTATTCATAAAGACATAAGCGAAGACTTCACTATCAATCAGAGCGAGAGCGAGAACTCTAGATTGAGCTTGACGTAGAATACAGAATACTATCATGTGACTATCTTTGAATGTCGAATCGAATTCAAAGAGTTTCAAGACAGATTTAGCAGAAAACTTTCTATATGATTGAAGTGAAGATGAGAAGATTGAGACTAGTAGACAAGATGATATGTATACAGATTTCTGAGCGCGACTTAGCTCAAAGACTAGATTTTTCTTGCAGACAGCGAGACTTCTTCATCTATACTGACGACGTCACTGTCGTAGATGTTCATGATACGCAGAGTGAAGAACTTCTTATTTGAGCATTCTTTAGCGATTTTGCTCGAATGTTGCAACTTGCAGTAGTAGCACAGCTTTCACTTATTGCAGATTTTCTTGATCTCAGAAACGATCAGAGTCTTATCTTGAACGATGACAATGACGAAGCTTAGATTCATTGACTCATCAAGAGACGAGAAAGAAAGAGACGTAGATACTGTTGAAACAACAGTCACAGAGATGATGATCTTTGAACTCAAAGAATTACTGATCGACGCAGAGACGCTCTTGACTTTGACTGACGAGACAATGACAAAGACGAGGCAAGATTGACGATGCTTAAGCTGCTGAAGCTCTTCATCAATGTCAGAGAATGCTTGAACTCATTGATGAAAAAAGAATGATCGAGTTTCATCGAAGTTTCGTCAGAAGAAAACGACGACTTGAGTGAAATAATTGACATTGCGCTTCAGACAGTCAATCAATGAGAAATCTTTCATCAAAGAACGTTCTTTCTTTTGATAGAAGAGATTGTAGTAGTCGACAAAGCTATTCGTGTCTTGCTTCAGAATTTCACGAAGATATAGACGAGCATCTTCTGTCTTGAAAGAGTTGTCGCAGCAATGACGTAACTTGTGTCATCAATCTGCGAAGATGAAAATGATACAGAGATCATTGACTCGATATTGACTCATTAGATTGTGAGTCTTCTTATCTATGATGAGTCGTGACTCGACATAGACGATCTTGACTCGATGAGAGAAATAACGATCGTCGTTCACGTTCATGCGCTGTATCAGACTCTGCTTTCATGCATTCAATCGATCTTTGTTTCTCTCATACTCAGATATGTCGAGAAGCTTCTTGAATCTAGAAGCGATGATGACAGCGACAGAGTTTGCAAAGAGATGAACAATGAAGAGAGATTGATTGTTCAAGATTTGTGCGACGATCTGAGCTATCGTCGCGAGAAACTGAGAATTCAATTCTATATAGACTGAAGAACTGAGAACGATGAACGAGAACGAGATGATGACATCATGTTGCTGAACTTGATTTTGAAGCTCTTGCATTACGCGAAAGATCTCGACTGAATTTTCGATCACACTTTGAGCGAACTGTTCAACAGCACGCTCATCGTCGATCGAGAAATTGTGAGATGACTTCATTTGAGCGAAAGAATAACTAGACGAGATTTCAACGTATGAAAACGTTGCAGAAAGTGTAGATCTTTCGTAATGTCAGAGACTGAGCTAGACTAGAGATACTATCAATATAGATGACTGATATTATTATTACTTTGATAGAATCTAGATACAAGACAATACATCAGATAATGTATAAGACGAAAGACAAAGAGCGAAAGAAAAGAACGAGAATTCGACTTCTATATACATGAATCGAGCAGAATCAAGGCTAGACAGTAGTTCTATTGACTTAAGATTGCAGAAGTTCGCGCATACGACTGAGATGATCGAAACAGAATTGCTGAGACTAGATTAAGATGACGATGACTAGATTGATGACTTGATTCATTGAACTGCGAAACAGGTTCAATGAATCGAGATTATCTAAGATATCGACGATCTATGTTCTAAATCGAGTTGATGATCTGACATCATGACAGCTAGTAAAATCATTCACTCAGCTGACTAGAAAGAACATGTCTTTTGTTTGAAACGAGATCTGTGTTCAAGTCTTTGACAATCTAAAGAAACAAGTTAGCTCAATCTCAGTACTTCGTCACTTTGATCTCAAACAACAAGCTATTCTGAAAACTAATGCTTTGAACTATGTAAAAGATGAAATACTATCTCAGTACGATGATGAGAAAGTTCTTCATTCGATGATCTTTTACAGTAAAAGCATGATCTTCGCTGAAATCAATTATCACATCTATGACAAGAAATTGCTAGTCATTATTCGATGCTTTGAACACTGATGATTCAAGCTGAAATGCATTGAACTACTCATTCAGATGTTCATCGATCATCAGACTTTGAAGATCTTCATGAAAAACAAACAGTTGAGTCGATGACAAGTTAACTATCTGAACATTCTATCAAAGTTTAACTTTCAGATCATCTTTAAATCAGGCAAAATGAACACTAAAGTCGATGCTCTAATCAGAATGCTTCTAATGAACATCTCTGAATCAGCTCAGCGTCTTGAAGATCATTTTCAGACTATTCTGATTCTCGATAAAGTCGATGTTCTATCTATTGAATCGAAAGCAAATCTTTATCAATGAGTATGAATGATCAATCAAACAGATGAGCTCTGCAGTGAATATAAACAAGCTATGAATGAAAACAAGCTCAAATTTCATATCATTAAATCGAAGAACTGCGAAATCATTGATGACGTTCTATTTAGAAAAGATCTACTATGAGTCTCTGAAAACATGCACACGAAATTACTACAAGAAGTGCATGATCAATCTTCAATCTCTCACTTCGACAATAAATGAATCATCAATCTAGTTCAGCATTTCTACTATTAATCAGATCATCAAGCTACTATTTGATGATACATTCAAAACTATCATGCTTGTCAGCGAAGCAAAGTCTTTAGAAATAGCATCAATGAACTTCATCATTCTTTTTTGATTTCACAGAAACGCTGAAAAGATATAACTATGAACTTCATCATTGAACTATCTTTGTCAGAAAACTATAACATCATTTGCACAATTATATGTTATCTCATCAAAGAACGTCACTATGTTCTCTGTCATTGAAAAGATGATGACATCTCAGTCGAAGAAATGATTTAAATCATGCTATGAAACGTCTATCGACTGCATGATCTATTCAGTTTTATTGTTTTGAACAGAGACTTTCAATTCATATCGACTATGTGAAAAAGTCTTTGCAAGCGACTGAGAATCACAGCTAGTCTATTCACAGTTTATCATTCTGAGATTGATGATCAATCGAAATGAGTCAATCAAGACGTTGAACGCGAACTTAGAATCTACTGCAATTACATGCAGAACGACTGAGTCAAATGAATATCTATGATGAAGTTCAGTGACAATTTCAATATCTTCTCAATCACTGCAATGATTTTCTTCTACTTCAATAAAGAATTTCATTCTCGAATGAGTTTCAATTCAGATACAACTGATTATGAAACAACTCATGAACGACTTGAAGCTAGAAAAGCAAATGATATTGTCATTCAAATGAAAGAGTTACTGAACTTTGATCATCAACAATTGAAAAAAACGAAGCTGATCATCGAAGTTCAGATCAATAAACATAACGTCATTTATGAAGTAGATGACTGAGTTTGACTATCTTTCAGAAACATCAAGACAACGAGACTCTGCAAAGATTTGAAAGACAAACAGCTAGATCTCTATCAAATCACTGTCAAAGTGAGTATCTTCTATCATCTTCATCTATCAGTCAGCATGAAGCATCTGCATTCAATGTTTAGCTTGAAGCTACTGCGATTGTATTCAGAAGACTCTCTATCAGAACAGCATTCAGAATCATTCAGATCAATCACTATCGAAGATGATGAACATTGAGAGATAGACGATATATTGAACTTCAGACGTTATCGAGGTCGAATACAGTACAAAGTCAAATGAACAAATCTAGATAGAAACGACGAATGATACTATGTCGATAAAGAGAAATTCAATGACTCAGAGAAAGTTTTGAACGATTTTCATAAGCTATATTCAAACAAATCGCGCTAAATATCGGAATAACTATCAACAAAAGCGAGCAAATGAACTACATTCATGCGAACATGAATTTTCGAAGGAAGGGGTAATGTTACGAGCGTATCAAGGCTGAACAAGGCTGAAGCCCTAATCAATTCGCAGTGAACGCTAGCGAGTTCTCTGCGTAATGATTAGGGCTAATCAGCGAGCTAGTCAGGTTTGGCCCAGATATGGCTCAGATATGGCCCAGATATGGCCCAACACCCTTTTCCTTCCCCAACACCCTTTTCTTTCACCAACACCTTGTTCACCTACATCACATTCTTCCCGTGTCACAAACACATCCCTTTCGGGCCTAGCGCAGCCTCTGAACATTACATAAATAGAAGCTTTTGTATCAACCTTCTTCTGTATTCTTAATATTCAGTTATAGCTACCTCTAAAGATCAAGCACTATCAACCCTGACCTCCACTGGTTGTATCATCTAGGCACGGTCCTGACATCTTTGGACAGACGCGCTGTATGCAAAGAAATGCAGGTTTTTTTCTTCTTTTCTCGATCAGGTTGAAAAAAGTCATGTTGAATCCCTGCATTTGCTCGTCTATATTTACGTCTGTTTTCAGACGCTCGTCAGCCCTGTCCTGAAGCGGAGGCGTGAATAGGTCGTCTGCGACCTGCGCCGTATTTCGAGACGGATCCAGAATAGCAGCGTCGGACAGCGCTGCTCATGAGTCAGATTGGTGTGAAATTACTCACCATTCTAGTCGGCCGCACGAGCACTCCTTTCAGGAAGATAATGTAGTCTCTTCTTCGACCATTTGTAATCAACTGAATACGCCTCCCCTAAAGGATATCTAACCTCGCTTGCGATTAAATGAGACATATTTCACGCCTTCTTCGGCTTAGGGTCAGTTGAACTGCGCGGGAACGTCAATACGGCGCCTGGCAGGCGCACAGCGCCAGAAATCCCATCAACGATCATGGTGTGGAAGTTCATGACAGTCAGCTTCGGCAGGCTTTATCTCAACACACCCTTCCTCCGCTGGCAATACCGCAAATTATGGAGCATTTCGTGCACCACGAACTCCCAAGTAGTGCTCAAATTATCGTTGGCGGTTGGCTTCCACCATGAACCATGACAGTCGCCCTAGATCAGGGAAATTGCAGCGTGCTGAGTGGAGAAGCAGATGCCGAAAAGTCTTATCAAACCATTTGACTAAGATGGGGTCATATCTCGTGAAATGGCTCTTGCTGACGACACTGGAAGAAACTAAGCTAGACATCACGGTTGAACCGACACAAGTACGTCTAATGCCAGGTGACAACGACGAATACACGTGGCAGCGGTGCCAGGGAAAGAACATTTGTCCAAAAGACACTTGTTCAAGAAGCAATTAAGCTAGCGTTCCATTGGAGCATACATGAAGCCATGTCGAGATGTAGGTGGTATATTCGAGGCTGTACCGCAACAGTACCTCGAATCACATGAAGAAGGAAGTTCAGTGGTAGGTAAGACTGTACTGTTCTTCCGTTGTATTCATGTCTAATTGAAATTACTCACTAGTCTACAAAACTCTTAATCTTAGATACTAGATCCATATCAAGAATCAACGATCTTCAAGCAGACAATACCAGACTAGCACATGAGCTCGTTAGTTGGAAGGATCGGGCGCGATCAGACTCAGTGGGGAGACAGCGAGCTGAGGAGACGGCCACGCGGCTTCAAACCGACTCAGTAGAGAGTCAGCGACGTGCTCGAACACTGAAGCAAGAAATCGTCAGGTTGGCCCAAACCACTAGACATCTTAAGGAAAGGGCAATCAGGTCAGGCAAACAAATGACAGAGGCTTTGTCTGCGTTGCATAAATCAAGCAATGAGCTGCTTGTTTCCCCGCATTGGTGTTCTTTTTAGCGCAGTGAGGCGATTGTACAGCAAGTTCTGTTCCGCCTAGATTGGCGTTAGAGACGGATTCAAGGCTTCGAGCTCTTCAGATGGCTCATTACAGTTGGCTTGCCTTCTCTTAAACAGATCCCGTTGACGTCTCGCAGAACGATTCTCAGAATATTCCGCAATCCTTCCCGACTTGACGTCAACGTAGAATGTCGAATCTGTGGTCTTCTTGTCTATAACACGGCATCCTCAGTAACGAAGGGCTGTGCAAAGATCAATGTACTCATCATATTTCTCTATTTCTTTTATTGTAACGTATTGATCAGCAATTTGCGATATTTTTCGAGAAGTCTTGTTTTAATCAGCATCAGACTTGAATCAATGTTATTGAATTCAGCTTTTTCGTTGCACTTTACATTGAAGAACAGTTCAAAAGTTTTAAAAGTAAGGTATATAAAATAGATCATGAATCTGATATTCATGCAATGAGATTTACTTTGTATGCGCAAATAATGAGCAAACATCGTAACATTCGTCAACTGAAAGTGCAGGAAAACAGAACTAGATTATAAAGAACTAAGATATATATCTTTGGTAGAAACAAAGCTTGTTGCGCTGCGAGGTGTGTCTTGCTTCTAGGGCACGAATAAAACCGCTTTTTCTACAAAAAGCATGTATAATACCTCTTAGCGGCTTTTTTGCTTCGCTTTTTTGGTTTTTTATTATGTAAGCTAGACATGAATTATGATAGGAAGGTTCACCTTGCTGTTGACCCCTCGCTGTCGTCAGTTCTACTAGCTAAACTGCTTGCAGACCCTCTCTACCTTCAGCAATGCCTCCGCAACGTGGCGATAGGCCTTTGAACCAGCTCGTCGTCGATAACTTTCAGCAGATAATCGTACCTGAAAGGCTTACTACTGTTCAGTGTCGTCACTGTCATATGACCGGAACGAACGCTTAATCGGCCGAAGAACCTATAAAGGAAGCTTCGCACAGAGCGTTGAAATTGATGAGGAGGAGCTATGTGAAATGAAGGATAGACTATTGCAGAAGGAAATTGCTTTGGCCAGGCTAAATCCTTCGAGCGAGGATACCCTCAACGAGTATTTGAATAGCGACGGCCAGATGCTTTTGAAGCTTCCTTTACGTGGTGAAGAGGTCAACCTGCAGGCAAATTAACCCCTCTATTAATTTGCTACTATAAATATAACCCCTGTGTTTTAAACCTCATCAAAAAGCGTGTATAAAACACGCTTTGAGCTAGCCTAAAGAAGGTAGTCAAAAAACATGTTTTAAACATGTTCGTGCCCTACTTGCTTCAGTTCTTCTAACTGGAGATATTTCTACGGACGCCGGCATTGTCGGTTTCTCTTGGAGCGCTTATGTAATCGAAACTACCCTCATCGCCAATTTTAGCGCAAGCACGTCGCGTTACCCAATCCCAGAATCCACGGTTTTAGAAATTGGAAAGCACATTATGCCTTCGGCGACAACACCTCGACGACGGCGAGATAATGAACCTGATGGAATTGAATGGATGGAATCTCCAGGCATCGCAACAGCCTCAGCGACCAGCTCAGCAAGTAATAAGCGAGCTCGTCTTAACCATAATGGCGACGCGTCTCCCTCCCAGCAAAGAAATGGCTACAATGCACATCAAAATACCGGCCTACAGGAGGAAGCTTTGCGCTCGAAAGGTGTTCGTAGAAAACACCAGCCAGGATCTATCGTCAGGGTCAAGCTTGAAAACTTTGTTACCTACACGGCTGTAGAGTTTCTTCCAGGCCCCAGCCTAAACATGGTTATTGGACCGAATGGTACGGGTAAAAGTACACTCGTGTGTGCGATCTGCCTCGGCCTGGGATGGAGCCCTCAGGTAATCCTATCATCCTTGCGGGTTGTGGATTGAGACATACTGATGTGGTGCAGCATCTTGGTCGGGCGAAAGACATCTCCGAATTTGTTAAACATGGCTGCCAAGAAGCCATGATCGAGATAGAACTTGCAGGAGACGGTAAACGGTATAAGAGAAACCCAATCATACAGTGCAGCATTAAGCGCGAAGGCAACAAAAGCCATTTCTCGATAAATGGCAAACCATCGTCGAAGAAAGGCGTTCTCGATCTTGCAAAGTCGTTCTCCATACAAATCGACAATCTATGCCAATTCCTTCCACAAGACAAAGTCGTAGAGTTTGCTGCTATGACGCCTGTCGAACTTTTGCGGTCTACTCAAAGAGCTGTGGCGCCACAAGAAATGCTGGATATGCACGATAGCCTGAAAGAGCTTAGACGACACCAAAAGGAACTCCAATCTAGCCAAATATCGGATCAGGACACGCTTACCAATCTTGAAGGTCGTCAACGCATGCAGGAAGCAGATGTGGAACGTATGCGAGAACGAGAGGCAATCAAGGACCGCGTCAAGATGATGGAAGCTTCCAAGCCGTTTGCGGAGTACCGAGGGGCACGGCTGAAGCACAAGGAAGCGAAAGACAAGAGGAAAGTCGCTGCTGATGAACTGAAGAACCTAGAAGATGAGATTGCGCCATCCCTACAAGCTGTCAATGTGAAGCAGCTCTATCGGCAGCAAATTGAGACTGTTGTCAATGAACGGACTCGTATGATGAAAATGTCAGAGCAAGCGGCAGATGGTATTGATCGGAAGCTGAATAATTTGCACGATCGGACCGTGGAGTTTGGTAACGCCAAAGACGCAGAACGTAAAGGTAGCCAGGAGACTAGGAAGGAAATAGCTAGACTCGACGGGGTCATTAGAGGGTTGAAGAAGCAGATGGAAGAAACGCCCCCTGATCTTGATGTGTCTTCGTACAACGAGCGAATTGTGGGTGTCTCACCGTGCAATGGACCGATTTACCTAGCTAACAAATTGCAGAGGGAAAAAAGCCGACTAATTGACGAGAATATAAGAGAGATTACGGAATTGAAAAGAACTCAGGAGGGTCTAGCCACGCGTGGAAGACAAAAATCGGCACGAATTCAGCAAGCAAAGAGTGACCTCGAAGACCTCGAATCTCAAGCCGGACAACAGAACAGCAAACTAGCCCAAATTTCACGGGATACGTCTCGGGCTTGGGAATGGATCCAACAACATCAGAATGAATTTGAAAAGACCATTTATGGCCCTCCGATAGTGGAATGCGCTGTCACGGATCCAAGATACGTTGACTTGGTTGAGACGCTCTTCCAAAAGAACAACCTCCTCTCGTTTACTGTCCAAACAAACAACGATTTCAAAAAGCTTTCAGACGAGCTCCATGGTCACCTCAAACTATCAGAAGTCAACATCAGAACGATGACAGGTCGTTTGGACGAATTCCGCCCCACTATCGACCCTGAAGAGACGAAGCGATACGGCTTTGAAGGATGGGCTCTGGACTATCTTACCGGGCCTGAGCCTGTACTGGCCAGTCTTTGTTATGATATAAGACTTCATCTAACTGCAATCTCTCTACGAGACACGACCAGCCAGCAGTATGAGCTTCTTCAGAGTAGTCCCATTGAGAGCTGGGTCACAAGCAAGTCAAGTTACAAGATTGTCCGCCGAAGAGAGTATGGGCCCAGCGCAACATCCACACAAGTACGTGATGTAAGGAAAGCGCGTATTTGGACAGATCAGCCGGTAGACTTACGAGTGAAACGAGAGCTTCAGGAAAATATTGAGGGCTGGGGCGAAGAGGTCAAATCCTACAAAAGAGAAATCGAAGAATCGCAAGCGAAGATCGTGCGACTAAGAGGGGAGAAGCATCAAAACGAAGAGGACCAAGCAACTTTGCAGCGGGACAAAGCAACCAAACAAAAAATACTCGGCGAGTTCAAAGCACTTCCTACAAAGCTATCCCAAAACGAGGATAAGCTTGCCACGGCTCAAGAACTATTGACAGGCACGAGGCAGCGTGTGCAGGACATATCAGATCAACACGATGCGGCAACCTTCGAAAGCGTCCAAGCCGCCCTGGATTACGCGGATGCCGTTGGGAATCTGAGAACCGCCCACAATACCCTTCATGAGGCCGAATTAATGCTTATAGAGGCTACTTCCGATCTCGAGATCCTGATTTCCCGCAACAGCGATGTTAAAGCGCTCCTTGAGGCCAAACAGAGTGAGGTCAATGAACTGGCTCGTCAAACTGACGCTGCTCAGGAGGAAGCTCGTGCTGTTCTCCGTAAATGTCGAGCTCTGCTGGCAAATCCCGATGTAGCTTTGCAGGAGTTTTGGAAAGCTTTACCCGAAGGTCAGACCCTCGAGCAGCTTGAGAACGAGATTGATAGTGAAAAGGCTAGGCTGGAGCTTATGCATGAAGGCAACGGCGGAGTGATCAAAGAGTTCGAGCAGAGGCAGAAGCGCATAGACGCTCTCAAAGCGAAACTTGAAGAGTTCAAGCATGGCCTCGACGAGTTTGACGAGAAGATAAGGGAGATTAGGAACAAGTGGGAGCCAGAGCTGGATAAGCTGGTCAAGAGGATCAGCGACTCGTTCTCCTTCAACATGAAGCAAATCAATTGTGCGGGCGAAGTGGGCATATTCAAAGATGAACAGGACTTTGACCAGTGGGCCATTCTGATCCAAGTGAAGTTCAGGTATGTTTCCTGTTTTTTCACTGCCCTACTCTCGCAGTCGACTGACCCGTGTATTCTCAGAGAATCCGAACCTCTTACTACCCTGGACTCCCATCGACAATCCGGCGGAGAGCGTGCTGTATCCACCATATTCTATCTGATGAGCTTGCAGGCTCTGACCAGAAGCCCTTTTCGTGTCGTTGACGAAATCAACCAAGGTATGGACCCCCGAAACGAGCGATTGGTGCATAAGCGGATGGTGGCAATCGCTTGTGGAAGCGATGAGGCGTCTGCGCAAGGGCTAGATAATGAGGTCAATGGGGAGGGTCAGGCCGCGGACGAAGAAAGGGGAAACGGAGGAAGTCAGTATTTCCTCATCACGCCCAAATTGCTGCATGGGTTGGCGTACGCCAGAGGCATGCAGGTGCTGTGTATCGCCAGTGGCGAGTATATGCCTGCAGATAGGACGAGGGTCGATTTCAGGGGGTGCGTGGATTTGATGAGGGGGCTGAGGATGGGAGCTAAGGTCGGTGTTGTGGGGTGAGCGATGGATTAGGACCAAGGGCAAAGGAGGCAGAGGTTGGATTTTCCTTCTCGTACATATGATCCTCTTTCTGTACCAATTCGCCAAGTATCGAAACCATTTTACATATCCCCTGGGGTCCAGGTCACCAGCGCCAAAGCAGCCGCAGACAAAATAACTTCCATGTCCAAATCGAAAAAGTCGGAATACAGAAAAACTCCGGACAACAGAACCAGTACAGAGTATGTGAAGGAGCGAAAGAGGTACGCTCTTGTCAGCGAAGAGGAATAAAGATCTATCGCATTGGCTCGGATCCCGTATGGCAAGGGACCTGAGTGTGTGATATGTCAGCGGCCATTTGCGGTCGAGGACATAAGGTCGGTGTCGCAAGCGCAGTCGTTGCTAATCATGAATAACCACGCACACGGACTTTGCGTCTTGCTTGCTATCAGGATTCCAGATGACGACAGGTTTCTCATCGCAATCTACTCCTGAGGTAGAATGCACCTCGAGTGCCGATTATCGACGATAAGGAACATGTATTATTCTCTAGCCCGCAAGAAAGATAAAAGGACACAAGTCTCTGACGACATCAGCAATCAAATCGGAAAAAGAAAGATGCACGTCTGGACGAGCTCCAATTAATTAATCTGGGGGATAGGAATAATAAGCAATGATATCAATGCTATCAATGCATTGAGGATCGAACGACCCCGCTTTGTGTAACCACATCCCACCCATCCATCAGGTTGATCATGAAGATGAAGGCTTCCCTTTGCCTCCCACCATCAGCCGCAAAAGCAACGGTGCTCTCTCTCGACCGTGGATGTTCACTAAGTAGGTACTGTCTACTAAGTACTGCAAAGAAGAAAGATAACCACAACACCATTGTACCAGCGCTGTTAGGAATCGAACCTAATATAATATAACTCTCCAACGACTTACTGTACCTTACTGCGAACGCTACACGTGGGCAGAATGAGCCTCGGTTCCCCGCATTCTGGCGGCAAGGGTCAAGGGTCAGGGTTGAAGAAGCCCAACACCGACAAGCGCATCTTCTGACAGCACCCCGCAGCAGCCACCTTCTGGCCCCCCCGCCATGCTCCAAACAAACAAAACACCTTCGATCCCGTCTGTATTACCTGTACGGAATAGTACTACTCTATTACCCTTCACGTACTACTTTAGTGACCGTGCATGCAGTGCGCTTCAGTCTACCATGCACCAATCATGTACAGTACCACCAGCTCAAATAATGTGATGCCATCTATGAGCTTGTTGTTGTTGTCTCCGGCCCCAAGCGTTGGATAACACCCTGGCTACTCTCTAGTTTCCATGGGCCATTATGATCTACCGCTGCATATCCTGGGTGGAAGATCTGGAAAGGGCAGCCAATGCCGTTTCTGCATCTTGCCTGTACTTGCAGCACTGTATCTAGCTTGGGTCGATTGCATGATCAAAGGTCCCTCGGGCTGCATATATATGTACGTTTTCCTCAAGCCTTCTCAATTGCTGTGTGTACGATCGATTGGGCTTCTCCATGATACCCAAGCGCATCCAGTCACATTCTTCTTTTTCTCTACTCACCATCCCACCCCACCTACATTGCCATCTCTCTTGCCCGCGTTCTTGGACCTCGACTGGTGAGGAATATCTATCAGCCACAGTATTGTGCTCCATCCTTGTATCCCTCTTCCCAACATGAAAACGAGCTCCGATGGCTCGGCGCATTCGCCAGCCGATGTGGAGAAAGAAGGTGCTGGTGCCCATATGGAGGCCATTCGTACAAACGAAAGAGTGCCGGGACATGCCAATTACTATGAAAAGGATGACTTGCGTAGGTCTTCGACTGCTCTGGTTCCTCGGTTGGAAGGACATTGACAGAGCTGGGTTCCAGGGACATTTGTCGAAGGCGAAGATCATGAGCATGAGCCACCGGTACGATATTCTACACATTAGCAAAGATTGGAAGCTGATGGCGATACAAGATGTCCTTGAAAAGGATCATGTCCTTGGTTGCCATGGCGTTCCTTTGGACTGGCTCGCAGATTCCTGTCTACATCTTTGGTAAGTCATCCGCAGCAGCCTTTGCACGCGCATCATTGACCATATTCAGGTGGTATTCCTCCCTACATATACAGAGATATCGGTGGAGCAGATCGATGGATTTGGTTTGTACGTTGCCATGAAAGTACTCTCGGAGGATCCACATACTTATCTCGAACAAGGTCCTTGCATACCTTCTAGCCCTCGCAGGTGTCTGCCCTTTTGTTGGGTCCATGTCGGATATCATGGGTCGCCGATGGGTGGCTATCATCGGTGCGATGTTTGTCGTCCTTGGAATGATCGTTTCATCGACTGCAAAGGCTATGAACCCGTTCATCGGTCAGCCCACCAAGCCAAGTCGACGAATCCATACTGATGCAATCACAGGTGGAATGACCCTGGCTGGTATAGGTGCTGGTATCTTGGAACTTACGGCATTGGCGGTGACGTCCGAACTGGCTCCCACTCGAAAGCGTGGCAAGTACGTCGCCATCCTGGTCTTCACCATCATCCCATTTTGCCCTTCAGTATTGTGGGCGCAATTGATTGCCTCGAGTTCTGGTTGGAGATATTGCGGCGTTCTCTGTGGTGTCTGGAATGCAGTGGGCCTGGTCATGACCGTGATATTCTACCATCCACCGCCAAGAGTGAACTCTATAGGTATGACTACAATGGAGACGATTCGTCAGATTGATTTCGTTGGGGGTTTATTAAGCGTCTCTGGAATGGTCCTCTTCATGGCAGGTGAGTACCTCGACTCAGTACTTTTTGTCGCTCGTAGCTGATTGAATGCAACATAGGACTTCAATGGGGAGGGTACCAGGTATGCTGGCAATTGCAAAAACACTGAAACCACTGACTGGTCGTAGTATGCCTGGAGGTCCGCTCACGTGCTGGCCCCTCTGCTCATCGGAGTGGGTCTCATCGCCGCCTTTTTCATCTGGGAATGGAAATTCGCCAAATTCCCCATGTTTCCCTCGCGCTTAAAGCAGAACCCCCGTATCTTCATCCTTACGCTTGTCATCACCTTCATCTCCGGAGCAAACTTTTTCTCCGTCTTGCTCTTCTGGCCCACGCAGGCGTTTAACGTCTACGGCCAAGACCCAGTTGGTGTCGGAATCCGAGGTTTGCCCATTGGATTCAGTATCTTGACAGGCGCTTTTGTTGTGCTTTGGTTGCTCAGCGTGTTCCGGGGTCATAATAAGGAGCTACTGATAATTTCGTCTGTATTGATGACAGCTGGCAAGTAACAACCTCTTCCAACAACATTTTCGATCACAGGAGACGAAGACTAACCGTCTCTAGGATGCGGAGGCCTCGCCGTCGCCCGCGTCGACAACCTCTACCAAGTCTGGGGTCTCCTCGTCCTCGCCGGCATCGGCATTGGCGGTATTGTCGTTCCAGCCTCGATCATCACCACCATCATCTGCCCAGACGTAGGTTCCCCCAAGTAACGAATTCCCCCCCCGAAATTTCGCTTTACTAAACCCCCCCACAGGACCTCATCGCCACCGTCGCCGCCCTCACCCTCGCCATCCGCGTCATCGGCGGCTCCATCGGCTACACAACCTACTACAACGTCTTCATCAACAAATTCGTCCCCAACGCCAAACACTACATCGGCGGCACCATGGCCCTGCACCTGGGCATCAAAAACACCACCCTCATCGGCGAAGCCATCGCCCTCACCGGCGCCTCCTTGCTCGACGAGCTCAAGCTCATCCCCGGGATCAAGGGCAATGAGACGGCGTATCGCATGGTGGTGGCGGCGGGCCAGACGGCGTTTGCGGAGAGCTACAAGTGGGTGTATCTGACGAGCATTGCGTTTGGGGCCGTCAGCGTGGTGGCGGCGTGCTTTTTAGGGAATATCGATCAGTTTATGGATGATCATGTTGCGGTGGTTATGTGAGGGGGGTCATGGGGGTGTTGTTTTCTTTGGGGCTTGGTGGGGGTGCAGGAACGGTTGCTGCTTTTGATGAGAAAAAAGCTGAATCGCAAAATCACTCGCTTTTTCCTTCTCGCCATTTTGCCCCTCCCTTTCGTTTCCCTGCCCCTTTTCTTTTCTTTCCCTTTCATCACAATCCCTAACTGCTTTTTCTTTCCCTCCCTTCCTCCCTTCCTCCCTTCCTCCCTTCCTCCCTTCCTCCCTTCCTCCCTTCCTCCCTTCCTCCCTTCCCTCCCTTCCTCCCTTCCCTCCCTTCCCTCCCTTCCTCCCCTCCCCCA
>JAABVA010002068.1_pt1 | contig 20461 bp, 22 predicted proteins | sample 5560331 | NCBI WGS metagenome assembly JAABVA01 (sample SAMN12812661, study PRJNA571458) | rock metagenome | isolation source: Antarctica rocks | place: Antarctica: Victoria Land, Mt New Zealand sud | collected 2016-01-07 | reverse complement strand
CCCCCCCCCTTTTGCAAAACCAGCCAGCCAAAACAGAACCCCAAATAGGACAAACATAGCTTAACCCTCCGAACGCAAAGGTATTAACTCCCCAGATGAGGTCCTCTGTTTCTGGGTCGAGGCATTCGGTTGAGATCGAGGCATTTGGTCAAGGACGAGCTGGTTGCATGGAGGAAATGGAGAAGGGTATTAATGCCATTGAAACTACCTGTTCTCTTTGACCATTTAATAGATCTAAAGCCCTTGCCAGCGTGAACGATTTACCAAATCAACAGCCATCCAACAGTCACCACCATTGCCACCCACGAAATCTGCCTCCCACTAGCCCCTACCCTACTAACCCCATTACTCGTTCTCAAAACAATCTTCTCATCCCTCAACTCCTCTAACAACTGACTCGACACATGACCCGTACTCGCCAGCTGGTGCAGCTGATTCGCCAGCGTCGAAAGAATCGTCGTCGAGCGACCGGGCGGGCAGAAGATGACCTCGAAGCCGCCGCCGGAAGGGATGATGAAGGTAGAATCCTGGTCGTCGAAAGCATAACTGTAGGCATCCGGGCAGACCTTCTTCGCATCCGCACTGTATTTGCTTGGCTTACACGCGCTCGGGCTGTCGTAAAATCCAGTACAGCAGTCTGATGGTTTGCTGTACTTTGCGCAGGCGGAGTAGCAGGGGTTGAAAACGGGTCGCTGGATGCTTTGATCTGGATACAGGTATACGCCATTAGAAGGGCCAGTCATGGGAGAGAGTTGCAAGTCCCACGGACACCAGGCTTGGACATCGGATTTGCTCTGGGTTTGGTCGAGTGGGATGGGAAAAGAAGAGTTAGTACCCAGGTATTCATCGGCGGTGGAACCCTCGTCATCGAGTAGGGCAGCGGTGCCGATGCAGACGGGGTTGGTAAGGTTGGGAGGAATTTCAGTCAGGGAGGCGTTGCCGGACTCGGGGTAGAGGGAAACAATGCCCATCGGGATGTTGTAGCCGTCGACAAGAGAGATATCGTAGAAGGTTTGGCCGCTGTAAGATGCTAGAGAGAACTCGGCAAGGGTTGCTGGTGGGTTGCCCTGATCATTGGGATAAGTCTTTGAGCTCAAGCCACGAAATACTTCTGTAAGAGCAATGCATACCGGATTTTTACAGTCCAGAACGCCACCGCAGTCACCAGTAGCGCAAGCAGCACCTCCACCATTGTAGCCCCCGTTGTTGCTAGACCCTGTCCCGTCGAATTTGAAGGTGCAATTTGTTCTTCCCCAGACGCGACCTTGCCAGTCTGCACCTACTGTCAGGTTGCGCTGCTTACCAGAACCGAGCTCAAAGCCTCCTGTATTCGGAGCTGTTCCCTTTTGTGTCGCTATTGCTGGATGTACTGTCTCCTGGCACATATTCGTAACGACTAAGGACCTTGATAGATCACGTAGGCTGATGTCTTGGGATATTGCGCGTTTCATGTGGTGGAGAGCATCCGTGGGTAGGATGCTCAGGAGCAATGAGAGAAGCAGGCGCTGTTTTGTCGACAAAGGCCAGCTCCGGCAGCTTGATGGGGAGCATGCCATTGCCGTCAGTAAAGCACGGGTTGAAGGGGCTCTCCAGACCTGCTTCGAGGAGACTTTGATTTGAACGATGAAAATAATGATGGATCAAGCGTTGATGAAGCGGTAGGAAAGCGAAGAAGCCCTAGGCCTCGTCTGCAAGACTATGAAATGGCCAATGTAACACTTTTAGGGCTTGGGTGTCTCTTCAAACAGGGTGACCAGCGCCTCTTGCGTGTCACCAACAATGAAGGTCGATAAGAGTAGACAGCGTAATGGGGATAAGAATACGAATCGATGAGCTCGAAGCCAAACAGGCGAGTTTGAGGAGCATTAACAATAAGTGCGGAACTGGGAGTATTCAGGAAACCATCGATCAGTCTTAGAGTACGTTGAGAAAAAAGCGAAAGTTGACATAGTATTGAAAAATCGGTTCGGGAGGAAGGCGCACTCTGATAGCTTCAGTGATCTCACCTTCCATTGGAAATGAGCTGTCGTATGAGACATCGCTCCCCTCTTTCGACCATAGTCCATGATATCGTTGTTTGTTCTTGCTGCACATTGCGCCAGCGTTATTTTGGATGATCCTACCTTCCCAGCGAAATAAGCATCCTCGTCAAGAATCGCTTGAACAGGCCACGGTTATGTGCGATCTCGAGGCTCCCAGACTTACTTTACGTTACGAAAAGCTAGCTTTGTAGTCGAAATCACCTTTGAAATCGTACGTCGTTGAAGCTGTCGAGGCTGTCGAATTGCAGGGATCAATCCATCAGCCGAGCATGTGACGAACATTCAAGTGGGCGCCGGCCGCGAAGAGTACCACATTCACTGATACTTAAAGTCACGAGCCCACAGGCCGTGGGTTGTGGTTCAAGCCCAGAGCAAACCAAAAAAAGGCATAGATGCAGTTGATCTTGACGAGATTCACACCGAAAGGAAGGTATGCGACCGCGAGCAGATATGTAAGTCTTTGCCCGAGATTAATTACAAAGAAGTGAAGACTGATGCTCTTAGATTGATAAAGGCAGCGAAGACGCCGATCGGGTATTATTGAGTATACACAATGTCATAGAAAAAGACGCTTCCAACAGTGTGAGTGGGGTAGACAAGCAAACACTGAAGTTGGTGTGCGAAAGCGCCTTTCCCACGGACAGATATTAGAGCGCTGCTGTGGTGTTTCCATATGATACAGACACGGCACAGACACCAAATCGACAAACTCCCTTCCTCATGCAAAAAGCCACTTCTCTGATCCTCCACTTCCTACAACATGAGAGCGGCCGCAGCGACGGCGACAACGGCGCCGACTGAACCGGCCATGTGATTTCCGGCACCCTTGAACTGGGATGGACTGGGTGACATCGCGTTGGTAGGCGAGCTGGAGTTTCCGCTCATGCTGCTGACCACAAGAGACGGGCAGGGAGCAGTTCCGGAGGGCGCGTACGCAGCGGTTCGAGTGACCATAACATCAGGTGCTGGGCCAGTTGGGCAGGAGGTTCCGCAGGCAGCGAGGACTGTCGACTAAGAACTTGTAAGTCACATTTCGGGAGCCAAAACAATGGGACAAGTCATACCATGCTTTGCGCATTGGCACCGAGAGCAGCCACGAGGGCAAAGGCAGCCATAGTGAACTTCATCTTGCTATTGAACGAGTGTATTGGGGGGCGTTGGTATTAATTTGATGCAAGTAGAAGACTGAGGGAACGTTTGTTTGGGAGAAAGATGAATGGAATAAGAGGATGCGGATGAATTAAGAAGACAGAGGGCAAGAGGAAAAGGATGTACCAGGGAGGTAAGTGTTTGTACTAATGTTTCCGGGTGCTGGTAAGTATGGGAGCAAGATTGCTTGGGAGACGGCTTGACGCGATCCGGAATGCTCCTGATACTTGACCCTTGACCAACTTTGGGAGCCTGGAACCCAGTCACTTGCACGTTAGATTAACAACTGCTTCCTGCACTACCAAAGCGCTACAAACATATGAGCAATTTAAAATGATGGAAAGCCTCCTCTAATCATTTTTACTAGTGTTAGGGCACGGCTCCCCCCCTATCCATGTCGCAACCATTTGCGTTGCATGACGGTTACGAGGCTTCGGCAATTCTTCGGATGGTCGGATGGCCGGGAAAAACCTGGCCTGATCATGTGTCAGTTAGGATCTTCTGCCTGGTCTCAAGGGAAGTCGAGGATCCGAAGTACTTGGAGCGCATGGTGCATCAGCATAAGCTCAAACGGCTGAGAGGCGATCTCAAATGATGGACCCTGATGGCTTCCTGATGTGGTATCTGTGGCTTTTTTTAGTGTCCTGAGGCCTGCCAAACACGGCTTGCTCAAGCTCCGAACAATCTGGGGTAGCTCTGCATGAGGTAATTTCCCAGGGACCGCTCGTCAAAATGCGGTTAAAGTATCGTTGATCCATACCAATCAGGCTTAGTCCCGTCATCTTCTCTTTGCTTCCCTCATCTCCCGTATGCATTCCAGAGTGTTGTTGCTTGGTTAAACCACTCAACATCCATGTCTACATTCTTGCATCGGTGGAGCTCGAGCTAGCGGGTTGTTGTGATGCCGTGCTCATTTCGCGCCTTCATCGGACTCATCCCATCTCTTTCTTTCCTTCTTTAACTCTCTCGCATCTGCCTCTTCATCTTTGCTTTCCTCTTCCACAAACTCTCATATCTTTAATCACATTCGCTCTCTACAATACATCCTGTTATTCAAGGTACCATTTTATTGTCAAATATGAAGACCACCTTTGCCGCCCTCGCGGGCTTTGCTGCCCTTGCTTCTGCTGTCCCAGCCAAGAACAAGTAAGTTATGCGCTGCCCTCAACATTGACCGATTACTAATTGCCGTATGTTCAGCCTGATCACTGTCCGTCAGGCTATGCCCGCTGTCACTGACGCGGACATCCTAAACTACGCCTTGACCCTCGAGCACCTTGAGGACAAGTTCTACCGTGAAGGCCTTGCAAACTTCACCTCGGGCGATTTCACCAAGGCCGGTTTCTCCGCCGATGTTTACAACAACATCAAGATCGTTTCCGCGGATGAGAAAACTCATGTGGCTTTCTTGACCAGCGCCCTCAAGGCCGCTGGTGCCCAGCCAGTCGCTGAGTGCGTTTACAGCTTCGGCGTCACCGACCCCAAGATGTTTCTCGCCACCGCCTCCATCCTCGAGGGTGTCGGTATCAGCGCCTACCTTGGTGCTGCGGCCGATATCATGAGCAAGAACTACCTCACGGCGGCCGGTTCCATCTTGACCGTCGAGGCCCGCCACTCATCGTACATCCGCGCTGCTATTGGCCAAGTTCCCTTCCCATCGCCCTTTGACGTTCCCCTCTCCCTCAACGAGGTCTACACTCTAGCTGCTCCCTTTATTGTGTCTTGCCCATCCAGCAACGTCAAGCTCCCAGTCAAGGCTTTCCCGAGCCTCACATTGGACCCCAAAAGCCCTGCCAACATCACCGCTGGTACCACCATTACTCTTCTAACCCCAACCTACACACTCAAGGCCGCTGATGGAAGCTCGCCAATCTACGGTGCTTTCATTACCGTTACTGGACCAGTTTTCGTTCCGTAAGTTTTTCAGGCCTTTGAATAAGCATTTACAATTATCTAATGTTAAACTCAGTGCCACCCCTGTCACTGGCGGCTTCTCAGTCAAGGTTCCAACTGCACCAATGGGCACTGCACCAATCAACGGACAGAGCTACGTCGTACTGACCGGATGCAACACCACCGTCACCGACGATACCGTTGCTGCCGGACCCGCTATTGTTGAGATCTCCAACCCGGAGTAAGCGTGCGATGGAAAAGCCACCAAGGACTTGTGCTACCCAGATCTGAGTATCACGCATGACCCAAAGATGTACATAGTAATGGCAAGCCCGATTGATACCAGAGTACCGCGTCCTGTATTACCATGTTTCAATGTTGCATCAGGGACTGGCGGCGTCAAGCGCGGATTATATGATATACCTAATTAAACGCATTAATCTTCAATTCAAACTCCATGTCTCCGCAAGTTTGTACAAAGGTCTTGAGTGACCAAAATTTCTAGCTTCATGCTTCATGCAATTCCGTGTTGAGACATGAAAACCCTCGGTGTCGCATAACGCGCCATTATTTCCCTTTAGCACTCATCTTACTTACAACACTATCGAAATACTTGCAATCTCCTATCAACCGTACTTTAAACATGGTTCTCCAATCTCCAATCCGAGGTTAAAAAGGCCTGCTCACCCATATCAAGTTAGGTCGGATACTTCCATCTGCTGGACTAATAGTCTGCTACCCTTACTTTTATTGAAAAAGCGTACTCAGGGGCGGTGTTTTTAATGAATGGTCAAATGAGCGAGTTATTTAAGAAAAGCGCTTGCTTGGTGCAATCACTCATTAAAAACCGCCCTGACTACTTTATGCAGGGTGAGATCTCGGGGGAAATCCCCTGGGTACCTTGCCTAAAAGCTTGCTTGAATTAGATTGCTCGGAGTACTAAAGTAGTAAAGGAGCCTAAGGGAGAAGAACATCACATGAGGTGCCCTGTGGCCAGGCTGTGGGTAGGGCGGACGGTAATATCTTTTGTTCTCTTTTTTGCCATCTTCTTGTTATTACTATCGGAGAGGAGGTTGGGAGGTGCGCATTTGGAATTATTGACCTACTACGTACATTAATAGTGCGTCATGGCTTTGCTAGCCAAGCTTGCTAAGTTGGTCGATAATAACGGTTCGTAAGCGCGGTTATGAGAGAGATGTATCCAGGGGATCACAGGGGAATATTACGGGATAAAAGTTGTGGAGCAGGGAGGATCCAACAAAGAGAGTGACGCAGTCGATGGAAGAGGATAATGCAAACACTCGAGCATACAACTATTCCGTCAGCAAGGTACTACGAAGGGCACACAACTCACCATCTACACCCAGAAATAACGTCAAGTCGAAGACCTTTGGAAATTCGGATGCCGCTAACCTGCTTCCGCCGAACCTAGAGTATCTGGCCAGGTTGGCCTTCTTTTGCTTATTATGAGCTACCACCAGCGCCAAAACCAACTTTGCAAGATTGCTATGAGGATTGAGAAATGACCAAAGTACATTCTTCTACGATCACCCCGGGGATGGCCTAGAGGCCGCGCCAGCAGGTGATAAATGAAGCTTGGACTGGTGAACTATTGAAAGATAAATCATTTTCTGAATGTTGCCGCTTGCATAGGTCGTACTCATGATGGCGGCAAGATTGCTGGTCAACTGTTCGGCCAAGTGGATTAGACAGTTTACGGGCTTCTGGAACCGAACGCTATGTTCTGAACGTGTCGAGGAGTATACTACTTTCTATTGCTAGGGGCTTGTTCAATGATATCAGCCTCCTTGAAGATGTTATGCTAGACATGGACGATGCCAATGTCGGTCAAGTCATCGCTAACCACTCAATCCCAGCTCATGAGAGAGAACCTGAATCGACACTGCATCTACCTCGACTTCCGGTATCGTCTATATCTTGATAAATTCTCAACCTTACCAGTCGTCCCCAGCAGCTTTACCGCCGGATTACTCTACAATATTCCAGAATGTAATCACCCCAATTGTGCCTCCCTTTGCACCTAGCTACATCATCTGGCCAAGTACTAATATCCGATGCAAAAGCTCAGAATACCTCTAATATCAGATCAGTCAGAGGAAGTACATCGCCTTAACCGAAAGAAGGACTACGCTAGAGACATGTAGGCGCCGAAACACCAGCCGCTCTCTGTGAATATAGATATTTCAAGGTAACATGGGCCCTGAGCTATCGTCTAGCAGATCCAGTCGGCACAACATCTCTGAAAGATGTTGGCTTCAGTCCATGATCTTCAAACAGCTGATCGTTCCATCGAAGAATTGGGGGCGATACGTTAGAAGAGCCTGATGGGATTTCAGGCTTGAAATACTGTAATATTTATTCTATTGCTCGCTCCTCCGCGAAGATGCTGAATCTATCATACCGTGTAGGTAGATGGCTATGCGATTTCACTAATAACTAGCCTATCCCGTGCTTCAATCCACAGGGAACAGAGTTACGCTCATTTCACTGCGCTTCGTTAGCAGTCTTCTCTTCTATGTGAGAAAATCTCTCTGAAATATTTCAAAGGATATGCTTTTCTTCACTATTCAGCATCGAGATACTCAAGTCCTCCATACTCAACCGCGCAGCAATCTTCAAAGGCTTCAGGTTATAAAATGATGCTTTGAGCTTGAAAATCTCTCTCGTACTAACCATTTCTACACTATTCAGCGTGGGCGAGATTTGACACCGCCTAAACCTGTATAGGTATCTCTCAGTTAAGAAAGCCGCGACGAGCCCTGGGGCCTTAGTGCATGCGACTTTGTGGCCAGGCCGGCATTGCAGCACCGTGGCCTTCTTTTCGTCTAAGAGTTTCGACCTTGCGTGTTATTGCTCGAGGTATCGATCGTCAACGATTAGCCATTTTCAGGAGTCGGAACGGCGAAGGCTTGCTGTCAGTTCAAAAAAAACTTTCGGCTGAGCATCGAGACTCGCCGCTTGTTGTACGCTTGATATTTCTGGGCTTCCTTTCACGTCTTGTGGTTTGCCTCTTCTATTCTCCATGCTCTATACCATTAGCTTTTCGATTGACAAAAGATCGCCCGCGCAGACGAGTTCTCAACAAAGATGGCAAGGAAACAGCGAGCATGGAGATCGCGAGAGTCTGCGCTTGACTAACACACAATCACCCAGAACATCCTCCGACAAAGAAAATCAGCCCTATACTTCGTGTTATATCAAATCATGCCCCTATCCGAAACCTATCTCCAATTGTGTTTGCCCAACTCCCTTTCGGCCTGGCACTTCAGCATCGTCAAACCCTGTATTGTGACCCGAGACTACCGTCTCACTATCCTCTCTTGCTCAGCAAGGCCCTTGAATAGCAATAAGGTCTTCTTCAGTTGTGCATGACATAGGATATCGCCGGCGCTTGCAGCGTGGCCATTACCGCAAAGGTTTCAACATAAATCAAAGCGCTATTTTACAAACACGGAACTCGGGTCAGACTGTCATTCTCGATCAACAAACCGTGCGGAAGCGAGAATGGCGTACCTCAATCTGACTATACAATCATCGCTTAAGCTGACTGTCATCCTCACATATTCCTCCAGCCTCGCACGAAAACGATCCGAGTCACCATTCAGCTCCTCGCAAAATCTCTTCTCCCCCCTTCTTAACAATAGACCAGTCATGAAGATGAGAACGATACCAATATTGCGCCGTCTAGGTAGCAGCAGTTGCATGACTGCTGTGGTGGGTAGGATCAATACGGCAATATGGATGGCGAGGCCAACGACGGATTGCGGTACAAACAATACTAGATCAAAGATGCTCATGTGGCATAAATTGATGCGATCATCATGTCGCACCACGTCCAGGTGTCGCAAGGATGAAAAAAGCAATTGTCATACTACCATAGAATGTCATGATTGTATGTAAATGGCGCCAATATACCCGCAGATCCTCAACCATAGTAATTGGTCCAAAGATATGAAAGTACATGATAAAGAACGTGAGCTTGATAAATAACACAGAATGACATGAGATATGATGGCTGTACGACTTTGCGATATAAGATATTGTGTTTGTACACACGGACAGCGATTTACAACGAGTAGATTCATGCTCGCTGCTTGTGCAACACTTACGTCCCGTCCACGCACTCCCAATATGCCATGCTGGCTGTATAATAGGTAATAGACCCGCTCTGTCAATAGCTCAAAGGACAAGTGAAAGAATCTCCTGTTTTGGTTAAACCCCATAATTTCTGGTCAGACACATAACAGCAGTTACAACAGGCACTAGTACCAATATATGTTATGTCAGTATTGAGGGAAGAGGCTTGAATGTAACTTACAATCATTCCATGAGTACTTTCGAATGGTGAACATTCTTTTAGAGCTCTCGCTTCGCAGGCTCACTTGCCGTAAAGGGTTAAGCTGCATTCTCCCTCTTTGCCTTGCGAGACCACTATTTACTTCATATATATCGTAACCTTTAGTATAACCATTTCAACTACCGTCCCTTAATGGGCTCCAAACCACCAGACCACCTGGGCTCGGTCCTCGTTGTTGGTGGATGTGGCTTCGTCGGATTTCATATTGTCCGTCACTTTCTGCTTGAATCAAGCTGTACCTCTGTCGCGGTTATAAGCCGGAATCCTCAAAGCAATCTTCTTCCCAAGGTTGACTATTATGCCCATGATCTCTCCAACTAGGCGGTCTGCATATCAACGCTCCCTTCTTGAATTCACATACCGGCTTTTCAAATTTTGCAAATATATCAGTAGTTTCGACGTAGCCCGCACAAACGACAGCTCTAGCTGATCTCTGAAGATCTAAGCAAGGATTCCTGTATGAATTTGAAAGGAAATCCTGCTCATCAGAGCAACTTGATCAAGATGAACTTTGACAAGACGTTTGTGTTATTATACGCACTATGAATACACATTCTCAATATTCTCTCGCGCTCTTCAAGATGAGAGATTTCATATGTGTTCGGCAATCAGAAACTAAGATATCAACACAACCAAACGTACATTGTTGAGGAACGAGGGGTTATATGCACCATCGAAGAACAAGACCTAGCGCATCGGTGCATAGAGATTATAAGCTCTGAGGATTATTGGTACCAAAAGCACGACAGTGAGTGCGCAGGGCTAGGTAGTCTGGCTGCTATGTCTAGTGGTCGTATATGAGCTTCGGAATGTCAAGCTGACGGACGTGGATTGGAATCAGGGACCCAGGATTGGCGTATTAGACGCTGGGAACAATACTTCCCGAAGTGGTGGCTATGCTGCCTCCATTTTTACCCCCGGAGCTGTGCGTTATCGAGAAGAGTCAGATGCCCAGACATCTCCCACCAAACGGTAGCATACATGCTGCCTTGGCATTCTAGACGGAATCGACACTCTCTCAAGTAAAAGGGGGGTTAGGTTTTCGGTCAAGCCAACCTAGCGACCGCGGGGCAGCAAAGTCAACTGAAGCACTTTCCAAGACCGAGAATCAAAGCGGTCTGACCTGGGCTCGGGATAGGAAATATGAGCAGCGATGATGCATAGCCAACCGCCGTCAAAGAGATACCTACTTCAGGAAGGTTCGATTTCTTACTCTGGAGTTCCTTTCGTTGAATAGACTTCTGACGGCCTTGAAAAGAGTCACCTATGAAACCATCCCCAGCTGCACTCCCAACAAAGCCAACCTATAACCACACTCAACAAACCCCCCAACCACCCTCCAATCTGCATCTCTTAGCTATCGCCACCGTTACGCATCACCCCTTCACACAAACCTAGTCTGCTCTCAAGCATTAAGCACTGTTCTAAGTGAGTGGTGTGACCGTGATATGGAAGTGAGTCAAGTAGTAGCTCTATGATAAGAGACCGAAAAAAGGGCGTGGGGGTTCTCGATGGTGGTTTTGTAAGTTTTGGTAGCTTGGATGGCTTTGGATGGAGTAAGAGGGGGGGGGGGGTGGATGCGGCAGGCCGTAAAAGGGGTTTCTCGGTGGATGAGGTATGAGGGGTTGTTTGTTTGTCTGCATGTATTCACTGGGTTTCAATTGAGTCAAGTTTGGATAAGTCCGTGCCACAATGACGGGTGGTGTCGTGGAGTCTCGTTGGTTTTTCATGAAGTTTCGATGTTGTATTATCTTTTCAAGCGTTTGAAGCCTTTTTGGGGGATGGAAACTAGATATCGAGCGCCAGCACAATCAATCCACAAAGAATGTACCGCCGTCTTGAAGCGCACTGCCCAGGCTGAAGGAGACCGACACTCGCCATTGTTTTTGCTCATTGCTTCACTCCCCGACTCCTACCGCAACAGCACCTTCCCCCCACCCCCCGGCAACCGAACCCTAAACAGCCCAAACGGCCTAACCCTCCTATCTGTCCCGGGATAATGCCCCGCCGTCCTCCAAACCTGATTCTCCGTAAAATACAAATACCCATCCGCCGCAACCGCCATACTATCCGTCCAGCCAATCCTCGGATCCCGTACAAACACACTCAACAACCCCGTCGCAGGATCGAAGATATCGATAGCGTTCTGTTCGAAATTACCCAGATAGACGAGCCCGTTGCTGTCCGTCTCGAGGCCGTCGGAGACGCCTTTTTGGCCGTGCGAGACCATGGATGCCTGAGCGCGGACTTCGGAGAGGGGGAGTTGTCGCGCAGGCGCGCGGTGGGGATGCTGTACAGATAGCGGCTCGCGACGGCGGTCCAGTAGAGGGTTTCGCCATCGGCGGAGAGGGCGATGCCGTCGGCGCCGGAAGAGCTGGCGATGACGCGTTGGTTGGGGCCGGCGACGCTGTAGACGGGCTCGCCCCAGATGAATTGGAGGAATTGCTGCTCGGTGCGGACTTGAGGGATGTTGTCGAGGTGGCGCCACGAGGCGCCGGTGCCGAGGTCGACGATGACGAGGCCGTTGCGGCCTTCGGTGCTGGAGTCGGTGATGTAGGCGATTCCTTGGTCCGAGGGGGTGATGTGCGGCCGGAGGTCGAAACGGATGTCGTTGAGGTTCTAGGGAGGTGGTCTGTTAGATCTCGTGGTGAAGGAAAGGATTGGACCTACGGAATCTGGGTATGCAACGGTGGTTGGGAAGACGATGGTCTTGAAGACTGTGTTATTTGAAAGATCGACGCCGACGAGCTTTGCTCCGCCATAAGATGCCAGTACGTTGGTCCCCGTCGGAGTCGACGCTCTCCCCGTATCTAAAATCCACAATCTGTCTTTCGCATCCACAACTACCGACTGAGGTCCAACTGAATAATTACGGTAATTTGCTCCAGCTCAAGATTGCAAGTGTTCGGATTAGCTTTGCCAAAGGACCGAGAACTCCGGAAGCATGAGACTAACTAGGGGGAGTGGTAGTATAATTGATGAATCCCTCTGGTGGAGAATTGAATTCTACGCTCGGGTACGGTGTCTCGCTGGTGCTGGTGGTAAGCTCCGCAACACCGTATTTGGTGTTGTTAGCGTCCAACGTAGGAGGGTAGTTGCTAAACAACCTTCCAGCTGCAGATACGGCGATGCCTGCAGATGGATCAGATTGAGGTCTTTGAGTGAAAACGGAGGAAGTACGGAAAGAGTTGATATTGACTTGGGTAAATGAACTTACCTGTAGGGAATTGATCATAGTAGAGATGGACTAGTTCCAATGCAGGGCCATGAACGCCTGGGTCTGATTCCACGGTCTGGCCTGAGATCAAGAGGATGTAATAATTGAAGGCAGTGAGGAGGAGACTGTAGTATTTGAAAGCCATTGAATTGTTATTCTTGTCTAGTAAGCCCAGTAGAAGAGGTCTCAAGTCTAAATCATGACGGATAAGAAAATCTCGTGTCATCAGAGATGTCGAGGCTACTTATTTATGTATATTCTTCTTGGAATGATCGAAATGTACACAGTACAGTAATCAGTAATCACGACCACATGCAACAAAAAGGTGTTTACCCTTGCGGCTTGGTCCAGCATTTGTAATCGAAGTCTAAGGTACCTACGTTAGGTATGTGACAGTCATCGTGCCACACAATAAAAGGTATCAATCCTCTCGACCACTATGTCTGTAGAATTAAGTGGGCACCCTGCGCTCGCTCTGGAGTTGACTGCTCGGGGCTCGGCTACACTCGCCTGTGCCCTCAGGTAATGGATCCTATCATTTTTGCTACTCTCATGAGCTCTTCAATTCTAGCATTCGTCCTAATCGTGGCCACCACTATGCGACGCGGAGTCAACCCTCTATTGTGCGTTTTACCTTTATGGCTTTGTGGTGAGAGTACTCGTAGGAGAGTCATTGCATCTGTTTTCGCTACCATCTATAGCAAACGGGGACAAGAGAAGAGCGTTCGCTAGAATCGGTACTGCTTACCACCATGCGTAATACCCTGCTGATGTAGATAGTCTACTTCTTCCACAAGCTGTCGACAGAGCTCCCGAACAACAGCACTTGGCATTACTAAATCTGAGATCCGTAGACCTGCGATTTCTGTTGCCAGCACATGATGTGTTCCATTAGGTCCTGAGATGGTGAAATGGTCTACGAGCGACAGGATATGCGCGCTTCCAGGATGGAAACTTGCTGATGAAGTATCTGAAAGACGTTGAAGGATGCGTATCTCATTAATCATGATCGCGTTGGTGTTGCTATCGTGAGCCATTTTTGGTGCATCATGGTGGTGTGAATTGAGCAGATCATCTTGGTTGATAGACCTCGATGGTGGTCCTGCTACGAGAATCTTAAGGGCGACGTACCGATCTCTAAGGTTTGTAAGCGATTTCAACCGTGAGAGAAACCTCAAATGCTCTCTTGCTTCGAACAATTCTACAGCTTCTTGCTTCATTAGCTCGTATCACCAGATTTCACATACCTTTTTGCTGCCAGATCTTTCGCTAGCCATACCGTGGAAAACGTGCCGTTGCCTAAGGTAGCTTGCGCAACATCTTATAGCGACCTCCATCACCGTAACGCTCGCCCAAATGGACCGGATGATAGCCGCCAACATAGTAGCCCGAAAACGGCTCAGCATCTTCAACAAAACTTAGAAAGTCTCGGTCCCTGAGATGTGCAACGGCATTAGTATGAGCAGAGATCGAGGTTCCATCAACAAGAGAATCAACAGTTTGCTGTGAATTTGGTGAGAGGAGCGAGTGAGGCGTTGTGGATTCCATGCGGTTAGTAGATGAAAACAGTGGTGATGGTAATAGCAATGGCGACGGCAATGACAACACCGACGGTCGTGGTCGCATTTTAAAGGGGAAGCCTACACAAACCGGAAGGAATGAATGCTGTGCAGGGCTGATTTGGGGCGAGGAACGATACATGCAGAATTACCTTAGGTGCAAAATGTATCAGCGATTGCTCATGGCGGAACGTTGAAAGAAATGAAAGCTTCACTTACCGTAGCTCAACAACCCTAGACAAATCTGGTACAAAACAGAAGAGCGGGTTTTGAAGACCGTATGCTGTTAGGCTTGAGTAATAGTTACATTATTCTGAATAAATCCATGAGACTAATTGCCCACTTAGCCATGTCAAATGAAGATACGTTGTTAGCAATTTCGACATCCCCGGAGTGGCCCACTAGGCTACTCGTGATAGCTCATCTTGACAGCAGAGTACACTCTGTCATAACGTCAAGAGAGACCAGTTCTACCAGGAAGCTCTTTCCATCTCTGTTTGATATCAGAATCAAAGATGAGAGACGGCTTACCATACCGCCTTATCCTCGATCTCCCAAGCTCTTCACAACGGCACCTAAGCTACCCTTCCGTCTCACGGAAAACCCTGACTAGATACTATGCATTCAGCGTTGGATCCTGGAGACGAGACTAAGGCAACCACAAGTCACTCAACAACTTGAAGGAGCTTCATTGCAAAACCTGAAAGCCGAAAGAGGCCAGGAATCGAACACTTTCAATTCATAAAGACCCAGAAAATTGCTAGAGGTATCCGCTCGAGCTCCCCACCCAAAAAAACAGAAGCCCAAAGTCTCTGGTGATATCAGGAAGAAGCAAGGAAACGGAGGAGGCAGGGGAAAACAAATGCGTCTCTCCTTTACGTTCATCACTCCCACGTACGATTCTCATACCCCCCTGTGTCTCGTTTCCTTTCCCCACTCCTCGAGCCTTTCAGACTTCGACCTCGTCACCATTGTGCTCTCTATCCCCCACTATCGTCCTGCCCTACCTAAATCTTGCGGAGCATCGTCCCATGACCTCTCCTTGACAGACCAGCTCTGCATTGAACTCGCTGCCGTCAAGGGCGAGAAGAATGTCAAAGTAGACGCCTGTACGATTATTTGACATGAGTGAACATAATTTCGAGAGGGTTTGAAGGGCAAGAACTAGGGCGTATGCTTACGATAGAAAGTCCCCTGCGGCGTATCCATCCTCTCGAAATCCTTCTCTAAATTCTTCCTGCTCAAATCACTCGTCAAAGTAACCACCTCCTTGATCCTCGGATCTTTCGTATACTCCGGACAAACATCCTCATCGCACGCATACAGAATATCCTCGTACATTAACGTTGCCCCCGGCGCCACCTGTCTGAAAAAGCTCACTTTAACCGGCTCCCCAATCTTAACCCTCTGTCCCTTTTGCACAAAAATCTGCCGCGTGTACTTGCAGCGGTCTTTGCCGTCTAAGCTAGGGACACGGTATTGCTCGGGGTGATGGCCTTCCTTGAAGGGCTGCAGAGTGGCCATGAGGTAGTGGCGGCGGGCTACTCGCGAGGTGATGACGCGCTCAGTGATGCCGGCGGTAACGGCGCCTTTGACGATGGCGGCGACGGAATCCATGGGGCGGACAACTTTGGCTTGGAATTGAGGGGGGACGTGGAGTTTGATTTGTTGGAAGAGGTATTCGGAGGCGCCGAAGCCGCCGACGACAAGGACGTTCTGGGGGGGGGGGATGTTAGCTTGGTGATTAGTGAAAGGAAGAATTCGGAAAGTTTACCTGTAGTATTCTGTTCTGGGCTTGTATGGCGATGATTTGGTTGCGCACTAATTCTAGGATACGGTTGACCACGGGCTCAAAACATTGGAGGATCTCTTCATTCGTGAAGGTCATGTACCCTTCTTCAATTCCAGCCTCTGGGAACTCAGCCTCGATACCCACATCAACCGCCCACTTCTGTCCGTTATTGCGGAAATCCGCTTTTATCCGGTTCTCAAAATCCATGATACACTTTGCATAGACCTTGCCCGCCGTCTTCGACCCGTCAGGAAGCTTCATCTTGCGGATCTTTGCTCGTAGAATATTACTGAAGTTCCGATTCAATGCAGTAGAACCACACGAGTCTCCAGATCCGGCGGTACATTCAGCCACAGTAAAGGGCGTCTCTTCCTCGACTTCGTAGGCAATCAAATCAACGGTTCCTCCACCACAATCGACAATAAGAACGGCGTCCCGAATTTTGAGGTTGAGTAGACCAGTCTTCGTACAAAACATGGCGGCTGCTTCAGGTTCGGTGATCAACGTGAGTCGGTTGTCGTTCTCGTCTCGCAAGAAGCCGGCTTGAATTGCAGCTGCACGTGTTGCAGCCTTTCCGGCATCGTTCCAGATAGCAGGAACAGTCAGGAAATATCTGATATTGCGTTCTTCTCGATTAAAAACTTCTCCTAGCGTTTTCTGCAGCTGACTCCTCATGGCTTGCCGTAATTTGTAAAGGTAGTCCGCAGCGACGTCAATCTCCGACTTGCCGGGTGGGAGGGGAGGCAGGTTGATGGGGTCAATGTATGTGTTTCCCGAGAGCATGAGTTGTAATTTGAACCATTCAACCTTCTGTACGCCCGGCTTGGGATAGCCTGTTGGCGCAAGGGCTTCGGCAATGTCAGGACCCCATCCGACTACCTTTTGGTATTGGTCGTAATAGAGCACAGTGGGTATCTAATGATTTCAGCACAGTCGTTGGGTAAAATGGTTCGGAGACCCTACTTTTTGTTTAGTTTGATTGCCGGCGCCAGGCCATTCTGTAATGATATCCTCCTTTGCCTCTGTGTTTGTCGCGAAAGCGAATGCAACGCCAGAAAAAGTGGTTCCCTAGATTATATCTCAGTCAAAGATAGAGAGTCAACGGAACTATGTTACGAACAAAATCAATGCCAACGATCAACTGCGCTTTGCTCCTGCCAGCGCCTTCGACCTCTACAGGTGCTCCTCGACCTGGGTAGTGGCCCATAGTGGACTGCGGTGCGCCAGCGCCGTGCATACCATTGGGTTGAGCATATCCGCCTGCGTAACCTGGTGGTTGCGCTGCGCCATTCAAAGCAGGGTGACCTTGTGGATAAGATCCCGTGTTGATAGGTGGTGGATGATGTGGTAATTGCTGCGTCGCTGGGGGCAATGGACTTGATGACCTTGGAGCGTTAGGGTTGTAAGTGTAGCTTGGAGGGCGCCCGAGCCCGTTTTGCCCTTGATTCATGGGTAAACTGGTGGTGGAGGAAGTACTGAGAGGTGGGGTTGGAGCAACTCCGTTGGTGGACGTGGGCTGAACAGGGTTTTGGGAAGTGTTTCTATTGGGATTGCGCTTCGAACCAAGGGAAGCACCGAACTGTTTGAATCGTGCGTTCATGAGGTCCATATGATGCCTAAGGTAACAAAAGGTCAACGTCAAAGACACCGCAGTTGGGCTTCATTGTGCGTGGTGGGATAAATCAAGTGTACCTTGTCTCTTCGCTACTAATGCGCCTGCTAAAATGTCCGCCTTTAGGGAGACACCGGGGGCGGTGCTGACCAAGAATAGCAGCGGGAGGGGCGGAGTGATGAGGAATTCAAGTCTCTGATAACTTATATCAACGAGTCGCGATTTTGTTCAGTATTTGGATCTATCTATTTGAAGGAAATTGATGTTGTTACGCTGGGTAATGCAGGCTCGGTTCCTACTCGCACAACTCCCGGTAGGTTCAAGCTTGCCTAGAGAGCTGCCTGATACGCGGGGCTATCCAAATCTTTCTGACATCTAGTTAACGACTGCTGTCATCTATCTGTTCCGCATATGTCTCACGTTTTCTGAAACAAAACATCATGGAGATTCGCTGCTCAAAGCATACAGTGTCATGCCATCAGCCTTGCCCTACTGACGGAGATGGGGGAAAGACGAAGGATCATTTCAGACTCGAGAATCTTGAAGCCCCATTCTTGGCATTTCCGGTTGTTGGCGCAATCGCTCACTAAGCACAGATTGCTTCCGGGAGGACTATTCTAAGGACTACATATCGATATCGATACAACCAGCGAATGGCCAGTGGCCTCCTACTCTTGACTTGCGGACTGTCAGGGACCGTAAGTCCTGCCAAATTAGAAGAATAATCATGATTGCTTTTTGGCTATCCAATGTGATGTTCTATAAATATTCTGCAACATGCTTTCGGGATCCTGTATGTACCCAAATCCATCATTCCGCATCTCATGCTTCTCGATTTCGAACCCGAAGGTCTGAACAAGCATCAATACCTCATCGTCAGTGAGCTCAACCGTACCTGGCTCCTCGATGCCTGCATTTTTTCTTCTTCCCTCACCACTGCTTTCTACCTTGTTTGGTCTTGGGGGTTCTTGGCCCCCATAATGCCACAGCAGAGGGCCTAGATTGATCCACACTCCCCCTTCTTTTAGACAATTATGTACCACCTGTATGTATCTTATCAAATTTGGCGCTGTGTCTATAAAAAACACTGTCACTACTGCGTCGAACATCTGGTGATGCCGTTGATCGCTGTATAGAACAAGAAAGTCCGAAGCTGTCATGCTCATTCTATCGAATGGATGGCTATTCGTCTGTTTTATGGATTCCACGAGATCGGTCCCAGGGTGGACATCAGGTATCTTGACGGCTTTGAGCTGGTGCTTCCTATTGACAACATTGGAAAAGTCTAGTATGAAGGGATAAAGGTCGAATTGATTGGCTCGCTTGGTGTGGTTCAAAACCCAGCTACATGTTATGAGTTGATGGTACGAGAGCTCATTCCCTTCGACCGTGTAACCTCTTTTGCAGAACTCATAGACAAGACGGCCAAGTCCAGCTCCAGGGACAAGCACCTTCACCTTACTTTTATCAGGGCTACTGGCAAACGCTTCGGCAACGTCATGCAGCACCGGTTCGTAGCAAGCACGACGCTCATTGGCTCCCTCTGCACTCCAGTCACGATACATTTGACGAATAGTTGTTCTGACTTTGTCCATATCTCGAGATGTAGCAGTATCCCGCCACTCGGGTTTTTGAGTTTCCGATACTGGATCAACATCAAATGACTGTAAGCCAGTATCTAGGATTTCCAGGGCCAGATCTGCGTTCACATCGATAGCATCATCCACACGGTCAAGATTTGCGAGAATATTAAATGGAGGTGCGGCCAACATCTGCCATTGTGCAGTTGGCAAGGCGTAGAAGTTCTGACGGCGGCGATGCGTCGCATGAAAGTGAGCGGTCCTTCGATATAGGCTTATGCATTGCGCCATTGTTAGTAATTAAGCATTCAACAGTAGTCTTGGAGATGAAAAGTAGAAAACGATCATACACAATGGCAGCATCACCAATTAGAACGAATGCAAACAGAATCGCCCTACTCCGTTTGGCACAGCATGCCTCCAGTGCTGAGCCATGGCGAGTTTTGAGGTAAATACTTGCAGGGAATGCGGAGGGAAACAAGCTATAATAAATATCAAAGCCCTTAGGAGGTTTGGAAGGTTACGGTCACTTCCTCTGATTACAAGTGAGAGTGTGATATGATCTTTTCAACGCTCCTTTACACCAAAAACCTACCGGAAAGAATCTAAAGCAGCAAAAAGTACTCTCCTCTCTTCGGGATCTTCTAAGGGATCGTAGCCGCCATTCCAATCATCTGGATCTTGAAACATTGCGTAGTCCTGCGCATAGAAAGGTTGGTATTCGATTCTGTGGAAAGAGAAAAGAGAGGGAAAAGATCAAGCTATGTACTTAGGCTGCCGAGAATAGGAAAGAAAGGTGCGAATAAACAAACAAAACAATATATGTGCTGGAGGATATGTGCTGGAAATGTGCTGGAGCAGACAAACAAGCCAGCAGCGATGTGCCTCGCCTATTCACATAGATAGAACCGACCTTATAACCTTCTTCAAACACCCCACCTACTAGCGTTTGTTTACTTGTTTACTTGCTCGTTTTTTTGCATGTAATTATCGTTGATTGCGAAACCTGTGTCGTTTTTTATTTTTTGCCGAGAGCCCCATCAAAATTATTGGCGAATCTGCAAAATAAGAACCAGAGTTGTAGAATCGATCTCACTGCTCCCCCAGTGCTTCATATGTAGTATATTCAATGCTTCATGTGTAGTATATTCAATTTGTCATATGTAGTACCGTTGGGTGCGAAACCAGTATTGCTTTTTAGGACTTGTCGAGAGCCCCGCCAAATTTAGTGGCGAATTT
>JAABVA010002067.1_pt1 | contig 20461 bp, 15 predicted proteins | sample 5560331 | NCBI WGS metagenome assembly JAABVA01 (sample SAMN12812661, study PRJNA571458) | rock metagenome | isolation source: Antarctica rocks | place: Antarctica: Victoria Land, Mt New Zealand sud | collected 2016-01-07 | reverse complement strand
GACTGTGCAGCTCCACGAGCCGTCGCGGAGTTCTGGAAGGCCACGCTCGGGTACATCGACCCTCCCGTCCCGCCGGGGTTCGAATCTTGGGGTGCGTTTGACGCCTCGCTCCCCGTCGAGCGGCAGGGGTCGGCCTGGGTCTGCCAGGACCCGGACGGCGTCGGCCCACGGCTGTTCTTCCAGCGGGTGCCCGAGGGCAAGACGGTGAAGAACCGGCTGCACCTCGACGTGCGGGTCGGGGTGGGGCTGACGGGCGACGAGCGGGTCGCTGCGCTGGAGGCGGAGGCGGCTCGACTGGTGCCGCTCGGCGCTCGGCGCCTGCACCTGCTCCCGGCCGACGAGGAGAACGAGGCGTGCCTCGTCATGCAGGACGTCGAGGGCAACGAGTTCTGTCTGGACTAGCGGTCTGCTGAGGTCCATCGGACCGCGGCCGTCCGACACAGTGGCGGACGCGAAGGGAGACGCCTCCACCGACAGTGGCCGGCGACGCGCACCAGCAGGTAGTCGTCCAGGTCGCCAACGATTGGGCCGACGTGACGCGGCCAGAGACCGCACAGCCGGCCGTGGCATGTCGTCTCTCGGTGACGGTTGCTCGGCACAGCGCCACGGCGATCTTCCTACACGCCGGCCCGGCACTGCCTGGCTCGGCGCCACCAGCACCGGTGTGCTGGGAGGCGTCAAACACCCGGCCTACCGTGTGACGATCATGGTGCAGTCGGGGTGAGGTTGCGCCCAGTAGACGTTCGTCAACCGGACATGATCACTGCCGTGGCTCCGACCGCTGACCGTGCCACGTAGCAACGCGAGAACCGCGCCACTTACCGCTGAAGGTCAAGTTGTCGGCGGCGGGGGAGAGTCTCCCGGACGATCGTTCGCAACCCGGACGATCTTGCTCCGCTCGCATTGACATTCGCGGCGCTTACGAGATCGCTGCGGGCGGGTCACCCCCTGAGGTCAGAGCCTCCGCGACGACCGCCTTCAGGACTGCAGGCGTGTCCTCTGTTAGCGCTGCGATCGGCAGTGTTATCAACCAGGTGATGACCATCCGGCCGGCGACGTGCCACCGGACCTTGGCCCCCTCGCGGCCCACCCCGGCGCCCAGGAGCGAGCCGGTGGAGACGTGTGTGGTGGACAGCGCATACCCGAAGTGTGTCGCCAGCAGCAGCGATGCCGCGGACGCGCTCTCCGCGGCCATGCCCTGCGGTGACTCGATGCTCACCAGCCCACTGCCCAGGGTCCGGATCACCCGCCAGCCGCCAGCGTAGGTACCCGAGCTGATGGCCAGGGCGCACGACAGGATGACCCAGAACTGCGCCTTGGTGCCAGCGGGCACGTTGCCGTTGGCGATCAGGGCCAGGGTGAGGATGCCCATGGTCTTCTGGCGTCGTTGGTGCCATGCGCGAGTGACACCAGCGGTGCGGAGCCGATCTGGCCGACGCCGAAGCCGCGGTCCCGGATCCGGTCAGGAGTGCCGCGGCTGGGGCGGTAGACCAAATAGGTACCGATGGCTGCGACCAGGCCGGCGATCACGGGTGACAGGCACGCCGGGACAAGCACCTTGGAGATCAGGCCGTTCCACTGCACGGCGCCGGTCCCGCTCGGCGCGATCGACGCCCCGATCACCCCGCCGATCAGTCCGTGCGAGGAGCTGGAGGGAAGGCCCAGGAACCACGTCGACAGGTTCCAGCAGGATCCCGCCGACCAGGCCGGCGAAGACCACCGTAAGGGTCACCAGGTGGGGTGTGACCAGCCCGCTGGCAATGGTCGCCGCAACGCTAAGCGACAGGAACGCACCGATCAGGTCCAACGCGGCGGACACGGCGACCGCGACCCGGGGCCGCAACGCCCCCGTGGCGATCGAGGTTGCCATTGGCGTTAGCCGTGTCGTGAAACCCGTTCGTGAAGTCGAAGCCCAACGCGGTCACCACAACCAGCGACAGCAGGACCGGGTGCCCGATTGCTGGCATTCACGCAGCGTCATAGACGGCGCCGGACGCTGCCAGGGCAGAAAAACCTACCTTCAGCGCCGTTTCCTGGCCCGGGCCGCCGAATGTCATCTCGGTGGCTGGCGGTGACAAGGTGGGCGGCATGGCAACGGATCGACCCCCCCGATGGACGGCGCGGCGCTGGCGTCGGCTGCCGGTACTCGCCGGTGTGCTGCCGCTGTCACGGTCGACCGCTGCCACTGATGCGGTCGCCGGGGTGGCGGGCGCGGCCGTCGGCATCCCGGCGGTCCTGGGCTACGCGAAGATCGCCGGCATGCCGCCGGTTACCGGCCTGTACACATTGCTGGTGCCGCTCGCGGTGTTTGCCGTGCTCGGCTCCTCCCGTCACCTTGTCGTTGGCGCCGACTCAGCGACCGCGACGATCCTGACCGCCGGCGTTGCCACCATGACCGGGATCGGGTCGGCGAGGTACGTGCAGCTGGCAGGGCTCGCGGCGCTGCTGACCGGGGCGATGCTGCTGGCCGCGCGCGTCATCAGGCTCGGCTTCCTCGCCAACTTCCTGTCCCGGACCGTGCTGATCGGCTTCCTGTCCGGGGTCGGTGTGCAGGTCGCCTGCGGGCAGCTTCCCGACATGCTCGGGGTTTCCGCTCATGGCAGCGGGACGGTGACCAAGCTGATCGACACCGCCCGCCACCTACCAGCCCTGCACCCCGGCACCGTCGCGGTGTCGTGCTGCGTCCTCGTCGTTCTCCTGGCCGTCGGCAGGTTCACCCGCCGGCTTCCGGGCGCGCTCATCGCCGTGGTGGGATCGATCGTTGTGAGCCGGCTGGCCAACCTGGCCGGACACGGCGTGGCAGTGCTGGGCACCGTACCCGGCGGGCTGCCGCGGCTGAGCGTGCCGGCGCTGGGGCTGCATGACGCCGCGAGCCTGGTCGGCGTCGCAGGGTCGATGTTCGTCGTCGTCCTCGCGCAGAGCTCGGCAACGGCACGGGCCTTCGCGGCCCGCCACCACGAGGAGGTCGACCAGGACGGCGACCTCGTCGGCCTCGCCGCGGCGAACGTCGCCGCCGCGTTCACCGGCACGTTCGTGGTCAACGGAAGCCCGACCAAGACCGCCCTGGTCGACACCGCAGGCGGGCGCAGTCAGCTGGCGCAGCTGACGACGAGCGTCATCGTGCTGGTCGTGCTGCTGGCCCTCACCGGTCCGCTCGGCGCCTTGCCCATCGCGGCCCTGGCCGCGGTGGTGTTCCTCATCGGGCTCGAGCTGGTCGATCTTCGCGAGCTGCGCCGGATCCTGGCGTTGCGCCGCGCCGAGTTCGCTGTGGCAATGATCACCGCTGCCGCGGTAGTACTGCTCGGTGTGCAGCAAGGGATGGTCGTGGCTGTCGTGGCCTCGATGGTCGATCACCTGCGGCACAGTTACCGGCCGCGCAGCAGCGTGCTGGTCAAAGGGCCCGCCGGGCATTGGAAATCGCTGCCGGTCGTCGGCGGCGCCCGGACCGAGACGGGCCTGGTCGTGTACCGCTTCGGCAGCAGCCTGTACTTCGCCAACGCCGCCGCCTTCCTCGACGACCTCAAAGTCCTGACCGCCGACCAGCCGCAGTGGGTGTGTCTCGACGCCGCCGCCATCGGTGACGTCGACTTCTCCGCCATCACCGTCCTGCTTCAGGCGGCTGAGATGCTCCGGCCCCTCGGAGTTCGGCTGATCATGTCTGCCGTGCTGCCGCCGGTGCGTCACCAGCTCGACCGCTACGGGGTCACCGCTGAACTCGGCCCGGACGCCTACTACGACACCCCAGGAGAAGTCCTCAAGGCCTACCATCGCCAGCGCCGCGCGCTTCCTGCCTAGCTATACCCTGCAGGCTGGCCGGGTCAGTCGGCCAGCCAGTCGTCGATCAGCCGGCGGGCGACGGAGACGACCGGGGGCACCATCAGCCCACCGTCCTTGACCCCCTGCATGAGCTCGCGCCGGGTCACCCACCGGGCCTCGGAAATCTCCGTGGGGTCCGGATGCAGCTCGGCCTCGTCGGCGATGGCTCGGAAGGCGAGCATGAGGCTGCACGGGAAGGGCCACGGCTGCGAGGTCGAGTACACGACCTCGGAGACCGCGAGCCCGACCTCCTCCTGCACCTCCCGGACCACGCACTGCTCGGCCGACTCCCCCGGCTCGACGAAACCGGCCAGGCACGACATCATCCGGCCGCGCCATCCAACGGCCCGACCGAGCACGGCCTTCTGCGCGTCGGGTGTCGTGACCAGCACGATCATCGCCGGGTCGGTGCGGGGGTGGTGCTCGCTGCCGTCGGACGGGCAGCGTCGCACGTGGCCGCCTTCGTGCATCTCGGTCGGGTTGCCACAGCGGGGGCAGCGGGGGTGCGAGCGGTGCCAGGTCTGCAGCCCGACCGCGTGCACGAGCAGCCCGGCGTCGCGGTCGCCCAGCAGGGCACCGACGTCGCGCAGGCCGGCCCAGTCGCTGCCGGGCGGAGCGGGCTCGGGGTCGGGCGCGGCCTGCTGGTCGAGGGCGAAGTACACCGCGTCGGCGTCGGCACCCAGGAACAGGGCATCGGGCGGCAGCGGACCGGCGGCAGGAGCAAGCCGCAGCTGCGCAACGTCGGCGCTGCGGTCGACGGGAGCACGCATCTCTTCGTCGAGCACGAGCACCCGTCCGCGGGACGACCACGCCTCGGCCAGCCAGGCAGGGTCGCGCCTGTGCTCGGATGCGCGGTCGACGGCGCCGCGGGAAAGCAACGGGGGACGTGTCACTGCGTACTGAGGTTGGTCAGCACGCTGACCGGCCCACTGATGCGCTCGGCGTCCCCGAGGAGCACGGTCGTCAGCCGCGCCGGCGCCAGCACCTCGGCGGCGAGCTCCTGGACCTGCTCGCGGGTCACGGTCGCGAGCGCCGCGGGGTGCTCGATCAGGTACTCGGAACCGAGCCCGGCCCCGGCCAGCACCGACAGCGTCGACGCGAGGCCGGCGGAGGTGGCGGTCGACAGGGCGAGGCTGCCCATGGCGTATTGCCGGGCTCCTTCGAGCTCGTCGTCGGTGACCGGGAGCACCCCGATGCGGCCGAGCTCGTACCCGATCTCGAGTAGCGCCGGCGCGGTCACGTCGGTAGCCACATCGGCGCCCACCGTCAGTCGGCTGCCGGCCAGCGCATGCTCGATGCCGCTGCGCGGCGAGTAGGTGTAGCCCTTGCCCTCGCGGATGTTGAGCACGAGCCGCGAGGAGAAGTAGCCGCCGAAGATGGTGTTGGCCACCTGCAGCGCGGCGTACCGCGGGTCGTTGCGGGCCAGCGCGGGACCGCCGAGGCGGATGTTGGTCTGCACCGCGCCGGGCCGGTCGACGACGGCGAGCCCGCCCGGCCGGTGCTCGGGCAGTGCGGGCAGCCCGGCGCCGGACGAGCCCGCCCAGCCGCCGAGCGCGGCCTCGACCGCATCCAGCGCCGCATCGGGATCGAGGTCGCCGACGAGAGTCAGCACGGCGCCCTGCGGCACGACCCGGGCGGCATGCAGCGCGCGCACATCCGTGGCGTCGACGGCGGCCTGCTCGTCGGGGGTCGGCACCTCTCGGGCGTAGGGGTGGGCGCCGTACAGCCGGCCGAGCAGTGCCTCGCGGGCCAGCAGCGAGGGCTGGCTGCGCGAGATGGCCAGCTCGGCCACAATGCGCTCGCGCTCCCCAGTGACCTCGTCGTCGGGGTAGGTGGCGCCGGTCAGCACGTCGGCCAGGATCTCGAGCAACCCGGGCAGCGAGGGGGCCAGCACGGAGCCGACGACGGCCAGCCGGTCGGCGTCGGCACCGGCAGACAGTCCCGCTCCGAGCGACTGCAGGTCGGTGGCGAGGCGCAGCCGGTCACGGGACGCGGTGCCGGTCAGCAGCGTCTCGGTCAGCAGCGTGCGCTGCGCCAGCTGGTCGTCGGCGCCGGCCGAGAACGGCATCCGCAGGCGCGCTTCGACGACCGGGATGCCCGGACGGGCGACGGCCAGCACCCGAAGCCCAGATGGCAGCGGCCGCTCGCGGACGTCGAGCGGGTCCAGGGGGCGGGGAGGCACCACGGCGGGCAGCAGCCGCGGAGCATCGCCGGGCACCAGTGCGGGGGCGGCGCTCATCGGCTGGTCCCCGCCGGCTCGACGAGCAGCACGGCGCCGGCCTGCCCAGCCACATCTCGTGCGGCAGCCGCAAGCTGGTCGTCGGTCACGGCGCTCAGCAGGTCGGGCAGGGCGTTGAGGGTCGCGGCATCGTCATGCAGCAGCTCGAACGTGGCGAGGGTGAGGCCACGGCCCAGCACGTCGTCGACCTCGCGCAGCAGCTGGGCCGCGAGCCGCGCGCGGACGCGGTCGAGCTCCCCCGGATCAGGCCCGGCGCTCCCTAGTCGCTCGAGCTCGTCGTGTGCAGCCTCCAGCAGCGCGTCGGCTGGCGTGTCGGACGAGTGGTAGGCCTCGAAGGTCATCAGCAGCGGGTCGCGCTGCTCGAACGGGTCGCCGAAGGTGCCGAGGTAGCACGACACGCTGGTCGCAATCCGGTCGCGCTGCACCAGCCGGCGCTCCAGGCGGCTCGCGTCACCGGCCGACAGCACGTCGGCGAGCAGCAGGTAGGGCAGGTAGCCGGGCAGGTCCGGGTAGGGGTCCGGCACGCGCCACCCGACGGCGAGCGCCGGCTGCGGTGCCAGCGCGTCGGTGGCGGTCTGCCTGTTCTCGGCCGTCAGCCGGGGCTCGGCGAATGACGGGCGGGATGGCACCGCTCGGGCCGGGACGTCGCCGAACTGCTCGTTGACCAGGGCCAGCGCGGCGTCGGGGTCGAGGTCGCCGGCCAGGGTCAGCACCGCGTTGCCGGGAGCGTAGTAGGACTCGAAGAACGAAGCCGCGTCGTCAAGCGTGGCCGCCTCGAGCTCCTCGAAGGCGCCGTAGCCGTCGTGGGCGTTGGCGAAGGTCGAGAAGGCCACGGGCGGCAAGGTGATCCACGGGAAGCCGCCGTAGGGGCGGTTCAGCACGTTGACGCGGATCTCCTCCTGCACCACCGCGATCTGGTTGCGCAAGTTCTCCTGGGTGATGCGCGGCGAGCGCATCCGGTCGGCCTCGAGGAACAGCGCCAGCTCGAGCGCGCCGGAGGGCAGCATCTCGTAGTAATTGGTGAAGTCGCTGTGCGTGGAGCCGTTGAGCGTGCCACCGGCGGACTGCACGTGGCGCGCGTGCTCCATCTTCCCGACGTTGGCGCTGCCCTGGAACATAAGGTGCTCGAACAGGTGGGCGAAGCCGGTGCGGCCCTCGGGCTCGCTGCGGAAGCCGACGTCGTAGAACACCGACACCGAGACCACCGGGGCGCGCCGGTCGGGTGCAAGGACCACGCGCAGCCCGTTGTCGAGCGTCGCGCGGCGGACGTCGAGCCCGAGCGGGGGCAACGCACTGGTTTCACTGTGACGGAAGGGGCGCGCGGGGGCAGAAGCAGGCACAACCGCAACGTATCTGCGCGCACCGACAAGAACGTGTCGACCGGCATCGTTGTTGTCTGGCGCCGTGGCAGGCTCGAAGACGTCCGCGTCATACGCCCAGGAGGAGCCACCCATGACCACGGCTTTCGTGCTGTCCGGCGGGGGCAGCCTCGGAGCGATGCAGGTGGGGATGCTGCGGGCCCTGTTGCGGGCCGGTATCCGCCCGGACCACATCTACGGCACGTCGATCGGATCGCTCAACGGCGCCGCGCTCGCCATCGACCCCACGCCAGGGGGCGTCGAGCGCCTGGCCCGGCTGTGGCACGACATCGGCCAGCATGACGTGTACCCGCTCGACCTGCGCCAGGGAGCGCGGGCTATCGTGCAGTCCCTGCCGTGGCTGCCGGTCGGGCTGCTGCGCGCGACCGGGGCCCTCAACCGGGCCTTCCCCGTCCGCCCGCTCACGGCCATCGCCGGTCTCGTCGGACTGACCGACCACGCAGTGCCGAGCGGTCCGGAAGCGCGGCTGCTGCGCAGCATCGTCGGCACCCGGCGCATCGAGGACACGCTGGTCTCGTTCGAGGCCGAGTGCGCGGAGGTCACCAGCGGCAGGCTCGTCTCCTTGACCAGCGGAGATGCGGTGCCCGCGCTGCTAGCGAGCACCGCCATCCCCGGGGTCTTTCCACCGCAACGGGTCGGCGAGCACCTGCTGATGGACGGCGGGGTCGCCGACAACACCGCGCTCGACCGGGCGCTGGAGCACGGCGCCACCGAGGTCTACGTCCTGCCGACCGGTTTTTCCTGCGATCTGCCCGCAGCTCCGCGCTCGGCCCTCGGGATGGCGGTGCACGGCCTGTCGGTGCTGATCGAGCAGCGGCTCATCTCGGCGGTGCACCGGACCGACCCTCGCGTTCCGGTGCACGTCGTCCCGCCGCTGTGCCCGGTCACCGTCGTCCCTGTCGACTTCGGGTCGTCCGACAAGCTGATCGCCGACGCCGAGCGCGCCACCGAGCAGTGGCTCACGAACGGCCACCAGCCGGTCGAGGGGCTGAGCCGCGCCCTCGGCGACCACGGGGTCGAGAGCCCGGTCGACCTCACGACGCCCGATCGGCCCGCGCCGCGCCAGGTCTGACTCTCGGCTGCGGGCGCGGCCTGCTGCTACGTGCGCGGCAGCGCCGCCAGCTCGTCCCACAGGTAGGCCGCCGCCCGGGCGCCGGTGAGCAGCATGGGGACGACGACCCGCTCGTTCGGGGCGTGGATCCGGTCGTCCGGCAGGCCGACGCCCAGGAACAGCACGGGCGCGCCAAGAACCTCGGCGAGGTCGGCCTCGGGGCCTGAGCCGCCCTCGCGGGTGAACAGCACCTCGGTGCCGAACGCCCGCTGCATTGCGCGGACGACGGCCTGCAGCGCGGGGGCATCCAGCGGGGTCAGGCACGGGCGCACGCCCGGTCCGTCGAACTCAACCTCGGCGCGGATGCCGGCCGGCACCGCCCCCTGTACGTACGCGGTGAGGGCGACCTGGACCTGTTCGGGCTGCTGGCCCGCGACGAGCCGGAACGAGACCTTGGCGTGGGCGGACGACGGGATGATCGTCTTCTGGCCGGGGCCGGTGTAGCCGCCCCACATGCCGTTGACCTCCGCCGTGGGGCGCGCCCAGATGCGCTCGAGCGTGCTGAACCCGGCCTCCCCCGTCAGGCCGCTGGACTGGGCCGGCCCGGACATCCATTCCTGCTCATCGAAGGGCAGGCGGGCGAACAGCTCGCGCTCGCGGTCCGACAGTGGCACCACGCTGTCGTAGAAGCCGGGCACGGTGACCCGGCCGGCGTCGTCGTGCAGCCCAGCCAGCAAGGCAGCGAGCGCGTGCAGCGGGTTGGGCACCGCGCCGCCGAACGAGCCCGAGTGCAGGTCGCCGGCGGGGCCGTAGAGGTTGATCTGGCCGTCGGTCAACCCGCGCATCCCGGTGCAGATGCTCGGGGTGTCGCGGTTGAAGACGCCCGTGTCACTGACGACGACGGCGTCACAGCGCAGTCTGTGGCGGTGCTCATGCAGCAGGGCCGGGAAGTGCGGCGAGCCCGACTCCTCCTCCCCCTCGACCAGCACCTTCAGGTGCACGGCCGGCACCGTGCGGCCGCCGACGGCCAGGTGCGCCTGCAGGCCGAGCAGGTGGAACAGCACCTGGCCCTTGTCGTCGATGGCGCCGCGGGCCACCAGCTCGTCACCGCGGCGCAGCGGCTCGAAGGGTGCGGTCTCCCACAGCTCCAGCGGGTCGACCGGCTGCACGTCGTGGTGGCCGTAGACGACGACGGTCGGTGCGGTGGCATCGTCCGCGGGCCACTCGGCGAACACCGCGGGATGGCCGGCCGTCTCCCAGACCTCGACGGTCGGGAAGCCGACTGCGCGCAGTCGATCGACGAGCCACTCGGCGCTGCGGCGCACGTCGGCGGTGTGCTCGGGGTCCGTACCGATCGACGGGATCCGCAGCCACTCGATGAGGTCGGCGAGGAACGTGTCCTGATGCCGGCGCACGTAGTCGGTCACCTGGTCGGCCTCTGCCATGTGATGGCTGTCGGTCGCCTGCTCAGACAGGGCCGCCTGCGTCGCGTCGGTCACCGGTCCACCCTAAGGATGGCGCGGCCTGCGGGTAGGTGTCGATGTCGGTCGCCTTGAGGCTGAGCCAGACCGCATCACCAGGCGCCAGACGCAGGTCGGCGACGGCCTGGGTGGTGACGTCGACCAGCAGCGGCGGGGTGCTCGCGACCGTGACACGGACCCGGTCACCGAGCGCTTCGAGCGAGGTCAGCGTGCCCGGCCAGACGTTGCGGGCGCTGGACGGGCTCGGCGGGCTGGTGTGGACAACGATGGCGCTGGGCCGCACCACCGCGAGCACCGGTCCGGACAGGCTGGTGTCGCCGGTCGCCAGCCGCCCCCCGCCGGGCAGGGTGAGGATGCCACCGTCGGCACTGCCACGCAGCAGGTTGAGCCCGACGAGTCGCGCGACGTAGTTGGTGGCTGGGCGCCGCGCGACCTGGGCCGCCGTCCCCACCTGCACCACCCGCCCGTCCTCCACGATGAGCAGCCGGTCGGCGAGCGTCATGGCCTCGAGCGGATCGTGGGTGACCAGCAGCGTCGGGCCGGTGAACGCGGCCAGCTCGTCACGCAGCTGGATGCGCACCTCGCTCCTGGTACTGACGTCGAGGGCGGCGAGCGGCTCGTCGAGCAGCAGCAGCCGCGGCTGGGCGCAGAGCGCGCGGGCAAGCGCGACGCGCTGCGCCTGACCCCCGGACAGCTGGTGGGGCCTCCGGTCGGCCATTGTGGCGAGGCCGAGTCGGGCGAGCCAGGCATCGGCCGCGACACGGGCCACTGCCTTGGGGGTGCCGGTGCTGCGCAGGCCGAAGGCGACGTTCTCGGCGGCGGACAGGTGCGGGAACAGCAGGTAGTCCTGGAAGACCACGCCGACCCGACGGTCCTGCGGCGCGAGCCGACACCCGGCCGCCGCGTCCTCCAGCACCCGACCGGCGAGCTCGACGCGGCCCTCCCCGAGCGGGACGAGGCCGGCCAGCACCTGCAGCAGGGTGCTCTTGCCGGCACCGTTCGGCCCGAGAACGGCGAGCACCTCCCCGGGCCCGGCCTGGACCTCGACGTCGAGGGTGAAGGCGCCGCGGCGCAGCCGCAGCCGTGCCTGCAGGCTCAACGGACCGTGCTGACGGGGCTCATCGTGGTGACCGTGCCAGCCCTGCTGCCCAGGCCCGGCAGCAACCACCTCTCCCGCAGCACCAGCAAAATCGTGACGCTGACCGCCAGCAACACCAGCGCGAGTGCGACAGCCGACGCGGGGTCCGTCTCCAGCGCGATGTAGACCGCCAGCGGCATCGTCTGCGTGGTGCCCGGCAGGTTGCCCGCGAAGGTGATCGTTGCCCCGAACTCGCCCAGCGCGCGGGCGAAGCACAGCACCGCGCCGGCGGCCACCGACGGCGCGACGACCGGCAGGGTGACCCGGCGGAACGTCGTCCAGCTGCTCGCCCCCAAGGTCGCGGCCGCCTGCTCGTAGCGCAGGTCGAAGGAGGCCAGCGCCCCCTCGACGCTGACGACGAGGAACGGCATTGCGACGAACGCCTCCGCGAGCACCACGCCTGCCGTGGTGAACGGCAGCGAGATGCCGACCGAGCCCAGCGCCGGCCCCAGCACCCCCGTGCGGCCGAACGCGTACAGCAGCCCGACCCCGCCCACAACCGGGGGCAGCACCAGCGGGAGGGTGACCAGCGCGCGCACCAGCCGGCGCCCTCGGAAGTGCAGCCGCGCGAGCACCCACGCGAGCGGAACCCCGAGCAGCACGGACACGATGGTGGCGGCCGTGGCGGACAGCAACGAGAGCTGCAGCGCCTCGCGCACCGGCGGGTCGGAGAGCAGCCGGGGGAGGCTGCGCCAGGGAGCCCGCGCCAGGAGACCGACCATTGGCAGCAGCAGGAACAGCAGCCCTACGGCGGCCGGAGCGGCCAGCAGGAGCGGGAGCTCGCCCCGCCGCCGGACCTGGCCGACGGTCACGGTGCCGCGAAGCCTGCGTCGTGCAGGACCTGCTGGCCCCCTGCCGAGAGCACCAGCTGCTCGAAGGCACCCGCGAGGGCCTGGTTCTTGCTCGCCGTGACCGTCGCGATCGGGTAAGCGGTGCTCGCGTTGTCGCTCGCCGGGATCTCGACCCCCTTGACCCCGGCCCCGGCCGCCTTCACGTCGGTGACGTAGACGATGGCCGCGTCGGCCTCGCCACCCGTCACGTAGGCGAGGGTGCTCTTCACGTCGAGGCCCTGGGTGACGGGCTTGACGGTCACCTTCGCCTTGGCGAGAACGGTATGGGCGAGTGCGCCGCACGGGACCTGCGGCTGGCACAGCGCGACCTTGACCCCGCCCTTGGCCAGGTCCGCGATGCTGCTGACCCGACCGGCGCTGCCTGGCGCCACCGCAATCTCGGCGGTGTTGGTCGCAAACGTCCTGGCGTCGGCGGCGTCGCCCGCCTTGATCACCTGGGTCATGTTCTTAGGGCTGGCCGAGGCAAAGACATCAGCCGGAGCGCCGGCGATGATCTGCTGCGCGAGCGTGGAGCTGGCGCCGAAGCTGAACCTGACCGAGCCACCGGGATGCTCCGCCTCGAAATGGCGGCCCAGGGTGGTGAAGGCCCTGCTCAGGGATGCCGCCGCGAACACGGTGACCGACCCGGACAGCGCCGCTGCCGAGCCCGCGGCCGAAGCGCTCGGGGGACCGCCGCCCGCCGTCGGCGAAGCCGAGGGTGCCGACGCCGTCGGTGCAGAGGACCCGCAGCCGGCGGACAGCACGGTGACGGCGGCCAGGGCGAGCGCGGTACGGATGGACGAATGACGGCTCACAGCAACTCCACGGCTGGTACGGACTCGGCTCGACGGACTCGGCTCGGACGGACTCGGCTCGGACGGTCAGCCCCGGTGCGGCACCTCGACGACGACATTGGTGGACTTCACGCTCGCCACCGCCAAGACACCCGGCTCGAGGCCGAGCTCGGTGGCAGCCTCCGCGCTCATCAGGGAGACCACTCGGAACGGGCCGGCCTGCATCTCGACCTGCGCCATCACGGTGTCCTTGGTGACCTTGGTGACGACGCCGGTGAACCTGTTTCGGGCCGACTCCCCCACGATGGGACCGGCCTCGAGCTGTACCGGGCGAGTGGGCTGCTCGCCGGCGAACCTGGCCAGCTCCACGCCCTCGATGACCCGGCGCCCGTCCTCGTTCACCGTTGCCTGGATCCGGCCGGTGTCGGCCCAGCGCCGGATCGTGTCGTCGCTGACGCCGAGTAGCCGGGCCGCATCCATCATCCGCAGTGCCGTCACCGGGGCACCGTAACTGCCGCGTCCGCGGTCCGGCAAGTAGCCTCCCTACCGCAGATGCGGCAGGACACATTCCACGTGCCGCACTCCTGCCCACGCTGCAACCGTGGGCCGGCGCCCTGGCATTAGCGTTGACCCGGTGCGGCTCGCTTCGTTCAACCTGCTCCACGGCCGCTCGCTGACCGACGGTCAGGTGGTGCCCGAGCGGCTGGCAGGTGCGGTCTCGAGCCTCGACGCGGACGTGCTGGCGATCCAGGAGGTCGACCGGCACCAGCCGCGGACCGCATCGCGCGACCAGACAGCCGACGTCGCGGCAGCATCGGAAGCGCCAGACGGGGCCTGGCGCTTCGCCGCCGCCATCATCGGGACGCCCGGCGGCAGCTGGCACGAGGCGGCTGACCCGTGCCGTCCCGGCGACAGTGCGTCCTACGGCGTCGGCCTGGTGAGTCGGCTGCCGGTGCTCGCCTGGCATGTGCTGAGGCTGCCGGCAGCACCGGTGCGCTCCCCGGTGCTCATTCCCGGAGCCGGTCGGCGCGTGCGGCTGCTGCCCGACGAGCCGCGGGTCGGGCTCGCGGCCGTCGTCCAGCTACCCACCGGCGGGCTGTTGACGGTGGCCAGCACCCACCTGTCGTTCGTGCCCGGCTGGAACCTCGTCCAGCTACACCGGTTGACCCGCTGGCTGCAGCGGCTGCCGCAGCCGGTGGTGCTGCTCGGTGACCTCAACCTGCCCGGGCGGGTACCCGCACTGCTGCCCGGCTGGCGCTCACTCGCGAGCCATCCCACGTTTCCGGCGCCGCAGCCCCGCTGGCAGCTCGACCACGCGCTCGCCCACGGCAGCGTGCCGCACGTGCTGCGCTCCGCCGCGGTGGAGCTTCCTCTCTCGGATCACCGGGCGCTGGCCGTCGAGCTCGGCACCCGGCCGTAGACGAGGCGGAGGGCGAGCGCCAGCTCGAAGCGCGCTTCCGGGTCGTCGAGCGTCTCGCCGAACAGCGCGCGCAGCTGGCCGAGCCGGTAGCGGACGGTCTGCGGGTGCACGTGCAGCCGCTCGGCGACGGCGGCGCGGGCCCCGTCGAGCAGCAGCCAGGTCTGCAGGGTCGTCGCGAGGCGCGTGCGCACGGGGGCGGGAGACCCCTCGAGGGGAGCGAGCCGGTGCGCGACGAGGTCGGCCGCGGAGGCCGGGTCAGCGTGCAGCACGAGGTCGGCGAGATGGTCGTCGGTCCAGAGCACAGTCGACCCGGGCAGGACGCCCGATGCGACGAGGCCGAAAGCCGCACGCGCGCGGGCTGCTGAGTGGGAGGCGTCCTGCCAGCCCACGCGGTGCCCGACCGTGACGATAAGGCGGTGGAGCCGGTGCTCGATCGCGCTGCGCCCCGACTGCCCGTCTGCGAGCGTGATGACGATGAGTGAGGGGCCGTCGCCGACCGGGGGAAGCACGGCATGGTCCTCCAGCCGCGCCGAGGCCGTGCCGACATCAGCGGTCGCGACCGCGAGCACTGCTACCTCGGCCGGGGGCGCCCAGCCGGCCTCGGTAGCTGCTGTCTCGAGGGTGGCGGGCTCGGCGCCGGCGACGAGCAGGTCAGCCAGCCGCGCACGCAGCCGGTCGCGCTCCCCGCCGATGAGAGAGCGCTCCAGCGCGTACCCCTCGACCGAGGCTGCGGACAGCCGGTCGATGTGGCTGTAGATCAGCTCCCCGAGCCCGACGAGCGCATCGCCGTCGAGGTCGAGCTCGGATGCGGCATCGGCCATCCGCCGCCAGGAGACCCGGGCACCCACCCGGTAGGCGGCCAGCAGCGCGTCGAGGGTGCGGCCGGCACGCAGCTCCCCCCGGCCCAGGGCCACGCTCGTGCGCCGTCCCTGCGGAGCGTCGGGCGGTTCCCTGCCCTCGAGGACGAGGACGAAGTGCTGCAGCGCCTCCTGCACCCCGAGGCGAACGCCTTCGCCGAACCTGCCCTGCAGGGGCCGGGCGTAGGCGGGCACGCCCGCTGCGACTGCCGCAACGACCTCGTCAGCCAGCCCGGGAAGCAGCTCGCGCAGCGACGCGGCGAGCAGCGGCGCCCATTCCGGCAGCCCGGCTGGTTGTTCCGATACATCAGCAACCACCCGGCTATTGTCCACCTACCGCGGAAGGTGCCACCACCTACTGTCCCAGAGGGCTAGTCGCTCCCTTCGGCTGCCTCGCTGGCGGGTAGAGACTCGAGCATTGCGACGAGTTCCTGTCGGCTGGGCAGCGCCGGTCGCACCACGCCCCCGTCGCTGCACTCGGACTCGGCGACGTACAGGAAGGCGGCACCGACCCGCTCCACCGGGGTGCCACTGATCTCGGCCCAGGCCTCCCGGTAGCAGGCGAGCTGGATCGCCGCCGCCTGCGAGGCTGTCCCGGTGGGGCGGGCACCCGTCTTGTAGTCCACGACGTCGACGTCGACGTGCTGCCGCAGGTGCTCCGCCGCCGGGTAGACGGCATCCATCCGGCCCCGCACGAGGTGGCGACCGAGGACGAGCTCGAATCCGACCTCGACCTCGAGCGGCTCGCGCCCGCCGTAGGGCGAGGCCAGAAAGGCCGCCTGCAGCGCGGCAAAAGAGTGCGTGTCGCCAGGCCCACCGCGTGGGCCGATGCCCGCGTCGCCAGCTCCGGGCACCTCCTCGGTCTCGAGCAGGGCCCGCCGCCCGGAACGGGCCTCGACCCAGCTGTGGAAGGCGGTCCCTCGCCGGGCCGCCGGCGCGGGCGGCTGCGGCATCGGCCGGGCCACCTGTTGGGCCAAGCGCGCCGGATTGCTCGCGACCGTGACCAGGTCGCTGACCGACAGGGTCTTGGGAATGGGCACCGGAGCGAGCCTTCGGGCACGCAGGCGACGCTCCTGCAGCAGCAGATCGCTGTCGCGGCGCCACGCCTCGACGAGCATCGCCTGGTCCGGCGTCAGCAGGCCAGCCGGTGACCCGACTGGCGGTGGGGGTGCCGCATCCGGCGCCGGCGCGGCGGCGGTTGCTGCGGTTGCTGCGGTTGCTGCGGTTGCTGCACCGATGAAGCCACGCACCTGCGCTGCGGCCGCGGCGACACCGGAGTCGACATCAGCGGCCGGCGGCCAGCTGATCTCGCGGGCACGGCTGGCCGCCAAAAGCGGATTGTCCCCCTCCGGCTTCGGCGCGAAGGGCTCGACCACCCCCGCTCCGTCCGCGCAGGCCTGCTCGGCCTCCAGCAGGAACGGGGAGGGGACGTGCGGGGTCTTGGCTGTCGGGCCCCACCAGTACCCCGAGCAGGACAGGACCGAGCGGGCGCGGGTGACGGCGACGTAGGCGAGGCGCCGCTCCTCCTGCGCGTCGCGCTCGGCACAGGCAGCCTTGTAGGCCTTGAAGCCGGCGGTCGTGGGCTCGGTCCACTGAGGCAGGTCAGCCCGGTCGCCCCGTACGTGCCACGGCAGCACGTCGGCCCGCTGCGTCCAGCGCGGGCTGCTGCGGCCGCTCGGGAAGATTGACGACTGGGTGCCGCCCGACAGTCCGGGAACGCAGACGATGTCCCACTCCAGCCCCTTGGCGGCGTGCACCGTCATGAGCTTGACGGCATCGGCGGGTGACGGGGTGCCCATGTCGTAGCCGTCCTCGGCCCGCTCCGCGGCGTCAAGGGAGGCGAGGAAGGCTCCGAGGTGTGTCTCGCCCTCGACCCCCACGAAGTCGGCCGCGACGTCGAGGAAGGCAAGGACGTTGGCTCGCCTGCCGCGGGCGAGCGCACGGGGCGTGGCCTCGAGCTCGATGTCGAGGCCGAGCGCCCGCTCGACGTCGGCCACCAGGTCGGGCAGCGGCTGGCCGGCGCGACGGCGCAGGCCCGCGAGCAGGCTGCGTAGCTCGTGCAGCCGGTGCACCGCCTCGTCGGACAGCGGCGCATGCTCCCGCAGCCGGCGGTCGTCGAGCTGCTCCAGCGCGTCGGCCAGGGAGCCCACGTCGACCTGGTCGCCGGCGTCAACGGCGGCAAGCAGCAGCGCGCTGGTGCGCTCCTCCCCGGGGACAGTGTCCGGAACAACCCGGGCGCGCGCCCCCGAGGCCGACAGCAGACGGGCGCGCCGGCCGAGGGCGTCGAGGTCGCGCGGCCCGATCCGCAGCCGCACCCCGGTGAGCAGCCGGATCATGTCGGCGTTGCTCGTGGGGTCGTGGAGCACCCGCAGCACGGCGACGATGTCGGCGACCTCCGGCGCGTCGAGCAGCCCGCCGAGGCCCACAACCTCGACCGGAACGGCGGCCTCCTCGAGGCCCTGGCGCAGCAGGCCGAACTGGCTGCGCTTGCGGCACAGCACGGCCACCTCGTGCCAGCCCGCGCAGCCCGGGCGCGGGCAGCTGTCCGCGTGTACGCCGGTGCGCCGGCCGACCGCGGCCACGATGCTGTCGCGCACCCACGCCGCCTCCGCCTCGGCGTCGGGCAGGAACGCCACCCGCACCTCGCCGCAGGCCTCGCGGTCTTCGTCGGTGGGATCGGCTCGGCCATCGGTGGCAAACCGGCCGACCGGCAGCTCCCGACCCGGTCGCGGACGAAGCACCGGCGGGCCCACGGCGTCGTTGCTGGGCAGGCCGGCGACGATCGCGTTGGCGACGGCCAGCACCGCTCCCCCGCTGCGGAAGTTCGTCAGCAGCGGGTAGACGCGTGCCGGCGCGCCGCCTTCGGCCGGGAACTGCTGCGGAAAGCGGACGATGTTGCCGACGCTGGCTCCACGGAAGGCGTAGATCGACTGGGCGGGGTCGCCGACCGCAGTGACCGGGTGGGCGTCGCCGAACAGTCGCTGCAGCAGCACACGCTGGGCCACCCCGGTGTCCTGGTACTCGTCGAGCAGGACGACTCGGAACTGGGAACGCTCCCCGTCACGCACCGAGGGCAGCGCGGCCAGCCGTGCAGCCAGGGCGATCTGGTCGCCGTAGTCGAGCAGCAGGTTTCGTCGCTTGTGCCGCTCGTACTCCTCGACGAGGCGCAGCAGTTGCTCGCGAGTGCTGAGGGCGGCCGCTGCGTCACGCGTCGACTCGACCTGCCGGGGGGCGGATTGCAGGAACTGCCGGATCACTGTGTGGGCAGCCCGCACGGCATCGGCGTCGCACAGGTGGTCGGCGAGCTCGCCGGACAGGGTGCGTAGCCGTTCGGCAACCGTCGCAGGCTGCACGTCGACCTCGAGCTCGCCGCTCCACTGCCGCACCACCCGTAGGGCCAGCTGCCAGCGCATTCCCTCGGTGGCGAGGCGGCTGCCCGGCTCGATGCCCAGCCGCAGCCCCTGCTCGGCCACCAGCCGGGCCCCATAGCCGTTGTAGGTGGCGACCGTGGGTTCGCCATCCAGAGCGCACGCAGCCGTTGCGGGCTCACCGCGATCGTCCGAGAGGCCGCGCTCGTTACGTAGCCGGGCAAGCCCGGTACGGATCCGTGCAGCGAGCGAGGCCGTGGCCTTGACGGTGAACGTCAGCCCGAGCACCTGCTCGGGCAGCACCAGCCCAGCGGCTACCAGGTACACCACCCGGGCGGCCATCACCTCGGTCTTGCCCGAGCCGGCTCCGGCGAGCACGAGGCCGGGCTCGAGCGGCGCGGCGACAGCGGCTCGCTGCTCGGTCGTCAGGTCGTAGTCGGTGCGGCCAGCCGCCAGCAGGCGAATCGTCTCGTCGACGCTCCAGCTCATCTCACACCACCTGCCCGCCCGCCGGCTGGGCCGGACAGGAGCGGCGCACCTCGCAGCTCGAGCAGGCCTCGTTCCTGCGGGCCGGGAACGTCTCCGTGGTCACCTGCTGGACGAGCTGGTGCAGCAGGTCGTGAACCCAGGTGCCCCCATCCGGCCTCACCTCGAGCGGAGGCTGCCACTGGGCCGGGTCGCCGCCCCCCTTCCGCAGCTGCAGCAGCGCTGCGCCGCCGGTACCGGTGAAGCTGTGCTGCTCGATCGCGTTCTCAGCCACCGCCAGCTGGTAGAGGCCGAGCTGCGGGTGCTGGGGCAGCTCATCTCGCCTGGCCTTCGATCTACCCGTCTTGAGGTCGATGACGACGCCGCAGCCCGCCTCGTCCCGCTCGACGCGGTCGATCTGCCCACGCACCTCGGCACCGCAGGCGCGCAGGGTGAAGTCGACCTCTACCCCCTCGACAGCCCGCCCTGCCGCCCGGTGGTAAGCAGCGAACCGTGCGAGCGCCCCGCTCGCCACCTGACGCTCGGTACGGGCGTACCAGGGGGCTTCCCAGTCCAGCTGGGGCCACAGCTCGTCGAGCCGGCGCTCGAGGTCGGGCAGGTCGAGCGTGCCGGTATCGACGACGACACGTGCTAGCGCGTGCACGAGCGTGCCGAATCCCTGGGAGGTCGAGGCGACGCTCTCGACCCCGGCCCGGCGGCGCAGGAACCACTGCAGGGGGCACCGCTGAATGGATTCGACCTGGCTCGGTGACAGCCGGACCGGCTCGCCGACCGGCACCAGAGGCTCGGACCGCTGGGTCCAGTCTCGCAGGCCCCACCAGCTGTCCGGAGAGGCGGCCGGCTCGACCGGCGCGAGAGCCGCCAGCCGTGCGGCGGCCGCCTCCCGCAGCGCAGCAGGCTGCTGCGGGTCGACTGCCACCCGCCGCAGCTCGGCCACCAGGGCGGGCATCGACAGCACCCGCGGCGGCTGCTCGGGCTCGTCGGGAACGCGCACCCCCAACTCGTCGAGCAACCGCGAGGGGCGCACACCGAGCTCGTCGTCGGCGGCCACGGCGGTGCAGACGAGCCGGCGACGCGCCCGGGTGGCCGCGACGTAGAACAGGCGCCGCTCGTCGGCAAGTGCCGCAGCGCGGTCAGCGGCGACGATCTCGTCGAGACCGGGCGGAGGGCTGCCGGCCGATACCGCGGCCGCAACCGGGGCCAGCTCACCGGAACCCAGGACCGACCCGCGTCGGCGCAGGTCCGGCCAGACCGCCTCCTGCACCCCCGCGACGACGACGAGGTCCCATTCGAGCCCCTTGCTGCGGTGAGCAGTCAGCAGCCGGACCGCCTCGCGAGGCATCGGCCGCTGGCTGAGGGGATCAGCAGGGATCTCCTGGGCCACCAGCTCGTCGAGGAACACCTCCAGCCCGGCCCCCGGTAACCGGTAGGTGAAGCGCGCGGCGGCGTCGAACAACCCCACAATGGCGTCGAGCTGGCGGTGTGCATGGCGGACAGCGGCCGGCGGCGCAGCCGGGTCGACGACGGCGTGCTCGAGCTCCGCCCGCCAGCGGCTGGCCGACCAGGCGGCCCACAGCGTGTCCTCGACCGATCCGCCCCGGC